>JAEEGH010007871.1_pt1 | contig 25436 bp, 17 predicted proteins | sample 9134181 | NCBI WGS metagenome assembly JAEEGH01 (sample SAMN16246544, study PRJNA631951) | gut metagenome | biome: gut microbiome; feature: rumen; material: DP-attached | host: Bos | place: Iran: Karaj | collected 2018-10
ATGCGTTTAACATCGGCGGATATTCGTCTTTCAGGCTTCAAAAACTTTATAAAGTAAGCGGTGAATACGAATTACCGTTAGGCTACCCCGATTTCGGAATACCTGCTTTGGTTTGGTTTAAGAGGTTTAGAGGCTCTGTTTTTGGAGATGCGGCAAGGGGAGAACTTCTTGGATACAAGTTTGACTTTTTGTCGGCGGGTGTAAAATTTGTTACGGATTTTCACTTGCTCAGACTTCCAAATGTAATTACGATGGGATTTTCGTATTCTTACGGTCTTAAAGAACACGGTTTTGAAAAGCCGTCTGAGTTTAATTTGATTTTGATGTACCAAATGTGATAAAAAAATCGGGGTTTTGCCCCGATTTTTTTTATTAGAAATCCAACGCTTGTTTCAAATCGTTTATTAAGTCAACTTTGTCTTCCAGACCGCAACTAAGGCGAACCAAGCCTGCGGGGATTCCTGCTGCTACTAACTGCTGGTCAGTTAATTGTCGGTGCGTAGAAGTTGACGGACAAAGGCAACATGTTCTTGCATCGGCAACGTGAGTTTCGATCGCAGCGATCTTAAGCTTCTTCATGAAGCTTTCTGCTGCGGCTCTTCCACCTTCAAGTTCAAAGGATACTACGCCGCAACCACCGTTTGGTAGATACTTCTTGGCAAGCTCATGGTACTTGTCTGATTCAAGTCCCGGATAATTAACCTTAACGACTTTCTTGTGACCTTCAAGGAATTTAGCTACTGCAAGTCCGTTTTCAACATGCTTTGGCATACGAACATGCAAAGACTCAAGTCCAAGGTTAAGGATAAATGCATTCTGTGGAGACTGGATGCATCCAAAGTCTCTCATGAGCTGTGATGTGCACTTTGTGATAAATGCACCTTCTTTTCCGAATTTCTCTGCGTAAACAATTCCGTGATAAGACTCATCAGGCTGTGTAAGGCCCGGGAACTTATCTGCATGAGCCATCCAGTCAAACTTGCCGGCATCAACAATAGCACCGCCAACTGCTGCCCCGTGGCCATCCATGTACTTAGTTGTAGAATGTGTTACGATATCAGCTCCCCACTCGATAGGCCTGCAGTTTACAGGAGTTGGGAAAGTATTGTCAACGATAAGTGGCACGCCATGAGCATGTGCAACCTTCGCAAATTTCTCGATATCAAGAACTGTAAGAGCAGGGTTTGCAATTGTCTCTCCAAACATTGCTCTTGTGTTTTCCTTAAATGCTGCGTTAAGTTCCTCTTCATCAGCATCAGGTGAAACAAAAGTAACCTCAATTCCCATCTTAGCCATTGTCACAGCTATAAGATTAAATGTTCCTCCATAGATTGAAGAAGAAGCTACAATGTGGCTTCCGCACTCGCAAATATTGAACAGTGCAAAAAAGTTAGCTGCCTGGCCTGAAGAAGTGAGCATTGCTGCACTTCCGCCTTCCAATGCTGCAATCTTGGCAGCAACATGGTCATTAGTAGGATTCTGAAGTCTTGTGTAAAAATATCCTGAAGCCTCAAGGTCAAATAACTTACCCATATCTTCGCTTGTGTCATACTTAAATGTTGTTGACTGAATAATAGGTATCTGACGAGGTTCTCCGTTTCCCGGTCTGTATCCCGCCTGCACACATTTTGTTCCAATTTTCTGGTTGTTCATACTATCCTCCGTTATTGTTTTCCAAAATATCTAAATGCCAGCATAGTTATGTCATCAAACTGAGGTGCCTCCCCGACAAACTCATCTATAGCCAGCTTCATATTGTCTAATATTTCTGCAGAATTGCTATCTTTTTTCCTATTGAGAGCTTCAAGCATCCGTTCATTTCCAAAGAGCTCATTCTCTGCATTTGTTGCTTCAGGTACTCCATCCGTATAAACAAAAATATTGTCCCCCGGGTGAAGCTCAAATTCATGCTCCTTAAAATGCAAGCCTTCAATTGTAGCTACAGCAGGTGAATGGCGATACTCCACAAGCTCATAGTCGCCACCGGCTCTTTTTATGACAGGATGCTCATGACCTGCATTGGCAGCGATTCCTTTTCCTGTAGAAATCTCAATTATAGCTAACCACACAGTAACAAACATCTCCGAATCATTGCTGCTGCAAAGCTGTTCATTGGTATACTCCAGGATCTCTGAAGGAGAGCCGCCCATAAACGCCCTGTTCTTGATAAGTGTCTTGGCAATGACCATGAAAAGTGCCGCCGGAACTCCCTTTCCGGAAACATCAGCCATTACCAGAACTATATGATCATCATCCAGTAAAAAGAAATCATAAAAATCGCCACCAACTTCCTTAGCCGGATCCATGGTCGCATGGAGATCAAATTCATTCCGGTCAGGAAACGCCGGGAATTTTCTGGGAAGCATATCTTCCTGAATCTTAGTGGCTACAGAAAGCTCTGCTCCGATCCTCTCTTTTTCAGCAGTCATAGCTGTCAGATTGGCAATGTAATCCTTAAGAGAAATAGCCATGTTGTTAAAACTTACAGCAAGATCTCCGATCTCATCATTACTGTAAATCTTGGCCACATGCTCAAGATTTCCGTTACTGATCTCTTCTGCATCTTTCCTGAGCGCAAAAAGCGGCTCCGTAAAATTCAAAGCAAAGCTTCTCACTATGGCTGTGATCATGAAGATTACCAGGATAAAAATAAGAATAAACCAGACCATGCTTGAAAGAATCTTGGAACTCATGTCCTGAACCGGCTCCAAGATCATGCTCTGCGGCACTCTGATGCACAATTTCCAATTGGTACTCTCTATTGGAGAATAGGCAAAATAGCAATCTGATATTTCAGAATAAGTTACCCCTGTTTCACCGGACATGATAGCTTTTATAAGGTCAGCAGTCATCTCTTTGTCATCTTTGATATTCAGGTCCTTATATTTAGGCAATACTGCATATCCTTTGCCATCCACAATGAAAGCATAGTCGCCGTCACCTGCCAAAACATCAAAATCAACAATAGCTGAATACAGATCGTCAATAAGCATATCCATGCACACAACGCCCTTGAACTCACCAAGTTCACTGTAAAAGGGCGCTGCGCATGTGATCATCATGCCTCTGTTATAATCATCCATATAGACATCGGTAAAGCAGACCTGTCCTTTTTCCCTGGCCAGGTCATACCATACTCTGCCGTAATAGTTGTAATAAACTTCGCTGCCATCACTATTGGCTGTCATCTCGGAATCAGCATCATAGGATATCTGAATTCCTGACTTTGTACTCAGATAAATAGCTACAATATTGCTTATGTCACTGTTGTACACAGGGACAAATATCTGCTCGGCATTTCCCAAAAGACCTATCTCATCCTTAACGTCTTCGTAGGAAACCTCCCTTGTAGCCAGATATCTTTTCATCACTTCCTTGTTATTATCAAGGGGCTGCGGAGGCAGAACCTCTCTTGGCTTATATTTCTGCGGCGACTGGTAAAGCTCAGATATATAATCCGAAAGAGCTGTTGTATATTCCGCATATCTAAGAAGCTCAGCATTGGCTAAGGTTGCCTTGTTTACTACTGTATTAGAAAGATTTCTCTCCATTCTGGCTTTCAGTATGTCTTTTGCCTGCGACCTGATTCTGAGCATGCTAATTACACTAACTGTGCTAGTTATCAAAAGAGCTACAACAATGATCGCCATGACCATTATCTGTATTTTACTTCTAATAGACAGTCGCTTCTTAGTTTTCATGACTTATCCCCTGGATCAAAGAAGATGTGCTCTAAGCTCTTCTCCACTCTTGTCTGAAAGATAAGCAGGTGGAATATCAAGGATTGTCTTGCATCCCTTGAGACCCTCGTCGTTCATACGCTTTGCTGCTCTTGCAACTGCTACGAGAACGCTTGTTGTAAATTCAGGGTTTGAATCGAGCTTCAAGCTGTATTCAATAATGTGATTGTGCTCTTTATCAGCGCCTGTCTTGCCGCTTCTGAACACAAATCCGCCGTGTGCCATTCCGCTGTGGTTCTTTAAGAGCTCTTCTTCGCTGATGAAATGAACTGTTGTGTCATAATCAGCAAAATAGTTAGGCATTTCCTTGATTTCTTTTTCTACTGCTGCAGCATCTGCGCCTTCCTCAAGAACAACAAAGCACTCTCTTGTGTGCTTCTGTCTTGTTGTAAGCTCAGGATTCTCTCCGTTTCTAACTGCCTCAAGAGCGCTCTCTACAGGGATTGTGTACTGCTTTGCATTCTTAACGCCTTTAATTCTGCGGATAGCATCTGAATGTCCCTGAGATACTCCCTTGCCCCAGAATGTGTAATCTTTTCCATCCGGAAGAATAGCATTTGAATAAACTCTTGCAAGCGAGAACATTCCAGGATCCCAACCACATGAGATAACTGCGATCTTGCCGCTTTCCTTTGCAGAAGCATCAACGTTTGCAAAATGCTCAGGAATTCTTGCGTGTGTGTCAAAGCTGTCAACTACATTGAAAAGCTTTGCATATTCAGGAGTCTGAACAGGAAGATCTGTTGCACTTCCTCCGCAAAGGATCATAACATCAATCTTGTCCTTGTAATCAGCAACATCCTTAACAGAAACAACAGGAACTCCTTCTGTTGCTATCTTTAAAGAAGAAGGATCCCTTCTTGTAAACACAGCTACAAGCTCCATATCCGGAGCGGCCTTAACTGCAAGTTCAACACCTTTACCAAGGTTTCCATAACCCAGGATTCCAATTCTAGTACTCATAAACTCCTCCTTATCGCTTAAAACCTGACTCTAGTCCGGCATAAATTTATTTCGATTATACAACAATCAAAACTCCAGCCAAAGATATTTTTTACCATCGTTTCCAAAAAGGATGCACTTGCCTATGGTCTCGCGCTCACTAAGCTGCTCCAGCCAGTAATCGCCAAGGGCATTTAACACTTCATCTGGAAGTGAAGAAACCGGTGTATCGGGCAAATACAAAGTAAAGTTTTTGCCGTCGTCATCCACCCCCGGTGGTGTCACAAAATATGTATGTGTCTTAACGCCGGTCTTTGTCTCCTTTACAACCTCAGTCCCTGCTTCATTCTTGAGGGTAAGGTCAGAAAGGGTGATTGCAAACTCAGTGTCACTAACCTTTTTCTTTAAGGCAAACTTGCCTGTGAACTCGTTCTTTTTTGACTCATTTCCATTTTCACTTGAATAATTAGATGAATAATAGGAACCTTCTACGCTGCCATCAGCATTTATATGAAGGATCGTGCTTGCATCTTCATTATTTCTGAGAGAAAGATATATCGGGAAAAAGGCACTTGTTTCAATGAAATTGTCAGCATTGAAGGTCTCGATGTCAGGATCAAAAGTGTACTCAAGCTCCTTCCACTCAACATCCTCAGCGCTTGCAATTTCAGGTGTGAAGCCTTCGGCCTCTGCCTTCTCCCTAATGAGTTCATTAAGTTCCTTTATAGAAATGGTCTCAATTCCTACTGCATCATAGAACTTCTTCAGAGGGTACTCGTCATCATATATTCCGTCGTCCTCAATAAGCTTGCAGTAGAAATATCCCCCAAGACCGTTGTCATTTTCATAGTCACCGCTATACTGCGCATAGCTGAATACATTGTCTTTTTCATCTTCTGTATTATTAAAATCGAAGCTAAAGAAAACAAAGCTTCCCGGAAGTGGCATTTCAAGACTTACATGCTCGCCTTCGCCGCCCCAGATATCTCCCGGATATTCCGTATCTGAGCAGTCAAAAACTGTTGTTTCATCACCGTAGATATAATGCCAGTTTCCACGGGCATCTATGTAGCTCTTTTCAAAATAATGATTGGAAGCTCCGCCAGATCCGTCGCCGTAAATATATCCATATTTATTGATGCCGACTCTGCTTCTTGACCATCCCTCATTGGAATAAAGACACTCAAGCTTTCCATCAATTTCTTTTATAATAAGGTACTCAGCCCAATCCTCCAGAGAAGGTGTGTGGATGCAGACTGCCAGCTCCTCATTGCCATCATTTCCGCAGTCAAGGTAAGAATATTCGATTCCTTCAAGCTCAATCTTGGCGCCCTCAAACTGCCCGAGATAATTGGAAATAATTACATTTGTAAGTTCCTCAAGAGTGTAATTCAGGTCTTTATCCTTTTCAAAAGAAAAATATGTTCCAAAGTCCCTGTCCTGATTTATATGAACTTTTGCCTTGTTCGCAAGGAAGTTTGCATATGTAGCCTCGACCGCATCCGCCTCAGCTGTTGTTTCATCTGAAGTCTGAACATCTTCCGATGTATCTTTTGACGCCTCTTCTGTCGTAGTTTCTAAAGAAGAGCCCTCGCCTGCATTTTTCTGATCAGTTCCGCATGCAGTAAATAAAAATGCACAGGCCAACATGATTCCAATCAGTTTTTTCTTCATATAATCCTCCTCGCAAACTTTTGCATTTGCACTTTCTTCCACAATTATACTTCCTTTAAGCGTTTCTGGCACCATTGAATAGATAAAAAAAGTATGATAACATTCATAGACAATTTACAGTTTTTTTGATCATATAATAAGGAAAAAATATGTTTAACTCTAAAATAAATGAAGACGCAAACAACGATAAGAATATTGAGATTTGCGAAGAAGACACTATCAGATGCAAAGAGATTGAGCGGAGCATCATCAAAAAGTTCAGGCCTGAGCTTTGGAGCCAGTTTACAAAAGCGATAAACACCTACGAACTTATTCAGGATGGTGATAAGATTGCGGTTTGCATTTCAGGTGGAAAAGATTCCATGCTGATGGCTAAACTTTTTCAGGAGCTCTCAAGGCATGGTAAAAAGAACTTTGAAGTAGAATATCTCGTAATGAATCCGGGATATAACGATGTCAACTATGAAAACATCTTAAACAACGCAAGGATCATGCAGGTTCCTATCACCGTTTTTGAATCAGATATTTTTCAGGTTGTAGATAAAGAGATCACGGGTTCCCCCTGTTATCTTTGTGCCAGAATGCGAAGAGGTGCCCTTTACAGCAAGGCAAAAGAGCTTGGCTGCAACAAGATAGCTTTAGGTCACCACTACGATGACGTCATCACTACTATTCTTATGGGAATGCTCTACGGCGGTCAGATACAGACCATGATGCCCAAGCTCCACAGCACAAATTTTGAGGGCATGGAGCTTATAAGACCTCTATACCTCATTAGAGAAGAAGATATTATCAAGTGGATGAATTATAACAATCTTAAATTCATAAATTGCGCCTGCAGAATGACAGAAAGGCTTGCCGACAGTGAAGATGCATCCACTGTCAGCAAACGTGCCGAGGTAAAAGAGCTTATTATGGAGCTTCGCAATAAGAGCCCTTACATAGAAGCAAATATCTTCAAAAGTGTGGAGAATGTTCATCTCAACGCCCTTGTTGCCTACAAGACACCTGATGGAAAGCGCCATCATTTCCTTGATAATTACAGTGAATATTCTGAATAAATATATGCATTCTGATGCGTATTATCCAGTTCAATAACCTTTTTAAGGCAGTCCATTGCTTTTTCTTTATCTCCAAGGCCTATAAAACCTAGTCCCATGAGATAATAGCAATGGGCTTTATTTTTTTTGTCCATATCTGCGTCAAACACTGACATATCCGGCATTGATACAGCAAAATAGTCCATTTTGAACTTATCGTGAAGATGCTTTTGCCCATAATCAAGGAGCTTATAGAACCTTGAATTGGCTTCCCTTTTATTCCCAAGCTTCTCAAAAGCTAGCCCCTGGTAAAGTATCATATCAGCAGGCTGGTCGTAGTAGTACATCATTCCTGCAACTTCCATGGCTCCAAGGGTGGCTTTCTCAAAACACTCTTTTGCCTTATCATTGTCACCCAGCATTTCTAAGCAGCATCCAAGGTTGTAGTAAATATGGTTATCCTTCGTGCCTTCAAGTCTGCCTTCACCAAGATTTTCAGGATATGAAAGAGCCTCAAGGAGCTTATCTTTTGCTTCGCTTGCCTTGCCCTCTTTTATCAGCTCTTTTGCCGGCTCAAGGAGACTTACCTTAAACTGAGTGGTGATCTTCCCTTCTGCGCCTTCCCAGGTCTGGAAGCTGTGGCCTGTGATCCTCTCATGGGCCTCTTCATGCATCTTAAGCGAATTAAGCAGTGTCACATACTCTGTATAAAGGTCATCTCTCTTCTCGATAAGACCAATGTTTTCCTTATATTTCTCAAGTCGCTCCTTCAAAGGTCTGTTGAGCTTTTGATAGAGCTGGTCGAGCTCAAGGAACACTCTTGCATCCTGCCTGTTAAGGTCAAAGGCCTTCTCAAGGCAGCTAAGGGCTTTCTCAGGATTGTTTTTCTTATTGTAGTAGGCAATTGACAGGTTCCTTAAAACAGTCGGGAATGTATCACATATCGCAAGGGAAGCCTCGTACAGCTCAATTGCCAGATCATACTGAAGCTTGTCATAGTACAGACATCCCAGATAATACCTTGCTTTTGAGCCCTCCTCATCAGCAGCTATAGCCGCCTTCAATGCTGCGATGTCCTCAAGCTTATTAGGGAAACAGTAAGCAGGATCTGCCTTTTCCCCTTTCTTATATGCCAAAAGAGCTTTCTCTTTTTCACCCAGCTTCTCCAAATATGCTCCACGATAATAATGGATCATCGGATTATCGCCATCGTAAACATCAAGGGCGCCTACAGCCTCTTCGTAGAATCCGCCTTCAGCAAGGTCCCTTGTCACCATAAGGAAGGTCTCATGGAAATTCCTTGTGAAGTTCCTAAACTTCTCTGCGCCTTCGTCCACAAGCAAAGTCCTGATATAAGCTGACACAAAATCAAATGTATCATATCTTAAATTCTCACAGGTATAATCAAGGGCCTCGGTTTTTCTTCCAAGTTTGTAGAGAATAGCCGCCCTTAAAGCTCTCGCCTTTGTGCTATGACTGTTTTTCACAAGTGCCTCGTCTATCAGGTCAAGGGCCGTCTCATACTCATGCTTTCTTGCCGCAATAGCCGCAAGGTAGTAGAAAGATTTCTCCTTCTGCTCATCTGACCAGGTCGCCTTGTAGAAGGCGTCGTAAGCCTCATCATATTTTTCCTGGTAAAAAAGGCATAGTCCCAAATTGTAGAAGCTTTCAGAATCATAAGGATTGGGATGAAGCCTTGTAAGCCTCTCGATTGCTTTTCTGAAGTACTTCTCTGAAAGGTCGAATCTGCCTCTTTTAAGCAAAAGAAGTCCATAGGCATTGTTGATCCTGATATCCCCCGGATCGCGCTTTAAGCCCTCAAGGTAATATGGGTCAGGTAAAAATGTTGCATGGCGATACTGCTCAATATGGTTACCTGCAAGGAAGAGCTCTTCATTGGTCTGAATTTCGCAAGGATCCTTTACTGCCTCTGCAGGCTCAGCAAACTCAGGGTCTTTTTCCTCAAGTATCTTGTAGGAAACAAGCTCTTTTCCCGAAATATTGTCTGTGACTGTCACCCTGATCCTGCTCTTGTCAAAGTCCTCTTTAGTCACTTTCCCTTCCAGAATCCTGCCAAGTTCAAGCTCCCGCTCGCAGATATCCACAGGGGAAATAGAAACCTTCTCCGAAAAAAGAGTCTCATGGCCATAGAGGACTGAAAGGATTGCGTCATTGTACTTCTCAGTTGCATAAATGCAGATATAGAGCGCGTTGTCAGGCCTCACCTCAACATTAAGCGCCCCATGGATCGTGGCATTTTTTACCTGACCAACCTTCTTGTATGGCATAAAATACTGCTTAAATACCTTCTCCTCATAGGGCTTAAGCCATGAGAAATCAGGCTGGTTGTCACAGAACATACCGGTCATAAGCTCGATATATGGGCCGTCTTCGTCTGTAAGATTTCGGTCCCACGCCTTTCCAAAGTCACCGCAGCCCCATGTCCACTGCTTTTTGCCCGGTGATACGTGATGGTCAGCAACATGCAAAAGACCGGCTTCTTTCTTGTAGTCATAGCCTCCAACAAAGTCAAAATCAGACTTCTCAGCCATGTATGAAGTAGGCACAGGAATATTCTTATATCTTGAAATATCTACACCCTCGCTGTAATCATGCTTGTAATACTCACCTGTTGCGATAGGGAACCTTGAAACAGCGCGCTTTCCGTGGTCATATACGTTGTGAACATCGGGCGGAAAAATTGACTGTGTGTAGTCATTTACAGAAACCGCCGGGTTAGCCCACCACAAAAAAGTCTGCGGAAGCGGTGTTCTGTTATAGAGCTGCCCTGTAATCTCTATAAAAGCCTTCCCCGGATAAAGGGTAAACTTGGTTATCTCTTTTGTTCCATACATCTGGTCAACATCGCCTGTGATCAGCGTTACACTGCCGTCGTCATTCTGTGTAAGCTTATAATCCACAGGAGAATAAGTTGTAGGTCTGTGATGCTGAGGCCAGTTAAACTCAATGCCTCCTGAGATCCATGGCCCCGTAAGTCCGACAAGGGCTGGTTTTATCACCTGATTGTAGTAGACAAAATCATAGTCATTTGTCTTGTCATAGGCTCTCTGAATCCTGCCTCCAAGCTGTGGAAGGATCATCACTTTGATGTACTCGTTTTCAAGGAAAACTGCCTTCCAGGCCACATCCTTTTTGGTGCGGCTGATCTCATTGGTTGAAGGATAAGGGTATATTTTTCCTGTACTTCCCTGATAAACTCTCTTCTCCAAAAACATTGGATTTATATCAGGCTTTCCGACCTCATAAGTTGGGATAAGTACGCTCTCTTCCCATATCTTTGCATCTATCATGTTTATTCTCCTTTGCGGATACTATTGTTATTAACATTCGTAACTATTCAGAGCAAGCCCCGGACTAGTTACTTACATTTTCATTTACCCCAGGGTTATCATCAAGTGAAAAAATTGGTGATTTTTGTTAAAATATTGCTCTATTGTATGAGCTATCTGTCAGTGCTATAATTCCTCTATGTTAAAAGAATTTTTTCTCAGTCAAGGAAACGCTTATGAAATCTACAGAAAAGTTCGTTTCAAGGGATTCTGAATACTTTTTCCACTATGCCTCTGCCACAGCTCAAAAGCTCTTTTTCTATCCGGTTGTGGCAGGCAGGTTCACGTACCTTCCCGGTTATGAACTAAGTCGTGAAAGGTATGACAGTTACCTCATGATAATTGTTGAATCCGGAGAACTTACAGCCTGCATTTCCGGAAAAGAATACATAGTATATCCCGGTCAGATTTTATTGATAAATTGCTATGAGCCTCACTCCTATAAAAGCCTTGTAAAAACCACTATCTCATGGATCCACTTTGATGGAAACATGAGTAGGGACTTCTATGAAGCGATACTTAATTCCAAAGGAAATGTCTTAACGCCGCAGAACCTGCAGCCCATAAAGAGTCTTTGCCACAAGATAATTGAGTCCATGAATGAGAGTAAAAACAAATGCTCCGAGGGCGATTACTCACTGATGATCCACACTCTTTTAAACTATATGCTGACATCAGAAAATACCCAGATCATCGGGAACAGTGAGAATTTCCAAAAGGTTCTAAGCTACATAAACGATCATTTTTCAGAGAACATTTCAATCGACGAGCTCGCCGCGATCGCAGGTCTTACAAGCTATTACTTTCTCAGAGCTTTTAAGAAAAAAACAGGCGTGACTCCGCACCAGTTCATTATTGATACAAGGCTTTCGTCCGCCAAATACTACTTATCTTCAACGGAAATGAGCATAAGTGATATTGCTGAAAAGGTTGGATTTAGCGACGAGAGCGCATTTTGCCAGTCATTTAAAAAGAAAAACGGCACCACACCGCTTAAATACAGAAGAGGAGAAAATTATGAGATATGATCTAACAGGCAATTGGACGATTACTGCAAACCAGGTTCAAAAGCAAGGGCAGTTTCCCGGAACCCTAGATACCAACGGGATCGGAAATAATGACAAGGTTGCAAAGCCCTGGCATCCGGACATTGAAGACAGAAACAAACACATGGAAAAAGATGCGGAGACTGACCCAAGGATCAACTCTAGGTTCACAAGACTCTACACCTATGAGGGCGAAGCTACATTTCAGAGGACTTTTGATGAAGAGCTATCTTCCGATAAGAGGCTTTTTATCGTGGCAGAAAGAGCCCGTGCTCTTTCTCTTAATGTGGACGGCACAGACATTCCAAGCGCCAGCGGGTGTCTTAGCACTCCATACGTTTTCGAAGTGACGGGAATCCTTCACAAAGGAAGCACCATCACCTTCACCTGCGACAACTCCTATCAGGGACTTCCTTACAAAGACATAGTCTTTTCATCAGCAGCCACAGATGAGACCCAGACTAACTGGAACGGAATAATAGGCGACATCTACGTAGAGGAAAGAGATAATATCTTTTTATCTGACATTATGGTCTACCCTCACGGAAACAAACTTGATGTCCGCATTGTTATAGATGTAGCTGAAAATGCCGTAAATGTCACAGATATGAAAGTTGTTCTAAGCTGTCCATATCTTGCCGACACCATAGAATCACCCGTAGAAATCGATCCGTCCGATGACTGCACTGTCATTGAGCTTACAGATCTTGAACTTTCCGATAATTATGGAGACAACCTCTGGGATGAGGGAAAGGGCAATCTCTGCGACCTTACAGTAGCTCTTTTGTCTGATGCAAAAGAAATAACAAGGAAAAATGTACGCTTTGGAATCAGGGACTTCTCCTACGATAGCGAGGGAAGACTTGCAATAAACGGCCGCAGATTTTTCCTAAGAAGCGAAGCCAACTGCGCCGTTTTCCCAGAAACAGGCTTTCCTCCAATGGACAAGGAAAGCTGGACAAAGATACTTAAGACCTACGCTTCATACGGTGTAAACTGCATGCGTTTTCACTCCTGGTGCCCGCCGGAAACAGCTTTTTCTGCAGCTGATGAGCTTGGTATGATGATGCAGCCCGAGCTCTCCCACTGGAACCCAAGGGACGCTTTTAAGAGCAGCGAAAGCAGGGAATATTATCAGACAGAGCTTCTGGAGATCCTCTGGACCTACGCCAACCACCCTTCTTTTGTCATGCTCTCACTCGGAAATGAGCTCATAACTGATGAAGAGGGCGTTGCCTACATGCATGAGCTTTTATCAATTGCCAAAAGAACTGACAACACCCGTCTCTTTGCCTGGGGTTCCAACAACTTCTACGGCGCAAACGGAGTTGATAAAGAAAGCGACTTCTATACTTCTGCACGCTTTAAGGACAAGCACATCCGTCTTTCCGGAGTTAAAGGGCTTTTTAATAAGACCTATCCTAATGCAAAAAACAACTTCTCAGAGATTATGAAGGACCTCAGAAAAGACTATGACAAACCTGTTTTTGGTTTTGAAGTCGGTCAGTATGAGGTTTCTCCTGATATCGACGAGATTGATGAGTTCAAAGGTGTTACAAAGCCTGATAACTACAACATTGTAAAGGATAAATTAAAGGCTCTTGGCATAACAGATGAAGAATGGAAAAAGAGAATCGCCGCAACAGGTGAACTCGCTTTAATAGGCTATCGTGAGGAGGTTGAAGCTGTCATGAGAACTCCTGAAATGTCAGGCTTATCTCTCCTTGGGCTTCAGGACTTCCCAGGACAGGGCACAGCTCTTGTAGGAATGCTCAATTCCCACCTGGAAACAAAAGCTTTTCCTTTTGCAGAGCCTTCAAGATTCAACAGCTTTTTTACCTCTAAAGCTCTTTTGGTTCTTCTCGACAGATACACTTATGTTGCAGGAGAAGTGATAAAAGCTGATGTTTTATTTGCCAATTACAGCCATGATGATTTCTTTTTACCTGTGAAATATGCCATTTGCGAGCATTCAGACAGTTCCGCGTTCACCTCTGACAACACCTGCAAAAGCGGAACCTTAGGTGAAGTTCATTGCCCTGCAGGAACACTAACAAATGTGGGAACAATTGAAATACCATTAGCAGACTACACTTCTCCTAAAAGGCTGGATCTGGCTGTTTATTATGAAAACACCGATATTAGAAACACTTACCCTGTGTGGGTTTACCCTGATGTAACGCCTGTTTGTCCTGATTCAGTTTATGAAACAGAAGTTTTTGACGAAAAGGCAATAAAGATTTTGGAAGCCGGCGGCAAAGTATTCCTTGCTCCCCACTCAACAGAAGAAGCTCTTCCACATTCTGCCAAAGCTCAGTTCTCTACGGACTTTTGGTCAGTTGGAACCTTCCCTAATCAGGAAGGCACTATGGGACAGCTCATTTTAAAGGACCACCCTTTATTTAAGACCTTCCCTACCGAAGAGTTCACCAACTATCAGTGGTGGCCAATGGCTTCACAAAGAGCTTTCATCCTTCCAAGATACATGGACACACTTGTAACTGAGATGGACAGCTATGCTACTCTCCGCCCAATGTCACAGCTTTATGAAGTGAAGTGCCTTGGCGGAAAGCTTATGGCTTCATCCATGGGCCTTCAGGACCTCCAGGAATATCCTGAAGCAAGAGCTCTTTTGCACAGTATCTACAGCTATATGGACTCAGATGAGTTTAACCCCGTTTCTGAGATGACTGCTGATGACATTAACAAGACATTGGGACGGTTCTTTTGACTTATTTTTTCAAATTTCCGCTCCCAAACAGTGGCGTATATGAATTGACCAAATCACTTCATATACGTATACTCTTAATGTGTCATTTTACGGAACAGAAAAACGGAGTAAACGAAGTATGAATATTTATATTGATTTTGACGATTGTTTATGTGAAACTGCCAAGCACTTTTCCATACTTGTAAAAGAGATGTTTAATAAGGAAGTGCCTTACGAAGATATAAAGTTCTTTGATCTCAAAAGATCTTTTGATCTTAATGATAAGGAATATGAAGATATGATGCTGGAAGGCCACAGGCCTGAGGTTCTTCTTTCTTACGAGGAAACACCGGGAGCTGTAGAGACTATCAATAGCTGGATCGACCAGGGACACGATGTCTCAATCATCACAGGAAGACCTAGCAGCGCTTATGAAGCTTCAAGACAGTGGCTAGACGAACATGATCTGAAGAGAGTTAAGCTCTTTTGCCTTAATAAATACGGACGCGACAGCTTTATCAAGAACAGCGAGTTCAATCTTGAGCTGGAAGATTACTACAAAATGAAATTTGACTATGCCATTGAAGACTCACCTATGGCATTTAAGTTTTTTGATCATCTTCCTGACCTTAAGGTAATGGTAGTTGACAGGCCCTGGAACAGGGAATGTGAATTTCCAAGCAAGGCCTTCACAAGATGCCCTGACTGGAAAGCAATAAAAGAACTCGTTAAATAACGAAAAACTTCCAACACATTTTACATACCCTGTGTTGGAAGTTTTATTTTTATTGTTTTTTATAAATCACTTTGATGCGTTCTCACCGGCAATTCTTCCGAATACAACGATATCAGCAACAGCGTTTCCACCAAGTCTGTTAGCTCCATGGATACCACCTGTAACCTCTCCACAGGCGTAGAGTCCTGGGATTGGAGTTCCATCTGTTGAGATGACCTGAGCATCTGTATTTATCTTTACACCGCCCATACAGTGGTGAATTCCCGGGCCTACATTAACTGCGTAGTAAGGTCCTGAAGAAAGATCTGTAAGAGGCGTTCCAATATCTCTTGAGAAATCAGCGTCTGTGCCTGAAGCAACATAGGAAGACCAGGTACTTACTGTTTCCTTCAAAGCAGCAGTGGCATTTGCATCAAACTCCATGGCCTTCGCAAGTTCATCGAGATCTGCGCCTGTCACAAGGTATCCGCTCTTATCGAGTTTCTTGATAACCGCTGATCCTTCATACATTTCCTGGTTGGCAATAAGCCATACATTTCCACCGGTCTGTGAAACTTCTGCAGCAGATACTGCGTCTCTTGTTCCGGTTTCGTTGGTGAATCTCACACCTTCTCTATTTACAAGGATGGCACCATCACCTCTTAAGGCCTCACCAACAAGTGCTCCATCAGTAGGGATTACAGTAGGATGAAGCTGGATCTGCTCCATATCCACAAAGTCTGCACCAACTTCACCAAGGAAATCAATGGCATCACCATCTGCAGTTGCCACGTTTGTGGAAATATATCCTGCAAGATCAGGACGAAGCGCTACGATACGATCCATGTTGCCGCCAAATCCACCTGTTGCAATGATAACGGAATTAGCATGAACAGTGATATTTTCGCCATATGCTCCAACTCCTGATACACCTACAGCTTTTCCATCTTCCATGATTATCTTATTAACAGCAGCACCGGTAACTACTTCAATTCCAAGCTCATCAAGTCTTACACCAAGCGCTGATACAAGGAAGTTACCTACAGAAGTAACATTTCCTTCTGCATCCACAGGGCGATGAGTTCTCTTTGCACTAAGACCACCCATTGTTCCCAAAGGGCCTGAAAGAGGAGCATTCTCTTTATCCAGCCAGTCGATAGCTTCTGATGTATTCTCAGCAAGAGTCCTTACAAGCTCCGGATCATTTATCTCTTTTCCACTCTTAATTGTATCCTCGATAAAGAGCTCTACAGAGTCTTCAATTCCCTGCTCTTTTTCGTAGTGAGTCTCTGCTGCATTCATTCCTGAGCTTGCACGGCTTGTGTTTCCGCCAAGAATGTCACTCTTCTCAAGAAGGATTACGCTTTTACCATTTTCAGCAACAGTGATCGCTGCAGTCATTCCGGCTCCGCCGCCTCCGACAACTACAACATCAGTAGTAGCTTCATAATCTTCGGCAGTTCCTGCTCCGGCTCCGCTTCCATCAGCAACTATACCGGCCTCTCCAAGTGCCATTTCCACAGCAGACAAAAAACCTTTTGAGGAATAAGTCGCTCCGGAGATAGTATCAATATTCACATTCTGAGTCTTCAGGATCTTTGTCCTTAGTGCTTTTATGGCACTTCCTCCAATAGATGGAGTCTCGCCCTCAGTCTGATATGTGATATCTGTTATAGTATTTCCTTCAACAAAAACGGAGACCTTGATCTCTCCTGCAAAGCCCTGCGCTGCGCCATCGTATTGATGTCCTTCACGCTCAACGACATACATGCTTCCGCCAATGCAAAACACAATTAATGCCACGCATGCTAAACATGATAAAATTCGCTTTGTGAGACTTCCCATATCTTTTCCTTTCCATCAAAAAAAATGATATAACTTGATTTAAAGCAACCTGATTAATATCAGTATTCTTTCACTCTTCTTTCATAGCCGTTTCGCTGATAATACCTGTTTTTGTCCTCATACATCAAAGAATCAGCCATTACTTTTAATTTCTCCAATCCCACCTCAGGGTTATCAGCATGGGCTGCATAACCTATTGAAATCGCAAGCTTGCCTCCATAGCTTCCTGTCCACGCGGAGACGTTCTTTTTTATTTCGCCATCTATAGCAGAAATATCTTTTGTATGAATAACAAGTGTGAACTCGTCTCCACCTGTCCTGTACACTTTTCCTCTATCTCCAAGTGATTCACTTAAAGCATTGGCAGCTGCACAGATCAGCTCATCTCCAGCAGCATGTCCAAAGGTGTCATTGGTGTGCTTTAACCTGTTGATATCGACAGAAGCTATAACAAGATCATCTTCAAGAGGCTTAGATTTATAAACTGAAAGATCGTATTCCAGGCATCTCCTGTTATAAACATTGGTCAAAACGTCGGTGTGAGAAATCTTTATAAGATTCTCTTCCCTTCTTTTATCCATGTTTATATTCTGGACAGTATACACTATAAGCGAAGGAAAGCCCTTTTCATCCTCTTCAATATTGATGTACTGGGCTCTGAACCACCCCGTTTTTACATTTATATATTCGCCGTAGATAAATCTTTTACCATACAGCCTGTTCTTTAGGGTTTTCAGATTTGTAAAACTCCAGAAGTCTTCGATATGTTCTCTATCCACATTCTCTTTTATATGATGATTCATAAGAGAATGAGCATGGTCGCCCAAACTTAAGGGTTTTGCCTGTTCTCCATCCTTAATGGACAATTCTGTCATTGCCTTAAAATCTATAAGATTGACATAGTCATACACCTCAGACATGGAATAAAGAACGTCCATCTGAGCACGAATCTGCGTAGCATACGCACGAGTCGCACGATTCTTTTGAATGAGATCTGCAAAATATCCACTTACAATCCCTATGATTGCCAATCCCGAAGCCGTCATGACCGCGGTTTCAATGGTATACCCCATCAGTGTATTGGCAAAAAACTCCATATTAGTGCTATAAACAGAAATAATATCAGCATTGTAAAAAGAAATTAAGTACGAAGATATGACCATTGCGATGTAATTGATCGTTACGGTAATAATGTACAATTTCCTCTCACAAAAAAGGGTGCTTAAAAATGGTACAAAGAACCATGTAATATTCACATGAATATGGTTATAGGACATTAGGACCAGGAGCACTTCCATGCAAAGGAATGCTATTAGACCTGCAGAACGCGCATAGGGCCATACTCTGATTATCTGGCGGTGGATAAAAGCCACTACGATCATACTCGCAGAGATCACAACGCAGGTGCTGTATGAGGCAGCATTAAACACCCCATAAAAAATGCCCACAGCAATAGCTGGTCCTGTAAAAATACAGAACCAAAGCACCGTGTTAATATAACGGTTTATGATCCTTCGATTTTCTTTCATAAATTCATCATAATCCGTCGCATCAACTACTATATTTGGCGTGTAAATGTCGCTGTTTTTAGCCATAAGCAGCACACCTTAAAATAAACCAATCCATGAATCTTATAACACTAATTCTAATAAAGCCCACAAATAAAATCCACTATAGCCAAAAATTTTTAATAATATTTAGAAAACTTTTATCCAATATACTGTTTGCATCTATTTTTCAGTTTCATTAAATAAAAGATAAAAAGAGCAAGTGCAAAGGCTATTCCGATCGGATAGCTTACAACTGCAGATAGCCTTAATCCCTCTTTTGCCATAAGAATGTATGTCATGCTGACAGCAGACATAAAAGTCGCAGGAAGTGCAGCTATAAGAGAGCTCTTTTTACTCTTACCTTCTTTTAGCAGATATGCTGAAAATGTCCAAAGTGCGATCATTGCCAGAGTCTGATTGGACCAGGAAAAATATCTCCAGAGCACGTTAAAGTCAAGCTGAGTAAGGACTGCTCCTGCGCCTAACAGCGGAAGCGTGATGATAAGACGATTTTTTATCTTACTCTGATCAAGCTTTGTCATCTCGGCAATAATAAGTCTGGCGCTTCTAAATGCTGTATCTCCTGACGTTATCGGGCATACAACAACGCCAACCACCGCAAGGATCCCACCAACACTTCCAAGCATTGTCTCTGAAATCTCATACACAGTTCCGGACTGGCCCAGATTTGTCAATGCATCGTTTAAAAGCTGTGTTGATCCATAAAATGCGACTCCTGCAGCGGCCCATATCAGTGCAATAACAGCTTCTGATATCATCGCCCCGTAAAAAACAATTCTTCCTTGTTTTTCACTGGTTATGCACTTGGCTACCATAGGCGATTGAGTAGCGTGAAAACCTGAAATCGCTCCACAGGCCACCGTTATAAACATGAATGGCCAAATAGGTAGATTCTCAGGATGGAGGTCTTTTAACGTAATCTCAGGAATAGTGTAGTTTCCAAAGATAGTCCCTCCCATAACACTTGCCGCCATCGCAATAAGTATTATTCCAAATATCGGATAGAGATTTCCGATAAGCTTATCAATGGGAAGGAGCGTTGCCATAATATAATACAAAAGAATAACAATCACCCAGAAACTCGTGCTGAATATGTCCGGAGTAAGTCTGGCAATAAGAGCTGCAGGACTTGTAACAAACACAGTTCCTGTAAGGAGCAAAAGAACTATCGAAAATACGCGCATTCCAATTCTAACCTTGTTGCCAAGGTACTTTCCTGATAATTCCGCTATTGATGCGCCTTTATTTCTTGATGAAATCATTCCGCACAGATAGTCGTGAACGGCGCCACCAAGAATTGATCCGAATACTATCCATAAAAAGACAACCGGTCCGAAGCATGCTCCCATTAGAGCGCCAAAAATCGGGCCTGTTCCCGCTATATTCAATAGCTGTATCAAAAAGGCTCTACCTGTTTTTATGGGAACGCAGTCTACTCCGTCATTCATTGCAACTGCCGGAGTTTCTCTGTCATCCGGGTCAAAAATCTTCTCAACAATCTTTCCATACACCAAATATCCGCATAAAAGTACTACTAAAGAAATCACTAACGAAATCATTTTTTCTCCTTGCCCCCTTGCTTCCCCCATTGAGTGTAGTTATCCATATCAATTTTACTATACTGCGTCAGCTTGTTATCTAAAATAAGTATAAAATAAAAAGACGACTCTGCGTCTTCGCAGAGCCGTCCAGCTATCTTTTTTACCATATTAAAACTTGAGATTGTCACCCAGAACAGGAACCTTGCTGGCAAAGAATGAAAATTCACCACTGTCCAAAAGATTTCCGTCATCATCAGTAACACGTATATCAAATACCAGAATATGCTTACCGGTCTTGAGCTTCATACACTCGCAGTAGATATACTCAGTGTTTACTGCAGGTAATAAGAAGTTTAAGTTTGCAGATACTGTTGTTGCGTAATATCCGCTCATGCTTGCAGTAGCTCCTGCCATAGCGTCAACAAATGAAAGGAGTGCGCCTCCGTGTATACTGCCATATGTATTATGAAGCCTTGAATCACACTTGATCCTCGCTTTACTGTAAGTTGAACTCAGTTCCATGATTTCAAACCCAATAAAGCTGTTATACTTGTTCTCATATAACTCGGGAATCATCTTCTCCCTCATTGCGTTTTCTTTTTCTGATCTTGCTTTTCTCAATTCTATTTCCTTGCCTTTCGTGCTTATTATCAATGAGTCTGCAATAATATAGGCAGCTGATACAAGCCGTTACGAGTATCAGCTGCCACAAAAAGCAGATTTTATGTGATTATTATATCGCCCAAGGCTCTAAATTTCAATTGGCTGGCAAATCTGTTCCATGATGCCGCACTCCATCAGTTACTTGATGATGAAGAAACAGAAGCCGCAGACATAACTGCTACGTACATGCAAAGCTGCGCAGTAATAACGGCAGAAAGAGCACTGCTTGCGACAGATGCGCTAGTTGCTACATTTCCGTCAGAATAAATTCCTGAAACTATCATAGTTCCAAGCATAAGCCTTGTATGTCTGTCCATATCCAGTATTCCAAAGCCTTTTTTGCCATTAAGATATTCTGCTACTTCCACAACCTCAGAAACAAGTTCTTCTGTATTCTTGTCGATTCCCACAAGAATTCCAAGAGAAGCCAGCTCATAGCCTTTACCATACTTTGCTCCGGCATTTTTAAAGGCCCCAAAAAGCTCCATTACTTTTTCGCTCTTTACCTCTGCCTGTCCATCAAATGTTGCAAGCACCTGACTGAGTGAGTAAGCAGCATCTTCATGAAATGCAAAGTTCTTTTTAATAAGCTGGTAAATCTCCTCGAGCTCTGCCAATATCTCTTCTGCGCTCTTGTCCTTCATTGCTAAAAGAACTGCAAAGCTTGTATCCTCATCTGTTGTAAGGAATGGATGATCCTTTCTCATGCCCTTCATAATCTCATAGGTCTTCTCAACAAGGCTTTCTGCCTCAGATGCCCTTCCTGTGTCGCAGATTGAAGCTGCCGCAAGAACTCTGTAAGATGAGCCAAGGATCTTCCCCTTCTGAAATTCCTTATACACATCTATCAGCTTATCCAGATACCCCTCAGGATTACCGCTGGCAGCCATCTTAGCTGCGATGACCAGTTCATTGTTGCCTCTAATTTCTGAGAATATTCCCTGCTTTTTTCTGATGAGCCTTTTGCAATCTTTAAGCTCCTCAACATCAGCCGTCTTGTCTTTTTCTGTAAAAAAAGAAGCGGCTACAACTTTCATAAGACCGTGATCCAATAAAGAAGCCTTCCCCGTAAGCTTCCTGTTTTCCACCAACAATTCACATCTTTTTTCAATTTCGCTTCTCATACACTTTTCTCCCCAAATTTAATTTTTTCTTTAATCAGCCATTACCGGATCATACGATTGAATACTGCATAAACTCATATTTAAGCTGAGTTCCCTCTGCTATTCCTTCCGGCAAAAGGGCTCTTGCAACGAGCTTTAGATCCTCAGATTCAATATCTGTTCTTTTTAAATTAGCATAATCGCCATCAATACTTTCAACTACGTAGTACCAAGTTTCCATTCCAAACCTCCTGTTTACCCGCTAGAACGCATATGTATATGATAATACTACAGAAACCCGCAGGTATAAATGAATTCTTTTGACTATTTGCGTCTCCTGCCTGCATGAGTTAGTTCTTTTGATAATTTGCGTCTCCTGCCTGCATGAGTTAGTTCTTTTGATAATTTGCGTTTCCTGCCTGCATGAGTTAGTTCTTTTGTCTTATCTGTGGTCATGCTCAGCTTTTGAAAGATTCTCCAGTTCTTCCCTGGTGTGATGATGGCCATGTACACCATCTGTTACATAATGATTGTGCTCATGGGAATGCGTTACTGTATGCGTATGCGTATACCCATCGTGAGTATGGGTGAAAGTATGCACATGCACATGAGCATGCTGCCTTATCAAAGTATCCACCACAACAAGGCTGGCACCGGCTGCCATGATCAAAAATGCCACAACGTACATTCCGGTTAGCTTTTCATGCAAAATAATAAATGATAAAAGTGCTCCCACAAAAGGTGCAACCGCATAATATGCGCTGGTTTTGGCTGCCCCGAGTACGCTCTGCGCTCTGATATATAGAAAAATACTCAGTCCATATGCAACAAAACCTAAAATAAGGGCTGGGAAAATATATCTGATCTGTGGAAAAGATTCATGTTTAATAAAAGCAATTCCCAATGCTCCAAGTCCTGAAAAAATGCCTTTGAGAGTCACAATCTCGTAAGTGCTTTTGGACGCAATGCTGCGGGTACAATTGTTTTCAAGTCCCCAGCAGACTGTGGCAAGAAGCACCAAAAGTGAGCCATAGGAAAACTTAAAAGAAAGACTCCCTTCAAAAGAAAGCAATATGCTTGATAGTGAAATAAGCCCAATTGCTGCCCAAAGCCTTTTGGAAACAGCTTCTTTAAATAAGATCAGCGCTATTACAGTCGTTGCCACAATCTCAAAATTGCCCAAAAGAGACGCATTCGACGATGTCCCGTAAGTTAATCCAAGCATAAGAAAAACAGGTGCTGCTATATCCAGTACGATCATCCCTATTACGAAAGGTAGATCCTTTCTTGTAAGCCGATTCTCCTTTTCTTTCTTACTCATAACAGAAATACAGCTTATTCCTATTCCCGCACCCAAATACAGAAATGCCGCCATCATCGTGGGGTCGACATTATTTAAGAGCAACTTTGACATCGGGACATTTATTGCATAAAAAACCGCTGCCAAAAGTGCATACATAATCGCTCGTATTTTTACTTTTTCCATCGTTGCTTCTCCTGCGCTGATCTGGTTATTTGCCTCATTTAATAAAATGGATTAAATAAAGAATTAGTCAAATGCTTAAAAATCATTCCATTGATAATTATACTCAAAATCGTATTTCTAGTGTTGATTTTATTATAGACTATTGCTGTTCATCACATCGTTTGCAGTATTATGTCTCCCCTTCACAAAAACATTTCAATTAACATATTTCTCATGCCCTTAATATCCAAAGGATTCTTTTCTGTCTCGTAAGTAAACATCAGATTTTTCCCTGGGTAGATTCCACTGGCTCTATACAGATCCATTTTTTCCATTGTTTTTAATCTATAGCCTTCATCATCCATATATCCAAAATGCTCAAAGTAAATTACTTCTCTTGTCCTCACTTTAAGTAATGTAAAATCCGGATACTTAAGCTTTCCATTGACCATTTTTACAGGACATTCATAATGGTAGGGAATGCCTAATTCATAGATAGTGTCTGCAATTATTGCTTCAGATTTAGACCTAACCTTTTCTCCTCTGCGTGTGTCGAATATTTTCTTTTCAGGTTCATATGGATTTGGTTTGAATGTCTTAGACTGCCACTCTTTGGCTATTAGATCATCAGATAGAATATAAGGTGTTACCAGAGCTCTTCTCTCAGGAATCAACTTAGTATATGTATCTTCAGTTGGATTCTTATAATTCACAAGAAATCTATCAAGCAAATTAAGTTCATACTCAGCAGTTTTAATAAATTGTTTTTTGTAGTCATTTTGTGCTAATTGCTTAATAACATCCGTTTTCTTCATTGACAGGTATTCCCCAGTTTTATCTGAGCCCCCAGTCACTTTGTAGTAGCGTGTTTGTCCTCTTGTTTTACTCACTCGCAAATGGCCTACTAATTGCTCTTTCTCGTCTTTCGCCGCAAGTTTGATTGCCTTCTCTAACAGCGCTCTGCGTCTATTAACTATATTGATCAGCTCATTCATTTTTTTTATCTTTCCTTTCTCACGCAAAAAAATATCACATAAAAATACTTATAATTCTTTTATTTGAGTGTCCTTTGGCCTAGACTAGGTGCATTGAGTTGTGCTAGTTGTATTGGTTTGCTTTTCTACAATTCATGACCTAATCTTCTTTTTTCTTTCATTTAGGTCATGTTTTTAGCGCATCCATAGGCTTGCTTTTCCATAATTCATGACCTAATCTTCATTTTATTTTCATTTAGGTCATGTTTTTGATAGATCCACTGTCTTACTTTTCCAAAATCCATGACCTAAACATCATTTTTCTTTCAATTAGGTCATGTTTTTGATAAATCCACTGTCTACTTTTCCAAAATCCATGACCTAAACTCCATTTTTCTTTCATTTAGGTCATGTTTCGCATTCTACGATTGCCTTATGCAGCCAGAAAACATGCCCCCAAAACAATGATTTCTATGCCTAAGGTATAAATGACCATAGACTGCTACTATTTAAACTTTTAAATGGAAATATCCACGCATCAGAATGACGCATGAAACCCACGAAATGTAGTACCAACGATGTCTAACAAATATTTTCTCCAAAAACTGCCGCTTTTGAAAATAATAGCTGATTACAATGAGCACAAGCCAATGCATAGCTCATAATGTAAGCATCCGCATATTCAGCCAAAGATTACTCTTTGAGCTTTTATACTTTACCATTTAAGGTTAAAAAAGACAACTCATTTCTTACATTTTAAAAATTATGGTAAATAGTCAAAAGAATTCATTTATACCTGCGGGTTTCTGTAGTATTATCATATACATATGCGTTCTAGCGGGTAAACAGGAGGTTTGTCATGGAAACTTGGTACTACGTAGTTGAAAGTATTGATGGCGATTATGCTAATTTAAAAAGAACAGATATTGAATCTGAGGATCTAAAGCTGGTTGCAAGAGCCCTTTTGCCGGAAGGAATAGCAGAGGGAACTCAGCTTAAATATGAGTTTATGCAGTATTCAATCGTATGATCCGGTAATGGCTGATTAAAGAAAAAA
>JAEEGH010007874.1_pt1 | contig 25430 bp, 20 predicted proteins | sample 9134181 | NCBI WGS metagenome assembly JAEEGH01 (sample SAMN16246544, study PRJNA631951) | gut metagenome | biome: gut microbiome; feature: rumen; material: DP-attached | host: Bos | place: Iran: Karaj | collected 2018-10
GGTGCAAATAGGGTATACAAAAAATGCAACTGCTTAATTATTAAAGCAATTGCATTTCATTTTTCGTGACTCCTACAGGACTCAAACCTGTAACCTTCTGATCCGTAGTCAGATGCTCTATTCAATTGAGCTAAGGAGCCGGAGACGGACTCCGGGGAGTCCGTATGTCTTAAGGATTACTCGCTCTTGGTCGGAGTGAACTTCCTCTCCTTGATGCGGGCCTTCTTACCCTGCAGGTCGCGGAGGTAGAAGATACGGGCGCGGCGGACCTTGCCGTACTTGTTGACTTCGATCGAGTCGATGAAAGGAGACTCATAGGGGAAAATCCTTTCGACGCCGACGCCGCCGGAAACCTTGCGGACGGTGAACGTGCGGGTGTGCGGGGTGGCACCGCTGATCTGGATGACCACGCCTCTGAACTTCTGAAGTCTGTCTTTGTCGCCTTCCTTGATCCTGTAGGTCACGGTGATGGTGTCACCGGCCTTGAACTCGGGGAAGCTGGCTGCCTTTCCGTTGGAGAAAGCCTCTTCTACAATCTTGATGTAATCCATAATTTCAAATCATTAACCGCGCAACGTCACTAAACCATAAAATACACTAAACACGTGAGAGGTTGCGTTTTGGGACTGCAAAGGTAGAAAGATTTTTGGTGATAGCAAACTTTTTTTCAAAAAACTATCTCTTTTTGCCCTTTGCCGCCGGTGTGAGGTCGAGGACACGCACGTTGCGGAACTTCACGCCCGGTCCGTGGCCCAGGAAACCGATGTATCCCTTCTCGTTGAACATGCCCGGATGGTTGTGATGGTCCACGGTGTAGGGATTGACATTGCCCCCGTCGGGCGCGACGTTGTGGCCCTGGCAGGCCTCCCGGATATCGCCGTCCACGATGACTTCGCCATTGACAGTCACGGTGATGTGGTCGCCCTGGACACGGATCTCCTCGCAGCTCCATTCGCCGAGAGGTTTGTGCTGGATGCGCTTGGCCGGGATCACGCCGTAGACGGAGCCGTGGACCTGGTAGTCCTTGAGCCAGCCGGCATAGATGGGATCGTCGTGGTCGAGGACCTGCACTTCGCACATGCCGCCGTAAGCGGCGTCCACGCCGTGGGGCGTACGCACGCCGACGCCGTTGTTGGCGCCCGGACGCACGAAACTGAACTCGAAGCGGAAGACGAAGTCACGGTACTCCTTCTCGGTGTAGAGGTTGCCCCCGTTGCCGTAGCCGGACGTGACGTAGATTTCGTTGTTGGTGATGCGGTAGCCTTCCTTGTTGCCGGTCCACTTGTCCAGGTTGGTCCCGTCGAAGAGCATCTCGAAGCCGGCCTTCCGTTCTTCATCGCTCAGGGTGAAAATAGGGGAGGCCGCCTTGGTCTCGGAGAGCATCTTCTTGATCTCGTCCACGGCATAGCCGTCATCCGCGGTCCCGCGGGCCTGGAAAGCCCGGATGGCCTTGCCCAGCACATCGGCCTTGGTCGTGGCGTCCAGGTCATCGACGCACTTGGCGGCGATGTTCTTGGCGGCCTGGGCGGCGGAAGCGGCGACATCCGTGTCCGCGTTGTCCAGGAAGGAGCCGGCCACGGCGAAGGCCTTGGAAGTCGGCGTGTTGCCGAGCTTGGCGAGGAAGTTCTTCAGCAGGTCGGGATCCTTCGTGGCGCCCAGGGCATCCGTGAGGGCGTTGCACTTGCGGTCCACGTCTTTCTCATAGCGGTCCACGAAGCTGACGTAGTCCTTCAGGGCGGCGAGGTTGCCGGCTCGTCCGGCGGCCAGAAGCGCGGGGGCAGCCTTGTAGTTGCCCGTCTTGCCGAGGGCCTTCACGGCCTCCGGGGAACCGGCCTCGGCGGCCTTGACCAGGTCATTCACGGCCGCATCGGTGCCGGACTGCGCCAGGGCGGGGAAGAAACGCTCCGGGTGACGGGCGCCTTCGATGATCTTGATGACGTGGTCGTATTTCTCGTCGGGGGTGAGGGTCTTGATGGCCGCGGAGAAGCCCTTGGTAAAGCCGGGGACGTCTTCCTCTTTCGCCTTGTCCAGCAAGCCCGCCAGGCGTCCGATGTCATCAGGCTTGGCGACGCCCGAAAGGGCCTGGATGGCGCCGGGGTCACCTTCAGCGGCCAGTGCGAAGATACGCTCGGCGGCATTGGCCATCCCCTTGGAGCCCGCGAGGGCGAGCAGGTTGCTCAGGCCCGTGCCGGAAGCCCCTTCCAGGGCGGTCGCGACCTTTTCCTTCAGATCTCCGGGGAAGGATTTGAGGGCCTTCAGGGCGGCCGCGGCATTGTCGCCGCCGAGCTGCCCGATCAGGGCGTCAGCAGCGTCGTCGCCACCGATCTTTCCGGCCGCCTCGATGGCGGCGCAGGCGATGTCCTTTTCGGATCCGAACTGTCCCAGGATCAGGGGTAGCTGCGACTCGATCTTATTGTCGCCCAGCCAGTTGAGGACGTCGACCTTGCCCTCGGTGCCGAGCTTCTTGAACTTCTTCGCCACCTTGGCGGCAAAATCAGAGGTGGGCGGCGCATAACGGCGCAGGGCCGTCGCGCGAACCAGGCGGCTCTTGTCCGTGACAGCCTTCAGGATGTCCTTGTCCGGCACGACGCCGAGCATCTTCTCTTTCAGGTAAAGCGCCTCGCACTTTTCCTGGGAAGTGGCATCCTTGCGAAGGACCTTCGAGTCGATGGGAGCGGTCACGACCGTGTTGTCCGGTGTGCCGAGCAGCCACAGCTGACTCTCGAGGAACTGCTTGTTGACGGGATCGGTGCAGGCGGCGATAGCTTTCTGAAGTCCTTCCTTGACGGCGCCTTTCCAGGCCTGGTTGGCCGGCGTGGCCGCGAAGTTGGTCAGTCCGTTGATGGCATATTCGATGCGGTTGTTGGCCCCCTTTGCGGGGTTCTGCAGCATGGCGGCGAGCTTGACGACGCTTTCGGGCGCCGTCTTGGCGAGGTCCAGCATGTCGCTGGCGAGCGCCTCGGCGTTCTGGGCGGGCATCTGGGCGACGACGTCGCCGACAATGGTTTCGACGCTGCGCTGGCGGGCGTCCTGCGCCTGCAGGGTAAAGCTGAGGGCGAGGACGGTAAGGATCAGGGTAAATATCTTTTTCATGACGGCGTCCTCCTTTTATTGCAACAGTTTGCCCCATTCGCCCCGCATCGGCTGGTCGACGAGCAGGTTGGCCGCGTCGTCGTTGATGAAGAGCTGTTTCTTGGGATCGAATTCGAGATTGCGGCCCAGCCGCAGCGCGCAGACGCCCATGTTGACGATGGTGGCGCTGTGGTAGCCGTTATCCTCATTGAGGGAGAAGGGACGGCGCGTCCGGACGCACTCCAGGAAGTCGGTGTTGGTCGGCTCCGGGTCCGGAAGCTCGTTGATGACGTCCATCACGTAGGGGATGGTGCACTCGAAGCCCTGGTAGACCTTGCCGAGCGGGCCCTCGATGTAAGGGACCTTGCCCTTGCTCTCGTAGCCCTCGCCTTCGAGGATGATCTTGCAGCCGTCGGCGTAGGTGTAGGTGATGCTGCGCCAGATGCCGATGGCGTCCGGGTGCTGCTGGGGGGCGTCGATCTCCACCTTGACGGGGAATTCGTCGTCCTTGCCGAGGAAATACTGCACGGGGTCGATGTAGTGCTGGCCCATGTCGCCGAGGCCGCCGCCGTCATAGTCCCAGTAGCCGCGGAAGGTGGAATGGGTGCGGTGGCGGTTGTAGGGCTTGAACGGGGCCGGTCCGAGCCACATGTCGTAGTCCAGGCAGGCGGGCACCGGCTCGGGGATCAGGTTCTCCTTGCCGGTCCAGTAGAACTTCCAGGCGAAGCCCGTGGCACCCGAGATGCGGACGGTCAGCGGCCAGCCCAGCAAGCCGCTGGCGACCAGCTTCTTGAGGGGCTTGACGTTCGTGCCGAGGCCGTAGAAGGTGTCCTTGAAGCGGAACCAGGTGTTGAGCCGGAAGATGCTGCCGTTGCGCTTGACGGCCTCCCGGACCCGTTTTCCTTCACCTATGGTGCGCGTCATGGGTTTCTCGCAGAAGATGTCCTTGCCGGCGTTGGCCGCTTCACAGGCCATGATGCCGTGCCAGTGGGGCGGGGTGGCGATGTGTACGATGTCGATGTCGGGATCGTGGACAAGGTCGCGCCAGTCGGTGTAGGCCTTGGGGGTCTCTCCGAAGGTGTCTTTCGCCCGCTTGAGGGTCTTGCTCAGGTGTTCGCTGTCCACGTCGCACATCGCGACGAGGCGGCAGTTCTGGTCGCTGGCGAAATGGCTGCCGGAGTTGCCGATGCCGCCGACGCCGATGACGCCGCGGGTCAGCTGGTCACTGGGAGCGATGAAGTTGTTGTCGCCGCCCATCTTTCCGAAGGCCGTGCGGGGCGCCACGGTAAACAGGGCGATGCCCGCTCCGGTCGTCTTCAGAAAGGATCTTCTGCTTTGGTCCATAAAGTGTCTGTGTTATGTGTTTTAGAAAATAGTCTTCTCTTTTTCGAAGAGGGCCTTGTCGTCCCGGCTGAGGTCGGGCGTGAAGGAGCGGCTGCCCTTCATCGACTCGATGGCGGCCTTTTCGCTGCGGTCGAGCTTGCGGGGGATCCAGACCAGCACCTTGACGTACAGGTCGCCGCGGCCGTAACTGTTGAACGTGGGGAGTCCCTTGCCACGCAGCTTGATGACGGTGCCGGACTGGGTGCCCGGGTCGAGCTTGACCCGTTCGGTCCCGCTCAGGGCGGGCACTTCGATCTCACAGCCGAGCATCGCGTCGGTGACGGGGATGATCTTGGTATAGAAGAGGTTGTTGCCCTCGCGCTTCAGGTCGGCGCTTTCGATCTCCTCGATGACGACCTGGAGGTCGCCGTTCACGCCGTTGTGCTGGGCGGCGTGGCCTTCGCCGCGCATCGTCAGGATCATGCCGGCTTCCAAGCCCGCGGGAATCTTGACCTTCACGTTCTCGCGCTTGCGCACCAGGCCCGTCCCTTCGCAGCTGCGGCAGGGGTTGCTGACGACCTTGCCTTCACCGTGGCACTGCGGGCAGGTGCTGTAGGACATGGCCCGTCCGAAGAGGGTGTTGGTCGTATGCTGGACCTGGCCCGTGCCCTTGCAGGTGGGGCAGGTCTTGATGTCCGAGGAATTCTTGGTGCCGCGCCCGCCGCAGTCGGGGCAAGGGCGCTTGCGCTCCAGGCTGATCTCCTTCTCGCAGCCGGTGGCGATCTCCTGCAGCGTCAGCTTGACGCGCGTGCGGATATCTTGTCCGCGCATCACCCGCTGGGAAGAACCCCGGCTGCCGCCGAAGCCCCCAAAGCCGCTGAAACCGCCGAATCCGCCGCCGAACGCGCTCCCGAAGGCCCCGCCGAAGAGGTTGTTCAGGATGTCTTCCAGGTTGCCGAAGCCCTGGCTCCAGTCGGGACCGGACGCGCCGTCGACGCCGGAGAATCCGAACTGGTCGTAACGGGCCTTCTTGTCGGGATCGCTGAGGATGGAATAGGCCTCGGAGGCTTCCTTGAACTTCTCCTCGGCGGTCTTCTTTTCCTCGGCGGTACCGTCCACCCACCGGTCCGGATGCCACTTCAGGGCCGCCTTGCGGTAGGCGCTCTTGATATCGTCGACCGAGGCTCCCTTCTGGAGCCCCAGGACCTCATAGTAATCTCTTTTCTCTGCCATTTGCTTCTTATGCTCCTACCACTACCTTGGCATACCGGAGGACTTTGCCGCCCAGGGTATAGCCGGTCTGGACCACGTCGATCACCATCCCCTTGAGGCTCTCCTCCGGGGCGGGGAACTGGGCCGCGGCTTCGTGGAAGTCCGTGTCGAACGGCTTCCCGACAGCCTCGATCACTTCCAGGCCTCTGGTTTTGAGATAGGCCATCAATTTATTGTAAATCAGGCTGGTGCCTTCCTTGGCCGCCTCGTCGGAACTGCCTTCGAGTATCTTCATCGCCCGCTCGCAGTCGTCCAGGACGGGAAGCAGGCCTTTGATCGTGTCGGCGGCCGCCGAACTGATGAGGCTGAGACGGTCCTCGGCGCTGCGCCGGCGGAAAGTCTCGAACTCGGCCATCAGGCGGAGGTAGTCGTCCTTGCCTTGCTGTATTTCTTTCTTGCTGTCTTCCAGCTGCTGTTTGCTCTCTTCGAGTTGTTTTTGAAGCTCTTCCAGTTTCTTGGCCTCCTTGGCCTCTTTCTTCTGCTCCTTCTTGGGAGTTTTCATTTCTTTTTCTTCTGCCATGATATCGTAAGGATTTTCCTATGGAAATCATCAAATAACCTGCCATCCGCCCATCGCTGACAATGTGGCAGATTCATCGTGTAAATATAGGGAAATGATTCGGTTTTGTCAATACAGGGAGAGCTCCAGCCAGCGCAGCTCCTTCTCGTCGATGAGCGCCTTGACTTCGGCGTAGCGCCGGGAGGCTTCCTCACATTCGGCATACGTGAGGGCGCCGCCGGACAGGCGCGTCTCGAGCTCCGTTTTTTCGGCGCCCAGCGCCTCCAGTTCCTTTTCGAGGGCCTCGAATTCGCGTTCCTCCTTCCAGCTGCGTTTCTTCTTCTCGGGCGCGGAAGGTTTCGGGGCGGGGGCGGGCCTGGCGGCCTTCTGTTCCGCTTCGCGCAGGCGTTTCTGCTCCGCTTCCCAGTCCTTGATGTAGCTCCGGTATTCGGTATAGCCGCCGATGAAGTCCTTGACCACGCCGTCGCCGCAGAAGACCAGCAGGTGGTCCACCAGCCGGTCGAGGAAATGCCGGTCGTGGGAGACGATGACGAGGCTGCCCTTGAAGGCGAGCAGGTACTCTTCCAGCACGTTGAGCGTGACGATGTCCAGGTCGTTGGTCGGCTCGTCCAGGATGAGCAGGTTGGGCTGCTGCATCAGGATGGTGAGCAGGTACAAGCGCCGCTTCTCGCCGCCGGACAGGGAGGAGATGCGGTTGGACAGCATGTCGTGGGGGAAGAGGAAGGTGGACAGGAGGTGCGTGTCGCTGACGGTCTCGAGGACGGTCTGGTCCTCGTCGAACTGCATGCCTTCCTGGCGGTAGTAGCCGATCTTGAGGGAAACGCCGCGGTCGATGCTGCCGCTGAGCGTCCCGCAGCCCGTAGGCGCCCCGGTCAGCAGGTTGATGAAGGTGCTCTTGCCCACGCCGTTGCGGCCGACGATGCCGACGCGCTCGTACCGCTGGAAACTGTAGGTGAAATGCGACAGGTAGCACTGGTCGCCGTACCAGAAGCTGACGTCCTTGCAGTTGATGATCTTGGTCCCGAGCCGGGAGGCGCCGCCCACGTCGCCCATATCCACCTTCGAACTGCGGTACACCTGGGCGGCCCGGTCTTTCAACTCGTAGAAGGCGTCCTTGCGGTATTTCGCCTTGCCGGTGCGGGCGCAGGGGGTGGCGTGCATCCATTCCAGTTCGCGCCGGAGGATGTTGCGGACCTTGTCGGTCTCGGCGTTGTAGTTGTCGATGCGCTCCTGGCGCTTCTCCAGGAAGTTCTCGTAGTCGCCCCGGTAGATGTAGACCGATCCGTGGTCCAGCTCCATCACGGTGTTGCAGACGCGGTCCAGGAAATAGCGGTCGTGGGTCACCATGAAGAGGGTGCAGCGGGACTTCTTGAGGTAGCCTTCCAGGAATTCGATGGCGTCCGTGTCCAGGTGGTTGGTCGGCTCGTCCATGATGTAGAAGTCCGCCTCAGTGGCGAGCATGCGCGTCAGGGCGACGCGCTTGACCTCTCCGCCGGAAAGGGTGTCCATCCGCTTGCTCCCGTCTCCGAGATCGAACGAGGTAAGCAGCTGACGGATACGCAGTTCGTAGGCGAAGAGACCGTCGTCATCGAGATCCCGGGTCCATTCTGCGGAGTCGTCCCAGACCTGGTCGTAGATGCTCTTGGACGGATCGAAATCATAGTCCTGCTCCAGGAAAGCGATGCGGATTTGCTTGAGGAAGCGGATCCGGCCGCCGGAGTCGGACTTGTCCTTGCCGGCCAGGATGCGCATCAGCGTCGTCTTTCCCGTGCCGTTGGGCGCAATGAGGGCGATCTTGTCGCCCTCATTGATGTTGAATCCTATCTTTTCGAAGAGGACTTTCTCCCCGTAGGACTTGGATATGTTTTCGATCTGGAGGTAACTGGCCATCCGTCATCATTTGAAGAAGGTGTCCACTTCCTTGACGGCGTCGCTCTTGGCGAAGACCACGACCCGGTCGTAGGCCTCGATGACGGTGTCGCCCACCGCGATGAAGGAGTCGTTGCCCCGGATCACGCCGCCGATGATGGCCTCCTTCGGGAAATCGAGGTCCTTGAGGGCGCCCTTGGTGATCTTGCTGGAGGCGGAGACCGTGTATTCGAGGATCTCGGCCGAGGTGCCGCTGATGTATTTGACGAGGCGGGCCTTGCCGCTGAGCGTGAACTTGAAGATGCGGCCGGCGGTGATCAGTTTCTTGTTGATGACGGTATCCACGCCCATGTCTTCCGCGAGGTGGATGTATTCGATGTTCTCCACTTCCGCGATGGTGCGGCCGACGCCGAACTTGCGGGCGGCCACGCAGGAGAGGATGTTGGTCTCGTCGCTCTCGGTCAGCGCCACGAACGCGTCGTAGTTCTTGATGCCCTCGTCCATCAGGAAATCGGAGTTGCGGCCGTCCCCGTTGACGATCTGGACGTTGTTGCCGCCCAGTTTCTCGGCCAGTTCGAAGCAGCGCTCCTTGTCGATTTCCAGGATCTTGATGTCGGACAACTGGCGGCTCAGGGAGCGGGCGAGCATCTCGGCGATCACGCTGCCGCCGAAGATCATCACCTTGTCCACGTTGATGCGACTGAGGCCGAAATGCTTCATCAGCACCGGGACGCCTTCGCGCTTGGTGATGATGAAGACCAGGTCGTGGAACTGGAACTTCGTGTCGAAGCGGGGGATGACCGTATCGCCGCCCCGGTTGATCGCGATGACGCGGAAATCGACCTTCTCCTCCTGCATCATGGAAGCGAATTCCCCGATCTTGATCTCCAGCATGGGGGAGTCCTCGTCGATGCGGAACAGGGCCACCTGCAGTTTCCCGTGGGCGAAGTCCATCGACTCGGCCGTGGAGGAATGGCGCAGGTTGTCCACGATTTCGTCCGCCGCCACCTTCTCGGGATAGAACATCAGTTCGATGCCCATCTCCTTGAACATCAGCTTGTTCTCGGGATCCAGATAGCCTTCGTCGTTGATGCGCGCGACCACCTTTTCGGCGCCGAGTTTCTTGGCGATGAGGGCGCTGACGATGTTGATGTGCTGCATCGCGCGCGGATAGACGGCGATGAAGAGGTTGGCGGCCGCGACTTCCGCGCTGCGGAGCACCTCGATGGAGGTCGGGCTGCCGAGGACGGCGCCGACGTCGGCGATGCTGGTGACGCGCTGGAGACGCTCGCTGTCATTGTCGATGACGGTCACGTCGTTGGACGAATTGCGAAGCATCTTGGCCAGATGGGAGCCGACTTCTCCGGCGCCTACGATAACGATCTTCATAACGAACTGTCTTGATTATGAACCATTCTGTCTGCGAAGATAAGCAAAAATGCCGTCCTTTCGCAATAGTGCCTGCACAAGGATGTTCCCTTTCCAGCGTCCGGCGACCCGGGCCTTGTCTCCGAAACGCTCCCGGAAGGCCTCCAGTTGCACCACCGTGACGGGCCGGCGCAGGTTCCTGTATTCTTCGTGCGCCTTGTACACGGCCTTGAAATAATCCCACTTCCCGCTCACGAGATAGACCAGGGCCGAACCCCCGTCCAGCATCATTCGGATGCCGATCCGGCGGTTGGCCTTGCGCAGGGCCTTCGCGGGCCGCAGGCCGTCGGCGACATACGTGCGGGCCAGGTTGTTCTCCAGAAGTAGCAGGTTGTTGCGGAAATTGAGCTGCAGTTTCCACGGGGAATTGGAAGGCAGGGTGCCGCCGCCCAGGTGATAGACCACCGACTCGGGCACGACCTGCACCTTCCAGCCTTCGAGCTGCATGCGCCAGCAGAGGTCGATCTCCTCCATGTGGGCGAAGAAACGGTCGTCCAGGCCGCCGAAATGGCGCCAGACGCTGCTGCGCACCATCAGGCAGGCCCCCGTCGCCCAGAGGACGTCGGCGGGCGCGTCATACTGGCCCTCGTCCCGTTCAACCCGTTTCAACACGCGGCCGCGGCAGAAGGTATAGCCCCAGCGGTCGATCAGGCCGCCGGCCGCGCCGGCATACTCGAAACTGCCGTGGTCGTACCAGGAAAGCAACTTCGGGGCGCAGGCGCCGCAGTCCGGATGGGCGTCCATCCAGCGCGTGAGCGGCCCGAGCCAGTCCGGCGTCACTTCCACGTCCGAATTGATCAGGACGAACAGTTCCGCCTCCACCTGCTCCAGGGCGCGGTTGTAGCCGCCGGTGAAGCCGTAATTGGCATCCAGGACGATGCGGCGGACGGCGGGGAATTCCTCCGCCATCATCTCCATCGACCCGTCCGTGCTGGCGCTGTCGGCGACGACGACTTCGGCCTCAGCCCCTTCGCAGCTGGCGATCAGGCCGGGGAGGAAGCGCCGGAGGTAATCCTTCGTGTTCCAGTTGAGGATGACGACTGCGGTTTTCATGTCAAAAGTCTTGTCCTTCATACATTTTCTCGCCCCAGGTGCCGGGCTTGTCCGACATGGTCAGCACCAGGCGCCCGCCCTTGACGAGGTCCTCGTGCCGGAGCGTGGAGTAGGGGTAATCTTTCCCGTTGAGGCGCGCGGAGCTGATATAACGGCGCTCGGGGGAGAGGCCCCGGGCCTGGATGGTGAAGCGCTTGCCGCCGCCGACCCGGTAGAAGGAACTCCGGACCTGCGGGCTGTGGATCAGGTAGAGGTCCGTGCCCGCGAAGGGATAGAGCCCCGTCATGTGGAAGGCCAGCCAGGAGGACATCGCTCCGGAATCGTCGTTGCCGGGAAGCCCGTCGGCCCCGTCGCTGAAGTCGTTGTCGATGAGGCGTGCGACGATGTCGGAAGTCAGGTCCGGCCGCCCGATCCAGTGGTAGAGGCAGGAAGTCAGGAAGGAAGGCTCGTTGCCCACGTCGCACCAGCCGTTGCCAAAAAGCTGGTCCAGGCGGCGCTTGAAGCCCTCCTTGCCACCGTCTTCCTCGATCAGCAGGGCGATGTCGTGCGGGATGCAGAGCGTCGTCTCGAAGGCGTTGGCCTCGTAGTAGAAGTTGTTCCAGTGGCCGCGGAAGGACTGTTCGGGGCGGAAGACGAAGGTGGTGTCGGGGCGGGCGTCCCCGTCCTGGTCCACGGCGAACTCATCGGGCCAGCTGCCGTCTTCGTTGCGCGGCAGGATGAACCCGCGCACGCCCTCCACTTCCACGTCCTTGCGGAAGAGGTTCCGCCAATTGTGGGACTGCTCCCGGTATTTCGTGGCGATGTCGGGATGGCCGAGCCCGTCGGCGAGGACCGAGATCGCAAAGTCGCAGAAACTGTGGTCCACGGTACGGCTTCCCGCGTGCGAGAACCACCAGGGGATGTAGCCGAGGGTGTTGTACCATTGCAGGCCGGCGCGTCCCTCCTTCTTCTCCCGTTCCGAGGAGACGGTGGCGTCCTTGAGCATGGCCTGGAGACCGGCTTCATAGTCGATGCCCTTCAGACCCTTGACGAAGGCGTCCGTGATGACGATGTCGGCGTTGGAAGACCCTTGGGTGGAGCCGTTGCAGTTGCCGCTGCGCCCGTCGGGCATGAAGCCTTCGTAGCGGTAGATGTTGATCAGCGAGTTGACGATGGCCTCTTCCCGCTGCGGGTCGATCAGGGTGATGAGCGGGAGACCGCAGCGGTAGGTGTCCCAGAGACAGAAATAGTCGTCATAGTAGGCAGCGTCCGCGGGCGCTTTCTCCCATTCGCCGGTACGGTCGGAAGGCATCAGCATCGTGTGGTAGAGGGCGGTGTAGAACATCCGCTTCTGCTTCTCCGTGGAGAGGGGGCTGATCTGGACGCGCTGCAGGAGCGTTTCCCACTGCGCGATGAGACGGGCGCGCGCGGCCTCGAAGTCCCAGTCGGGCAGGTCCTCTTCGGCGTTGGCTTTCGCCTGCTCGACGCTGATGAAGGAGATGCCGACTTTCAGCCGGACTTCCTGATGGCCCTCTTCGAAGCCGAGGTTCAGCAGGCGGAAGTCCTCTCTCGTATATTTCACCGGCGTGTCCGTCAGGATGTAGAAATAGACCGTATAGGGCCCGCCGCCGCCCCAGCCGCCCCGGGAGGTGGTGAAGCCGCAGATCTCGTGGTCGGACAGCAGCCGGACTTCTCCGTCCAGGTTGGTCTGCCCCGAGCCGTTGCGGTGCTTGAGGACGAAACCCGCATCCACGGACAGGCAAGTTCCGCCACCCTGATGCGGATAGCTGATCCGGTACAGGGCGGCTCGCCGGGCGGCGGTGATCTCCACCCGGATGCTATCGTCCGAGAGCCGGGTCGCGTAATAACCCGGTTCGATCGTCTCTTCCAGGCGCATTGCGACGTGGTCGTGGACATACATTCCCTCTGAGAACGGCATGATCAGGACGTTGCCGTATTTCGGGGAGCCCCCGGTCCCGCTGACGTGCAGCTGGCTGAAGCCCCGGATGGGCATGTCAACGGGCCCCCAGCCGGGATTGCGGCCCTGGACGTCGGGCGAAGGCTTGACCATGCCGAAGGGGCAGCAGGGGCCCACGACGACGTGCCCGCCGCGACCGGTCCCGATGGTCGGATCGACGTAGCGGATGAGGTCGCGCTCCTTCGTGCAGGAGCTCAGGCAGAGGGCCAGGAGAACGGCCAGGATGGGAACGAGACTTCTTTTCATATCCTTTATGCGCTGAAATCAACTTGGTCGAAAGCGAGGGTGGGTACGGTGCGGACCAGGTTGGCGCGCGCGTCGTCGCCGCAGGCGATCAGCCGGCTCCACAGGTCGAGGAAACTGCCGGTCACGACCATGTCCCGGATGGGATGGGTGATGCGTCCGTCCTTGAAGGCGAAGCCCTCGATGCCGTAGGAGAAGTTGCCGGTGGCGGAGTTGCTGTTGCCGCCGTTGAACCCGGTCACCAGGATGCCTTCACCGCACATTTCCAGGATTTCCTTGCGGCCCAGGCCCTTGCGGGGCCAGGGAAGGACCTTGGGGTGGATGGCGTCCTCGATGGTGGGGGCGAGTCCGGTCTTGCCGGCCATGTAGGTGTTGACGAAATACTGGCAGACCGTGCCCTTGTCGATGATGGGCAGGGTCCGGGTGGCCACGCCTTCGGAATCGAAGAGGCGGGATCCGGTCTCGCCGGGGGTGCGGGCGCAATCCAGGATCGTCAGTCCTTCCGGGAAGACCTGCTTGCCGGCCGTATCCATCAGGAAGGAGTTGTTCTGCTGGATGGAATAGGCGTTGAGCGCCCGCAGGAGGGGGGATACCACCCGGGAAGCGCACTCGGTGTCGATGACCATCCGGGTCTTGCAGGTCCGGTGCCGTTTCGGATCCAGCATCTCCACAGCCAGGTCGAGCGCCTTCGGACAGCAGGAATTGATGTCCAGGTCCTTGAGCATGGGCGCGCCCTCCGACCAGTATTTGCTGTATTTGGCCCCTTTCTTGTCCAGGATGGTCATTTCGACCCCGTATTCGAAGGAGGTCTCGATATGGCGGCAGCGCAGCCCCTGCGAGTCCACGAGGAAGGTGTCGAAGACATTGTCCAGATACTCGGCTTCCTCGGAGACCAGGGTCCAGCGCTCGCCGTTCCGCTTGCCGAAGAGGCTCGCGTCCAGGGCCAGGCGCAGGCGCAGCTCGGGCGTCATCCGCTCGTAATAGTCGTCGTAGAGATTGAGTTCGGTCCCCGTAATGGCATCCTTCGCCGTCCGGGCCGGATCCGGAAGATCCCGGCAGGGGTCCGGGGCGAGCATGCGCGTCAGGGAGATGGCGCGGTCGAGGAAGGCGTCCAGCCCCGCCTCTTCCAGCCGGTTGGTGGAGAAAGAGCCGAAGCGCCCGTCCACGATCAGGCCCACGCTCAGGAAACGGTCCATGACGTGCTTGACCTTGTCGATCTCCCCGTTGAGGGTGCCGACCGAGTCCGACACGCTCTTATAGGCGGTCACGCGGACCTTTTCAGCGCCCTTGGCGAGCGCCCTGTCCATGCATTTCAGCGCCAGGTCCCGCTCCTCGCGGGTCAGTGTTTCATTTCCCATGGTCATTCTCCTCCTACGGTCAGTTTCCGGATGAGCACGGTCGGGATGCCGCAGGAGACGGGGACGCTCTGCTCCTTGCCGCAGGTCCAGGTCCCGTCGTCGACGGTCGGGTCGTTGCCGACCGCCACGATGTCCGCGAGGGCTTCCGGGCCGTTGCCGATGACGTTGATATCCTTGACGGGAGCCGTCAGGCGCCCGTTTTCGATCAGGAATCCGCTCTGGACGAAGAAGGTGAAGTCCCCTTCGCCGATCTTGACCTGTCCGTTGGAGAACTGGTCCACGTAGATTCCCTTCTTGACGGAAGCGATGATGTCTTTCGGGTCGGCCTGCCCGCCTTCCATGTAGGTCGCCCGCATCCGGGGGATGGGGTTGAAGCGGAAGGACTCGCGCCGGCCGTTGCCGGTCGGCTTCACGTCGTAGTATTTCGCGCTGATCCTGTCGTGCATGAACGAAGTCAGGACACCGTCCTCCACGAGGACCGTACGCTGTCCGGGTACGCCTTCGTCGTCGAAGTTGAGGGCGCCGCGGTTGCCGCGTATCGTCGCATCGTCGACGACGGTGATGCCGTCCGGACAGATTTTCCGGCCCATCTTGTCGGAGAAGACGGACTGTCCCTTGCGGTTGAAATCGGCCTCGAACGCGTGTCCCATCGCCTCGTGGAGCAGGATGCCGGACGCGCCGGCTCCCATCACGACGGGCATCTTGCCGCCTTTCGGGCGCCGGGCCGCGAAACGCTCGTCGATGCCCTTGACGGCGCTGGAGACCAGTTCCTCGGCCAGAGAGTCGGAAAGCATCTCGACGCCCATGCGGAAACTGCGTGAGGCGGACTGGGTCTCGACCTGGTCCCCTTGCTGGAACACGACCGAAACCATCACGCTGGCGAGCGGCCGGGTCTCGTACTTCAGTTCCCCGAGGGAATTGTACATCAGCAGGTCGGTCACCTGCGAGGAAACCATGGCGATGACCTTGACGACGCGCGCGTCCCGGGCGGAAATGTCCCGGTGGAGCCGGTCGAGGAAGGGGACGAGGCGCGAGGCTTCGCAGTCCCTCCAGTCATCCGCCATGGGGTAGCGGTCGGCGGCCGGGTTGGGACGGCCCTTGTATTTCGGGGCGCTGGCCTCGTCCTGCACGGCGCCGACGCGGCCGGCCGAAGCGTTGCGGTCGGCGATGAGGCCTGCGGCCCGGGCGGCGGAAAGCATCGAGGCGCGGTCCGTGCTTTCGGCGTAGGCGTAGCCCGTCTTTTCGCCCTTGAGCACGCGGATTCCCACGCCGTAGTCGATGTTGAAGCCGCCGGAACTGACCTCGCCGTCCCGGAGCAGCAGATCCGTGCCGGAGGTGTTTTCGAAATACAGGTCCGCATAGTCCCCGCCGCTGCGCAGACTCTCTTCCACCAGGAGGCGAAGCTCGTCTTCCGTGACGGAAAACAGGTCCAGGTAATAATTTTTGTCGTTGATCATCAGTCCGTTTCTCCTTCCGCCGGGTGGGCGATGCCCCAGATATGCTCGTACGTTTCGGTGTCCTTGATCGTCGTCCGCTGGTGGTCGCCCTCGGCAATGACCTTGAAGGGATTCTGGGAGTTGTCCACCAGGATCCAGCGGTCACTGACCGGCATATAGTCGTTGAACAGGTATCTCAATCCCATGTCATACCGGCGCCGGATGACGTGCTCCGGGATGCTGTGCCCGCCGGCCTCGACCCGGTCCTTGACCCGCTTGACGGCGAGCTCGGGAGAACTGATCCAGAAATACAGGAGCGTAATCTTGTAACCGTACTCCTTCGCTTCTTCGATGGTGCGCATCAGCGAACGGGTCGCCAGGGTGGTCTCGATGCAGAAATCGTCCCTGCGGTGCAGCAGGTAGCGGATTTTTAGCAGCATGAAACGGCCTGCGGAAATCGACGCGTCGGCGGGATTGAAAGGGGAAAAGCTCTTGGCGAACTCGTCCGAGTTGACAAACTGCGAACAGCCCAGCATCTCAGGCAGCACCGTATAGGATGCCGTCGTCTTGCCGGAGCCGTTGCAGCCCGATATGATATACAGGTTCGGCAAAGCCGTTTATTTCGCGGGGACCGCTTCCAGGACCGCCTTGAGGAAGTCCCAGGCCTTCTGGACCGAAGGGATGTGGGCCCGCTCGTCGGGGGAGTGGGGGCTCAGCAGGGTCGGCCCGCAGGAAACCATGTCCCAGTGGGGATAGGCGCCGCTCAGGATGCCGCATTCGAGGCCGGCGTGGATGGCCATGACCTTGGGCTCCTCGCCGAACATGTCCTTGTACACCTTCTTCATCGTGCGGAGGATGGGGGAGGCCGCATTCGGCGCCCAGCCGCTGTAACCGCCGGTGAACTTCGTGCGGATGCCGGCCAGGGCGAAGACGGACGCGAGTTTCTGGGCCAGGGCCTCCTTGGCGCTGTCCACGGAGCTGCGCAGCAGGTTCTTGACGAAGAATTCGCCCTTGTAGATGCGGACCATCGCCATGTTGTTGGAGGTCTCGACCATGCCGGGCATGTTGTCGCTCATGCGCTCGACGCCGTCGGGGCAGGCGAGGATGGCGCGGATGAACTTCTCCGCACTCTTCTCGCTGACGTAGCGGCACTCGTCCGGGTCGCAGGTCTCGCCCTCGGGGCAGACGTAGGGCTCGAAGACGATCTTGAGCTTGGGATCGGTCAGGGCGTATTCCTCTTTCAGCTCGGCGGCGACCTTCGCGACGATGCGCTTGGCGGCGGCCACCTTGGCGTCGGGGATGTAGACGGTGGCGAAGGCCTCGCGCGGGATGGCGTTGCGCAGGGTGCCGCCTTCGAGGTCGATGAGCTTGACGCCGGCCTTCAGGAGGGGCAGGAGGATGCGGGCGGCCAGCTTGTTGGCGTTGGCCCGGCACAAGATGATGTCCATGCCGGAATGTCCGCCCTGGCAGCCCTTGACGGCCAGGCTCCAGCACTCGTGCTTCGTGGGCTCCTTCTTGCGGCGGTAGCGGGCGTATGCGGTGGCGTCCAGGCCGCCGGCGCAGCCGATGTACAGCTCGCCTTCGGTCTCGGAGTCGAGGTTGATCAGGATGTCGCCATTGAGGACGCCGGGCTTGAGCAGGCTGGCGCCGGTCATGCCGGTCTCTTCATCGTAGGTCACCAGCACCTCGAGGGGGCCGTGCTTGACGGTGGGGTCTTCCAGGACGGAGAGCGCCATCGCCACGCCGAGTCCGTTGTCGGCACCGAGGGTCGTGCCCTTGGCCTTGAGCCATTCGCCGTCCACCCAGGTCTCGATGGGGTCGGTCTCGAAGTTGTGGACCGTGTCGGCGTTCTTCTGGGGCACCATGTCCATGTGGCCCTGGAGAATGACGCCCTGGCGGTTTTCAAAGCCGCGGGAGGCGGGGGCGCGCATGATGACGTTGCCGGTGTCGTCCGGGAAGGCCTCGACGTTGTGCTTCTTGGCCCAGTCCAGGAGGTAGGCCCTGATCTTTTCTTCGTGCTTGGAAGGACGCGGCTGGCGCGTGATGCCGTAGAAATTGTCCCAGACAATCTTCGGCTGAAGGTCGTGAATGGTCATATCGATGAATCGTTATTTTATAGGATAAGTCTTGTCTACGCCGAACTGGTAGAGGGGCAGGCGGCTCCGCAGCAGGATGTCGGTCCCGTCGGAAAGGGCCACCGTGCAGATGGCGGGGATGCGGTACACGATCGCGGCCGCGCCCTTGCCGGCGGCTTTCGGCAGGTCGGCTCCGGCGATTTCTTCGGGCTTGATGTCCACGAAATAGGGTTTGCCGCTCATGTTGTCGGCCGGGAGCAGCCCTTCCTCGTCGGAGAGGCGGAACACCACCTGCACCTTCATCCGCTCGTTGTTGAGCGGGACCAGGTCGAAGTGCTTCTTCTGGGTCTGGAACTCGCTGTAGCCGGTGAAGAGGGTCATGTATTCCTTCTCCAGGCGGGTGATTTCCGCGAGCGCGGCGGCCATCGCCTCGCCGCTGTAGTTGGCGTCGGTGTCGCCCGTGACGATCTGCACGCGGGTCTTGCGGAGCTTGAAGATCATGTCGGCCGCTTCCTGGGCCTTCTTCTCGAGGGATTTCTCGATTACCATGTTCTGCTGGACGGCCACCTTGTTGTAGGCGGACTCCTCCCGGACGCCCTGGTAGAGCGTCGTGGCTTCGGCGGTCAGGTTCGACCCCACCCCCTTGTCCGAGAAATCACCGCTGGTGCGGACGGGGAAGCGCCAGACGGATTCTTCCCCGAAACTGCCGTCCTTCGTGGCGATCAGGCCCTGTGAAGTCATCTGCAGGAAGGCGTTCGCGGAGCCGTTCTTGGAAGAGAGCGTCACGAGATGGCGGCTGCTCTGGTCGGCCTCGATGCAGGGTGTGATGCGCACGGAGGAGAGCTGGAAGGTCTTCTCGTCCTGCTGCCGGGCGTCGATGCCCAGGTATTTCTGGGCGAATTTGGCGTAGGGGCCCGCGTAGAACTTTTCCTGGACGGCCTCCACGTCGAAAGACAGGGTCGTCAGGGGCAGGGCGTAGGAAACCGTTCCGTCGGGGTCGAAATCGGCGCGGGCGGTCTGCCCGAGGGCGGCCGTTGCGGTCAGGGACAGCGCGAGGGCCGTCAGAAGCAGGGTCTTTTTCATTTTATTTCCATCTTTTGTGTGTCCAGAGGTAGTTCCAAGGCACGGCCTCGAGGTCCCGCTGGAGCAGTTGATAATACTTTCTCATGATGTCGCCGGAGTCGGCTCCGGACGCATTGGTGCAGATCGGCTCGAAGGTGATGGTCCAGCATCCTTCCTTTTCGGCCGGCTGAAAACTCAGGTAGGCGACGGCAAAGCCGGCCTTGACGGCCAGCTTGGCGGCTCCGTCCATCGAGGTCGTCGGCTGGTGCATGAACTCGCCGACGTCGATGGCGGCCGAGCCCTGGTAGGGGTGCTGGTCGGTGATGAAGGCGTAGAGTTTCTTCTGGCCGCGCCGGCTCAGGACATGGCGCAGGGCGTCCCGGGACTCCACGAGGCCCTCGTAGGCGGGTTTGTCCACAATGGGGGAGATGCGGTTGCGCCGCATCACGGCGTCCCAGGCGTCGCTGGTCAGGCGCTTGTAGATCACGTGCACGTCATTCTCTCCGAAGGGGAGGGAAAGGTCCGGCGAATAGAACATGAAGCCGCCGATGAGCTCCCAGTTGCCGGCGTGGGCCATCAGCAGGATGACGCTGTCCGACTGCTCATACAGGCTGACGAGCGTTTCGGGATTGGTGAAACGGACGATGTCTTCCTGCTGGAGGCGACGCCCGCCCTTCTCGCCGTCGCAGCCGCTGAACCATACGCTCTCGGCGAAGACGGTCCCGAGGTGGCGGTAGAAGTCCTTGCGGATCCGGGCGAGTTCGTCGTATTTCTTGTCCGGGAAACTCCGGGCCAGGTTGGCGGTCACCACGTCGCGGCGGTAGCGCAGCACGCTGCAGGCCAGCCATCCCAGCGCCTTGCCGCAGGCGAGATGGAAGCCCAGCGGCAGCGCTCCCAGCGCCCGCATCGGTCCGCGTATCAGCCAATATCCCAGTTTAGCCATATCCCGAAATGACAGGTGTAACTACAAATATAGTCAAATTCGCCATTTTTTACTATTTTTGTCTGACTTGACTATTATTTATTAAACCAACGGATATATGTTCAAAGGACAACCCAAAGGCCTGTATGCCCTGGCGCTCGCCAACACCGGCGAACGCTTCGGTTACTACACCATGCTGGCCATCTTCCTCCTGTTCCTTCAGGCGAAGTTCGGATTCTCCGCCGCAGCGGCGGGACAGTTTTACGCCATTTTCCTGGCGGCGGTCTATTTCATGCCGGTCATCGGCGGATGGCTTGCCGACAAGATCGGTTTCGGCAAGTGCGTCGTCACCGGCGTGTGCGTGATGTTCATCGGCTACCTGTGCCTGGCCATCCCGACCAACGCCTTCGCCAGCCGCGGCCTCGCGCTGGCACTGATGTTCGGCGCCCTGCTGCTGATCGCCGTGGGTACGGGTCTGTTCAAGGGTAACCTCCAGGTGATGGTGGGCAACCTGTATGACGACCCGCAATATGCCGCGAAACGTGATTCCGGTTTCAGCCTGTTCTATATGGCCATCAACATCGGCGCGATGTTCGCCCCGACTGCCGCTACCGCGCTGACCAACAGCCATCTGGCCAAGTCCGGCCTCATCTACAAGGCGGACATTCCGGCCCTCGCGCACCAGTTCCTGAACGGGACGCTGGAGAGCACGGACAAGCTGGTCGAACTCCAGGGCATGATGCCCGGCGCCGACGTGGCCGGCATGAGCCTGGGCGACTTCAGCCAGTTCTATATCACCCAGCTTTCCACGGCCTACAACCTGGGCTTCGCCGTCGCCTGCGTGTCCCTGATTTTCTCGATGGCCATCTACTTCGGCTTCCGCGCCTGGTTCAAGCACACGGACGTGAACGCCAAGCAGGCCTCCGCGTCCAACGCCGCCGCCGTCGAGCTGACCCCGAAGCAGACCCGCGACCGTATCGTCGCCCTCATCTTCGTATTCGCCGTCGTGATCTTCTTCTGGATGGCCTTCCACCAGAACGGTTCTTCGCTGACCTATTTCGCGCGCGACTACACCCAGTCCGAGGTGAGCGGACCGCTGCGTATCGGCTTCAGCATCTGGCCGCTGTTCCTGATCGCCGTGTCGATCTATACGCTGTTCGGCATCTTCCAGTCCGAGACGAGCCGGGCGAAATGGATCTGCGGCATCGTGACGGCCGCCCTCTGGGCCGGCGCCATCGCCATCTACAAGGGCATGCCCGAGGTCATGCATATCCTGCCTCAGCAGTTCCAGCAGTTCAATCCTTTCTTCGTGGTCGCCCTGACTCCGGTCTCCATGGCGATCTTCGCCGCCCTGGCTAAAAAGGACAAGGAGCCGTCGGCCCCGATGAAGATCGGCCTCGGCATGTTCGTGGCGGCCATCGGTTATCTGATCATGCTGGCCGCCTCCAACGGCCAGCCCGCTCCGTCCGCGCTGAAGGCGGTCGGCGGCGTCTCCCCGGACCCCGTCGTACCGACCTACCTGATCAGCACCTACCTGGTCCTGACCTTCGCCGAGCTCCTGCTCAGCCCGATGGGTATTTCCTTCGTCTCGAAAGTGGCCCCTCCGAAGTACAAGGGCCTGATGATGGGTTGCTGGTTCGCCGCGACGGCCATCGGCAACTATCTCAGTTCCATCCCGTCGATGCTCTGGGACAACGTGCCGCTGTGGGTCAACTGGACCGTCCTGATGGCGCTCTGCGTCATCTCCGGCGTGGTGATGTTCTCGATGCTCAAGAAGCTTGAGGCCGCCACGGCCTAAGCTTTCGGATGATCGGCCTCGAAGGCGGCCATACGCGCTTCGAGGACGGGATAGAGGTCTTCGCGCATGCGGCTCACGCATGCGCGAACTCCTTTACGGAGGCTTCCCGTGGTCGAAAGACAGATGCTGGAGACTCCATAGTACATCAGTTCCAGCAGCAGCTGCTCGCCGCTCAGCGAGTCGTATCCCAGCGTGAAGAAGAACCCGTCGCCGACCGGACGCGTCACGTCGTGGTCATAGACGACGTCGAAACCGTGACGTACGAAGATCTCCTTCATCCGGCGGGCGCGGTGCTCGTATTCGCGGGTGTCTTCCACGAAATTGATCTTTCCCTCGCAGGACAGGTTCAGCATCTCGGCGTAGGCGTATTGCGTCGTCGCCGTGCAACCGCTCGTGATCATGTACAGGATGGCGGCTGTCAGGGTCACGCCGAAGACGCCGGCGTCGTGGTAGCGCGCCGCCAGGGCGGGGAACTGCCGTTCGTACAGGGCGTCGCTGATGCAGGCGAGGGCGATGCGCTGTCCGGCGTAACTGAATATCTTGGAAGCGGACAACATCAGGATGTAATTGTCCGTGTAGCGGGCCACGGTCGGTAGGAAGGGCGCCTGGAACGGCTGTCCCAGATCCCGGCGGTAATCCATGCAGAAATACGCCAGGTCCTCCATCACGACGATGTCGTGCTTCGTGGCCAGGCGGCCGATCACCTCCAATTCATCCTCTTCCAGGCAGATCCAGGCCGGATTGTTGGGGTTGGAATACACGATGGCCGCCACGTCGCCCGGGGCCAGCATTTCCTCCAGTTTCGGCTCCAGGCGGGCCGCCCCGCGGTAGGGGTAGATGTCGAACTCGTACCAGTCGATCCCCAGTATGCGCAGCTGCGACTTCTGGATGGGGAAGCCCGGGTCGATGAAGAGGACCTTGTCCTTCCCCGGAATGCGCTGGGTGCAGGCTATGAAGGAACCGAAGGACGCTGCCACGGACCCCGTCGTCGGGACGCAGCTCCGCGGCGAGACCTCGACGTCGATGAAGGCCTTGATGAAGCGGGACGCCGCTTCTTTTAGCTCGGGCACGCCCGCAGCAGCCGGGTACTGGGACCCGATGCCGCTGTCCAGCGCCCGTTTCTCCGCCGCCACGCCGTATGCATTGATCGGCAAGCCCGGCGACCCCTGGTCCATGCGGATGAAGGGAATCCCGGTCTTCTGCTCCAGATACTGGGCGACGAGCAGCACCTCGCCGATGGTCGCGGTCGAAAGGTCGGCCACGTTCATCTCGCGGCAGGCCTGTGCCACGAGCGCTTCGCTGAATACTTTCATAGTTTCACGATATGGCACCAGCCGTGCGTGTCGGGCACGATGCCGTCCTGGATGCCCCGCAGGGTCTCATAAAGCTTGCGGCTGACGGGACCGCAGACGCCCGGCTCCCCGAAGTGGTAGACGCGGGTCACTTCCTCGCCCTTGAGATGCGGCTTGTCGGTGATGGTCCCGATCGGGGTGATCACGACGGCGGTGCCGCAGGCATTGACTTCCTCGAAGGTCTCCAACTCCTCGAAGGGGATGACGCGCTTTTCGACCTTGTACCCGAGGTCGAGCGCCACCTGCTGCAGGGACTTGTTGGTGATGGAAGGCAGGACGCTGTCGGACAGGGGTGTGACATAGGTGCCGTCCTTGATGCCGAAGAAGTTGGATGAGCCGAACTCGTCGATCTTGGTCTTGGTCGCCGGGTCCAGAAACAGCAGTTCCGTGAATCCCAGTTTATGCGCGGTATTGTAGGCGTGGAAGGAGGGGGCGTAGTTGGCTCCCAACTTGTAGCTTCCTGTGCCGTTCGGCGCCGCGCGGTCGAAGTCCCTTGAAATCACTGCCGTCACGGGGCTCAGCGTCTGGGCGCCGGAATAGCTGCCGGCGGGGATGCCCATCACGACGAAGGTCGCTTCGACGGGGGACTTGAGATTGAGCTGTTTGTCGGTGCCGATCAGCACGGGGCGCAGATACATCGACGCGTTATAGCCGTAAGGGGGAAGGAAATCCAGGTTCCAGCGGACATATTCCTCACACATCGAAATGAACATCTCCTCGCTGGGTGCGGGCATGTCGAGGAATTCGGCGCTGCGTCTGAGCCGGCGCGCGTTTTCGTCCGGACGGAAGATGCGTACCACGCCGTCTACGCCGCGGAAAGCCTTCAAACCCTCGAAACAGCAGGTCGAGTAGTTGAGTACGAGCGAATAGGGGCTCAACTCCATCGGGCCGGTCTCACGGGCCGGTTCCGTCCATTCCCCATCCTTGTAGCGGCTTACCAGCACGCCGTTAGTCTCCCGGACCGCAAATCCGAGATGGCCCCAATCCAGATTCTGCATGGTTATGATTCTTTGATTCGTTTGGCTATCCAGTCTCCGACTTCCGAGGTACTGTGGGCGGCGCCTCCGTCAGCAAGGTCTTCCGTGACGAAACCGGCATCGATGGATGCGGCGACGGCTTCGCGGATCGCGCGGCCCTCTTCCGTCAGTCCGAACGCGTACTCGAACATCATCGCCGCCGAAAGAATCGCGGCGAGCGGGTTGGCGATGTCCTTGCCCGCAGCCTGCGGATAGGAGCCGTGGATGGGCTCGAAGACGCCGGTATGGGCACCGATGGAGGCCGAAGCGAGCAGCCCCATCGATCCGGTGATGCAACTCGCCTCGTCGGTAAGGATGTCGCCGAAAGTGTTCTCCGTCACAAGGACGTCGAACCACTTGGGGCAACGGATCAGCTGCATCGCCGCATTGTCCACATACATATAGTCGGTGGTCACTTCCGGGTATTGCGGGGCCATCTCCTGCGCGATCTGGCGCCACAGGCGTGAAGACTCGAGCACGTTGGCCTTGTCCACGACGGTCAGATGCTTCCGGCGCTGCATCGCATATCCATATGCGAGTTTCAGGATGCGCTCCACCTCGAAACGATGGTACAGGTTGGTGTCGAAGGCGGTATCTCCGCCGTCCCGCCGTCCCTTTTCTCCGAAATACATCCCGCCGGTCAGTTCCCGCACGCAGAGGAAGTCCGCGCCGCGGACCAGTTCCTCCTTGAGTGGGCTCTTGTGCGCCAGTGCTTCGAAGGTCTCGACGGGCCGCAGGTTGGCGTACAGGCCGAGTTGCTTGCGCATGGCGAGGAGGCCCTGTTCGGGCCGCACCTTCGCGGTCGGGTCATTGTCATATTTGGGGTCGCCGACGGCACCGAAGAGGACGGCGTCGCTCTCCAGGCAGACCTTGTGGGTGCTTTCGGGGTAGGCGGAGCCGGTCGCTGCGATGGCGCAGGCTCCTACGGGAGCGAAAGTATAGACGGCCTCATGGCCGAAACGCGCGCAGACGGCATCCACGGCCTTGACGGCCTGGGCGACCACTTCCGGTCCGATCCCGTCTCCGGGCAGTTTTGCAATGTTCAGTTTCATGCTATCGTGCTTTTTCGAAGGCTTCGATCTTGTCTTTCTGCTCCAGCAGGTAGTCGATGTCGTCCAGGGCGTTCATCAGACAGTATTTCTTGTATCCCGAGATGGGGAAACGTTCGCTGCGACCGGTGGCAAGGATGGTGACGGTCTCGGCCGGGACGTCGATGCGCACGAGGGTCTGCGGGTCGGCTGCGATACATGCGTGCAACTCGCGCAGGAATTCCTCGCTGACTTCTACCGGCAGGACGAAGTTGTTGAGCTCATTCTGTTTGTGGATGTCTGCGAAGGAGGAGGCGATGACCGCGCGGAAACCGTAGCCGGCGATGGCCCAGGCGGCATGCTCGCGGCTGGATCCGCTGCCGAAGTTGGCACCTGCTACAAGGACGCAGCCCCCATACCGGGGGTCATTGAGGACGAAACCCGCTTTCGGAGAACCGTCCGCTTCGTATCGCCAGTCACAGAACAGGTTGTCGCCAAAGAACTTCTCGTCCCGTGTCGTCGCCTTCAGGAAGCGGGCGGGTATGATTTGGTCGGTGTCTATGTTGTCGATCGGGAGCGGAACGCAAGGGCTCTCGATGATGTCGAATCTCTGTTTCATAAGAACTCTCTGGGATCGGTTACTTTG
>JAEEGH010007875.1_pt1 | contig 25420 bp, 16 predicted proteins | sample 9134181 | NCBI WGS metagenome assembly JAEEGH01 (sample SAMN16246544, study PRJNA631951) | gut metagenome | biome: gut microbiome; feature: rumen; material: DP-attached | host: Bos | place: Iran: Karaj | collected 2018-10
AACCGATGTGTCACTTTCCTCACGATGAATACGGCGGTATCCGTGATAGCGCACGGGAAGGTAAAATCGACCCTCTCTCCTACTCTCGGAATGGATTTCACTCCCAGTTTGAACCGGAATCCAGACTTAAATGTCCTGGAGTAATAATGGAGCGTGCAAATCTGCTCCCCGGGGTTCACGAACCGTTCGGGATGTTCATCGTTCAAGTTAAAAATTTCAGCATATATCTGCCTTAGCCACTTGTTGACAGTCGATTGTTTCTCGCCGATACGGGTTGAGTAACTGGTGACGGTCATATTCTTCAGGACTGCGGGATCCGTATCCTCGTCATGGACGGGTTCCGAAAGAAGGAAGTCAATCAATTTTGAATAGGGTTTCCCGCCATCCCTAACGAGTTCCATCCACTGGCGTTCTTCATCCAGGGCGTAGATTATGTCCCGGATTGAGGGATTCTTTTCTGTATATCTCATAAGCCGTAATTTGTCCAAAAATACGGCTATTTTTCGACAGCTATATGGAAGAAGAGATTATCTCCTTCATATACGAGTCATATTGATAATTACCGAAATTAATGACAACCAAGTTATTACGGCTTCTCGTGATCCCAGTATACAGCAATTCATCAAAGGCGGTGTTAAAATAAGTGTCCTTATCGTATCTGGGTTCAATGATAAGGAACACCAACTCGCTCTCCCATCCCTTAAAGGAATTGATGGTCGAAACTTTGATTGTTCCGCTGTTCATCCAGAAATTCATCTTCTTGTTTTCGCGGATTCTATCATAGTCGGTGCGATAGACTTTTTGCTTGAAAGCATCCAGTTCCTCCTTGTTTGATGACATATACTCCAAGAAGAATGCCTTGGTAATCCCGCTTTTCTTGCACTCTATTTCCATCGCGGTTTCGAACTGTCCGGGGAATAATTCAAACAACTCATAGAGCCCCAGTAAGCGGGACAGACTCCTTCTTATCCTCGGCAAGATTTTAGCTTCAGCCTTGGAATCGATGCGTTTTTCCTGCCATGCGAGACGTAATTCAGGTTTCAACGAGTTCTCGATGAAACGATTAAACCAGATGGGAATACCCTGGCCGAAGAAGTGGTTCAGGTTTTCCATGTACATCGATTCAACCGTCTCAAGCATGGCGTTCACTTTTTCCCTGGACATATAACGGTAAAAGAGGTCGAACCGCCTGAGAAGCGAAATCCGATACCCCAGGACAGTGATGTCATTAGGGGCAATCCGCTTCTCTTTATCCATGATGATGTCGCGCACGATTGAATACAGGGTAGATATGGAATTCTTCTTATCGTCAAAAAACATATAATTCAGGTAACCTTCCTTTTGCACTTTCATCGGAAGGGTACCTTCTTCAGAATCATTTTCAATCTCATCAATCTCGTACTTTCCTCGGAATCTCAGTTGCTGAAACGCCTGAGCGACATTGCAGATCTTATAATCAGATCTGTAACAGTACTTGAGTTCGACAGGGCGGCCGGATACATTCGTTGCAACATCTTTCTGCACCACCGGCATGGAATAGATGTTCTGCTTGACATCGCCAAACAGGACATAATCACCTTCAGGGTCGCGAAAATAAGTTTTAATAATCTCCATCCATTCCCGCTTGTAATCCTGGATTTCATCTATCAATACCGCATCATATGGTCGTATCTGCTTCTTGAATTCCTCAAACACTTCGGGGTTTGCATAATAATGCTTTTCCAGATAGTCGTGTAGTTTCTGCTTGAATTCCGCCAGTCTGCCTGGAATGTTTTTCAGTTGCTGGATTTCTTCTGGCACCTGGATTACAATCCCCAGATTATTCATCTCCCCGGTAAGGAAATGATGATAATTGACAATGATGAAGTTCTGTAAAGGAAACTCTTCTTCCACCCGCTGAAGCTTGTCATGTATGAAGTTCTTCAAGGTGATATTGAAGGTAAGTATCAGTATCTTGGGGTCAGGGTTCCGGCTCAGTGCCCTTTTATAGGCTTGAACCGCCCTTGCCGCCAGAACTGTGGTTTTACCTGATCCAAACACCCCTTTTACCCTCTGTTCGAGCATGGTGGAATAGATGATTTCCTTCTGCTTCGTTGAATATGAATATGGCGTCCCCTGGGATGTCATATGAAGAGGAGGCGACAGAATCCGTCGGAAGTTATCATACAGGGCGTCAGTAAAGAGGAACGACTTCCTGCGTCCAGTCATGTACCTATTCCTCAGTATCTCGAAAAAGTTCTTCCGGTTCAGTCCGTCTGAACCGATTAGATCAATTTCATACTTCAAGAAATCAAGATACTTCCTGTCGCTTTCAAACGGCTTTATCAGTTTATCGTTCACGTCCTTCTGGCTGGCACAATGGAAATATACCGCACAGGAAACGACCTTGAACATCCGGACATCGTTAATGCTGAGTTCCAGCAATGTCGGGATGTGCAGGTCGAACAGGTTCTCCTTGTATTTGTATACCTGTTCTATTGGTGACTTTACAACAGCATTGTTCTGCTTATAAATCCACCTTTTCTTACTGTCAAGCTCGAAATTGTCGATATTCCAATCCTTCACCTCAATAACCAGCACTCCGTGGTTTCGGCGCATAATCAAGACGTCAGGCCGATCTCCATTCAAGTACGGATTGTAGTATACCTCATAGGAATCGTCCAGATTATCCCGTAAGAACTCGATTAACGCCCATTCCCCCTTTGTAGGAGGGACTTTCAAACGTTGAATCTGTTCTATCGATGGGAGGAATACCGCCATTGTTATGCCTTGAGGAGTCGGTTGTCAGGAGCAAGGCCTCTTATCTCAAGCGCATGCCTTGCATCTTGAATAAGGTTGGTATATGATTTATCCGCGGATTGGATGTTGCCGGAACAGAAGTATGGGAACCAGACGGACACGGTTGTGGCCTTAGTTGCATAGTAACCACTGAATCTCTTCTTTTTCAGCAAATCGAAGCCGCCAGGTGCTGAAATCCAGAAGTTATTGCTGATAATCGTTCTGTCATGGAAATCATTTTTGCTGACCTTATGAATCTTCAAGTTGACACTTAGATTGGGACGAATGTCCCTAATGAAACGCCGAAGTCTCTCTTCGTTTGCACTATTGCCTTCTGAATAGAACACGGTAAGGTCGAATGGCATGCCGCATGATTCCGGAAGCAACACTTCGAGTATCACAAAGATATTGTCATCCAAATTCTCCCTTTTGAACTGTCCGTCGGTACTCAAGATATAATTGTCGACAATCACGAGAGAGTTCGACATATCTTTTGAGATGACTTTGGAGAGTTCTTCCCAACTCCATTCTTGATTGTGTCTGAGGGGAAATCCACTCTCGCGAAATAGGACGCCTTTCATCGAATAGTTGTCAGCTGTGATGTTTATGATTCCGAAACGGCTAGCATCAATGTGCCTGTCACTCTCCGAAAAAAGGACCGAAAGCGGTGATCCCTCAAGATAAGAAGAATCAAAGCTCTCCTCGGAAAAGTCGATACCACATTCTCCACCGGCCGATTTCTTCCAAAGATACCGCAGGCGTTCATCTGCCTCAGCCAGTTCAATGAATTGCTTGTCGGAACAATCGAAATGGACATCAGACCGAAAAAGGAATGAGTACAACTCCATCCAACACTTCAGGTTTTCAATCGCCCTCTCGTCCGGAAAGGGCATTAACGAAGGATAGCACTCTGAAAACTTTTTCCAGAATGCCACTTCACACAGAACGGTCTTCTTCCTCATGCCATACCTCCTTTGATCATCAGAAGATTCATCGCCAAGGAATCGGCCTCGTCGAAGAATCCACTTCCGAAGGCACTATCCAGTCGCCCGTCATCTTTGATTCCTATCCTTCTGATCCGCTCCTCCCCCGGCTCGGGGCTATCTTCGGCATATAGGATGGATATGGAATCGGGTGGTACAATCTTCTTTCCGACGAACGTCTGAAGCTTACGGATTAGGTACTCGCTATGGGTCTCGATCAGGAATTGGATTCCGTAATTCAGGTAGGCATCCAAGAACATGTCGGCAAGCAGAGACTGATACTTAGGATGGAGATGGATCTCCGGTTCCTCGATGGCGATGGAAATCGGAATCTTGGTGGCCGTGGCGTCGGATTGAACGAAATAGACGGCTTTCAAGATGCTCAGAGTCCGCTGCTCATAATCCACGGCATCATTCCTATGGCAAGTCTTCACCTTCACGATAGCTGTCTGAATCTCTAGCAGGACGGATATGAGCTGGGAAATGCCGTATCCATAATCCGCCAGCAGGCGGCCCTCCTTGTCGTTCTCGTCTTGATAGATCTTCAAGACAAGTCCGACCCCGTTCTCCACGGATTCGATGCCGAAATGATACCCGATACCGAATTCACGGATCCATTTGTCGATAAAGTCACCGGCGCCGGTTCTCCCGTTCTCGTTACATAACCTGATCGCTTCGAAATACTCCGATACGGTATGTCCAAAGTTGTCCTGACTCTCGAACGAGTAGAGTCTCTTGACATCGATGCGATTCGAGCCGACATACTGGAGATTGTCGCAGACATCGGTCAGGAACACATTTCGAAGGGCCGCATCCCGGAAGACCAGGAAATCCCGAAGAAGCTTATGGTCGCGGTGTTCTTCTCCGGAGAAGCGGTCCGTAACCGATTCAACAAAGTCATCGTCGTTCGGGTGGTCTTTCATGCTCGTAAGGAGATAGAATACGCTAGAGAGCGACACTTCCATATCCTCAAAGAAGTCGTATCTGGCCGTTTCCTCATCGCCGTCGTCAACGAAAAGGGGCTTGGCCGAGAAAGATACGGGGTCGATCCCCTTAAGATACAGTTCGTATTCCTCCATCAGGAGACTCTCTATACCAGATAACTGAGCCAACATCCTGTCAAGGGAACGATTCTCAAGATCACGATAATAGTCGGAAAAACGTTCGTATCCACCATCCTCGAATTCGGAGATGATTCTCTCGACGAGCCTCTTCACCCTTGGGATATTGGCACCTTCCTTGATACCGGTCATTTCGATGAATCGGGTTCGGAAATCATTCTTCCCGATAGCATCAAGATCTCGAAGGATGGGAAGGTAGGTCAGGATGTCCGCCTCCATCGCCATTTCGACGCAGCTTCCGTCAACCTTGAACAGTTTTCCGTATTCATCGTTACCCCTCTCGTTTGCATAGAAGTCGACCGCCTCCATGACAATGTCCCCTCCCTCCTTTTCCTTCATCTCGCGCAGGAAATCCATCACCTTGTCGTGCACATCTTTAGCCTCTTCCTCGGACGTCTCTCCCATAACATGGAAACTTGCGTATGCCTTATTGAAGTAATCAAGCGCCTGGCAGACACAGGAGTATACGAAATACCTTCTCTTCAGCGAACAGGAGGAAGATACGACATCACCTATCCATCTTTCCCCGTAGGATATGTCATATTCCTGCCAGTGAGGATCCGGGAATAACCGTTCGAATGCGGAGTAGCCGGAGCCATGGAAGACGATAACACCGTCCTTGTTCCTAACGAAGACGTCCTTCAAGAAGCCTTCCTTTCGGATGTCATTCTTGGACGCGGCGAACGACATCTCCACATTGATCCCCCGGCCGAGAAATGGATCGTCCAGGTCGTAGGACAGTGTGATCACTCGATCACCGTTCACGGCCGACTCCCGATTAAGGATAGAATCAAAATTGCCGAGGAGCGACAACGGCTTCCTGTTGAACTCCAGCCTGGGCTCCTGCCCCACATGATCATTACGCACTCCGCGAAGGAATTCATTCAGAAGAATGATTGCTTTGACGACCGAACTCTTGCCGGAGCTGTTGCAACCGGTGAGGATGGTCAGCGGCTTGATGTTAACTTCCACACCGTTGGCATCGAACAGCCTGAAATTCTTTATACCTAATGTCGTATTCATCTTGTTTTCGGTTTGATGTTGCAAAGTAAACACCCGGTCGCGAATTCATTATTCGCAGAAAATACTTTTTAACTTTTTCAATGAAGACTCGAGTTCCACTATCATCTTTTCGCGGATTGTTCCGGGCGATACGAGCAGCACGTCTTCGCCATTCTGATAGATGTAGTTGAAAAACTCCCTGTTGGGTTTCAGGTTAAGGCCGTAAAAGGTATAACCATCGAAAGCGCCGTATTCCTTATGAAGCCGCTCTTGATCTTCATCGGGGAATTTCACCTGAGAGCCATGGATAGGCTTGGTGTCGACATAACCACGATATGAATCCTTGACGGCGACAACGATGGGAGTTAGATCGACCGATTCGATATAGGTCGTGCCCACGATGTCCTCATACCGTTCCTCGAAGCCTTCTTCGCAGTCGATGAAAGGCACGCCATCTGCAGGATGGACCGCTTCCATTCGATCCAGCGGAAGGTTCACATAGAAGTCCTTCCTGAAAGGATACTTCTTGGTTTCCAGGGGTGTGCCGATAAGGTACCAACGGTCGTTGTACTGTTTCAGAAGGTACGGATACATCCTGATGGTGCGTACGTCACCTTCAAATGGAGCATAATCAACATCGACCACTATCTTGTTCGCAATCATGGAAAAGAGAGTTCCCAGGAAAGCCTTTCCTTGAAGATAGTCGTTGGTGCTGAAAGAAATGATTCTACGCGATACAGTATCTTCCCTGTCGAAATTGCTCCGTCCGAAAGAACGGCTGTCATTTAGCTTCTCTTGAAGATCGTTCAGCCATTCGAAACTGTCGAGACCGGAAAACTGGCCCAGTGTATTCAGGACTTCCTGGAGGAGCCGTTTCTCGTCATCGGAGATCTGCTTGGAAAACAGCGATTGAGTTTGATCGGCATACCGGTACACAGGAGCACCATCCAAACGTTCGGAGGAGTCAATCACCATGTTGAAGGGGGCATCCTGAAGAGCCTGGATATCCAATTGGATCACCCTCTTTCCGCTTCGGACATACCGTTCATAGTCACTCTTATCACCACCGATTGTCGAATAGCCGGCGAACTCCAGTTTCTCGTTCACCTTTTTCAAAAGATCCTCGCACGTATACTTATGATATCGGTCAGACAGCATCTGATCGAGAAACATATAGCGGATAACAGCGTTTTTATTAGAGGGCATATCAGTTCAGTGTGTTTGCAAAGATAAAACAATCTTGCGAAATCTACATTCGCAGTTCGTCGATAAACCACAAATTATCGTCTCCCTTTTCCGCTTCGGTTTACGAAGGCCATCTATTCCTCAATAGTCCTCAAAAGATATCAACTTTCTACGTCCGCGAAAATCCTCTTCGCGACTTTCTTTTATCTTTGTGAAAAAGGATATCCCATACAAATCAGAAACACAATACACTGCTACAAAAATGAATAAGTCAATCATCTTCATAATGCTGACAGGACTAACAATTACTTCCTGTCCTCCCAAACGGGCCAGGGTCGACACCAAAGGGGCATATTCCATCACTAAAACGGATTCTGATACCGTTGCGCTGTTTTCCATTGACTCATTAAGAATCAGCGGTCCCGCATATCGTTTGTGCGAGCAGAAGATAACCTCCCCAGAAGCGATTCTCAAACTTGAGATGGCCTCCGGAAATGACTTCCATTACGATGAAGAGAAAACGTCAGTTTTCGAAACATTCTTTTTCCCGGAGAAAGATATCGTGAACACTGATCTGGTGAAGAATGTTCAACTGCGTTACAACTATGCTAATGTCCTCTATAGGATTCTCCATGGCTACGAGTTATTCTGTCGGAAATCCAGTGATGATTCGTTAGCGACACGTAGAGATTCAATGAATCTGATTGTTCAGGACTGCCCGGTAATCCCCCATTCATTTCTCCAGAGGGCAATTCCACACAAGTCTGCCAGGATAATTGCCGAGAAACTATTGGTATCCTACCGTGCTTTCGATGGGAGAGAGCATAGCAATTCCGCCTTCGACAAAGCACATGCAGAGTTTGTGGAAGGGATGAATAGCCTTCCTATAATCGTCGATGAGGCCTTACTCAAGGACTTTGAAGAACACTTTTGGGATTGGTATGACAAGAGAAAATATGTCCCGGAATACGATCGGATCGTCGCTTTATATCTGAATGATGACATTCAGAAGACTGAATTGACGGAAAACGAGGAGAGGCATCTCAAATTGGTCATCGAAGGAGAACAGAACATCGACCGTAGAACAATCTTAACCCTTGAATTTGTCCGGAACAGTAGGGATGGCTTCAGGGACGCGACACAATATCTGGGTGAAATCCTTGAGTCTGGCATCTACACTAAGTATATCCTTGAGGCATGGCTGGCATGGAGGGCTGCCGTGCAATTGGAGTTCTTTTCACCTTCGTCTTTCAGTTCAATCCCCAACAATTATTATGACAAGATAAGGGTCAAGTGTTTGAACACTATCCTCCGTCATATACAAAACGATCCTGACAAATACGATGTCTGTCTTTTGGAGAACTTCATCTATTGCGAGATCCTTCACCGAATGGACGCCATATACGGTAACGAGGCGATGACAGTCATTACCCGCCTTACCAATGGAATGTTCATCCAGCCTTCTGCCCTCGGGAAGGATTATCTAAATGAAGACTAGTGCGGATTATAATCAAACAACGGAAACAAATGAATAAACTTATCTTCCTAGCAGTCATTGTCGGCCTGCTGACGATAGGATTGTTTCTCGGTTCCGCCTTCATGTTTGCGGATTTCTTTTCTAATCCCAGCGAAAAGGAATGTATCAAGATAGCGGAGGAATTCTTGGGGTGTAAACTTGGGAAACGCTATCAATTCCTGGACTACGACGCCGACTATAGCCATCCTGATCGGCCACTTAGCTTTTTCGTCAATATCCCGACGGAGGACTTCAGGGCTATCATTGATTTTTGCTATGAAGAGGCGGAAAAGAAAGATGGTATAAGGGACACGACACAGAGAAAAAGCCTCACTTACATTGAAACTTTCTCGCGGACACACCAAGGTTTCCAAAAGGAACAGGAGGTGTTGTCTGGAGAGAATCGTGTGCATTATCAGATTCTCGAGGTCATCCTGGATCTGGAATCGATTTCATACACCGGCATGGATTACTAACCAAATGGACAAGATACAGGACAAACAGAACATGAACAGCCACCTTTTGGAGTCCAAACAGGATGGCAGCTTATTTCAAAGAGTCGAAGAAGTTTTCAAAAGACTCGGAATGGATCCGAAGTGGGATTATAGCCGCGCAGGTCAGACAGTTATCATGCCGATCAGCAAAGAGATGCTGAAGCGGATGAAGGCCGGCAGGGACAAGGATAAGGACTCTACACCTGAAGGAAAAGCCGGAGCTCAGTAAATGATTCCGCAGTTATACTTGAAGAGCGTCTTCTCGGCAAATACCAAGAGTTCCTCCATCCGGCCGTCCGAGATGGATAGTTCGGCATATTCGCGAATGAGGCCGCCGAATTCGGACCAGAAGCAGCAGGAGACATAGTACTTGCCGTTCCAGGAGAGGATTTCCGGAGCGAGGTCCAGTGTGTTCAAATCCAGGGAGTGGTAGCTACTCCCCTGCCGCCACATCATATGCCTCGTCCTCCAGGAACGCCTCGCCTTGCCAAGCGTGGTCGCGGCCAGGTCCTCCTTCGAACAGACATATACCCTTCGTGCGTAGTTGGAATGCCACCAGAGGGGAAGGCAGTGCCATAGCTGGTGCAGGAGATATGCCTGCCAGGCCCCCATGGGCGTATCATCAACACCGAGGTAATCGAAGATCGTTTCATGCTTCTGCCCGTCGGAATCCATGACATACAGTTCGCTTTCATCACCGAAGCTGGTCTCCCTGCATTCCCGTACCAGGAGCGAGCGCCCCTCCGGAACGGTCACCGCGTCCACGATGCCCGGAATACTCGGATAGTCGCTTTCTCCGGCGGCCTTCCAGAGCCTGCGGGCGAGGGCAACATGATCGGGAGTGCACCTGTTTTCGTCGTTCCCGACCGCATTGAGATAATTGTCGTGGGCGGTCTCCAGGCGGATCCGCTCCTCCTTGTATTGCCGATCGAATTCACTCATCTCGGGACTCACGTCCCCGGGGATGGTTTCTTCAGAAATTTTCGTCATTGCTCTGGAAAGTGTGTGCAACCTGCTTCACAAACATACGCAAAAAATCGCGATTTTTATGTATGTTTGTAAAAGATACAATGATACCGCCGTCCTCCCTATGACCCTATTCGGCTTTTCAGCCCAGTTTTCCTCCGCTATCCCTCGATCCGGATTCGGGGTCATCCTGTTGTGCCTGCTGCTTGCAACCGGCACGGCATCGGCGGAGCCGACCTGGTACAAGTCCACCACGGGGGACGTCAACGTCCGCTCCGGTCCCGGAACAGAGTATCCGGTAGTAGGTAAATTGATCGATGGCGAATCGGTCCTCGTGGTCGGCGTAAGCGACGACGGGTGGGCGGAGATTCAGTACGGGAAGGAGAACGCCTACGTCAGCACGAAATACATCGTCTATGACGAACCTTTTCCCCGGCAGTCCCCTCCTTCAAGGTCCCACTGGTTCAAGTCCTTCCTCTCGGGCCTTTGGGGCATCGCGCGAATCCTGCTCATCATCCTGATCGTCCTCGCGGTCCTGGCCTTCAAGGACGAGATCATCCAGATCGTGGTCTATGTAACCATGTTCGCAGGGGCAGGGGCGCTGGTGACCCACCTGTTGTTCCACAACGGGAGCATCGGGGCCATCATCGGATTCGTGGCGGCGGTCCTGATCGGCCTCCGAACGGTGCTGGACCTCGACGACCTGGGAGAGGTCGGGACGTTCCTCCTCGGGGCCCTCTACTGGTTGGTGTCACTCCCCTTCTATCTACTGAACCAGCTTCAGTACATCTTGTCCGAGCCATGGCGTTATCACTTCAAGAGGCATCGCTATTACGACTCGACGAACGCAACGCTCCGTCCCGTTCTGGAGGTCCTGAAGGTCCTGCTATACATCCTTATCACCCCTCTGCGTGTAATCAACGCCATATACTTCGACATCATTGTCCACGGGCTCACGGAACTCTATGACTATCTCCTGGAGGTCTTCGCTCCCTGCAACCGGAAGGAAGGGGCCGGCGACGTATGGATCTGGCTTCTCACCTTCCCGTGGCGCATCCTGAAGTACCCAGTCTTCCATGGTGCGCTCGCCCTGCTCGAAAGTGTCATCTGGACGGTCATCGACACTTTCATTCCCGCCATCACCCTATATCATGGCACCGACCTGACGGCCGGGCAGAGCATTACGGGCGAGAAGAGGCGGAACAGGCGGCTTGGCTGGGGAAGCGGGACATTCATGGCAAGCAGCAGCAGTTGGGGCGGCATCGGCGTGTATTTTGCAGCCAGCCGCCGAGTCGCTTTCCGATATGCCGTGGATGTGCACCGCCTGTCGGACAACAACCCGGTAACCATCGTCTGCCGCGTCTCTCCCGGCAGGATCATCAATTATTCCCTGGCTCCACTGCATGTTTATCTGTCCGCGGGACAAAAAGGGCATCCGTCAGTCTTGAACAAGTACGGGGAAGAACACCGTTATACGACGGGCGAATGGTGGAACCAGTGGGCCAGATACTGGGAGTACTGCCTTTTCGACTGGCAGAATATGTACAACAACCGGTGGCGCATCCGCCCCATCTACGTCTACAACCACAGGACGAGGCTCGTCCAGCACATCAAGGGAGGGATGGCCCACTGGATATTCAAGATCTGATTCCCGTCAGAAATCGTTATATTTGTATTTGATTATCATCCCGCCTAACCACGTATATGAAAAATATCGCCGATCTCTTTGAAACACCCAACGCAGCCCAGCAGTCGCTTATGACCGTCATCGACGGGCTTATCGCGCAGGGTAAGGACAAGCAGCAGGTCCTGAAAGAAATGCAGGAGATTTTCCAGGACGAGCAGGACGCCGTCACCTATTTCTGCATCGCGTACATCGAATCGCGTTTCCCGGAGATCATTGACACTACTGTCAGCGAGTTCGGATATACCCTCTGCGTCGGTGTGGACAGCAGCCAGGCCGAGCTGCCCGTCGATGGTGTAGTCTCTTCCATCACGCCCGAGGAAGGGCTATACATTCATATAGACTTGATCCTTCCAGATGTTTTGAATGACCGTCTCGATGTCGACATCTTTCTGGAAAAGGGAGACTACCTTCGAAGCTTCAAGCTGGACAGGAACATAATCCCTCTCTTCGCCGACGGCAAGCGTGTCCATCTAGAGCCCCTTCCGCTGAAGGACATCGTTGAGAAAAGCTCCATTGCCAAAGATGGCACGCCCGACACCCTGCGTATCTGCCTTTGCGTGAACTGGAAGGAGGACATCATCCTTCACATCCCGATCATTCCCTCCGGCGATTCCGTCGGGAAAGTCCAGTCTCCCGCCAAGAAAGAGTTGCCTGGACAGGACAGGCTCGCCGTCCTGGAAGGATACCCGAGCCTCGCCGCATTCAGGGCACACGCCGCCGATGTCATTTCGCACTGCCGGGTTGCCGGCGCCCGGAAGGAATCGGGCCTGGTTCCGAATCCTCCCGTGCTCCATACTGCGCTCATCGGAAATCCCGGGACGGGAAAGGGACGCTGTGCACGCATCCTTGCGGGTATCTACAAGGACTTCGGTTATCTGGTCAGTGACGAGGTGCACACCACCCGTGTTTCGAAACTGATCTCTTCCATGCGGAGCGAGGCCTATTCCAATACGATTTCCGCCATCGAAGGAGCCATGGGAGCCACCCTCCTTTTCGAGTACGCCCATGAACTGGGCAAGACGGAGGGCCCGAATGCCGAAGGCGAAAAGGCCATCGTCCAGGCGCTCATCGATGCCCTTGCGGACACGAAGAAGTACCCGCGCTGGATGCTTGTCCTGAGCGGAGATCCCGATGGTATGGAGTCCCTCTTCGCCTCCTTCCCCGAACTTCGCCAGTATCTCGCGGATCCGGTCTATTTCTCCGACTGTACGCCCGCGGAACTCAACCGGGATATCGATCCCTGCTGCCAGCGGCGCGGACTCCGCCTGACGGATGATGCCAGGAAGAAACTGGAAACCTATCTGCTTTATCTGTACAACCATCGCGGCCCCGGTTTCGACAACGCCCGCATGGTCTCTCGGATTTTCGACAACCGGATCATCCCCGCGATGTACCGGCGTCTCGGCCGGGACGGGAATCCGGCTGACGGCGAGCTGGACCTGGTCGAAGGCGTAGACATCCCCACCGTGGTCGCAAACCCCGATGCGGACATGTCCGAGCTCGATGGCCTGGTCGGTCTCGGGAAGATCAAGGCACGGGTGAAGGACTATCTCTATGCCGTGCGACTCGCCGGAAGACGGATGGAAATGGGCCTGCCGACAAGCACACCGCGCCTGCACATGGCCTTCCTGGGCAATCCTGGGACAGGAAAGACGACCGTGGCAGAGATCATCGGACGGGTGTTCGCCTCATGGGGCATCCTCTCCGGAGGCCGCGTCATCCGCACTGAGAAGAGCCAGATGGTCGGGCAGTACATCGGCGAGACCGAGTTCAAGATGACCCGGCTGCTCTCCCGCGCGAGGGGCAATATCCTCTTCATCGACGAAGCCTATCAGCTGGTCGAGGGTGGCGAGAAGGACTACGGCCGTATCGTGATGAATTCGCTGCTTACCGAACTAGGCAAGGAGAATCCCGACATGGTCGTCATCCTGGCCGGTTACACCGCACCAATGAAACGGCTCCTCGAGAGCAACGAAGGCGTCGAGAGCCGCTTCCCCAACGTATTCAACTTCGAGGACTATACCACGAACGAACTGCTAGAGATCGGCAAGCAGATGATCAGCCGGCAGGGCTTCACGCTTACCGCGGGAGCAGAGGCGAACATGCGTAAAATTATCGAGGAGGAATCGGAGAAGCCCTCCCCGCGCTTCGGAAACGGCCGCTTCGTGTCGAACCTCATCCAGAACGATATCCTGGCCAGTCTGGGCGCACGGACGGCGGCAATGCCGAATCCGACGAAAGAGGACCTGAGCACTATCCTTCCGCAGGACGTCATCATCGGAAAGGCCCGGAAGAACGTCGTATTCGACGACATCGCCATCGACGCCGCCCTGGCCAGACTCGACGCCCTTTCCGGCATACACCACGTCAAAGAGGCTATCCATCAGTTTGTCCGGTCCGCCCGCTATCTCCATTCCATCGGCGAGCCCTATGTGGGCAAGGGCCTGCTCGCCTGGCGGTTCATCGGGCCCAGCGGTACGGGCAAGAGCACCGTGGCGGAGATCATGGCGTCCATCCTCAAGGGAATGCGCCTGATTGCCAACAGCCATATCACCCAGATCAAGGGCGAACGTATCTTCAACGTATCAGAGTCCGACTGCGACCAGGTTCTCCGTGAGGCGGTGATGAAGGCCTGCAACGGGCTCATCTTCATCGACGTGGACGATCCCAAGTTCGCGGACACCCGGTCCAACTATGGCCGCAGCGTGGAGCAGATCCGCCTCAAGGTCAAGGAACTCACGGTCGAGGTCGGCGGCGAGTGCGCGCTGGTCCTTGCCGAACTGGACGCCCCGAACAAGGACGTCGCCGAGCAGCTCTCCGAGGGCGGAGTCTATGAATTCGACCACTCCTTGATCTTCAAGGAGTTCACCCCGGACGAGCTGTTCGAAGTCCTGTGTCACTGCCTGGAGAAGTTCGACGTCGCTTTTACCCCGGCGGCCGAAAAGCATATGCGGGAATATCTGAATGAACTGAAGGGTTCCGTCGAAGCGAACGCACGCACGATGAAACTGATGGCGAGGACCATCTACCAGCAGGTCATCCTCCGCGAATCCGGCCTGACCCGGCCGCCGAAGGTCCACCAGGTCCAACTCGCTGACGTATCGACTTTCCGGTGGGACAAGAAGAAGGGAAAGATAGGATTCTGACATGGAACAGACGCTGCCGCTCAACCCCTGGCTCACCGAAGCCATCAAGCGTTTCAGGGCCCGCCATACCGACGCGGACCTGCGGGAGAATTACCGCAATGCCTGCGAGTGCGAGTCTCCCCCGTCCTGGCAGGATTTCATCATGGACTCCGCCTTCGAGGAGGCTTTGCAAGAGAATCCATTCCTGGAGCAGGAGATCACGGATACGGATTTCCCCGACCATCTCAAGGACATCCTCCGGATCAACTATATCGACACGGTCGGGCATTTCATGCAGCTCTCGCTGGAGGAGCTTGAGATCCTGAAAGGCCTTTCCAAGGAAGAGATCCAGGAAGTCGTCGACTTCCTGGAGGAAGGAGGATTCCGGCTGGAAGAGAAGGGTCGGACTTTGAAACAGGTCAGCCGTTGGCAGGAGATCGAGCGCATGCCCTCCAAACTCATCCTGGAAGAGGCGCAGAAGAAGGCGCAGGCTATTGTTGATAACGCGAGCCTATGGGATTACGAAGCGGCAAAGCGCGCATCCGACATCTATGACCGGGCATTCCAATCGCTTCAATTCGACGGAGCCGATAAGGGACTGTTCCTGAAGCTACTGGAGTCACACGCCGTCATGCTCAGGCCGTATGTCGATAATGAAAGTCCCCTGAACGCCAAGGCTATCGATGTAGCCACCAAACTAGCGCGACTGACCGAATACCTTTATGGACAGAATCAGGACACAGTCAAGACCTGGGAGTTGCTTGAGTATTTTCTGGAGCGGGCGGAGGAATATGCACTGGCCTACGAATACGCGAAGAAGATTCTCTCTCTGCGTCTGACCGATTCTACGGCCACACCGCAGATGCTTGCCACCCGGTATAACAACGTAGGGACGAACCTGATAGAGCTCGGCCGGAACGAAGAAGCCCTTGACCCGCTCCTGAAAGCCCTCGCCATCGGCGAAAAGGCCCCGGAGCCGGACCGGCAGAGTCTATACTTCATCTGCCACAACATCGCGGAAGCGTACTCCCGACTGGGAGACAAGGAGAAGATGTTCGAGTATTTCGAGAAGGCGGATAAGTATAACGATGATCCAATACCGCATTGATTTTTATCAAACACTACATATATGAATCAAAACATGAAAGAATCCTTTGTTTCCAGGCCTTTCTTGGCAATCAATAGCCGTGAAGAATTGGAGACTATTATAAGAAACGCGCAGCAAAGTGATGACAAAACCCTTATCAATTACGATCTGAGTAACGTGGACTGTTCCAGAATGAACTTTGATGGGTTGACTATCAAGAATGTTTTGTTCAGCCGTTATCGCGAAGATGACACGAAGCATACTATAACTCTTGCTTCATTTGTGGGCGCAAAAATGGAGCGAGTCTGCTTTCGTCACGCGGAACTTATTCGGTGCAACTTCGATGACGCCGTTATAGAAGGCGGGGATTTCTTTTTCAGCATCCTCAACTATTGCCGTTTCCGGAATACAATCGGCTATTGTCTAGATTTTCGGTATTCTCAAATTGACAATTGTTCTTTATCCGCGTCCACTTTGGTCATGTGCGATTTTTACATGACCGACTTCAAGGGGGCGACAGCGTTCTCAGATAGCCATTTCATGTATTGCAGCCTTACGTCCGCGACCTTCTCCGGTAATTGTCCGACAATGGATAATCTCTCTTCGCGAGTAATAGACTTCCATGATGAAGAATCAACTAATAAGAATAAGAAGGCTCTATGCTCTGAGGAACTTATTGGTATTTTGTCAAGCAGATATAATGACGTGAACATTATCCAAGACAACTATGAGCTTTACTCTCTCTTCTATCATTATCCCAATTGGGAAAGAAACAATCCTTGCGGAAGGAAATCTGATTTCAATCCAGCAGAAAAGAATGAGTATAAAGAGAAATCAAAGATTACCACCGTGGAAGAATCCAAACAACTCTATTCCACGCTCAGTGGTATCTATACGGGTAAAGGGCTTTTCAGAGATTCCAACCGCGCTTATAGGATGGCGAAAAAGAAAGAACTTGAGCATTCCTGGCTTTCTGCCAAGTTGGCATTCAAGGACAAGAAGTTTGGTGAAGGGTTACGCTATCTTGGAAGGTGCATTTCACCCTTGGTCGCCAAATCTATGGGATATGGTTACAAATGGTCCGTCATAGTCCTTTGGTTCATTGTACTGGTGTTAGGTTATAGTATTTACGGTTACATCAAAGTACATGGTGATTATCTGAATAATCTGACCGGGAGTTTGAATAATTCGATGGGGCCTTATCAGTCTTTCATCGAAAGAATCAATGAGATTATTGGCTGTTTGGAACCAGCACTTGGAACCTTATTAATTGGATTCCTTGGGTTTGTGATTGCGAATAGAATAAGGAACAATTCATAATAATAGCCTGCTTCCGTTTTTCTCAACCTCATTTCTGTCGCGGAGGCGCCAGGATGGAAAGGAAGGCAGTCAAAAGGATCTATAGCAGACCGATTTCTGCTAATTATCGCTATTGATGTACTCCCGGTTGAGAGACAACGACAAGATGTTCGAAAATTTCGAGTAGTCGGATCAATACAATGATAATTCGATACCGCATTGAATTGGGTTTTGAGCTCCAGTCCTTGAAAAATCGTTTCTTTGTTGTATCTTTGCCGACGGAAATTCATCCATCCATGTAACTACACAACAACAGTATTTTGAAACCGGGCGAAGGCCCACAAGCCTTTATGGGTGTATTGTACCCTGATGGGCCGGGGACCCGGGTAGTTCATTCAAAATACTTTGTTTATATGCCAAGCAAAAAGTACACGCTTGTCGCCTGGACCGAGAAGGGCCAGGTCCGGATGATTCCATCTCTTGTCAATGAGGCCGCAGAGCCTTACAGGCGCAGGATTGCTCATCTTGAATCCCTCTGTGACGAGGTAGAAGACGAAATCGGCTGGCTCATCACCCGAAGCCGCGCCCATGAGGCCTTCGCAAGGTTCCTGATGGATGTGGGACATCCCCGGGAAGCATACGTGGAATATTCCAATGCGGCTATTGTCTGCACCCTCTGCTCCGAAAGGCTCTGGGTCTATGGAGACCGTTGTGGTTTTCCGGAAATCCATCTTTTCTCCCGCTTCCTGGCCATGCACCACGAATGCCTCCGCCTTGCCCGCTATGACAGGTTCATCGCCATCTCTTATGAAAGGAGTGAGCTCCGGAGGGATTACCTTTATTTCATAAGGGATGACAATGATATTGAGCAAGAATTAAACAATATCCATGAAGACCAGAAAGCTTGGAGATTCGGGAAAAACAATTGATTCACTGAATATCTAAGGCATATCTAAGGCAGATAGCGACAATAGAACAATCCCCAGTATTTGCTAACATGACACGTAGCTTAAGTATAACTCCACTGTGCTGTTCGTATTGTCGCTACATGCGTTATTGTGGTCCATTCTGAGTGATACCACAGAATAACAGATAGATAGAGGCTGACCTATGGTGTGCGGCCTCTATTTTTGTTTCATTCCTCATGACAGATAGACTTTCGTACCTCTCTCAGATTCCAGGGCGTCTCCATAATAGTGCTTAGCACTCGTTCTGGATAGGTTTATTCTTTCATTTAAACCTTCAATATATCCCCGGCTGGTTCGTCCTGCCGGGGATATATTCAATGACTTGAGATGTTGTCTCCCTGGTTCATATACCAGTCTTTACAACACCTCTTGTAGACTGGGAATTAGGTATGTATGTTGGTGTTGTCTCCCTGGTTCATATACCAGTCTTTACAACACAGCATTACTGCTCCGGCTAAGATTCAGAAGATTCTTGTTGTCTCCCTGGTTCATATACCAGTCTTCACAACCTTACTTCCTGCTCCACGAAGTGAACACGAATGTTGAATTGTCTCCCTGGTTCATGTACCAGTCTTCACAACCGACTGGTAATGAATACTCTAGGAAAACTCTTTTCCAAACAACTCTTGTATCTATCTCACGTTGTTCGTATTTGTGGCAATCTCTTTCATCTTCGCAAATCTATGTATTTTTATTTCTCGAAACAAGTACTTCTCCCAGTAAAAAGCTATCGGATGGCATTGAAGGCTATATTCATTGTTCGCAAATCAATTTCCTTGCTATGCAATATCCTATATTTTCGAAAATGACATATGAAAGAGCGTCTCCAGAAGACATCAGATGGGCATCCGAAACAATCATTGTCGCAAACCTCAAATCATTTCCACCAGAATTCTCCATTTGCGAATATGATATCTTTTCAAATCCACCTTCGTTATGTGTCAATCCATTAGAAAAGAGACACATCCTTTTTCTCGTCATTTTCGCAAATGACTTCAATGCCTTGAAATGCCTTGAACTTGATATTACTAAGAATAACAGATATATTTGTAAAAATCTAATCATGATATAGACATGCCTTTGAGATTCAAGAATTCCGAAGAGCGCAAACCCGTCCTGGGGGCCTACGCCGCAATGGCTAGGAACAACGCCTACATCATCCTTTCCGACATAATGGAGCGTCTGCACATCGAGCAACCGCCACTTCCCGATCCGGCACATCCTGGCCAATGCCTCGACAAGGAAGCCCACCTAGACAAACTAAGCCTTTTCCCGCAGAACAACGACTTGATGCCGGAGACCAAGGACAAGGCCATGAAACTCTTGTGCTCCCATTTCCCCTTCCTGCAGACTGAAGGAGATCTGAGAATCATGAATGCGCCGGATGGCAGGGAGCAGGAGAAGATCCCGATCACATACGAGGAAAAGTGCCGGACCCTTCTGGATGCTCTAGCCGTCCTTACCTATCTTCGGGACGCGAACCTTCACTACTTGTTCAACGATCGGCGGGCCGAGCATCTGGAATATCGGCTTCCGGAGTCAAAGGCCTGCCATCTCCTCCGCTTAGTCCTCAAGGCGGCTCCAAGGAAGATTTCCGAGAGGTACAAGGGAACAGGGCTGATGCCTGATGGCGCTTTAGATTTTTTCATAAAGAAGCAATACGTCAGGGAAGGAAGGTCATTCAAGTTCAACATGAATTGGCTTTTCAGTCCCCAGCGGGAACCCGAAAAAAGAGAAATGGATGTCTATCGCAAGGTGGAACTAGCTGGTGGCGTGGAAAGGGTCCTTGTGGCGAATCCCGATGGAACCCCGGCACGCTTCAACCGGCTGAGTCTATTCGGCGAGGTCCTTCTCATATCGCTATTCACGGAGAAACGGTACATCCCCGATTTCCTGAAGGCCTGCGGACTGCTCACGGACAATGGTTTCACCGAGACGACCATAGATGGGACACTTTCCCAGCAAAGGCTCATCCGGGAAATCGTTGCTGCATATAGTATCCGCCTACCCAAGCGTCACCTAGACATCACGATGGACGCCGACCAGGTCATGCTCGACATATTCAACGAACTCGCGAAGTGCCCTGATGAGCTCTACACCGTCCTGCCGGAGGCGAAGAAGAGAGAACTCGAAGCCGTCAATATTGACGGGGAGACCGTGATCAAGAAACGGCATAGCGACCGTTTCGTCCCGCTCCTGCTGAGATTCATCGACACCAACGAGTTGTTCCCGTCCATCCGGTTCCAGGTAAACTCTGGGTATCTTCGCTTCCTCCACCACGAAAAAGCCGCGTACATGGACGGAGTCGAGCGTCCCCGTATCCTTCAGGACGCCGTCAACGGATTCGGACGCATCCAGGAAGTCGAGAGGACGCGGAGTGCATCCGACACGTATCTTGGGTTTCCCCTATACGCGCCATCACCAGATGACGACGCGCCCATGTCCCTTCCCTGTATCACTGACTCAGCCTCCCGGTACATCGTCAACGGAGAATGTATCGGATTGTCCATCAGCGGTGACCGAACTCCCGTCATCATTCAAGACGGAGGCAAATACCGGGTCCGTTCCCCTCTGCCGGACTGCTGGATCAGCCGTTACGAACTCCCGGCGATGGGCTTCTATCTCTACCTATGCAAGAAATATGACCTCTCTGTCAGCGCCGAGAAGATCATCATTGACAAGGTGAACGAATACCGTAGCTTCTTCCAAGGTGTCGCCAACGGGACGATAACCTCCTTGAAGGGGATCACCCTTGCCGAGAAAGATATACCCGGGAAGCTGCTCGATTACCTGAATGGGAAGACCGACAGCAGCGATTTCAATCGCTACAAAAAGAACCTCATCCTGAGTCTCCTGGAGAAAACGGAGAACCGCCTCAAGCGGTTCCTGGAAGACATGGCCATGGTCGGCAGCAAGGAGAACCGCATCGGAAAGAGATCCTTCGTCCGCGTCCTGCCCGGAAAGTTGGCCTCCTATCTGGCGGACGACATCGTCTTCTTCCAGTCCTATCCTGCGGGCCATCCTGAGAAGCGTCTCACAGGACAGCAGTTCAGCATCCTTCAGGGCCTGCTGGCAACATTCCCGCCGGACATCGAAGACTCCTGTCGCAGGGCTGGACTCCTTTCTGGAGAAACGGCCCATCCTTTCCTCAAAGCCGTGTTCGATTCGATTCCCGCGAAAGACAGGAATACGCTTATCTTCTATGAAATCTACTTGAAAAGAAAAATAGCTTTCCTCAAAGGTCCCATTCCAGATTCAGCTCCCTTCCTGCATCCTGGAAAGGTCAAGTGGCAGAAGAAGGACGCCGCCTATTACAAGGCCCTGGCTCAGCGCTATCTTGATGGTGGGAAGGATGGATCAAATACCGGGATCCTTCTGCCCCGAGGCCTCTTCGACCAGGCCATCACCGACGTACTGACGAAGAGATGCCCCGGATGGAGCAGAGCTATCCAGAACACAGATCACGCTAACACGGCATTCAAGATAATCACATATCTCCTCGATGGACAAGCGGATGATTATCAGTGGTTCTATTACGAAGAAGACCGACTGCAGGAGTATCGTTTCTCTCAACTCATCATCTCCCAAAATGCAGTCCGGAATGGCTGGAAAGACCTGAAAGCCATCCTGCAGGAGGAAGGAGTGAAGTTGAAGGGAAATTACTACAAGGAACTGGAGGGAAGGATATCTGCCCTCAGAAGGATACCGCCGGAAAGACTCGCGAGGAATACGATGAAGCGGGAAGAGCTCCGTCAAGCGCTTCGATCCTCTTATGACAGGATGTGCGAGAATGAGAAATCCATCCGGCGAATCATCGTTCAGGACATCGTCCTCTTCCTCCTTGCACGGTGGCGGCTCGACCCTAGGGAGAAACTCAACATGAGCATGATCGGTCAAGATGAGTCCAAGTTGATGAACCAGGTCGTCACGGTCGATACACTATACAAGGGCCAATACCGGATTCGGCAGAACGACGTTCGGATCAAGGATCAGGGGGTATTATTCAAAACGCTCAACGACAAGCGGATCGACTCCCTGTTGGACCAGCTTGCCGTCGGGGAAGGCGAAGTCATCGATCTCGAGGATCTGATAGCGGAGCTCACAAGGTATGATGACAGGCGGATTCCCGTTGTGGCCAAGATTATGGAATACGAAAAGCGCGTTCTAAAAAACCACCCCGAACTCAGGGATAGAAGCGGACGAATGGATTTCAAGTCCGTCCAGAGAGCCGACGAGGCTTCCTCCCCCCAGAAGAAGGTTGTCCTCCGAACCGTACGCAACGCTTTTTCCCACAACGCCTATCCCGACAGGGTCGTCAAGGCAGAAGGTGAAGAGGGAATCGAGATCTACAACCCTATAATCCCTGGAATGGCGGACGGCATATCCGGGACTACGAACAAACTGGTCGACGAGTAGTCTGTCATCCTGAGCCGCATGGGGGCCCGTGTCGGGATTCCGTCACGGGCCGTACGCTTTATTTCCGCCGCCGCCACAGGCTGGGCAGAACGCGGACGACAATGACAAGGGAGAAAAAGAAGAATACCGCAACGCACGCGATGGAAGCGGCCTTCATCCACGGGGAAGCGGGAAGACCTTCTCCGAAGACTCTCTCCAGACCGATTATCTGAAGGATCGCAAATATCACCTGGCCGACACCCATGAACCCCAGGAGCAGATTGATCCTGTCGGAGTTTCTCTGCTCCTCTTGTTTACGCATGTCATCGAGGTAAGATGCGACAGTTCTGATCTTATCGGGGACGGAGAAGACCGAAAGCATTATCTTTTTGAGTTGCTGGAGATGAGTATAACGGGAGACGGGCATGTGCATCCCCAGTTTCAGGTTCTGGAAGAGACTGTCCTGGTCCTTGAGATTGTCAACATCTTCACCTTCAAGCATCCTCAGCGTCATGAAATCCAGCATGACGGACTCCAGGAACACAGGAAGATAGGATTTCAGGAAGGTAGTGGACGACTTGGACATGTAGCGTTCGTTATCCGCCCCTTTCTTTACGATGAATCCACCACAAAAACCCTCGGAGGAAACACCCACACGAATGTTGTCGAACAGGTGGTGAGTCCTGAGGGTTTCAGTCCCAACAATCTCGTAGGCCGCACCCTTACACTGGCTGATATGCATGATCCGGGTATCAACCTCACGGTCGAAAGAGGCAGCATCTCCGTCAGAATATGATTCCGGTCTTACGATCTGCATATAGGTAGCCGTGAGAAGGCGGCCGGGATAGAGGGTCTCGGCAATACCGGGTGCCAGTCCACAAAGGAGGTTGGCATAGTCGACGATGGTATTGCAACCCGCGACAGTGGTTCCGTTCACAAAAACCGTTGGAGCCTGATCGTCCGTTTTGTGAAGCCAGTAGTTCGTGCTCTCGATGCTTCGAATCGATATGGGTGGAATCCGGGATTTCCCCTTGAACTGAGGTCTTCTGAAATGGATGACGAAAAGGCCCGTCGACCTGTCCGGGGAGACATGGACCCGAAGGATCTCCCCCAACACGATCTCATCTGCCCAGACGGGGCTCTCTTCCTCCTTGTGTTTCCTGTTGGAGAATGAAAGCTCACAGTTCCCGCCGGAAAAACTCTCCTTGAATCGGCCGACAACGGTGGCCGAATCGTTCTTGGCGGGTGCCACGAAGCATGCCCCGGGCGTGACCCTCGACACCTTCTCCTTCCCGGTCATACCCAGAAATGATGCCGCTGAGTCGTAGATCGCGTCTTTGGAATAGAGGTCAAACGGAAATTCCGATGGCCGAACCCAACCGGCTTTGAGCAGTCCTGCCTCGAACGAGGAGTAATTGATGATGCGGAGGGGTGCTATGAAATAGAGGTCTGCCTCCCTGACCTGGATGTCTATGGACATAATAGCCTTTCTATATTAACTAATATCGCGGCTCCACTTCTCGGATACTCGACAACCGTGAAACACGACCTGTCCCAAACCATGCTCAAACCAAGACGGTCTGGCCGTGTCTTCAACACAAAAGTATCAACAATTCTCCGGAATAACAAGATACTACTGGTATAGTCTCCCTATCCGTGTTCCTATTCAATGAATCCTGGAGCCATGAGACTATGCTCTTTCTGTCTTCCTTGGCACTTACCCAAACCCTCTCCAATGCCCCGGAGAGGGTTTCTTTTTGCCTGTTTCAACCCCAGAGTACCACACCAGAGTACCATTTCGGCAAATTCTTCCCTATTTCTCACCCAATCACTTCCAAACCCTCCGGATTCCTTCCTCCTCTCTCCCTCCTTTCCTAATTTGCTCCCTGGGAAGCGACCCTGAGACGCCCTCGCTGGCAGATTCAGCGTTCCGCTCCCCCACGGAAACGAGATGATAGGAAACCAAACTGGAAACGCGCAATGAAAGCATTCTGGATCTTCGCAGGCATCCTGACGGCGGCGTACTTCGTCTACTACGCGGTCATGATCTGCATCGACATTTACCGCAAGCCTGCCGGGGAGGACAGGTCCGACGAGGAGACCTTCGAACTGAAGAACCCCGCACCCGCTCCGGGCCGTGCCGTCGAGGTCACCGACCGTGGCTTCCGCGTCGCCGGAGGATCCGGCCCCGACGTCGAGTCCGTCATGCCGGCGGTGAAGGACAAGCCCGATCCGCAGCCCGCCGACGCGCCTCCGGCGCCGAAGCTGGACGCCAGCGGAGCCCCGGTCACGGCCGCCGGGAGGAAGGTGCAGTCCGTCCGTGAGGACATGGAGGAGATCGATCCCGCCTGCTCGGGCGAGATGACCCATCGGATGCTGTCGGAGTGCATGGTCTCCGGCGGCTCGACCGTCCCCCTGGAGAAGACCGTCATCCCTGCGGGACAGCCCGTAACGAACGATAACGGAACCGGCCATGAAGCAGACAGGCATGTCTAGGGGGCGCCTCGCTCCCCTGCTCCTGTCCGCACTGGGGCTGCTGGCCGCGCAGGTCGCGTCGGCCAAGTCCGGCGGCGTGGACTACTCCTGGGGCGCGGGGGCGCTGGCAAGGGCCCACGACTACACCGTCACGATGATGCTGTACGTGCTGTACGTATGCTACGCCGTCGGCAGCCTCATGGCGATCATCTCGGCGCTCCAGATCTACTTCAAGATGCAGTACCACGAGGGCGAGGTCGTGAAGAACATCATGACGCTGCTCGGCGCGATCCTCTTCATCATCGCCGGGTCGATCGTCTTCCCGGCCTTCTTCGGCTA
>JAEEGH010007878.1_pt1 | contig 25406 bp, 17 predicted proteins | sample 9134181 | NCBI WGS metagenome assembly JAEEGH01 (sample SAMN16246544, study PRJNA631951) | gut metagenome | biome: gut microbiome; feature: rumen; material: DP-attached | host: Bos | place: Iran: Karaj | collected 2018-10
CCGGCCCATGCTGGCCGCAAGCTGCATCGGCAGGATCATCTGCACCGCCGGCATCCCGATCTGTGCCGCGATGTCGGGCACCAGCGGACCGAACGAGAAGAAAGCCGCGTTTCCGCTGCCCATCAGCATCGCCGCAAAGAACACCACGGCGGTAATGACGATCGAAATCGACACGCCTCCTAATCCCATACCCGTGGTTCCGGCCACCAGATTGTCGATGAAGCCCAGACTGATCAGACCGCCCGAGAAAATCTCGGCAGCCACGATCAGCGTGATCACCGACGCGAACACATTGCCCATCCCCTGCCAGAATGTGCTGAACAAGGGAAAGATCTCCTTCACGCTGCGCCGATGGATGGCCACGAACACCAGCGAAATCAGGAACGACACCAACATCGCTACGGTCGTCGAAAGCTCGACGTGGAAAATGCCGACATACTCCGAGAAAAACACCAGCAGCAGGATCGGGACCAGCGGGAGAAGCGCGAAGATGCCCGGCACCGACGGCCGGTCGGCCTCGTCCACCTTCTCCGTACTGTAGATCTGTTTGCCGGCGGCCAGGTCTTTCCTGTCACACCAGCGGTTGTAAAGGAAGAATACCAACATCAGAATCACCGTGGTCGGAATCACGTTCGGCATCTGGAACTTGAGGAAATACTCCACCGGGCTGAGCCCCACCAGCGACGAAGCGGCCGCCGTATTGGCGGAACCGGGTCCCTGGTCGAACAGTGTCGCCGCCGAAATGACCGTGAGTGCGGTCATCTTGCTCACGCCCAGATTCACCAGGATCGGATAAAGCGTAGCCACCAAAAGAAGACCGACACCGGCCGCCGACGGCGTAGTGATGAACAGAAGCTGTCCGATGGGAATGGCCAGAGCCGCGGCCAGATAAGGGCATTTCTTCAGAAAACCCAACGGCTTGATGGCCAGCCAGACCAGCATATTGGTCGCCTGAATCTTGTTCATGAAAGCCACATAACCGCCGATGACCATGATCATCAGACCGGCCCTGCCGAAATTCGAAATGAACTTTTCCTCGGCAAACCGGAACACATCGAACACACCGGACCCAGTGGTCTTGGCCACGTCCGCCGGATGAAGTCCGACGATCGCGGCCAGGGCCACCATGAACAGTCCGGAGATCAGCAGAACGCCTTGCGGATTGTATTTCCTGTACAGCAGTACCGCCGTCAGGGCGATGACCGCCACACAAACGAGAAAATAAAGGAGTCCCATAGCGTTTTGCCGTTCGGATCAATAACCCGGATTCTGCTGGATCGCTCTGCCTGTGTTGGAATTGATGAATTCCTGCGGAAGCGGGAACAGGACCGGCGTCACATCGTCGTGCATACCGCGCACTTCGCGGCCGGAAACTTCGTTGTGAGCCCGCACACGGCTCTTGAAGATATTGTCGGCCCGACGCTCGTCGCCGCCGTTCTCCTGGCTCAGACGGATCAGCGTCTCCCGGCGCTGCTCCTCGGTGATCAGCTCACGGCTGCGCTCGTCGAGGATGAAATCGATCGACACTACATCGGCGGGAATCTCCGAGCAGTTGGCGCGGCGACGGATCTTGTTGATCCACTCGGCGGCGCCGGCCGCGTCGTTCAACTTGTAGAGCGCTTCGGCGTAAAGCAGGTAGGTTTCCGCCAGGCGCAGGTACACCATGTTGTTGAACTGGTTGTCGGCATTGGACTTCTCGAACACCGGGTTGACATACTGCCACTTGCGGGTGGACGGCAACTTGTACTGTTTAATGGTCGGATCGTTGTCGTTGCTCATCGCCGAATTGGTCTTGAGGTTGATGAAGTTCGGTACTTCATATTTCTCACCGTTGTCGTCGAGGAAATAAAGATGCCAAACCATCGAATTCTCGTCGTAGCGGACGTCGTTGTCCTTCTGGTTGTCATAGTTCCAAAGCTTGTGGGCACCCAGCGAGATGGCGCAGCGGCCCGCACCCTTGCCACCGTTGAGCGACCAGAAAAGCACAGGCGTCTGGCCCGGATACAGGGCGCAGGTCAGCTTCGAAATCGCGGAGTCGTTGGAGTAGTAATTCACCCACATGTTGCGCATGAAGATGACGGTCGAGTTACCGTAGCTGGTATTCTCCTCCTCGGTGTTGAGGAAAGCCCAGAGCACCTCGTTGTTGCCCTCGGAATAGAGCGGGGAACGGAACACGTCGATGAATGCGCTGCCCGGGTTGGAGGCGTTCTTGCCAAAGCGCGAAGTCATCAGGCTGTAATTGCCACCCTCGACCAGCGGCTGGAGCACCGACTTGGCCTCGGAAGGTTTACCCATCGCCAGATACAGTTCGCCGAGATAGTGCCGGGCGATGGCCTGGTTCGGCTTGGTGTTGTTGCCGGCCTGGCGCCAGGGAAGTTTCTCCACGGCGTATTTGAGGTCTTCTTCCATCAGGGCGCGGATTTCGGATACGGGATTGCGTTCCCAGTCGACCCGGTAATTGGCGCCCGTGATCTCGGCCGTGCTCAAGGGCACGTCGCCGAAGGAATAGGTCAGGTGGCGGTAAGCCCAGGCCCGGTAAAGCTTGGCCTCGGCTACGATCAGTTCCCTGTTCGCCTGGTCGGCGGCGGCGGAGCCGCCTGCCCAGTCCACATCGGGATTATCAGCGCGTTCGATGACCATATTGGCGGTATTGACCACCTTATAGAGCCACTCGAACAGCGAGAGGAAGCAGGCCTCGTTGGTCATGCCTACGATGTTCTTCGGGAAATTGAAGAAACGGAAACTGGTGTGGCGGTTGTTGCCCCACGCATTGTCGGTACCGCAGCTCCACATCGTGGATTTGGCGAAGGGAAGCGAACCGAAATCGGTGCTGCCGTAATTGATGTCCATACGGCCGTATTCGTCGCGGACCATGCTCAGCAGCGCGTAGTTCATGCTCTCGAAACCTTTATAATCGGTCAGGAGGTTGTCGGCATAGATGTCCGTCACCGGATGCTCCACCAGGAACTCGTCGGAGCAGGAGGTGAAAAGGGTAAGGCCCAGCAGGGCGATAACGATGGAAAGTATATTCTTTTTCATGGTAATGTCCTCCGGTTAAAAGTCGAGTTTGAGGCCGAACAGCACTTCGAAGGTCTGCGGGATGGCCCGCTGGTTATTGCCCGAAGTGACGAATTCAGGGTCGAGTCCGGACCAGGTGGTCCAGGTGTAGAGGTTCTTTACGTTGCAGTACACTTCCGCCCGCTGCAGACCGATTGTCTCGACCCAGCGTTTGGGAAGACGGTAACCGAAATTGATGTCCTTGACACGTACGTAGTCGGTCTTCTCGTAGAAGCTCACGCGCTTTGTATTCTCCGAACCGTCGCCAACGTTTTTCGGGTAGGTGTTGATCGGATTGCTCTCGGTCCAGAATTCCTTGTCAAGCTGGTTCTGGCGGTACGAAAGGGTATGCACGCTCTTCAGATAGTTGGGATACAGGGCACCGAACTGGCCGTTGATGAAGAACGACAGCGAGAAGTTCCCGTACACGAAGGTGTTGTTCATGCCGAAGGTGGCCAGCGGAATCCGGCTGCCGATGATTGAAAGGTCTTCCGAATCGATGACCTTGTCGTCATTGAGGTCCTTGTACTTCACGAAGCCCGGCTGCGAGAGCGGCGTCGTATAGGACACGGTTTCACCCACCTGGTGGATTCCGTCGAAAGTGTAGTCATAGTTGACGTTCACGGGATAGCCGATGAACCATTCGGAAGCCACGTCGTCGATGGGATTGCCCGCCTCGTCATAGAGACCGACGTCCACGATTTCGTTGCTGTAGTGCACAATATTGAAATCGGTGCTCCAGGTGAAGTTCTTCGTGGCCACGTTGACCGAGGAAATCTGGAACTCGATGCCGTGGCCCTTGGTCCGGCCGATGTTCTGCAGCAAGGAGTTCGTACCGTTGATCGAAGGGATGGTCCGCTCGAGCAGCAGGTCGGTCGTCCGTGTGGTGTAGACGTCCAATGTACCCTTGATCCGGTCTTTCAGGATGCCGAAGTCGATACCGGCATTATAGGATGTAGTGGTCTCCCAGCCCAGGATCGGCGAAGCGAGCTGGTTGGGATAGAAACCGTAAACCGGATTGTAATCGTCGGTCAGATAGTTCTTGCCCCTGAGGACCGGAAGCGTGGCGTAAGCGTCGATGGCCTCATTGCCGTTCTTGCCCCAGGACAGGCGGAGTTTGAAATTGTTGAACGTCCGGCCGAAGCCCGAATCTTTGATGAACGGTTCCTTGGCGATGTTCCAGCCGAAGGCAACCGAAGGGAAGATTCCGTATTTGCGGTCTTCCCCGAAGGCGGAGTAACCGTCGCGACGGGCCGTCGCCGTGAACAGGTAGCGGGAATCGTAACTGTAGTTGGCTCGGAGCATCTGCGAGATATGGGTCGTCGTCGTACTGCCCGCCGAAGCGGAAAGGGCGTTCGCCTTGTTCGGCTGCCAGTAGGTCATCACGTCGTTCGGGAAGCCCGATGCGTTGATGCTGTTACTGTTCGAATTGGAATACTGCGTGGAATAAAGACCCGTCAGGAAGATCGTATGCTTGCCGAAATCGCGGGTATACGAGAGGATGTTCTCAATCAGCCAGTCCTTGCGGTAGTTGTTCGAGATGGCAAGGATACCGCCGTTCTTGCTGCCGTCCACGGTATTGAGACCCTGATATCTCTGCGACACGCGAGAGCTGACGGTATAACCGGTGTTGAGGCGGTAGGTCAGGCCCTTGACGGGGAAGGTCACGTCAAGATAGTTGTTGGTCGTAAAGTTCTGTCCCACGTTGTTGGAAATCTCATTGAGCGCGCTCAGCGGGTTGTTCGCATAGTTGTTGTCTTCCCAGGTGAGCAGGCGGATCGAACCGTCTTCGTTGTAGGGAACGCCCAGCGGGTTCATCAGATACGCGTTGCTGAAATTCACGTAGCTGCCGCTGCGGTCGAAATAACCGTAACGCGTGCTGGTGCCGTATTTCACCCACTTGCCGAGATCCTGATCGAGATTGATGTTGAAAGAGTAGCGCTGGAACTTGTTGCCGATGGCGATACCCTTGTTGTCCGTGACGTTGCCCGAAAGGTAGAAGCGGGTGCTCTTGCCCGAGCCGCGGACAGAGACGTTGTGCTGCATCTTGTGCCCGTAGCGGAGGGCCAGGTCGAGCCAGTTCGTGCCCTTGCCGGCAGCGTGCATCTGTTCTTCCGTGGCGGCCGTGTTCCAGCCGGCCTCGGTCTTCCGCTGATAGAAGGTCTCCGCATCCATCATCTTCGGGATGTTGATGCCTTTGTTGAACGACCAGTAGCCATTGTAGGAAACGACCACCTTGTCGCCCGCCTTGCCTTTCTTGGTCTGGATGAGGATGACACCGTTGGCGCCGCGGGCGCCGTAGATCGCGGCCGAGGAAGCATCCTTGAGAATTTCTATCGATTCGACGTCATTGGTGTTGATTTCCGACCAGCTGCCGTCGAACGGAATGCCGTCGAGGATGATCAGCGGCTTGTTGGAAGCCGAGATGGAGTTGTTGCCGCGGATGCGGGTCACGGAGTTCGAACCTTCCGCGTCGGAACCGGTCATCGAGATGTTCAGGCCGGCCACGGAACCCTGAAGCGATTGGATCAGGTTGGTGGTCGGACGCTCTTCCAGCTGTTTGGAGCTGAACGAGGCTACCGCGCCTGTGACGTCACTCTTCTTCTGCGTACCGTAACCCACCACCACGGTCTCTTCAAGCAGATTCACGTCTTCCTGGAGGATGACGCGGATGGGGTCCAGGTTCGCGACCGTGACTTCCTGTGTCACATAGCCGATAAAGGAGAACTGCAGGATGTCGCCGACATTGGCCGGGACGGAAAAAGTACCGTCAGCCTGCGTGTCGGTACCGAGCGTGGTACCCTTGATCAGCACGCTGACGCCGAAGAAAGGCTCACCCGTGGCACCGTCGATGACGGTACCCTTGACCTGAGCCATCGCCGGCAGCAGGACCAGCGACAGGACGAGGGTGCAAAATAATCTCTTCATACGTTTTTTGATAAGGTTAATATTTGATAAGTCTGTAAATAGGCAGGGTTTCGCCCTCGCGGGCTTCGGTGATGCGGAACGAGACGAACCCATTCTCGGATTCGGGTTCCAACACGGAGACAGCGAAATTCGCATTCTCCTGGTCGAGACGCACAAGGTAGGTGCCGGCGGGGAACTGACATTCCGCCTCGGCCACTTCCGTCTGTACGGTGACACGGCGAATCTTCTCCCAGGGCTTTTCGGCCTCTTCCCGCTGTGTCACGCGATAGGTTTCCACGCGGTATGTCTGCGGCGCCGTCAAGGTCTCCACCTGCACGCCCAGCGTACGCAGATTCTCGACGGCCTTGGTCTGGGAGGACTCCAGCAGATACGCTGCAGGACGCGAACGCACCAGATCGGGCTGCGATTCCAGGGCATCCAGTACCCGGACGCCTTCCAGAACCACAGGCTGGGCCTTTTCCACGTCAAGGAAGGTCACGGGCAGGCGTTTTTCCGCGGAATGGAACAGGACCGCTACCGGATCTTTCCGCCGGATGGTCTGCCGCCGGGCTTTTTTGACGATGCGCCGGATCTCTCCGCGATGCGCATAGCTGCTCTCCAGAATCGCTTTGGCGACAGTCTCGCCGCAGTAGGTCCGCCGTGCCAGCGAAAGGCGCCCAAGCCCGATGCCGCGCAGTTCCACGAAGAAGGAAACGGCACCGGAAAGGGCATAGGAGGTCGAACTGGATTGTGGACTGCGGGCGTTGAGCGTCAGCGTCATCTCTCCGTCCGGCCGGCTGATGGTGAAGTATCCGAAATGGGAATAGCCGATGGCATCAAGCGCCGCGCCGCACGGCTCTTCGAAAAGCCGGATCGAAGCGTCGCGGAGCACCTGCGGCACATTGGGATGGCCGGTCGGAAGGAACAGCGCATCGTAATACAGGATGGCATTGGGCGTTTCGGAATGGACGTTCACCAGCCGGTTCGGCTGGAACTCGTGGAAATCGACCGCCACGTCGGGATTGACCGCCATAAAGGCCCGCTTGATCATTACGCTCTGCGGATCGGCGAACTTGGTCTGGTCCCGGTTCAGGTCGAAACCGTCGGCCGAAACACGTTTGTCAGCCAGATACCCGTCCAGATTGGCCATCGGCAGGATGTAAATGTCCATCCGCTTGAGCAGCCGCGCTCCGTCCTCCGAGCCCAGGACATAATCGGTCAGTTGGAAGAGGGCTTCCGCAGCAGCCGGTTCGTTTCCGTGGATCGCACCCTGGAGCCAGACCTTGAGTTTCCGTCCGCTTCTGCCATTGCTCAGGCAATACATCGGTACGGCGCGTCCCTTCGTAGTCGTGCCGATCGTCGTAAGCGTCATCCGTGCATCTTCCGCCCGGGTTTCAAGCCAGGCCATTATTTCCTCGTACGTTGCGAAACGGTCTTCGGACAACGTCAACGTCGGTGTTGTAAAAGATACCCCTTCAGGGTCCGGATACACTTTCCGTTGAAGGTCCGCATAAGGCACCTGTGCCCATGCGGAACCGGCAGCCAGGAGCGCCAAAAAAACACTGTAAAAGAGTCTTTTCATTATATTACAATGGTATTAGCAATAAAAAGGAAAGGGTCAGCAGCGCGATGATGCAAATCGGAACGAAATGGAAGCGTAACAGTCTGAACGGGGGCACGTCCACCGCCTCGGCTACGGCAATCATTACCATGGAAATCGGCGTTACGGCCCGGGCGATACCGACCAGCAACTGCATCGCAAGCATCAGTTGGAGCGGATCGGTGCCGAACTGGAAAGCAGCTCCCGGAACGATCTGACCATAGGCGGCGAAGGTCGCGGTTGAACTGCCGGTGATGACTGTCGAAAACATCGCCAGGACTGAAAGCATCACCGTGATTCCCGTCCGGCCGATCCGTACCGACTGGGCCAGCTGGACCATCGAATCAATCACACCCAACTTCATCAGCCCCTGTGCGAAAACGTCGGCTGCCACGATGATTACCACGATCGAGGTGAATCCTTTCCCCATTCCACGCCAGAAAACCGACATCGCAGCGACAGACTGCCTGAAAGAACGGCTGTGTATCCAGTCGAGCACGCCGGCCACGAAGAAAGAGAGAACGATGGCACCGTTCAGGCTCAAATAATAATGTTCTCCCACCAATGGCAGGCTGGCGGAGAATACGACGGAAAGAAGCAGAGGGAGGAGCGGGAACAGGGCATAATAAAGCGGCGCTTCGTGACCCCATTTCATCAAGTCTTCCCCAGAAGGCTTCTGTGCCACCGTATAGGCGCCCGCGTGCAGGCGCGCATCGCGCCGTATAAAGAAATAATAAACGAGGGTGATGACCAACAACAGCGGCAAAGCCACCTGCAGCTGATACTTCGAATAATTTACCACATCCATTCCCAAAAGGCCGGCCGCCAGAATGGTATTGGGCGAGTTGACACCCATATCCAGCAGCGTACACGCTACGATAGTGGAGAGAATGCTCATCTTTCCCATCCCGATTCCACGGAGGACCGGATAAAGCGTGGTGACAAGCAGGAGACCGACGGCAGCGGCAGAGGGAAGCGCATAGGAAAGAAGTGTTCCTATGGGAATCAGAATGATGCATACCAGATTGGGATAGTTGCGCAATACCGAAAGCGGCTGCAGCATAACGTAGAGGAATGCGTTGTCGGCCCTGAGCGTTTTCATATACTCCAGATAGCCGAACAGGAACATCACCATCAATCCACTTCCGGCAAGCCGGGACGAAAAGGCTCCGGCCACCCATTCCTGCAATTCAAAGAAAATGAAGCCGCCGAAATCCTGCCGGGCACCAGGTAAACCCAAAAGCCACGCAGCCAATGTCATCAGCACGCCGAAAAAGATCAGGATGAGCGCCACATTGCGGTTTTTGAGCACCAACCAGACGGTTGCTGCGATGACGTTGACGGCAATGAGGAAACTCGCGAGCTGCATAACGATACAAATTTATATTAGCATACTAAATTAACACATTAACATATATATTAATTTTTCTTTATTTTTCTATCTTTGTAAAAAAAACTAGCGCTTGAAACGCCTGATTATACTGTTCTTGGCCATTTGTCTGGGTACGCTTCTTTCCTTCGCCCAGCAACCGGCCGAAATACGTCTCGTCGTAGAAACTACCGGACCGGACGGAACGCCGTTGCACGGACAACTGCTCAATGTGACAAGCAACGACTACATCCGGTGCACGTTCCTGCTAGAACAGACCGGGCCCGGCCAGGCTGCGCTCACGCTGCTGCAGGCCCGTTCCCGGCAGGTACGGCCGCTCACACTCCCCAACAGCCTGCCGGCGGGATCGCGGCTGGAATTCCATTTCCGGTTCCAGGACACCGACTCAAGCTGTATCGTGCGCTTCGGAACGGACGACTGTCGCTTCGAACACGTGTTCCTCAACCAACGGAACCTGCAGTTCAATCCGCTGCCCGGCGGCTGCGAAGGCCTGCAGACAAGCGTGCTGGACATCCGCCGGGAAAAACCGGCAAGGCCGGCATGGCCCGTTATTCTGCTGATAGCCCTCATCCTGGCGGCCGACCTGGCTCTGTTCGTCGTCCTGCACGTACGTAACAATCGGCGACGCAAGGTCAGGCCACAGGACCCGATCGTCATCTCGCCGCACCGCTATGTCTCCAGCGAGCGGAATGAGCGGAACGGCATTTATCTCTTCGGTGGATTCCGGGTCATCGACAGTGAAAGCACGGACATCACGGCCCGATTCTCCCCCATCCTCCGGGAACTATTGCTGCTGCTGGTCTGCCATACACCGAAAGGCGGTATCTCATCCGAGCAAATCAAAACGACGCTCTGGTACGATAAGGACGAGAAAAGTGCCGTCAATAACCGATCCGTCTCCCTGTTCAAGTTGAGGAATCTGCTCCACGGGGTAGGTTCGTTCGAAATCCGCAGCAATCAGGGACGATGGGTACTGGAAGCCGCACCCGAACTGGTTGACTACTACCGCTTCATCGATCTGATCAAAGCAGGTGTGCTCACCCGTTCGCAGACGGAGGAGATGCTGACACTGGTCGAGGCCGGTCCGCTGCTGGCCGGATTCAACGAGTTATGGGCTGATACGTTAAAGGCAGACGTTACCGACTCCATCCTCACTGCCCTGACCCATTTCGCCCTTGGCCTGAATATCCACGACCAGGCCGACCTGCTGCTCGACGTATGCGACGCCATCGCCAAGTTCGACTCTCTCAACGAGACGGCCCTCGCACTCAAATGCAAGGCCTGCCGTGAAAAGGGCAACAACATCCTTTCAAGACAGATCTTTACCAATTTCCAGAAAGAGTACCAGACCGTTTACGGGGAACCCTTCCCGCGCGAGTATTCCGATATCATCTCCGCTTGACAGGGTTGCCGTTTTTATGTATCTTTGCAAAATACGAAACACAATAATCTCACGATATGGAATTCAAATACGCTCCGATGTTTCAGCTGGGAGAAGACACCACTGAATACTACAAGGTTCCCGGTTCCGAGGCTTGGGTCTCGGTCGGCGATTTCGAAGGAAAACCGATGCTGAAGGTGGCACCCGAGGCGCTCACCGTGATGGCGAATACTGCCTTCCGCGACGTCTCCTTCATGCTCCGGCCGGCACACAACGCCCAGGTGGCGAAAATCCTCGACGATCCCGAGGCTTCCGAGAACGACAAATATGTCGCCCTGACGATGCTGCGCAACGCCGAAGTGGCCTGCAAGGGCAAACTCCCGTTCTGCCAGGACACCGGCACGGCAATCATTCACGGCGAAAAAGGCCAGCAGGTCTGGACCGGTTTCTGCGACGAGGAAGCCCTCTCGAAAGGCGTTTTCAAGACCTACACCGAAGAGAATCTCCGCTATAGCCAGAACGCACCGCTGACTATGTATGAAGAGGTCAACACCAAGTGCAACCTGCCTGCCCAGATCGACATCGAGGCCACCGAAGGCATGGAATACCGCTTCCTCTGCGTCACCAAAGGCGGCGGCAGCGCCAACAAGAGCTACCTCTACCAGGAGACCAAGGCCATCCTCAACCCCGGCACCCTCGTACCGTTCCTCGTGGGCAAAATGAAGACCCTCGGTACGGCCGCCTGCCCACCGTACCACATCGCCTTCGTCATCGGCGGTACATCCGCCGAGCGCAACCTCCTCACGGTGAAACTCGCCTCCTGCAAATACTACGACAACCTGCCCACCACCGGCGATGCCACGGGCCGCGCTTTCCGCGACGTGGAACTCGAGAAACAGGTGTGGGAAGAGGCCTGCAAGATTGGCTTGGGCGCACAGTTCGGCGGCAAATACATGGCCCACGACGTGCGCATCATCCGCTTGCCGCGCCACGGCGCCAGCTGCCCCGTCGGTCTCGGCGTAAGCTGCTCTGCCGACCGCAACATCAAATGCAAAATCAATAAGGACGGTGTCTGGATCGAGAAACTCGACGACAACCCGGGCCGCTGGATTCCGGAAGCCCTCCGCCAGGCCGGCGAAGGCAATGCCGTAAAGATCGACCTCGACCAGCCTATGGCCGACGTCTGCAAGATCCTGACGAAGTACCCCATCGGCACCCGCCTGAGCCTCAACGGCACCATCATCGTGGGCCGCGATATCGCCCACGCGAAGATCAAGGAACGTCTCGACAAGGGCGAACCGATGCCGCAATACCTGAAAGACCATCCGATCTACTACGCCGGTCCGGCCAAGACACCCGCCGGCATGGCCTGCGGCTCTATGGGCCCGACGACGGCCGGCCGCATGGATCCGTACGTCGATCTCTTCCAGGACCACGGCGGTTCGATGATTATGTTGGCCAAAGGCAACCGCAGCCAGCAGGTAACCGATGCCTGCAAGAAGCATGGCGGCTTCTACCTCGGCTCAATCGGCGGCCCGGCCGCCATTCTGGCCCAGAACAACATCAAGAGCATCGAATGCGTAGAATACCCCGAACTCGGGATGGAAGCCATCTGGAAGATCCGCGTCGAAAACTTCCCTGCCTTCATTCTCGTGGATGACAAGGGCAACGACTTCTTCGCGAAATTCAAATAAGCCGGATTGTTTCGCCGCAGAGACTTGAGATTCCGGACCGGTGGGTGATGAAAATCATCGTCCGGTCCGGATAGTTTTTAAACAGCCGCGTAAAGAGTTCACGTTCCGTAGCCTCGTCGAGGGAGGCGCTGATCTCGTCGAGCAGGAGGATGCTGCCGGGACGAAGCAGTCCGCGGGCGATGGCGATGCGCTGGGCCTGGCCTTCGCTCAAACCGATACCCCGCTCACCCAGCTCCGTATCGAGACCGGCCGGCAGATTGAACACGAAATCGGCAGCTGCCGTATGGAGCACATCCGCCAGTTCCGCATCGGTAGCAGACGGCTTTGCCAGTTGCAGGTTAAAACGGACCGTCCCGCTCATTAGCGAATTGCCTTGCGGCACGAACACAAAATCGGGACGCGTAACCGGGGAAACCGGAACAGTCTGTTGTCCGTCATACAAAACCAACCGGCCCTCGTCGGGACGGATCAAGGCGAGCATCAGACGGAAAAGCGTGGTCTTGCCAATGCCGGTGGGCCCCATCAGGGCCGTTTTGCTACCCGGTGCGAAATCGTGGGAAAAATGGTCCAGTACCGGACGGTCACCCGCTTCGTAGCGGAAAGAGACATTTTCGACACGGATACCGGCAACGGCCGCAGACACCGGCGTCAGATGCAATTCCGTCTCCGCTTTTTGCTCCTGCTGCATCAATTCTTCCAGACGGTCGATGCTGGCCGTGGTATGGATGAGCTGCGGCACCATATTGAGCAGCGTCAGGATCGGATTCTGTATCTGGCTGACCAACTGCAGGAAAGATGTCATCACGCCGAAGGTGATGGCACCGGCACGCAGCTGCAGGCCTCCCCATACGAAAGCGAGCAGATAGCCCAGGGCAAAGCACGAGGCCATGACCATGCGCGTAACGACCGTAAAGCGGGTACGTTGCTTCACGTGGCCCATCAGGTCGTCCTGCATGGTATCGAGCCTGTCGGTCACCCACTGTTCGCTGCCTAAGGAACGGAGGGTGGCATTGTGCTCCATCCCCTCCTGGACCTGCATCTGAATCCGGCTCTCGTCTTCCCGGATTTCGCGTGTCATACGGCGGAGCGGACGGGCGATGAACTTGCCGAAAACCAGTACCAGCGGAGTGAGCAGCAGCAGCGTCCAGGCCAGCGTACGGTCCATCGAACGCATCAGCAGGAAAGCGCCCGCCAGTTGGACGATCGTAACAACCGCCTTAGGCAGCAGGGAGGTCGTCGCATCGCCCACAGCATCGATATCCTTGGAAAGCCGCGAGGTAATGTCGCCCGAATGCAGTTCCCGCCCGGCATACAGCTGCCGCGTGAAAAGACGGCTGAAAGTATCCAGCCGCAGTTGGTTGGTCTGCCTGGTCAGCGCAACGGTAGACATATAATAATAGAGCTGGCGCAGCGCGACACCGCCCAGGACCACCACCACCAGCAAGACAATCATCTCCGTAATGTCGCTAGACGTGCCCGTGCGGATGGTCACATCGATGAAACGACGGCAAAGCCATACCATCAACAGGCCGAGGGCAACCTGCGCGATGCCTACGACGATGCGGACGAGGGTGTTCCATCGAATCCCCCGCATCCCCTGCCAGATCCAGCGGACGTACTTCATTCCACGATGCCCAGTTCTTTCCACTGGGTCAAAAGGGTATCCACGTCGGTACGGGCCGTTTCCAGATCCACGTCGTACTCTTCACAGATAGCTTCGGCAAGCGAATCGACCGAAAAGTCAACCTGCCGGCCGGCTTCGTTCCAAAGCCAGGCCGCCGTCTCGTTGATCGACAGCAACTTGCCGAAATCGATGGCACCCAGGCCCTCGCCTACGATCACTTTCTCTCCGCATACTTCGCGCAGGACAAAACCTTCTTTCCTTTTCATTGTATCTTGAGATTACGTATGACAGTCCGTTTATAAATGGCCAGCAACCACCGGCGAACCGGCAGCAGCTTCCGCCAAAGTCGTGCCAGGCGGCGCTGCCGCGGCGTATCGAGCCTGCGATGACGGCCGTCGGCACCGACGACCTCGTCGGCCCGCGCCAGGATGTCCTGCGGCCGGCAGACTTCGCGCCCGGCAATATTCCCGTCACCCATCAGCTCCACCCGGTCGGAGGAAACCGCCATCACCCGGTGCAACACATAGCGGCAACCGTCAATCCGGGCCAGCACCACATCGCCGGAACGGATTCCGACAGGACGGGTCAGGACAACACTCTCAAGGCCGCCCTTGATGAAAGGAAGCATACTGCGTCCCTTGACCAGCATCGTCACGGCCAGTCCTTCGTCCACCAAGGCGACAGCCTCGCTGAGAATCTGTTCGTCGCTCAAAGCCTTCATCAATCTTTCGGCACTATGGTATCCCGGCACAGAAGGGCTGCCGCTTCATCGGGCAGACATTCCAGATGCCACACCGGCACATTCATGGCCAGCGCATTTTCCGTCTCATGCAAGCCGTCAGCCAAAGCCCGGTCCCAGCGCTTGCCTGAAATGCTGGAGATCAGCGAGGCATAAGCTGCAATACCGCCCAAACGCCGGATCGCATTATACGGCGCTTGCGACAACTGTACGAAAGCACCGGCCGGATAATCCAGATTGCGGTAGCACGGAGTCTTGCCGCTCCAGGGAGAACCGTACACCCGCACCGTTCCGTCGGGCCATACGCGGACCACCGGATTGTCGTCGTTCAGCAGTTCCGAGCCCGGAATATGCTTGAGCCACAGACGCGCGTGCGTACTTTTTCCTGTACCGCTCTTACCCAGAAACAGATAGCCCCTGCCCTGGTAAGCGATAACGGCCGCATGGAAAAGTGCCGTCCCCAACCGGGCCGTGCTCAAGGCATACATCACCATCAACGCATTGTTCAGGCCGAACGCCTTATATCCCTGCAAGGCCAGCGTGGCCTCCGCATAGCCGGTATGAACCGACATCCCTCCAACCTGCTTGCCCCACAGAGCGAAATCAAACCAGGAGCCCCCCTCCATCGTACGGGAAAGCCGGATCTGCGAACCTTCATCGTCCTGCAGGAACTCCTCCTTTAAACCGTCCGGCCGAGGAAAAGACTCCGCCGGAACGACATGCACACGGAAGATGCGTTCCGGCGCCGTAGCCGGATCCACCGCGAACGGGGCATAGTGTGCCAGCTCCCGCGACAGGTCAATCCCTTCGGAGGCCAAAACGGAAAAACAGTGCTCCGCAACGATATAGCAGGACTCCGTCATTCTCCTTATCCGATCGTAGCGCCATTGGCGAGACGCTCCTCCGGGGTCACAATGCGCATCTTGCCGTCGATCTGTTTGGCCATCAGGATCATTCCCCGGCTCTCAATGCCTCGGATTACCCGCGGCTGGAGGTTTGCCAGGATGCAGATCTGTTTGCCCACCATTTCTTCGGGCGTATAATACTGGGCGATGCCGCTCACGATCACACGCTGGTCAAGGCCCGTGTCAATGGTGAGTTTCAACAATTTGTCGGTCTTGGGCACCCTTTCCGCCGACAGGACGGTCGCCGTGCGGATATCCATCTTTGCAAATTCGTCGAATGTGCAGGACTCCCTGGCCGGTTCCACTTTCGGGGCAGCGGCCGCAGCGGCTTCGGCTTCGGCGGCCAGGCGCGCCGCCTTGATATCGGCAAGCCGCGCCATTTGCTTCTCGATCTCGGCATCCTCGATCTTGGAGAAAAGCAGTTCGGCAGGGTTGAGTTTGTGCCCGACAGGCAGCAGGTCCGGACGGCCGAAATCATCCCATCCGAACGGCTCCACGTTCAGGATCCGGTTGAGTTTCTCCACGGAGAAGGGCAGGAACGGGGCGAATGCCACGGAAAGCGACGCGCACAGCTGGATGCACGTGTACAGAATGGTAGCCGTCCGTTCGGTATCGGTCTTGGCCACCGCCCACGGCTCCGTATCAGAAATATACTTGTTGCCCACGCGGGCTAGGTTCATCGCTTCGCGCAGCGCTTCACGGAAACGGAAGGTCTCCAGATTCTCCTCGATGGCCCGTTTGAGCACCGGAATCTGGGCCAGCGCTTCCCTGTCGATATCCTGCAGCGTGCCGGGCGCCGGCACCGTACCGCCGAAATACTTGTGCGTCAGCACCACGGCCCGGTTCACGAAATTGCCGAAGATTCCGACCAGTTCGCTGTTGTGCCTTGTCTGGAAATCTTTCCAGGTAAAATCGTTGTCGGAAGTCTGCGGTGCGTTGGCGGTCAGGACGTAGCGCAGCGTGTCCTGTTTCCCGGGGAAGTCCTGAAGATACTCGTGGAGCCAGACCGCCCAGTTGCGGGAAGTCGAGATCTTGTCGCCCTCGAGATTCAGGAATTCGTTGGCCGGCACATTCTCAGGCAGGATGAAACCGTCGCCGTAGGCCTTGAGCATCGACGGGAAGACGATGCAGTGGAACACGATGTTGTCTTTTCCGATGAAATGGATCATCCGTGTATCGGGACTCTTCCACCACTGCTCCCAGCTGTCGGGCAGCAGTTCGATGGTATTGGAGATGTAGCCGATCGGCGCATCGAACCACACATAGAGTACCTTGCCCTCCGCGCCCTCGACGGGCACGGGCACGCCCCAGTCGAGGTCGCGGCTCACGGCACGCGGCTGAAGGCCGCCGTCGAGCCAGCTCTTGCACTGGCCGTACACGTTCGATTTCCATTCTTTGTGCCCTTCGAGGATCCACTCGCGCAGCCAGGGTTCATAGTCGTTCAGCGGCAGATACCAGTGCTTGGTCATCTTCTTCACCGGCTCGGCGCCGCTCACCTTCGAGTGCGGGTTGATGAGTTCTTCCGGACTCAACGTGGACCCGCATTTCTCGCACTGGTCTCCGTAAGCGCCCTCGTTGCCGCACTTGGGGCAGGTGCCCACGATGTAGCGGTCGGCCAGGAACACCTTGGCTTCCGGATCGTAGAACTGCTCCGACTCCTTCTCGATGAATTTTCCATCATCGTAAAGCTTGCGGAAAAACTCCGCGGCATAGCGGTGATGCGTAGCCGAGGAAGTACGGGAGTAGATGTCGAACGTGATGCCGAAATCGGCGAACGACTGTTTGATCAGCGTGTGGTATTTGTCGACGATATCCTGCGGGGAGCATCCCTCCTTGCGGGCCGCCATCGTGATAGGCACGCCGTGCTCGTCGGATCCGCACACGAAAAGCGTCTCGCGTCCGCGCATTCGCAGATAACGGACATAGGTGTCGGCAGGGACATAGACGCCGGCCAGATGGCCGATGTGGACGGGCCCGTTGGCATAGGGCAACGCGCAAGTGATGAGATTCCGTTTTTTCATAATCGTTTCAATTCTTTGGAAAGTCTGTTCTTAACTGTATTGAGAAGCTGCAGCCTGCGGACGAGGTCCCGGAGATTTCCGGTCTCGCCCTCCCGCTGCGCCAGGGTAATTTCTTTGGTTGTGGCAGCGCACTGCTGCTCGGTGATGCGGAGTTTATATATGAGCACGGATTTTGGCACGGTCGTCGACAGCAATTGCGCTTCGGGCGGAATGGATTCCTCATACGTCTTGACCGTCAGCACATGTTCTTCCAGGATCAAGTCGAAGACAGCCTGGTTCAAGGCCTCATCATCGCTCGTGGTGAAATAACGTATGATCCGTTGCTGACTTGCTTCAGGGTCCTCGCAGGACAGAGTGGCTTCGAAAGCATAATACCGGTCAAACAACGTACGATACAGGTCGTTCACGAAGACCAGCCCGTCATCATCCAGCGATTCCCGGATATACCGCGACACGGTAATCTCCTCTCCCGGCTCGGCACCATAATACATATCCTTTTCAAAATGAAGGGGATACGCACCGAATTTAATGAGATAGTAGCAGAGTTCCCGTTCCGGGACGGCCAGATAGGCGTCGCGGACAGGATAGCCGGAAGGCTGCGGGTCGGCCGGTTCCTCGTCCGGCAACGGCGCTTCCGGGCGGTCGCCGGCCGGCTGCCATCCCTGGTTCTGCTGATCTTCATAACGCCGGCGCGACCGGTCGAGCGCTTTTTTCTTGTTCCGGATTTCCGAAACCTTGGACAGAACGGAATCGATCTTCTGGTCGAACTTCTCGGCGACCATCTCTGCATAGATGTTGCGCAGGATCGGATCGGCTACCGCCGAAACGCTCTGGAGGATATCACCGATCACCTGCGCCCGGCGCACCGGGTCGCGCTGGCTCTCTTCCAGCAGCAGGTCGCTCTTGAACGAGATGAAATCCTTTTCATTCTCTTCGATATACTCCCTGATTTCAACCAGATTGTGGCTCTTTGCAAAGGTATCGGGATCGTCCTCCGGCGGAAGGAGCACCACCTTGACACTGAGGCCTTCTTCAAGCACCAGGTCGATACCGCGCAGGGCGGCCTTGATACCGGCGGCGTCGCCGTCATAAATGATGGTGACCTTGTCCGTGAAACGCTTGATCAGGCGGATCTGCTCCACGGTCAGCGATGTACCCGACGAAGCCACCACGTTTGTCACGCCGGCCTGATGCATCGATATCACGTCGGCGTAGCCTTCCACCAGGATACATTTGTCCTCCTTGGCGATACTGTTCTTTGCCTGGAAGATACCGTAAAGCGAACGGCTCTTGTCGTAGATTTCGCTCTGCGGGCTGTTGACGTATTTTGCGACGCTCTTGTCGGTCTTCAGGGTACGGCCGCCGAAGGCGATGACCCGGCCGCTGATGGAATGGATCGGGAACATCACCCGGTCGAAGAAACGGTCGTAAAGCTCACCGGTGCCCTCGCGTTCAAGGCAAAGGCCGGCGGCGAGCAGGAATTCTTTCTTATAGCCGTCCTGCAGGGCTTTCGAACAGAAAGTCAGCGGACGCGAGGCGGCATAGCCAAGACCGAACTTACGGATGGTCTCGTCGGTAAACTTGCGTTCGTGGAAGTAGCTCAGGCCGATGGCTTTTCCAACTTCGGTGTTCCAGAGGATGTCGGCGTAGTATTTCTGGGCATAGTCGGTTACCACCAGGAGGCTTTCGTAGCGCATCCTATGGGCGATTTCCTCGGCCGTCTCCTCTTTCTCCACGATTTCGATATGGTATTTCTTTGCCAGATAGCGGAGAGCTTCCACATAGGTCAGGTGCTCGTGTTCCATCAGGAAACTCACGGCGTTGCCGGCCTTGCCGCAGGCGAAGCATTTGAAGATGCCTTTGGTGGAGGAGACGCTCATCGATGGATTTTTGTCCTGATGGAAGGGGCACAATCCCAGATAATTCGCACCGCGTTTGCGCAACGAGACGAAGTCACCGATGACTTCCTCGATACGGACGGCGTCCATTATCTTGTCGATGGTAGCGCGGTCGATCATAAAACTACCTCCCCCGCAAGAGTTCCAGTTCTTCTTTCGAATACAGCAGCCTGTCGATAATCGGCGACATCAGATCCGTAAAGAGATAGCATGCCGCTATGAACAACAGCAGCAACCCCGCCAGCACGATCGACACAATCCAGCCCCAGTGTAAAGGCTTTTTTACGCGGGCTTCCTCCTCGCGATTTTGTGTTTCTGCATCCAGGCAAGCCTGGGGCTGCTCCGGAATCTCGCTCCGCTGCTCCGGTTTTTCGTCCTGCTCGCTGGAAAAATGCTCGCATTCCGAAAAACCATCCGCAGCTTCGCCCGCTTCTTCTACAACGGGCTCCGGCGTTTCAACGATGGTTTCCGTCTGATCGTCATGCCCGACCTGATCGGGCATCTCTTCCTTCGGCATCTTGATGGCGATGGGTTCGAAGCCGATGCCGTCGGGCCAGATGTCGAGGTCGTCGTCGGGGACGAAGAAGAATTCATTGCGGGCATTGGCGCGCATCATGCCCAGCCCGGGGAGCGGACAGCGCTTGCGGCCTTCGAGTTCGGAGTTCAGCCGGCTGAGGCACCAGCCCAGTTCCACGCCGGCCTGGTCAAGGTTTACGCCAAGTTCCCGGCGCACCTTGTCGAGCAGCAAGCGTCCTTCCGCCAGGGACACTTCGCCTTTATGGAACGACATCTTGCGGTACGGCGGATGGATGGTGGTCTGGCGGTCCGAATAGGTCGCGGGCATCAGTTCGGCCGTGAACGAGCCCAGATACGGCACGTCCACCCGGTCGTTCTCCACGATGAGTTCCTTGATGCACTTGGCAAAAACACCGATTTCCATCTTCTTCCCGACGCTATTCAGTCAACTTGCAAAGGTAATAAAAAACCCGTTCCCATTTTTTATTGTAACTTTGAACAGCCAAAAAGAATGACCTTATGTTACGATTCCTGTTCCTGCTTGTCCTGGCGCTGCCTGTCATCCCCCAGGACGGTCTTCCCACAACGGTGAAAGAAATCCGCCAACTGTATACCGATACCCAGCAGGGCATCGCCCTGATGAGCGATGAAGAGCACCTGCGCAAAGAACTTGTGACCACCATCCAGCGCAACATGCCCGGCACGGGCATCCGCAAGGAGACGGTCACCTGCTACTTTGCCGAATTCGGCGATGATCTCGACCCCGACTACCGCCCGTATTTCGTGACCCGCAAATACAATGTCGCGGCCCATCGTTTCTATGAAGAATTCCTGTTCGACGCCGAAACCGGAAAACTGCTCTTCGTCTTCCTGCAAGGCGATTCCTACGAAACCGCCGGCGCGAAAGACGAGACCCGCTACTATTTCGGTCCCCAGGGCCTGCTCTCCGAGAATATCAAGGGAGAACGTCGTGAGACTGCCGACGAAGCGATCAATATGGCCAACGAATGCTACAAGGCCCTCAAGGCAAGCCTAGACGGCTTTAAAAACCTGGTGGAATACTAAAAAGAAACCCTCCCGAGATCGGGAGGGTTTCTTGTGCCCAGAACAGGACTCGAACCTGCACAAACTTGCGTTTACTAGTCCCTGAAACTAGCGCGTCTACCGATTCCGCCATCTGGGCGATCCGTTAGGGACTGCAAAGGTAGTAATATTTTCCAAACTTCCTCAATATTTTTTTGCAAACGCATTTTTTGATAAAAAAATTTTGTGCGCGCAAAAAATTATCCTACATTTGCAGTCCCAAACCAACGGGAAACATTCCTCAATAGCTCAGTTGGTTAGAGCACCTGACTGTTAATCAGGGGGTCGTAGGTTCAAGTCCTACTTGGGGAGCCAAAGAACAAGAAGGCTGTCTACCAACAGCCTTTTTCTATATCCATCAGTTCGTGAAAGCAGTTATAACCATATTTCTCGCCGCCGTAATCATTATGGTATTATGCCTTGCCGGGCTTGGCATCAAAACGCTGGTGCGCCGCAACGGAGAGCTGAAGCGCCATTGCGCCGGTATGGACCCTTACAGCGGCAAGCGCAACGGGTGCATCTGCGCCTCGCAGCAAAGCACACTGTGCAATGAGCGCAAAGCACATCCCTACCAGCCTCTCGATGTCAACGAGGACCTGATGGAAGAGATTAATCCCACCAAAAAGTAATCATTAAAGAAGTATAGCATCGACGATGTCGGACGCTATGACCGATGGCTGCATACGATGCGATGCAGCATAGTCTCCCGCCTTGCCGTGGATGTTCACCGCAAGCGCCGCAATATCCTGCGTGGTATACATCTCCTTTCTGTGCCTGCGCGAATATGCTATAGCCTGAGCCATAATGCCGAGCGTAATGCCTGTAAGCACATCGCCGCTGCCGGCGGTAGCCATACCAGCATTGCCCGTCTCGTTAGCCAGAGGCTTGCAGTGTGGCGCAAAGACTTGTGTACGGTGCGCTTTCCCGACAATAACCAGATTGTGCAGGTCGGCCATCTGCTGTGGCTCGGCATCGCTGAACAAACGCTTGTACTCCATCTTGTGGGGCGTTATGATTGCACCCGAGGCCAGATGGAGCGATTCAGGGTGCTGTGCCAAGATATTCAAGGCGTCGGCGTCAAGCACCAATCCGCCGCCCGCAGGCCGATGCTGCAGAAGTTCCAAGAGAGCCTTCTGCGTGGCATCGCCCGTCCCGATGCCGGGACCGACAGCGATAGCGTCATAACGCTCCAACTGAGCCGGCAGCGACGAAAAGCAACGCTCGCCATCGTCAATCGATATCATAGCCTCAGGCACGGCCGTCTGCAGTATCTCCACACCGCAGCGCGGCGTATGCACCGTCAGCAGCCCCACCCCTGCTCTCAGACAGGCACGGGCGGCAAGCACGGCGGCGCCCATCTTGCCATACGAGCCTGCGACAAGCAGCGTGTGGCCATAGTCGCCTTTATAGCTCTCGGGGTCGCGCGACGAAAGGAAAGGATAATCATTAATCGACACCATAACGCAAATTATAGAAAAGTGGCAACACGCCTAAGCGCGTTGCCACTCATAAATATAAACCATTAAAATTAATTCTCAGGTTTCAGGGTACCCACCGAATAGTGGTTCAGGTCGAAGTAGCGACGAGCCAGACGCTTCATATCGTGAGTCGTCAGGCTGTTGACCATAGCCTCATAGTCGGTGATGTTAGCGTCGCGGTTCTCCTTGTAGATGTAGCTACCCATAATCTGGCCCATCCAGAAGCCGTTCTCCTGCATCTGGGTTTCACGCTCCTTGATCATCTGCAGCTTAACCTTGTTCAGAGTCTCGCGGTCGCAGCCTTTCTTGATGCACTCCTTGATCAGGTCGATGGCAGCCTTCTCAACGCTTGCGCAGTTCTCGGGGGCGCACTGCAGGTAGAAGAGCCAGCTGACTTCGCCGTCGAAATCGATATCATAGGATGCTGTGGCATAGGGACTGTAGGTCTCACCCATCTTCTCGCGGATAACCTCGGTGGTGCGAATCTGCAGAGCCTCACCCAAAGCGGTGACAGCGATGCGCTCGCGAAGGTCAGCCTTGCCGGCAAAGCCCTTGGTCTCACCCATAACGAGAACCATACCCTGCTTGTCGGTACCGGCCAGCGTCAGGCTGTGGTTAACGCCATTGGCCAGTTTCGGGCCCTTATCAAGCTTAGGCTCATTTTTCTGCTTGCCGTTGACGGGAAGGATGTTCAGATACTTGGCGATAGTCTTGATGTTCTCGTCGCTCACGTTGCCCACGAAGAAGAAGATCTGGTCGCTGGCATCGGCGAAGCGCTCGCCGTAGATTTCATATACACGGTCGAAGTCAATGCTCTTGACATTCTCCTCGGTCGGCATAACGACAAGGCGCGGGTTGTGGTCATAGGCCATCTCGTAGAAGTCCTTCATAAACTTGGCCTGCGGGTTGGCAGCGGCCATACGCACCTGAGTAAGGGTAGCCTCGATGTTACGGTCAAACGACTCTTTATCCTTGCGCGGAGCCTCATAGTAGAGGTCAACGAGCTGCATCATAGTCTCGATGTCTTTGGGAACGCATCTGCCGCTGAAGCCTTGGCTGGTACCATTGATATAGGGGCTGATGCTGACAGTCTTGCCCTGCAGTTTCTTGTTGAGTTGAGTGCTGCTGAAGTTGGCAATACCGGCGTCATCGACAAACTCAGCCACATTGCCTACCATAAAGGCCTCTTTGTCAGCATAGAGTGCCGAGCCGCCATTGGCGAAGCTGCGCATCTGGATTTCATCCTCCTTGTAGTTGGTCTTCTTCACAACGAAGCGGACACCGTTAGGCAGAACATACTCAGTATAGTCGAGCACAGCGTTCTTCGAAAGAACCACAGGCTCCACATCCTTCACATCCTTGCTGAAGAGAGGCTCGTCCTTGTAAGTGTCGACCCAAGGCTCGGTCTTCTCTTTCTTGCTGTCAGCAACGATTTTCACGATGGCGTCCTTGGTGGGAACGTTGTAGCCGTCGCGCTGGGGAGCGGTGAGCACAAACACAAGGTTCTCGTCGGTGATCCAGTCTTTCACGACATTGTTGACCTCTTCGAGAGTGATTTCGGGGACAAATTCGCGGGCATAGGCGTCTTCCTGGCGGATGCCGGGGATGACGTCGCCTTCAAGGTAGTGCTGCGTATACTCGTCGGCGAAGGCGTTGCTCTGGGTCTTGTTGAGCTCCTTGGCAGCCTTGCGATAGCTTTCCAGCAGGCTCTCCTTGGCACGATCCAACTCGGTCTGCAGGAAGCCGTGCTCGTCAACGCGCTTCATCTCCTTGAGCAGCATAGCGGTAGCCTCTTCAATGCGGTTGTCTTTCGGGAAGGCTGTCAGAACAGCGCAGTCGAGCTTGGCAAGGAAGCTGCCATAGCCGCCACCGGCATAGAGGAACGGAGCGGTGGCCTTCTCAGCCATCTCGGCAAAACGAGCGTTGATGATATTCTCAGCCAGGTTGCGCACCAGCATCTGGCGATAGTCGCCAACGGTGCCCTTCGGGGCCTGGGCGTGCTTCCAGAACATCTGGATGTTGGCCGACGAAGCCTCCTTGTCGGTAGCGATGGCAATGAGGGGCTCCTTGTTGTCGGGAACATTGTAGTAGGGACGCTGCTTCGGGTTGGCAGGCATCTTGTTGTCGGTGAAGTACTCCTTCACCTTGGCCTCCATCTGATCGACATCGATGTCGCCAACGATGATGACGGCCTCCAGATCGGGACGATACCAGTCCTTATAGAAGCGGACGATGGTTTCGGGCTTGAAGTTGAGGAGGATTTCCTCGGTTCCGATAGGCATACGGTTGGCATAGCGCGAATCCTTGAACATCACAGGCCAGTACTGCTTCTGCAGACGGTCCTGGGCGCCCAGGCTGCCGCGCCACTCCTCGATGATGACACCGCGCTCGGCGTCGATTTCCTTGGGATCCATCAACAGCTTGCTTGCCCAGCCGTCGAGAATCTTCATACCCATCTCAAGCATCTCGGCATCGTTGGGCATATTGACGTAGTAGACAGTCTGGTCAAAGCTCGTGTAAGCGTTGACGTGGCCGCCAAACTGCACGCCCTTGGCCTGCAGCTTGCTGATCAGCTCATTGTGCGGATAGTACTCCGTGCCGTTGAAAGCCATATGCTCGGTGAAGTGAGCAAGACCCAGCTGGTCTTCGTCCTCAAGGATAGAACCAGCGTTGATGGCCAGACGGAACTGCACACGGCCTTCGGGTTTCTTGTTGGCGCGGATGTAGTAGGTCAAGCCGTTGTCAAGCTTGCCGATGCGCACCTTCTTGTCGACAGGGACCTTAGCGGTGAGATCCGATTTTTTCTCCTTCTTGCTGCCAACGCCGCCCAGCTGAGCAAAGCTCATACCGGCGGTTGCAAACAAAAACAGGAACAGAATAAAAATTTGTTTCTTCATTTTGTGATTGTTTTTTAATATATTAAATTAATTTCCGATATTTTCGCAAATTGCAAAAATACACCTTTTTATTCATCCGACAAAAAAATTAACATTCATTTATAATAATAATGCACTTATAAGACGTTTGAGAAGTCAAAAATCTTACAACCTGCCACAAATTTTTTTGAACAATTTTCGCCACTCACGCAACCTGCTGCAAATCAACACACTCCC
>JAEEGH010007880.1_pt1 | contig 25403 bp, 28 predicted proteins | sample 9134181 | NCBI WGS metagenome assembly JAEEGH01 (sample SAMN16246544, study PRJNA631951) | gut metagenome | biome: gut microbiome; feature: rumen; material: DP-attached | host: Bos | place: Iran: Karaj | collected 2018-10
TTCCTTTCCGGCCGGCGACCGGGCCTCCGCTTCGCAGCGGAGAACCTGCCCGTCCGCAGGACCACAGATATTTTACCGCAAATCGGCGAAAGAAAAGTGAATCGAAAGTGAATCTGAAAACTGAGTCATAAGAGGCAAGGGGTCTTGTCGAGCTTCGGGGTCTGTCCCCGTCGAGCTTAATTCTGGTTGTCTCTCGGATTTCCGTCAGTTGGCAAAAAGATTTTTGCCGGTTGACGGAAGATGTTTTGCCGGTTGGCAAAATTTCGGTTGACGGTTGATGCTTCGGGCTTCCAGTCGTTGCCGCGATTGGGCCGCGCGTCCCGCGCAAGCCTCTGTTCTCATCAATTCTCCGTCCCGTCAGCGCCGCGATTGCCGCGGCAAATAGAAGTCAGTTCCATTTCGTTGCTCTCCTTGTGTTTGTTCAGGCAAGGGGGCGACTGTCGCTCGGGAGCCGTTTCCGCAATCGCATCACCCCTCATAATATATTAGAGACAGCCCTCGGCGGAAATGTCCTCCAGCGCCGAGGAAGTTCGGAATCGCCCCGAAGCGGCGAATGTCGCAACACAGGAAAGTTGTGTCTCTATATATTTATGGGGGGATAAAGGGGGGCGAACCCTGTTTATGAAAATCACGTGGTTATGGGCTATATATATATTATGCAAACGGCCAGCCCCTGACGGGCTGGCCATTAAGGCTCTAGCCTGTTATGAATCTATAATCTATAATTAAAGGGAAGGCGTGTATCAAGATCTTGGTAGTTGTTGTAATGTGGCTTGAGCTGCAGCGCGAAGGTGATCGGATGAAGGGGAAGCGGTCTCGTCGGGGCTCGTGCAGTGCACGAGCCAGCCCGAAGCGTAGGCGAGGGCGAGACGCTTCGCGCCCGAAGAGAGCGGTAGTTTCTGGACATATATGGCCGAATGTTGAGGATGCGCCAGAAATCGAAAATTCTCAATAATCCCGCTTGAAGGTCCGCGCGGCAAATGCTATAATATAAAATGTTCTGATGGACGGTTAGGCTAGTACTGCCGTTTTTTAGGAGTTTGTTGTTTAGGTTCGTGGCCCGTTTCTCAGCGCTTGCGGGCTTCGGATCTTGTCAAGGCAAGGCGCAAGAAAAGAGGTTACAGTATGAATTCAAAGCAGCCGCCGCGCGATGTCGCGTGTGACTCGGAGTCGGCGTCCCGTTCTTTGTCGGGCTTTGCGGCGCGTTTCCTGCGGCATCTCCTTGCCCTTGTTGTAGGAATCCTCTCCCTCTCCTCGTTCGCGGATGACGATTCCGACATCTTCGATGACAATGGTTGGGAGTATAAGAAGCTGCCGAACAACTGTGCTATGTTGGTGAAAGCCAAGACGCTCCAAGACGGCTACATTACGTCCACTGGCACATACGTGGTTGTTTCAGGGAACGTGACTGCGGATACTTGGTCTTATGAACTGAGGGACTATGACACTGTAGAATCGCTTGAGCGCTTTGAAACAAACTTTGAGTATCGAGTCCAGGTTCCTAAAACTCTCGGCGGGCTCAAGGTCGTGAGCATCGGCAATGAAGCGTTCTTAAACTACAATGCTGCTGACTATGGCGGGATGTCGGACAACCTGGTCATCAAACTGCCTGATACAGTTACCAACATCGGTGACAGGGCCTTCGCTTTTTGCACAGGCATAAGAGATGTGAGGATGCCTAAGACCCTTAAGTCCATCGGCAGAGAAGCGTTTTCTGGTTGCTGGAAGCTGGGTGTCTTTACTCCTCCTGAAGGGTGGTCCAAGGAAAAGGACGATGATTATGTCTCCGACGAAGATAGCGTAAAGCACAAGGAAAAGGGCGCGTATCCGATTCGCATACCTTATTCTGTGACTATAATTGGCGCTCAGGCGTTCAAGGACTGCAGAGAGATTATAGATATTGATTTGGGCGCAGTCAGGACGATTGATTCTGGCGCGTTTACAGGTTGCGCCAAACTTGGCAGCTATGCGACCGACAACGGCGAGATCTATTACATTGAGATTCCCGAAACCGTTACGAGCATCGGGCGCAATGCCTTTGCGAGCTGCCAGAGCCTCGTGAATGTGAGACTTCCGAGAGCCGTTTGCGATGTGAACGAGTGGAAGAAGGACTCTGACAACCACCCTGACGCGGAAAAACTTGGCGACGACGAGCAGAACGTCGGCATGTGGTTTGCGTTCGGCAACACGGTTCCGGTCGTAAATTCCGTCTGCTTCTGCAGTAGCGTCGGGAACATCGTCTCGAACTGCTTCGTTGGCTGCACGTCTCTTTACCGTTGTCAGATCAACAACTCTATCACGAACATAGAGCAGGCGGCGTTTTCGGGGTGTGGCGCATTGACGCTTGTGACGTTCCCGAAGTACCTCAGGAGCTTCGAAGACAGGGTGTTCGAGGACTGCCGCGGCATTTCGGTCCTGACGATTCCTGACGAGGTGACACGCGTCGGCAACCGTGCGTTCGCCGGGTGCTCCCAGCTCACCCAGATCATCATGGGCAACAATGTGACGAGCATTGGGGACGAGGCGTTCGCGGGGTGCGAGGCGCTCACCATGTTCGAGGTGCCTTCGACGGTTACGAGCGTCGGCGCAGGTGCCTTTGCCGACTGCACGGGACTCGTGAACATGCGCCTTGCCAATAGCGTCGAGAGCATCGGCGCGGGCATCTTCAGCGGGTGCGAGGCTCTGGAGTACATGTACTTCTCCAACAAGATCACGGAGATTCCGGACGGCGCGTTCTACGGCTGCAGCAGCCTCAAGGGCTTTGGCGGGCAGAGCGTGCTGACGATCCCGTCGACCGTGACAAGCATCGGAATCTCCGCTTTCCAGGGCTGCTCCGCTCTTTCGACCATCAGCATCCCCGACAGCGTCACGAGCATCGGCGATGCGGCGTTCTGCGACTGCTCCGGGCTTAAGAAGCCGGTTGTCATACCCGAGAGCGTCACGGAGATCGGCAACGAGGCCTTCGCTGGGTGCTCGAACCTTAGCGAGATTACCATAACGCAGGCAGTGCTGGACAAGGACGTTGGCATCGTCTTCGACGACACTCTCAACACTCTCAAGACGATTCACTTCTCGGCCAACGTGACCGACATCCCGGCGTACTCGTTCGTCAACTGCACCGCGCTCGCGGTCATTGACATGCCTGACGGGCTGGCGAGCATCGGCGACGAGGCGTTCTCCGGGTGCTCCGGCATCAAGACCGTCGAGATGCCCGACAGCGTCACGGAGGTCGGCGTCAAGGCGTTCTACAACTGCTCCTCTCTCAAGACGCTGAAGCTCTCCGAGTCGCTGGCCACGATCGCCAAGAGCGTCTTCGAGGGCTGCACGAGCCTCAAGACGGTGACGCTGCCCGACAGCGTCCAGAAGATCGAAAGCCACGCTTTTGCGGAGATGGAGCGCGCCAGGGCGACGAACCTTGAGCGCGTCGCCGACGTCGCCGCGGACGCATTCAAGGACACGGGCTCTTCCGATCCCGAGGTCAAGCCCGTCCTCATTTCCGGCGGCTGGCAGTACACGACGAACGGGGTCGGCGAGATCGTCATAATGGACGTGACGCCCGAGGTGACGAACACCGTCTACGACGGCGTGCTCGTCATCCCCAGCAAGATCGACGGGCTGAAGGTCGTGGGAATCGGCGAGGACGCGTTCTTCAACAGGAACCACGGGTTTGAGGGAATCACGACCATCGAGATACCGAGCACGGTCAAGGAGATCGGCGCGAGGGCGTTCGCGTACTGCAAGAACGTGACGACGGTGGTCGTTGGCACGGGCTGCGAATCCATCGGCGAGGAGGCGTTTGCCGGCTGCTGGGGGCTTCAGTCGATCAAGATTCCCGCGAACGTCAGGACAATCGGCAAGAATGCCTTCAAGGACTGCGACGCTCTGAGCGGCCTTGAGATCATGAAGGGCGTCAAGACCATCGAGTCCGGCGCTTTCTCCGGCTGCGGCCAGCTGACGGAGGTCGTGATACCCGACAGCGTCAACGAGATCGGCGCGGGGGCGTTCGAGAACAGCGGGGTGGTGACTGTGACGCTTCCTCAGTCCGTCTGCGAGATGGAGAACGGCATGGAGCATGTGTTCGGCGACACGCGCAGCCAGGTCGTCGACGTCACGGCCTCTGCGGCGGTGACGAAGATTGCCGACGGCTGCTTTGAGGACTGCACCTCGCTCGCCTCGGTGTATCTGCCCGACAGCGTGACGGCCATCGGCGTCGGGGCGTTCTCCGGCTGCACGTCGCTCAACACCATGATTCTGCCGAACAGCGTGAAGACCATTGACGCGAAGGCCTTTGCGGGCTGCACCGGCCTGGCGCACATAACCATGCCGAAGGGTCTCGAGAAGTATTCCGACGAGATCTTCAGCGGTTGCTCCGCCTTGACGGACGTGACGATACCCGACAGCGTCAAGGAGGTCGGCGCTCGCGCGTTTGCCGATTGCGACGGCCTTGTCCAGGTGTCTGTCGGCGGCAAAGTCAAGAGCATCGGCGACGAGGCGTTTGCCGACTGCGACAATCTGCAGAAGGCGATTCTGAGCGACGGTGTCGAGACCATCGGCGAAGGCATCTTCAGCAACTGCCCGGCTCTTAAGACGGTGTCCCTCTCCAATGACATCGAGAGCGTGCCTGAAAGCGCATTCGCCGACTGTGTGGCTCTTGAGACGGTGGAGCTTCCCGACGATCTGAAGAGCATCGGCGATGATGCGTTCGCCGGCTGCGTTGCGCTCAAGAAGGTTGATATGCCCGACAGCGTCACAAGCGTCGGGGACTACGCGTTCTCCGGCTGCACTGGCATCACGGAGCTTCACATCTCGAACGGGCTCGATGAAATCGGCGCGAGCGTGTTTGAGGGCTGCACTGGCCTTACCGTCGTGACGATTCCCGACAACGTAATGAGCATCGGCAGCCGCGCGTTCGCGTATAGCACGAGCCTTTTCGATGTGAAGAACATCGATCATGTCACAAGCATCGCCAAGGATGCGTTCGAAGGCTGCCCGTTCCAGCCCGAAACCGGCACGCCCGTGTCTGGTCCGCTTGTCGTTGAGAACGGCGTTATCGTAGGCCACGATGGATTCCTTCTCGGCAGTCTGGCGGTTGGCTATGACGACGGTGTCAATGGAATCGGCGACGGCGCGTTCACCAACTGCACTCTGCTCACCAGCGTTGTGATTGGCGACGGCATCGAGTCCGTTGGCGTGAACGCATTCTCGAACTGCTACCAGATTGCTTCGGTGACGATATCCGACAGTGTCAAGAGCCTCGGCGAAGGCGCTTTCTCGAGCTGCCGCGGCCTCAAGAGCGTGGTCATCGGCAACGGCGTCGAGTGCCTCGGAACGAACGTGTTCCAGAACTGCTATGACCTCACAAGCGTCAGGATCGGCAACGGCGTCAAGAAGATTGAGGGGTATGCGTTCCGCTGGTGCGATTCGCTTAAGGAGGTGGTCGTCCCCTCGAGCGTGGAGACGATCGGAGCATACGCGTTCGCCGCGTGCCTTTCGCTTGAGAAGATCACTCTGCCGTCCTGGTGCGCGGGAGCTACGATCTACATCGACAACAGCTACTTCTACGTGCAGAAGAGCGGGCCTAGGGTGCCGGGACTTGCCACCGCGACCTGGCAGGAGTTCCTGGGCGTTGAGGACAGCGTCAAGATCGTCTTCAGCGACGCTGGCGGCGGCTCCACACCTGCGCCGATCAACAACAACACCGCCATTGGACAGAAGGCGAAGACGCTGGGCGGCGCCGTGGTGCGCGGCGGCAAGGTCGTCGGCGTAGTCCAGGTGAAGATCGGCAAGGCGAACAGGTGGGGCGAAGTGTCCGTCGCCGCCACAATAACCGGGCTGGACGGAAAGCGTCTGTCGGCGAGGGGCGGCAAGGTGCCCGTCAACTCCGGCGCTGTTGTCGCCGAGCTCGCGGTGCGGGGTGCGCCGTCCGCCACGGTCGTCGTCGATTCGACTGGAGTCTCCGGTCAGTGGGACGGCGCGCTTATCGTGGGCATGACGGTCGGCGGCAAGTGGACTCGTTCCGGCGCGGCGGTCTATGCCGCGTTCACGAGCGCGCTGCCTGCCGGCGTCGTCGAGTCGCTTCTGCCCGACGGCGAGCCTGTTCTGCCTACCAAGGCGGGCAAGTGGTCGTTCAACAGGGCGGCGTCCGTCAAGATTCCGCGCTACGCCACGGAGCCTGTCGTGGACACCACGAGCGGAAAGACGAACCTCTCCGCGATGAAGCTCACGTACGCGCCCAACACCGGCGCCTTCAGGGGCACGTTCAAGCTCTATGTGGTTGTGAACGGCAAGCTCAAGAAGCAGAGCGTCAAGGTGAGCGGCTTTGTCCTTGACGGCGTCGGATACGGTGCTGCGACGCTCAACAAGGAGGAAATCGGCTCGATAATGGTGCAGTGATCTGCGCCAGTCGATGCGACTGAGCATTGCCCGGCAGGAGGTTCGAGCCTCATGCCGGGCAAGCGTTTCCAGGGGGACTGGCGTGACGAGGGCATATTGTGGTATAATATACAGGTTATGGCAGAGAAGGTGGCTGTATATCCAGGGACATTCGACCCGATGACGCTCGGGCATTTCGACCTTATACGTCGAGGTGCCAAGCTGTATGATCGGCTTATTGTCGCGGTTGCCGCCACCAGCAAAAAGCAGGGCGCGAGGTTCTCCGGCCGCGAGAGACTGCGGATGATCAAGGAGGACGTGGAGAAGGCGGGGCTCGAGAACGTGACCGTCAAGGTTCTTGACTGTCTTCTCGTCGACTTCTGCCGTCGCGAGGGAGCCCGCGTCATAATACGCGGCGTGCGCGTGTACAGCGATTTCGAGTACGAGTTCCAGATGGCTCTTACGAACCGCCGCATGGCGCCCGAGATCGAGACGCTGTTCATGATGCCGAGCGAGAACCTGGCGTACGTCACGGCGTCCACGGTTCGCGAGATCGCGTCCTACGGCGGCGACACAGCGCCTTTCGTGACGCCGGCGGTGCACAGGCATCTGAGCGGAGGGCGGCAGGGCTGCGCGCGGAAGAGATGAAGGACGGCGCTGAGAGACTTGTGGTCGACGCCTCGCGGGTCGCTTCGGAAGGCGACGTGCTGGAGGGCGAGATAGACTGCGTCGACATCGACGAGGAGTTCGTGCACCCGTTCGGCGGCGTGAGGTACCGGCTGGAAGTGAAGGTCTTCGGCACCGAGCTTCTTGTGCGCGGCCGTCTGGAGCAGGACTTCGACCTTGTCTGCTCGCGCTGCGGAAAGGACTTCGACGACACGGTGAAGGTCGAGGATTTCACCATTTCGTATGAGATCGACGAGAAATCGCCGGAGGTGGATTTGACGGAAGACGTAAGAGAGGGTATAATACTCGCCCTTCCGTCCTTCCCGGTCTGCTCCGAGGAGTGTCCGGGCGTCGAGCAGAAGAGCGCAGAGCCCGGCGACGAACGGTGGAATGCGCTCGATGGACTGAATTTCGGAGGCTGACGGCGGCGGGTTCGTGAACCTGCGGCTGCGAGGCCCTGAACAGAAGAAGAAAAGAAAGAGAGAAGAAGAAAATGGCAAGCCCTAAGAATCGTGTGTCCAAGCGTCGTAAACGCGAGCGCGTCGCGTCCCTCGAGAAGCCCATTCTCGCCCAGACCAGTGTGTGCCCGGCATGCGGCGCCGCAGTTCGCTCGCATCGCGCGTGCCCCAAGTGCGGTACGTACAAGGGCCGCAAGGTCGTTGCGGCGAAGTAAAGACTCTCCGCCGCTGCGGCAGATCTTGTGGGAGGAGTCCCGATGACGCGGATTGCGCTTGATGCGATGGGCGGCGACCACGCTCCCGGCGAGATAGTCGTCGGCGCGGTCGAGGCCGCCCTGGGCATTGAAGACGTCAAGATTCTCCTGGTAGGGCAGCTCGCCCGCATACAGGAAGAGCTGGACAAGCTTCCTCCGAAGCTCAAATCGTCCGCGCAGCAGGCGATCGAGGGCGGTCGGCTGGAGATCGTCCACGCGCCCGACGTCGCCGAGATGGACGAGCATGCCGTCGAGGCGGTGCGCAAGAAGAAGGACTGCTCCATAAACGTCGCCATGCGCCTTGTGAAGGAGGGCCGCGCCGACGCGTTCGTGTCGGCGGGCAACTCCGGCGCGGTCGCGACGAGCGCCATTCTCACCCTCGGCCGCATACCGGGCGTCAAGCGCCCTGCGATAGCGACGGTGCTCCCGAACCGCAATCCGAAGCGTCCGCTCATGGTGCTCGACGCCGGCGCGAACATGGACTGCCATCCTGAGTGGCTCGTCCAGTTCGCGATCATGGGCAACGCGTACTCGAAGTCGGTCCTGAAGCGCGGCGTTCCCGCCGTCGGCCTCATATCGATCGGCACCGAGGACTGCAAGGGCAACGAGATGACGAAGGAGACTGTTCCCCTGCTCAAGCAGGTGAAGGGGATAAACTTCGTCGGCAACATCGAGGGCAAGGACCTTTACAAGGGGCACATCGACGTGGCGGTCTGCGACGGCTTCGTCGGCAACGTCGTCCTCAAGACGACCGAGTCGATTGCGAAGGCGATCGCGTACTGGCTCAAGAGGGAATGCTTCAAGGGCCCGCTAAGGTTCGTGGGCGCGCTGCTTCTGCGCGGCGCCTTCCACTCCCTGAAGCAGCAGCTCGACCCAGAAGTGTACGGCGGCGCCCCACTGCTCGGCGTTCCGGGCGCTGTGATAATCGGCCACGGCAGCTCGTCGCACAAGGCCATCTACTACGCCGTAAAAGCCGGCGTCGCCGCGGCGACCAACGACGTGTCGGGGCTAATCGCAAAGGCGATCGCCGAGCATGCCGAGGACCAGAAGCAGCAATGAGCGAATACAATTTCTCCGCCATCGAGCGGAAGTGGCAGAAGTACTGGCTCGAGAACAAGACCTTCAAGACCGACTCGTCCGCCTCGGGCGAGAAGTTCTACTGCCTCGACATGTTCCCGTATCCGTCGGGCGCGGGCCTGCACGTCGGGCATCCCGAGGGCTATACGGCGACGGACATCCTCTGCCGCTACAAGCGCATGAGGGGCTTCAACGTGCTGCATCCGATGGGCTGGGACGCGTTCGGCCTGCCTGCCGAGCAGTACGCCGTCGAGACGGGCACGCATCCCGCGGTCACGACGAAGAAGAACGTTGACCGCTTCCGCGAGCAGATTCGGGCGCTCGGCTTCAGCTACGACTGGGACCGCGAGGTCAACACGACCGACCCGAAGTACTACCGCTGGACGCAATGGATCTTCGAGCAGCTCTACAAGAAGGGCCTGGCCTACGTCGCCGAGGTTCCGGTGAACTGGTGCCCCGCGCTCGGAACCGTGCTCGCCAACGAAGAGGTCATCGACGGGCGCAGCGAGCGCGGCAACCATCCGGTGATCCGCAAGCCGATGCGCCAGTGGATGCTCAAGATCACGGAGTACGCCGAGAGGCTTCTCAACGACCTCGACACGCTCGACTGGCCCGAGGGCATAAAGGAGATGCAGCGCAACTGGATCGGCAAGTCGACCGGCGCGCTCGTCGATTTCGGCGTCAGGTGCGGCGGCGCCTCCGCCGCGGAGAAGATCACCGTCTACACCACGCGCTGCGACACGCTCTTCGGCGCGACGTACATGGTTCTCTCGCCGGAGCATTCGCTTGTCGCGAAGTGGCTTGAGGACGGGACGATCAGGAACGCCGACGCGGTTCGCGAATACCAGAAGAAGGCCGCCTCGAAGAGCGACCTCGAGCGCACCGAGCTCAACAAGGAGAAGACGGGTGTCAGGCTTGAAGGCGTCGAGGGCGTCAACCCCGTGAACGGCGAGGCGCTGCCGATCTTCATTTCCGACTACGTGCTTGCGAGCTACGGCACCGGCGCGATCATGGCCGTGCCCGCGCACGACGAGCGCGACTTCGACTTCGCGAAGGTGTTCGGCCTTCCAATCGTCCAGGTCGTCGCGCCGGCCGACAGCGAGGCCGCCAAGAACGCTTCGCCAGATCCCGTGCCGTACACCGGCGAGGCGGCTTTCACCGACATCGCGACGGGCGTCATGGTGTCGTCCGGGTTCCTGACGGGTCTTTCGGTGGACGATGCGCGCCGCAGGATGATCTCCTGGCTGGAGGAGAAGGGCGTCGGCAAGGCCAAGACGCAGTACAAGCTGCGCGACTGGCTCTTCTCGCGCCAGCGCTACTGGGGCGAGCCGTTCCCGGTCATCCACTGGGAGGACGGCACGAACACGCTCGTTCCCGAGGACGACCTGCCGCTTACGCTGCCCGAGCTTGCGGACTACAAGCCGACGGGCACGGGCGAGCCGCCGCTCGCGAAGGCGACGGACTGGGTGAACGTCGTCGACCCGAAGACCGGCAGAAAGGGCGTCCGCGAGACGAACACGATGCCGCAGTGGGCCGGCAGCTGCTGGTACTACCTCAGGTACATCGACCCGACCAACGACAAGTGCTTTGCCGACCCCGAGCTTCTCAAGAAGTGGCTTCCTGTCGATCTCTACGTCGGTGGCGCCGAACACGCCGTGCTGCACCTCCTCTACGCGCGCTTCTGGCACAAGGTGCTCTTCGATCTCGGGCTTGTCCCGACGCCGGAGCCATTCCACCGCCTCGTCAACCAGGGCATGATTCTCGGCCTTGCGTACAAGACGAAGCGCGGAGTGCTCGTTCCGATGGACCAGATCGAGTGGCGCGACGGCAAGCCGTGGGGCGCGGAGGAGGGCTGCGAGAAGGAGGAGCTCACCGAGTTCCCGGCTAAGATGTCGAAGTCGCTCAAAAACGTGGTCAACCCCGACGACGTGATACGTGACTACGGCGCCGACTCGCTCAGGCTCTACGAGATGTTCATGGGTCCGCTCCAGGCCGTCAAGCCGTGGTCCACGAAGGGCGTCGAGGGCGTCCACCGCTTCCTCAAGCGCGCGAACCGCCTCGTCACCGAGACGCAGGTGGCGGACCGTCCGCCGACCAAGGCCGAGGCGAAAAGCCTCGCCGCGATGGTGAAGAAGGTCGGCGACGACCTTGAGGCGATGGCGTTCAACACTGCGATCTCGGCGATGATGGTCTTCGTCAACGAGGCCGAGGACTTCGCGAAGGCGGGCGGGCTGCCGCGCGAGAGCCTTGAGAAGTTCGTCCTCTGCCTTGCGCCGTTCGCGCCGCATCTTGGCGAAGAGCTCTGGGCCTTCCTCGGCCACGACAAGACGCTTGCGTACGAGCCGTGGCCGAAGTACGACGCCTCAGCGCTCGTCGAGGACGAGGTCGAGGTGCCCGTCCAGGTGATGGGCAAGCTGCGCGGCAGAATCAGGGTGTCCGTCTCGGCGACGCCCGCCGAAATGGAGGCCGCGGCGAAGGCGAATGCCGACGTCGCGAAGTTCCTCGAAGGCAAGACCGTCGTCAAGGTTGTGGCCGTTCCGAAAAGAATGGTAAATTTCGTCGTCCGCTGACCGTGACAATTTGGTATAATATACGCACGTTTTCGTGGGATCGTAGCTCAACTGGACAGAGCGACGGTTTCCTAAACCGTAGGTTCCGGGTTCGATTCCCGGCGGTCCCACCAGTAATTCCCCACGGACATCCGCTATGAAATGGTCCAAGTCCCTTATTCAGACTCTTCGGGAAGACCCTGGAGACGCTGAGATCGATTCCCACAAGCTCATGGTCCGCGCCGGCCTCATGAAGAAGGTCGCGGGCGGCCTCTATACGTATCTGCCGCTCGGCATGCGCGTGCTCAACAAGGTGCGCAGGATTGTCCAGGAGGAGATGGATCGCGCCGGCGCGCTCGAGATCGTGATGCCGATTCTGCAGCCGGCCGAGCTCTGGAAGACTTCCGGCAGATGGGATTCGATGGGCCCGGGAATGTTCCGCCTGAAGGACCGCGCCGCCCACGACTACGCGCTTTCGCCGACCGCCGAGGAGATGGTGACTGACGTCGTGAACGGCGTCGTCTCGTCGTACCGCCAGCTTCCCGTCACGGTCTACCAGATCCAGTGGAAGTTCCGCGACGAGATCCGCCCGCGCTTCGGCCTCATGCGCTCCAAGGAGTTCCTGATGAAGGACGCCTACTCGTTCGACACCTCGCTTGAGGCGGCGGACAAGAGCTACATGGCGATGTTCGAGGCGTACAAGAAGGTGTTCGGGCGCTGCGGGCTCAAGGCGTATCCGGTCGAGGCCGACACCGGCGACATCGGCGGCAAGTTCTCCCACGAGTTCCACGTTCTCGCCGATTCCGGAGAGGACGGCATAGCGTTCTGCGACGGCTGCGGCTACGCGGCCAACCTCGAAAAGGCCGAGCGCCGCGCCGAGTCCCGCGCCGACGCGCCCTGCGGCGCGCCGGAGGTCGTTCCGACGCCTGGCGCGAAGACCATCGACGAGGTCTCGAAGTTCATGGGAGTCCCCGGCTCCGCCTTCGTCAAGTCGCTCGTCTATGTCGCGGACGGGAAGCCGGTCATGGTCTGCGTCGCGGGCGACCGCGACGTGAACGAAGTGAAGCTCAGGCACTTCCTCGGCGCGAAGAAGGTCGAGCTCGCCCTCAACGACGTCGTGCTCGCGGCAACCGGCGCGAACGCCGGCTCCGTCGGGCCCGTCTCCCCCGCCGACTCCTCGCTGCGCATCGTGTGCGACGCGGGTCTTCTCGGCGCGAAGGGCGTCATCGTCGGCGCGAACAAGGACGACCACCACATCAAGAACGTCGATCTCTCCCGCGACTGCAGAATCGCCGCGGAGGACTACGCCGACCTCGTCGTCGTGCGCGACGGCGACATCTGCGCCAAGTGCGGCAGGCCCATGCGCATCAGGAGAGGCATCGAAGTCGGACACGTCTTCAAGCTCGGCACGAAGTACACCGACTCGTTCAAGGCCACGTTCAAGAACTCCGATCTCAAGGACCAGGTCATGGTCATGGGCTGCTACGGCATCGGCGTCAGCCGCACGATGCAGGCTGTCATCGAGCAGAGCCACGACGCGAACGGCATAATCTGGCCCGCTTCCGTCGCGCCGTACCAGGTCGTCGTCGAGAACCTCGATCCCGCGAACGCCGACGTCACCAAGGTCGCCGACGACATCGAGGCGGGCCTTGAGTCCGCCGGAGTCGACGTCATCGTCGACGACCGTCCCGAGCGCCCGGGCGTCAAGTTCAAGGACGCCGACCTCATCGGCTTCCCCGTGCGCGTCGTCGTCGGCGCGAAGGGGCTTGCAGGCGGCGTGGTCGAGGTGAAGCGCCGCCGCGACGACAAGTCCGGCACGGTCATGGTCGAGCCTGGCAAGGCGGTCGAGACCGCCGTGTCGATGCTTGCATGATCGCGGCGGCCACGGCTCTTGTCGCGGCGCTTCTGGCCGCCGAAGCTGGCGCGGCGTCTGAGCCGCGCCCTTTTGCTGCGCCGTCCGGTTCCTTCGTCCCCGCGTCCTACAGGCTCGCGTTCTCGGACGAGTTCGAAGGCGCGGCGCTTGACGAGTCCGTCTGGACGGACTGGGTTGCGTCTTTCCAGGGCCGAAGCACCGGCTTCCTCTTCGCGCGGGACAACGTCGCCGTCACGAACGGCTGTCTTGCGCTGACCGCGCGCCTGATGCGAGAAGGGGAGAAGACCGTCGAGAACGTCAGGCGCGGCTTCGACAAGTACGCCACGGCGTACGTCCGCAGACGAGAGAAGAGCCTCTACGGATACTACGAGTGCCGCGCCAGGTCCATGCGCGCGTGCGTCTGCAATGCGTTCTGGCTTTACGATCCGCTTTCCGACATGCCGGAGAGAAAGTTCCGCCCAGGCGACTTCTCCGAGGAGATCGACATCTTCGAGGTCTTCGGCAAGACCGGCACCGTGGCGGATTCGGGCTGCGGCCGCGTCTGCTTTACGACGGTCCACAGGCTCCGCACGCCGTATCTGGAGGGCATTGTGAACGGAGGCGTGGAGCAGCTGCCGGAGAAGTCGGGCAAGACTGCGGTCGACTTCGACTTCTGGGCGGACTTCCACGTCTACGGCTTTCACTGGACGGAGGAGACTCTTTCCTGGTATGTTGACGGCAAGAAGGTCTTTTCGCGTCCCAACGACTTCTTCCACCGTCCGATGCATGTGACGTTCGACTGCGAGATCATGCGGGACTGGGCGGGAGAGCCTGACGCGGCGGACCTTCCCGCAACATACTGCATCGACTACTTCCGCTACTGGGCGCCGCGTCAGTAGACCATGCAATCGTCCGGATGAGCCTCAAGGGCTGACGGACATAGTGGCAAAACCGCCGCGAGATTTACGCTGCGCAGGTCCCCATCGCCTTCTTTCGCCGGGCTATGCCCGGAAAGCAGCTGCATCGAGGGGAGGAATTTCCTTCGTTACCGGTAGGATTGCGAATGCGAGCGTGGAGGGAAAACGTTTCTTGGCCAGCGTCTCATTCTTGCTCCGGACGCCCAGAAGGCGCTCCACGTAGGTGACGGCGGAAATAGGCCTCTCGGAGTCGTCGTCTATTGCGTCAAGCGCCTTGACGTTCCCTCGAAAGGCCCAGATCATCACGTCCGTGTCGAATATCGCGCGAACCTCCGACTGGCGCGGCGCGCCCTGACCCATTCGGAAGGGTCGCCCATGTCTTCGTGATTCGCCCACATTCCAGCCGCTGCGCAATCGCGAACTGCGGCGTTCTGGTCGTAGACGCGGCGCTTGTATCTCTGCAACGCCGTCTCCTTCGTGGAGAGCGTCGGAGGCTGCTTGCCCTTGATGCTGCCGAGCGTCTTGCCGCCCGAAAACTCCTTGGCGAGGAAGTCCACAAACTCGTCGCGTGTCATGCCGTCAATGGCGGCGAGGTCTACGCGGTTCCTGCCGTGGGCGGTGAGGAATTCCTTCACCATCTCCTTGACCGTATAGACGGCCTTGGCGAACCAGTTGCGGTTCTCGGCCTTTTGGAGCGCCTTTTCGAGCGCCTCTCCGCCCTTGCCCATCGTGAACCACGCGCCATACTCGTTAAGGAGCGTGTCGCGGCTGATGGCCTTTCCGCCGCGAGCATAGATGCGGTTCACCAAATCCTTGATGGCCTGCGGAGCGTTCTGCTCCACGTCGTGCATCATGTCGAGGAACTTCTGCGCCCTTGCGTCGCCCTTGGCCGCGAGCTGCGTGATGTAGTCGCGAGTGCCGTGCCACATGATTTCGTGCGCGACGGTCTTGGGGTCTGCGCCGGGCAGGAGGTGGACCTCCTTCGCCTTCGGGTCGAACCATCCGAGGACGCCGCCCGACGTGTCGCGGAGATAATTTTTCTCGGCACCCCCATTGACTTCGGCGGCACGTTGTGTTATCCTATCAATCAGAGTCCTCACAATCGGGGCGTATCTCTCGCTTTTAGCGACGGTCGCCAACTGCCCTGTGGGGACTTTATATTTGCCTACGTCAACGGCTTCAATGGAATAGATTCGGTTTCCATCTCTCACATATTCAAGCACGGTAAGCATGACTGGCTCGTACTTGCCCGTCTGCGGGTCTTTCAATAGCGAACCAAGACGGTGCGTTTGAGAGACCTCTTTGCGTCCATGCGTGTCAGGGTGTGTCACTTCGTCAAACGCCGTCTCAAATAGGCGATCCACATTTGCTACTGCCAGCGCATGGAGCCTTGGCGATACAGATTTCTTCGTGGCCTTTTCGCTCTTCATCTTGTCGAGGTTTCTGCCGGTCACGATTGCGTCTTTGATTCCAAGCGCCTTGTTCTCAAGCGGCTTGTTTACGATGCCAGCAGATTTTACTGCCTCGACCGCCTCCGACACACTCGACACACTTCTTCCATTCTCCCATGTGTCTGCGATTTTCTGCTCGATTACGTGCACGCCGCGCTTGATGGTCTCGCCGAACTTGTGTGCGACGATCTTCATGTCGGGGAACCAGCGGCGCGCCTTCTTCGCGGTCGCCTCGGTCATTGCCTCGTCGTAGGCGCGGACAGCATCGGGCGTCGCCATGCCGTTAGTGACGTTGCGCCCGTTCTTCTTGGCCCACGCGAGAACCTTGGGGTCGCTGCGGCGCTTCGGGTCGAGGCGCTTGAGGTCGAGGCGCTCGGCGATCTCCTGCTCGGGCGGAAGCACCTGTCCGAGAGGATTCTTAGGAGAGGGCTTCTCGGATTTGTTTATCTTCACCCCCTTGACGGGTTTGGGCGCATCTGATGAACTTGTGTTCCTGTGGAGTTTCCCTCCGCGTTATCCACAGGAGTCGGACTGCGACTTGCGGAGTTATTCGCAGCCCCGTCATAGACCTTCCCCTCATTCGTGAGGAGGAGGTCTTTAGGTAAAACAAATCAGTGGCAAGGGGTCCCCGCCGCGCTTCAAGGGGTAGCGCTACCGATCGGCAAATGGTAGCGCTACCGTTCGACTAACGGTCAGGTGACCCTGTTAATGCGGCAGGTGAAGGCAGAGGGGCCCCCATCGGTTTTCCTGTTTGCTCCGGCTGAAGTAGGCTTTCGAAATTTCGTTGGAAACGGAAATTCCCAACGTAGGTTTTCGATTTTCCCTACCTAGGGTTTCGCCGCCGCCTCCGCGGCAACCTGAAAACCGATGGGGTTTTGTCCCCGACGACTTTAGCCCCATAGTGCGCTGCTGATTGACTTCGGACTGAAGAAAGTTCTGAAGTCTGATGTCCGAAGTCTTATGCTATTAGGCCGAAGGGGTCTTGTCCCGTCATGGCCTTTTGAAGCGTTATTGCAGTCTTCTCGCAAGATTTAGGCAGTTAACGAGACGGAGGGTGGCGTGGCGGTGCGAAGGGGAATGGCTGTCCTTTGAGCTTTTGCCGCGTGTCCCTTCACGCTTCGCTACAAGGGACGCGGAGGCGGCCTCGCTCTGTCCTTTCTGTGTGTTCCAGCCTCTGCGGACACCCCGCGAAAGTGCCGGCGGTTGTGGCGGGCGGCAAGGGGTCCCCGTAGCGCTTCGTCAGTCGGCTTGTCGGGGCCGTGCGGCAGATTTGCCGCGTCAAACGACACTATTTTGCACAAATGGCGCACCCCCCTTGCGCACTTGGGGGCATTTTTGATATACTATCACAAATCTTCGCAAGAAGAAGGTCGTTGCGATACGGGCGAGTAAATCCCGTCGCGTCGTGACTGACGGGAGAACGCCCGCGGTCATGCAGAGATCGCGGGCGGCGTCTTTTTGCGGGGGGCTGCGCAGAGACACAACCGCGCGCGAGGTGCCCGAAGGGGCCTCCGGCGGCTCCTTCGGGTGAAGTCCGCCGAGAGCACGGTCGTCGAAGTGCAGTACAGTGAAACGAACATAAGGAAACTCAATAATGCAGCAGCAAAGAGTCCGCATCCGCCTCCAGGCATACGATCATCGTGTGCTTGACCAGGCAGTCGGTGGCATCATCGACACGGCCAGGGGCACGGGTGCGCAGGTTGTGGGGCCGATACCGCTCCCGACCCGTGTCGAGCGCTTCACGGTGAATCGTTCGCCGAACGTCGACAAGAAGTCGATGGACCAGTTCGAGATGAGGACGCACAAGCGTCTTCTCGACATTGTCAATCCGACCGCGCAGACGATTGACGAGCTGAAGAAGCTCAATCTTCCGGCGGGCGTCGACATCACCATCAAGGTCTGAGAGGGAGGTCGGCAATGGAAGGACTGATTGGCAAGAAGATCGGGATGACCCAGGTGTACGACGCGGACGGCAAGCGCACGTGCGTTACCGTCATCGAGTGCGGTCCGTGCCCTGTGGTTCAGCTGAAGACGCTTGAGCGCGACGGGTATGTCGCGGCGCAGGTCGGTTTCGGCGACCAGAAGGCTAAGAGGCTTGCGAAGGCCCAGCAGAAGCACTTCGAGAAGGCCGGGGTCGGCACGAAGAAGGTGCTCAAGGAGTTTGCGCTTGACGAGGGCGAGACGCTCGAAGTCGGCAAGGAGGTGACGGTTTCGAACTTCGACGGTGTCAAGTACGTCGACGTGACGGGCGTCACGAAGGGCAAGGGCTTTGCGGGCGTGCTGAAGAAGTGGGGCTTCGCTGGCGGCAACATGACGCACGGCGGCCACTCGAAGCGCCGCACGGGCGGTCTTGCGGCTCGCGACCTGCCGGGCTGGATCGAGAAGGGCAAGAAGATGCCCGGAGACATGGGCGACGTGAATCGCAAGGCGATGAACCTCGAGGTCGTGGCGATCCGCCCCGACGACAACGCGATTCTCGTGAAGGGCTCGGTTCCCGGCGCGCGCAACGGCATCGTGATCGTGCGCAAGTCCCTCAAGAACAATGCGATCGCCGCGAAGGCGAAGAAGGGGGCGAAGTAAGCCATGCAGAAGATTGAAGTCACGTACGACGAGTCGCAGCTGACGCTCGACAAGGGCGAGCAGGCGGTGAAGGACGCGGTGACGGCGATTCGCAACGCGCTCCGCGCCGGGACGGCGTCGACGAAGTCGAAGGGCGAGGTCGCCGGCTCGAACAAGAAGCCGTGGAAGCAGAAGGGCACGGGCAACGCCCGCGCGGGCTTCCGCCAGTCGCCCGTGTGGCGCGGCGGCGGCGTCGCGCACGGCCCGAAGCCTCGCAGCTACGAGCAGAAGCTCAACAAGAAGGTGTGGTCGCTTGCGTTCGCGCGCGCGTTCTCGGACAAGCTGAAGGCCGGCGACGTGATCGTCGTCGACGAGTTCAAGTTCGAGGCGCCGAAGACGAAGCTCATGGCGAAGCTGCTCAAGGACCTCGGCGTCGACCGCAGCGCCTGCGTCGTGCAGAAGGACGTCGACGACACCGTGGTGCTTGTGACGTCCAACCTGCCGCGCATCGACTATTCGACGGCGCAGGCGCTTGACGTCTACACCGTAATGGTCAACCGGAAGCTCGTCTGCGACAAGGCCGGCTTCGACGCCATCATGGCCCGGATCGCCAGGTAAGGAGGCTACAAGTCATGACGAAGCAGGAACTGAAGCAGAAGACGAACGGCGTCATCCTCGACGTCCTGATCACCGAGAAGGGGTCCAGGATTTCGGCGGACAACCGCTACCTCCTCGAGGTCGCGCCCGACGCCCGCAAGCCGCAGATCGCGACAGAGGCCGAGAAGGCCTTCGGAGTGCACGTTCTCGCGGTCCGCACCGCCAACATGAAGGGCGGGCTGCGCTACATCCGCGGCACGCGCAGGGCGGTGAAGGAGTCGACATGGAAGAAGGCGGTCGTGACCGTCAAGGCCGGCGAGCGCATCGAGCTCGCGTAAGGAGTCGAAGGAACTATGGCACTTAAGAAATACAAGGCCCGTTCGTGCGGCATGCGCTTCCGCGAGTCCGCCACGTTCGAGGAGGTCACCGAGAAGAAGCCGGTGAAGAAGCTGACCGTGGCTGTCCGCAAGACGGCTGGCCGCAACAACCAGGGCCGCATCACGACGCGGCACCGCGGCGGCGGCGTCAAGCAGCGCATGCGCATCGTCGACTTCAGGCGCAACAAGTTCGACGTCGAGGCGACGGTCCTCGACATCGCGTACGATCCCACGCGCAGCGCGTATCTCGCGCTCATCGAGTACGCCGACGGCCAGAAGAGCTACATTCTGGCGCCGGAGGGGCTCAAGCGCGGAATGAAGGTGATGAACGGTCCGAAGGCCGAGGCGACGGTCGGCAACTGCCTTCCGCTCGCGCAGATTCCGCTCGGCCTGTTCGTGCACGCGATCGAGCTCGTTCCGGGCCACGGCGCGCAGATCAGCCGTTCGGCCGGCAACGCGTGCCAGATCATGGCGCGCGACGGCAACGTCGTCACGCTGAAGATGCCTTCGGGCGAGGTCCGCATGTTCGACGGCCGCTGCCTTGCGACGGTCGGCTCGGTCGGCAACAAGGACTGGGGCTCCATCAAGCTGGGCAAGGCCGGCCGCAAGCGCTATCTCGGCGTCCGTCCGACGGTGCGCGGCGTTGCGATGAACCCTGTCGACCATCCGATGGGCGGCGGCGAGGGCCGCACGTCCGGCGGCAGCCATCCGCGCTCTCCGTGGGGCAAGCTCGCCAAGGGCGGGAAGACCCGCGCGAAGAGGAAGGCGTCCAACAAGGTCATTGTCAAGAGGAGGAAGTAGTCCATGTCACGTTCTCTCAAGAAGGGACCCTACGTGGAGGAGAGCCTCCTCCGCAAGGTCGAGAAGGTTCAGGCGAGCGGCAAGAAGCAGCCGATCAAGACCTGGAGCCGCCGTTCGATGGTGCTGCCGGAATTCGTCGGCCTCACGTTCGCGATCCACAACGGCCGTCCGCACATGCCGGTCTTCATCACCGAAAGCATGGTTGGCCACCGGCTCGGCGAGTTCGCCCCCACGCGCACGTTCAAGTCGCACGGCAACTCGGCCGCCAAGGCCGACAAGTAAGGGAGCAGACAGATGGAAGTAACAGCCATTACCCGCAATCAGCGCATGTCGGCGTTCAAGGGCCGTCCGCTGTGCCGCGCCTGCCAGGGGCTGAAGGCCGCCGACGCCCTCAAGATCGTCGAGTTCTCGCCGAAGAAGGCGGCGGTGATCATCGCCAAGACGATCAAGAGCGCGGTTGCAAACGCTAAGAACAACAACGGCGTCGCCGACGCAGCCGGGCTGACGGTGAAGCTGTGCGTGCTCGACGAGTCCGTCCGCATGCGCCGCTACTGGCCCACAGCCCGCGGGTCGGCCCATCCGATCGCGCGTCGCATGTGCCACTGCAAGGTCGTCCTGACGGACGCCGCACCGAAGGCCAAGAAGGAGGCTAAGTAACCATGGGACAGAAAGTCAATCCGATCGGCTTCCGCGTAGGCGTCAACCACGCCTGGGGCAGCCGTTGGTTCGCGCCCAAGAAGACGTTCGGCGCGCTTCTCGTCGAGGATCAGAAGATCCGCGAGGTCTGCAAGAAGAAGCTTGCCGAGGCCGGCATTTCGAAGATCATGGTCGAGCGCTACGCGAACCGCGTGCGCGTGACCCTCTTCAGCGCCCGTCCGGGCGTGATCATCGGCCGCAAGGGCGGCGACGTGGAGGCGATCCGCTCCGAGCTTGAGAAGATGACCGGCAAGGAAGTCTATCTCGAGATCAAGGAGGTGAGCGGGGCCGACGCGGACGCGCAGCTCGTCGCGGAGTCGATCGCGCAGCAGCTGGAGCGCCGCATCATGCTCAAGAGGGCCATGAAGCGCGCGATGAAGGTCGCGATGGACATGGGCGTCGACGGCATCAAGGTCCGCGCGGGCGGCCGAATCAACGGCGCGGAGATCGCGCGCGTCGAGTGGTCGCGCGAGGGCAAGGTGCCTCTGCACACGCTCAGGGCGAACATCGACTACGGGTTCGCCGAGGCCAACACCACGGCCGGCAAGATCGGCCTCAAGGTCTGGATCTGCAAGAAGGAGAACTTCCAGGCGGCCCGTTCCAACAGCCCGCGCCGCGAGCGGCCCGAGCGTCCCGAGCGCGGCGAACGCAAGGAAAGGGGGAGGTAAGCCATGCCGCTGATGCCCAAGAGAGTCAAGTACCGCAAGGTCTCGAAGGGGAACCGCGGCGGCTGGGCCACTTCCGGCGCCGAGCTCGCGTACGGCGAGTTCGGCCTGAAGGCCACCACGCGCGGGTTCCTCACCGCGACGCAGATCGAGGCTTGCCGCGTAGCCATCAACCGTGAGATGAAGCGCAAGGGCAAGCTCTGGATCCGCGTTTTCCCGGACAAGCCGATAACCCGCAAGCCGATCGAAGTGCGCATGGGCGGGGGCAAGGGCAACCCTGAGTTCTGGGTTGCCGTGATCCTCCCCGGCAAGATGCTCTTCGAGATCGGAGGCGTCTCCGAGGAGGTGGCCCGCGAGTGCATGCGCCTCGCCGCCACGAAGCTCGGAATCCACACCAAGTTCATAACCCGCGCAGGAGTGAAGATCTGATGAAAGCGTCTGAACTGAGAGAACTCGGGGCCGACGAGCTCGCCGCGAAGATCCGCGAGGCCCGCAAGGAGCTCGCGGACATGAAGCTGAAGCTCGCGTCCAAGTCCGACGTCGAGAAGCCGATGCGCATCCGCGTCCTGCGCCGCGACATAGCTCGCATGCTCACCGTCGCGGACGAGAAGAAGAAGGAGGCCAAGTAACCATGGCGAACGAAGAAAAGCGCGGCGCCCGCAAGGTCCGCAAAGGCACGGTCGTCTCGAAGATGGGCGCGAAGTCCGTCGTCGTGAAGGTCGAATACCGTGAACTGCACCCTGTCTACGGCAAGGTGATCATCCGCTCTAAGAAATACCATGCGCACGACGAGGCGGACTCCGCCAAGGTCGGCGACAAGGTCACAATCATGGAGACGCGCCCGCTCAGCGCAACGAAGCGCTGGCGCGTGGTGGCGCCGGAGGCCAAGTGACATGCTCCAGGAACTATCAAATCTCGTCGTGGCGGACAACACGGGCGCCAAGCGCGCCATGTGCTTCCGCATTCTCAAGCAGCGCAAGGAGTATGCGCACCTTGGCGACATCATCCGCGTCTCCATCAAGGAGGCGTCGCCCACCGGCTCCATCAAGAAGGGCCAGGTGGCGACGGCGGTGATCATCCGCACGGGCGCGCCTATCCGCCGCGAGGACGGCTCGGTCGTCCACTTCGACCAGAACGCCTGCGTGCTGGTGGATTCGAAGCTGAATCCCATCGGCTCGCGCGTCTTCGGGCCGGTCCCGCGCGAGCTGCGCGAGAAGAACTACATGAAAATCCTGTCCATGGCCCCGGAAGTGGTCTGAGGACTCTGGACAGAAGGAGACAAGAATCATGTCTATTGCTCGCATACGCAAGGGCGACGTCGTGATCGTGACGCGCGGCAACGACGTCGGGCGCACCGGCACGGTTAAGTCCGTGAACCCCAAGGACGGCACGGCCGTCGTCGAGGGCCTCAACAAGCGCAAGAAGGCCGTGCGCCGCACGGAGAGGACGCCCCAGGGCGGCTTCGTGGACATCGAGGCGCCCATCCGCCTCTCGAAGCTGATGCCGTTCGACGCCGACGCCAAGAAGGGCTCCCGCGTGGCCACCGTCGTGAAGGACGGCAAGAAGGTCCGCCAGCTCAAGGCCTCCGGTAAGACCATGTCCGAGGGAAAGAAAGACTCGTGAGGTAATCGATCATGGCAAAACTCAAAGAAGAATACGCTTCCCGGATAGTGCCCGAGCTCGAGAAGAAGCTCGGCACCACGAACCGGATGCTCGTCCCCCGCCTGATGAAGGTCGTGCTCAACATGGGCTTCGGCATCGTCTCCAAGGACGAGCAGAAGGCCCTCGTCGAGGACCTCCAGGCCATCACCGGCCAGAGGCCGATGCTCTGCAAGGCGAAGAAGTCCATCTCGAACTTCAAGCTGCGCGAGGGCATGGTGATCGGCGCCAAGGTCACGCTCCGCGGCGACAGGATGTGGGAGTTCACCGAGCGTCTCATCTCGGCGGCGCTCCCGCGCATCCGCGACTTCCGCGGCATACCCAACCGCGGCTTCGACGGCCGCGGCAACTACACGCTCGGCGTGAAGGACCACTCGATATTCCCGGAGCTCGTAGAGGTCTCCGCCGGCCATTCCGGCATGGACATCACCTTTGTGACGAGCACCAACGACAACAAGGCCGCCAAGGAGCTCTTAGCAGCCCTCGGCATGCCGTTCGCGGGGAGGAACTAAAAATGGCGAAGAAATGCTTGATGGAGAAGACCGCGCGCCTCTGGGCCGCCAAGGCGAAGGACAAGAAGCGCGTTGCCGAGGGCAAGAAGCCCCTCACGAAGGCCAACGTGCGCGCCTACAACCGCTGCAAGGTGTGCGGACGCCGCCACGCCTACATGCGCAAGTTCGGCGTCTGCCGCCTGTGCTTCCGCGAGCTCGCGGTGAACGGCATGATCCCCGGAGTGACAAAGGCCTCGTGGTAATCTCGGAAAGGAACCTAAAAAATGATAACTGATCCCATTTCCGACATGCTCGTCACGATCAGGAACGGCCTCAAGGCCCGTCTCCTGCAGGTGGCGACGCCAGCCTCGAACCTCAAGGCGGAGATCGTCCGCGTGATGAAGGCCGCCGGCTACGTGCAGGACGCCTTCACCACGAACGAGTTCCCCAAGAAGCTCGTGATAACGCTGAAGTACTCGGATCGCGCCGAGCCCGCCATCCGCGGCCTCGAGCGCAAGTCCAAGCCCGGCCTCAGGAAGTTCGTCTCCTGCGCCGAGATCCCGGCCGTCCTCGACGGCATGGGCCTCGCGGTGCTCTCCACGTCGAAGGGCGTGATGAGCGGCAAGGAGGCGAAGGAGAAGAAGGTGGGCGGAGAACTCATCTGCACCGTATGGTAAGGAGCCAAGACAATGTCTCGTATAGGTAAAGAACCAGTGGCCATCCCGGCCGGCGTCACTGTCGGCGTCGAGGGGCAGAAAGTCACTGTCAAGGGCAAGCTCGGCGAGCTCGCGTACGTGATGCACGCCGGCATCACCGCGAAGGTGGAGGGCGGCCAGGTGGTCGTCTCCTGCGCCGACGACAAGGCCCTCGGCAACTTCCACGGCCTCGCGCGCGCCATCATCCACAACAACGTGGTGGGCGTCTCCGCGGGCTACACGAAGCAGCTCACGATCGAGGGAACCGGCTTCAAGGCCGCCCTCCAGGGCAAGACGCTCGCGCTCTCCCTGGGCTTCGCCTCGCCGAAGCTCTTCGAGATCCCGGAAGGGCTGAAGGTGACGGTCGAGAACGACGGCCTCCAGGTGACTGTAACAGGCTGCGACAAGGCGCAGGTCGGCGAGGCCGCCGCGCGCATCCGCAGCTTCTATCCCGCCGAGCCCTACAAGGGCAAAGGCATCAAGTATCTCGGCGAACACATCCGCCGCAAGCAGGGCAAGAAGGTGGCCTAACAGGGCTGCCTGAATCGGAGAAAATCATGAGTTTCAACCGTAAAGACCAGCGTGCGAAGCGCCACCTCCGCCTCCGCCAGCGCGTGATCGGCTCAGCCGAGCGCCCGCGCATGGCGATCTGCGTGACGAACAAGCACATGTACGTCCAGTTCATCGACGACGCCCAGGGCCACACGCTCGCCCAGGCTTCCTCGATCAAGGAGCCCAAGGCGAACCTCGAGGTCGCGAAGAAGCTCGGGGCCGCGGCCGCAGAGGCGGCCAAGGCCAAGGGCATCTCCCGCGTGGTCGTGGACCGCGGCGGGCATCCGTTCACGGGCCGCGTGGCGGCGATCGTCGCCTCCGCCGTGGAGAACGGGCTTTCCATAAGCGACAAACCGGCCAAGGAGGCTGAATAATGGCTATGAACCGTGACAAGCGCCGCAACGAGTCCGGCGCGAACGACGATCTCGACGAGCGCGTCGTGTTCGTGAACCGCTGCGCCAAGACCGTCAAGGGCGGCCGCCGCATGTCCTTCTCCGCCGTTGTCGTCGTGGGCGACCACGAGGGCAAGGTGGGCGTGGGCTTCGGCAAGGCCAACGAGGTCTCCGACGCCATCCGCAAGGGCGGCGACGCAGCGCGCAAGGCCATGCGCCCCGTCGTCCTCCACGGCAAGACGATCCCGCACGACGTCACGGGCACCTGCGACGGCGGCCGAGTGCTGCTGAAGCCGGCTCCAGACGGCACGGGCCTCATCGTC
>JAEEGH010007881.1_pt1 | contig 25402 bp, 18 predicted proteins | sample 9134181 | NCBI WGS metagenome assembly JAEEGH01 (sample SAMN16246544, study PRJNA631951) | gut metagenome | biome: gut microbiome; feature: rumen; material: DP-attached | host: Bos | place: Iran: Karaj | collected 2018-10
AAGGGCACGGGCAAGACAGCAAAGCTCGTCGATGACATTAACGCAGTTGCAGCTACAGACAGTAACGTAGTATGCCTCGAACGCGGTAACAGATTAGACCAGCTTCTCAAGCCCACAGTTCGTCTTGTAAATATGAAGGAATACCCCATCGAAGGTTTTGACCAGGTTCTCGCTTTCATCTGCGGTATCTGCTCCAAAGATTACGACTTAACACATATCTATGTTGATGCGATCTGCAAAGTTGCCAACAACTACGATCCCGAAGGCCTCGGCGCATTCCTTTTGAAGCTTGACGCATTCTTGAAGGACACACCTGTTACAGCTACTATCCTTTACAGTGGCGAAATCGACAGCCTTCCTGAAGAAGCAAGAAAGTTTGCCTGATCTACAATTTAATACCGTAAAACTTCCCGGGTCTGTTAAAGCAGGCCCGGGGTTTTTAATAAACAATCCATCAGGAGGGAAAAAATTATGGGTTTAATTTCAGAATTCAAGGAATTCGCACTCAAGGGCAATGTAGTTGATATGGCTATCGGTGTTATCGTCGGTGCTGCATTCAAGGATATCGTTACTTCCTTTACAGACAGTTTCATTAATCCTTTGATCGCTTCTGTCGGCGGAGCTGAGATCGCTGGATCTATCAGACTTCCCTGGGTTGACTACACAGGACTTACAATGGAAGAGATCCAGAGCCTTTCACTTAACTATGGTGCTTTCTTAACAGCCATCATCAATTTCCTTATCATGGCTATCATCCTTTTCATTATGCTTAAGGCTATCAATACACTTAAGAGCGGTATTGGCAAGAAGCTTAAGAAGGGCAAGAAAGAAGAACCCGCACCTGCACCTGAGCCGTCCGAAGAAGTTAAGCTCCTTACAGAGATCAGAGACTCCCTCAAGGCACAGACAACAAAAAAATAACATCAGGTTATTTAACTTAAAGATTAAAGGGCATCTCATCCGAGGTGCCCTTTTTGATGCTCAGTTATTCAGTTTTTACTCCAGCATACCGATCGCTTCGTAAAAGTCTGCCGCCCTGTCAGTCCGGATGAGGATAAGCACCCTTTCCATGTAATGCTTCGCCCTGAATCTTGACGGAACGAGATTCTGATATTCGCTGACGCCTTTTTTCTTGATGGTGAGCTTTCTCATGCTCTCTGCAGTATGTGTCTCAAGATCTCTTTGTCTCTTACGGATCATGTATTCCTCTTCACCAAGCTGTTCGTTAAGCCTGTCTCTTTTGCGGCTGGCACGAATACCGCCAAAGATCAGAATACCGACAGCAGCAGCTATAGCAATAAAAAATGAGGCGAGAATTCCGTCCGAATCGTCATTTCCGGCACTGATAATGATGCCTACGATATAGATAACGTTAAGAGCAAGGTATGCGAAAATGAAAAACGGCCAGAAAAATCTGAACATGGAATAACGTCTGCCGGATAAGACAACAGGTTTCTTAAGCGCTGTCTGATTATCATTAATCTCCCTCTGAAGCCTCTCGATAGCCGAATACTCATCCCTGAGTTTTTCAGCAAGCGCAATGCTCTCTTCTTTACTCATCTGTGGACGTGCCTGTTCAGATACCACAGTTTCTTTGCCGGTTTTAGCTACAGCAAAAGCTTCCTTATTTGCCTGCCTGTCGATCGGTTGTCCGCACAGGAAACAAAACACATCATCTTCTTTGAGCTGTGCCCCGCATTTTCTGCAATAAGCCATATAAATCTACCCCCCCTGTAATCTATTCCGGAATGAATTCCACAGCATTCACGGTTATAAAATAAATTATACCAACAAAAACGGTCGGGATTTGTAAATTCGATCCCGGCCGTTTATGGATTTATTTAAGATTGCGGATCAATCTTTCTTCTTCTTTTTGCCCTTATCCTTTTTCTTCTTTTTCTTGCTCTTCTTCAGCTCTTTGTCAGTGTTATCAAAAGAGGCTTTTGCCTTCTCTGTCTTTTTCGAGCCTGACTTAAGAGATTCAATACCTGAAAGGACAAGATCGATCGTGTCTTTGTTTACGGAGTAGTAAGCAAATCTTCCTCTTCTTACCACATTCACAAGACCCGCTTCTGTAAGGCATGACATGTGATGTGAAAGAGTCGGCTGCGTGAAATCGAATTCGGAAAGGATGTCCTTTGCCGTAAGCTCGCCTTTCGAAGATATCAGGGACAGGATCTTAAACCTGACACTTTCTGACAGTACACTTAATACTTCGATAAGCTGATTGTCGATCTCAGCCATAAGATTTATCAGGCAATAAGCTGATCCTTGAGAGCTTCTTCGAACTCACCGAGATTTGCGCAAGCGATGATCTCAGCATTGTCTTCTAAGAGGATCTCGTCTTCGCCTCTTACGAGAACGGTCATCGGAACACCCATCTTGCGGAGAAGAATGAGCTGGTATTCCTTGGATGTCTCAGAGGAGAGATACTTGCAAAGAAGTCTTAATACCTGCTTTGCGTCTTCGAGATAGATTCCGGAAAGCTTCATAAGATGATCGATTACATACATCGCGAAAACATCGTTGAAGTCAAGAAGATCCTTCATCGGGAAAACAGATGTGAATGCTGTAAGTGACATTCTGCCGACGATCTCGAGATCCTTGAAATCCTGCATGGGGATCTTGAAGCTCTCTACGTTAGCAGAGAAAAGTTCCTGCATCTGGTCAACGGAAAGCTCGCTCTTAAGATCCTTGATGCGTGCGATCCTTGCTGTGATCTTCTCTTCGGGGAAGAAGGTAGCCTGTCCGATCTCCGTTGCCTTATGAATAAACCAGCTCTCGGGAATCAAGCCCTGACGCTTCCAGCGGTAGAGCGTACCATAAGAGATTCCTTCCTTAGTAAGCAGATCTTTCTTTGAAATAAGTCTGTCGTCCATATAACCATTTCCCCTCTTTTCTTATCTTGATATCCCGATTGTAGAATAACAATGTTACAACCATGAGACATCAGGATAAAAAGAAGGCAACAAATAACCCCCGCCATAGCGGCAGGGGTTAGTTTTATACCATTGTTACAATCCGGACGATCAGGTGCCAACGCTTACTGAACCGGCGATCTCTCTCAAACCATTCAGAACGTTACTTCTGATCTCAGCGGGAAGAGCAACTCCGATAACGATGAGTGCAATAAGTGCGATGACTATTGCGATGATGTAATAAGCAAGGATTGCCTTCTCGAAGTTCTTAACATTCCTGTTGCGTCCTGCAATAGAAAGGAAGATAGTAGCGATAAATCCGACAAACGGAATAGCGCTCAGGAATGCGAGCCAGAAATACTTGGATGTTGATACAGGTCTGTACTGCGGAGGGCATGCATCGATAAGTGCCTGCTGTGCAGCTCTCTTCTGTCTCTTCTTCTCAAGTCTGGCATCTGCCTTCTCTTGGGCAGCCTTTGCTTTTTCTGCTTCCTTATCTGCTGCGGCCTGCTTCTTGGCAGCCTCTTTGGCAGCCTGTTCCTCGGCCTTCTTGGCAGCCTTTGCAGCTGCGTCTGCTTCTTTCGCTGCTTCCTTTGCTGCTTCTTTGCCTGCTGCGGAAGCTGTCACTGCAGCCGCTGCAACTGCTTCGCCTGCATCTATAGCTTTTTCTTCAGCTGCTTCTACAACAGCAGCTTCTTCCTTAGCAACCTCTTCTACTGCTTCTGCAGCCTCAGAGATCTCAGGTTCCATCTTCTCGTTCAAATCGTCTGCCATATGAGAGCTCCCTTCTTGTCATAATAAATTGAGTATATCACAAAACAAACTGCTTGTTTACTTTGCATACCAGCGGTGTCTTCTCCTGTAAGACCTTATTACGCGTACCAGTCCGTCGCAGATCGCGACCGATCCTACGATCATCATGTAAACCTTAAGAGTGCTTTCAGGAGCAAACAGAATGTAGATTCCGCTGACAGCCCAAACGGCACTTAAGATTATCATAATGACCGCATATTTCCTGTTATGTGTCTTTTTCGCTTTGGCCATTCCGTTATAAGCAGCTGCGAAAAGCAAAGCCGCAAAGATTCCGCTCGCCATGACAAAGAGAGCGCCTTCCTTTACAAACGTAATTACCGTGGTTGCTACAAGCGCAAAGGAAACAATCGCGTCTACAAGATGAGGCTGGAAATTCCAGTTGTCTTTTTTCATTTTCTTTATGGTGAGCGAAATAGAAATAACCGTAGCAGTAACAAGAAGAATGCTTACAAAAAAGAAAAGGAATTCTTCAGGTATAAGAAAGCCGATGAGTCCGGCAATCATCATGGCAAGACCTTTTGCCAGTTCGGATCTTCTGAACTGCCTTACAACGCCTGATCTGTTTAGTTTTTTGCCTTCTCCGTCAAAGAACATCTGATCCGGCAATGCAGCAGCCGCGATTCTTAAGCCTCTATCGTCACCTAATACGACATTAAGAATTCTTTCCCATCCTTTGGTACCCTGGGCAGTGAATTCTTCAAGAGTCTGTGTTCCGTCCTCACTCATGGAATCAAAGAAGGCATTGATGAATCTTCTTCTCTCGTTAATGTCTACGGAATAGATCCACTTATCGATACCCATGTTGATCCTATCAGCCAAAGGATCCAGACCGTCAGCTGATAAATGAAGATCACCATGGTCGATCCCCCAGGAGCATAGCTCATGCTGCTCGGCCATCTGCTTGTCACTTTTAACGATGTAACTGTCGTCTATCTCCGGTGCAAAAAGACTTCCGACAACAGAAAACTCGGGAATGATCCTCGTTGTCTTGTGGTTTGCTCTCTTGATGAGATCTTCTTTTAAGACTTCCGGACAGAATCCGGGACCGTCATTCGAATAAATATGTTCAACTCTGCCAAAAAGATCATCAGGCAGAACAGCTGCAGCATAAACCGCGAGATTACCGCCTTTTGAATGACCTCCGACAAGTACGGTATCGAACGATTTAAGAGCGTTACGGAGATAATCTTCTGCCATGGTCTGTGAAGAAGTCAGCATAAAGCTTGTCATGAAATCTTCTTTCCAACCGGCAATAGTGCTGTCCGTGCCTCTGTAAGCTACAAAGGCCCAGCCGCCCTTTTTCTCGGGCGAGAAGGTCATTGCGGAAAACTGTATGGAGTCTTCTTCGTTGAGAATATCCGTGAAGGAGGAGATATAAAGGTCACCGAATCTTTTTGAGTTTGCGGCAGCCTTTACGAGCGCCGTAAAACGCTCGCTGTCATCGGGTGCCATTTTCCTGATCGAAAAACCGAGATTGGTAAGCGATGTGACAGCTTCCCTGAGCGTCATCACACCGCCTTCTTCGTTGATCTCGGGAATGTCTTTAAGGTCGAGATAAGATAACTGACAGAGCACGATGTTATCGACTCTTGAAAAGGGCCTGCCTTCAAAGCCGGTACCGCCTACCCAGCGGACATAATCAGTTATGTTATCCATACATTAAGATTATCTGTTTTCTATTGAATAGTAAACAACTCCGTCTTCAAGTCCGCCCTGCTTAAGGATTCCCATCTCTTCTACGGTAACGCACTGGAAACCTGCATCAACAAGCGCAGGAACGATCCTTGCCGTTGCATCGGCTGTAGATTCATAGAGGTCATGCATAAGAACTATGTCACCGTCTTTTACCTTGCCGACTATTGCATTATATACCTTGTCAGCATTTCTGCTCTCCCAGTCACGTGAATCGACACTCCACAAGATGATCGGACATCCGCATACTTCCTTAAGCGTATCATCCCATCTGCCTTCAGGAGGTCTTAAACATGTGGAGGGCTTACCTGTAATCCTGATAAGCTCGTCATCTGTTCCCTTAAGAACATCCAGCTGGCCTTCTCCGTCAAGATCGGTCAGTCTGTTATGGCTGTATGTGTGGTTGCCCTGCTCACAGCCGAGCTCATACTCGCGGATGGCTGCTTCCTCATTCCAGGAGATCCTGTCTCCTACAATGAAGAATGTGCACTTCTGTCCGTATTCTTCGTAAACGTCGAGGATCGCATCCGTATAGATCGAAGGACCGTCATCGTAAGTTAGAGCGACCATCGGCTGGTTGCCGTCAACCTCGCGTGTGATGTTGCCTTCATCGTCGAAATAGTAAAGGTGATTATCACCGACAGCTCTCTCATTTCTGATCATCTTGCCTGCGATAAAACCATGTCTTGAACCTTCAACTTCAATGATGCCGTCGATTCCTTCACCGGTTATCTCATCAAAATAATATCTGTCGTCTTCGATATTGACCCAGCCCTTAGTCATGAGGCCTGTATCTTCATCAAAGTAATACTGCTTGTCCTCGATTATCTGGAGACCCTTTGATACCTTTCCTGTGTCGGGATCGGCATAATACTTTCCGTCCTCGTTGCCGAACAGGCCCTTTGTAACAGTGAATGTTTCAGGTGAGAAATAATAAAGGCTGCCGTCGATCTCAGTCCAGTCTGAAGCGGCATTACCCGTGTTGAGATCAAAATAGAATGTACCCTCATCAGACTTATACCAGCCTGTCTTCATGATGCCTGTCTCAACACTGTAGTATCTGAGAGCGCCGTTTACGGTCTGGAAACCTGTCATCATTACACCGTCAGCATCAAACATATACTTGCTGCCGTCGATCTCGGTCTCGCCCGTAGCCATGATATGGGTCTCTTCATCAAAATATCTTCTGGTTCCGTCTTCAGGCATAACGTGCATACCCGAATATTCTTCGCCGTGCTCATCGTAATAGAAAGCGGCATCACCGGAATAGACCCAGCCTCTGTTCGCGCCGGACCTTACTTCACAACCCCATGCCACAGTACTGAGAACAGCTGTAATAGCCGCCATGACAAATACTGCAAAAATATTCTTAACCATATCAATCTCCTTGTGATACTCCTAAATTCCCCACGCTAGTTTATCACGGTGTCACAAGCAGTTGTGGTACATTTATGTTACAGAATAACGGACCTTTTTGCCGTTTATTTATGCACGGTGATTAAGTTCCGCGCACCTCTTTAAGAAGGCTTTTAAGCAGAAGATACCTTTCGTATTTCTCCTGCTTTGCAAAATGAACCTCACGGCTCTGAGGATTGCTGTTGTCGAAAACAAGACTTCCGGCCTCATCTCCGAACTGCTCGATGGTAAGATCATACTGCTTCCCGTCTATCACGTTATAACAATGGTAGTTTCCGCCGGGTCTTAAGATCCCGTATACTTCTCCGCCAAAGATATCCTGAACAAGAAAAGCAGTGATGGAGCACTGTCCCAAAGTAATGTTGTCTTCACTCCAGTCAACACGGAGCCTCGGCGCACATGTCTCTATCCTCCAGATCCCATCCGACAGCACATCGAAAAGATCCAGAAGCGAATCGATCCTGTATTCACTGTTATCAACCGGCTTTACTGTATCTGCGGTCTCGTGCCCGAGAAACTTATAATCCATCTTTTATCTCCCTTGGGGTTTTGAAGATATAATACACGCACTGATTCCACCTTGCAAAACTAACGAATCGTACAAGTATAACTGCTAAATACTAAAAACGCAGAATAGTAGGTATAATTGCGAGATATCGCGGGCTCGAAAACTGATGCTCTTTTCCTAAATGCCATCATCTTTTTGAGATTTTACTTACCAGATTTAAGTTTTTCATTTTTGGTAAGTAAATTGTGCTCTTTTGGGGTCAGGATTTTCAGAATTTTACTTACTAAAAATCGATTATCTGATTCTGGTAAGTAAATTATTCTTTCATGAGTGCTTCTTGGCCCAAATTTTACTTACCAAAATCGAGTTTTTCGATTCTAGTAAGTAATGCAGTTCCCGTTTACGTACCTAAAGAGCATTTTTTCGAAATAGGTACGTAATTTCAAAGCGAGAATCACAGGATTTACGTACCTGAAAGCTGTTTTTCGTTTTTAGGTACGTAAAATGAAGCTTCAAACACTTCGAAAACGCGTAATCAAGAGAAAAATTACGTACCTGAGAAGGCTTTTTCACAAATAGGTACGTAATTTACACACCTCGAAATAATACAGGCATAAGTCAGGCGCTGCCTGATTCATTAACAAATAAAAAGGAATGCCCCAGAACTCTGAGGCATTCCCGAATAAATCACACTAACTAAAGAGCAGATATCAGTAATTCTCTGCGTTGATCTCGAAGTAAGACTGAGGATGAGCGCAAACGGGGCACATCTCGGGTGCCTTCTCGCCAACTACGATGTGACCGCAGTTTCTGCACTCCCAAACCTTAACTTCGCTCTTCTTGAATACTTCCTGAGCCTCAACGTTCTTAAGGAGAGCTCTGTATCTCTCTTCGTGATGCTTCTCGATAGCGCCGACCATTCTGAACTTAGCTGCGAGTGCCGGGAAGCCCTCTGCTTCAGCAGTCTTAGCGAAATCTTCGTACATGTCTGTCCACTCGTAGTTCTCGCCGTCAGCAGCTGCTGCGAGGTTCTCTGCTGTAGTGCCGATGCCCTCGAGCTCCTTGAACCACATCTTAGCGTGCTCTTTCTCGTTGTCAGCAGTCTTGAGGAAGAGAGCTGCGATCTGCTCGTAGCCTTCCTTCTTAGCCTTGGATGCGAAATAGGTGTACTTATTTCTTGCCTGGGACTCGCCTGCGAATGCAGCCTGAAGGTTCTTCTCTGTCTGTGTGCCTGCGTACTTGCTCATTTTTGATTCCTCCTGTGTATTGGTTGTTTTTGTTTCTTTCACTGATTCTTTGGCGGGTGTGTCGCCTGTGGGGATGAAATAACTGGCGTCATGCTTGCACCACGGGCAGATAAAATCCGAAGGTAATTCGTCGCCTTCGTAGATGTATCCGCAAACGGTACAGATAAAGCCTTTCTTTGCCGGCGCTGAAGCATTGTCCTGGCCGGGTTTCTTCTTTATGTATTTCTGGTAGAACGCATAAGTGACTGAAGGATCGTCTGATAAGACTTCACCGTCAGTAACGTCTGCCAGGAACAGTGTGTGAGTGCCCAGGTCAGTCTCGCTTACCACCTTTGCCGAGATAAAAGCATTCGTCTCATTCGCGATGTATGCGATACCGTTGGCAGCGCGCTTGAAATCGATTGCTTCCATCTTGTCGATGTCCTTGCCGCTCTGGAATCCGAAGTGCTTGTAAGTCTCAAACTTCGAACCTTCGGTCAGGATCGAGACATTGAACTCGCCGGTCTTATGGATCATGTCGTGCGTGAAATTCAGCTTGTTGACCGCAACGCATATTCTGTTTGGTTCGGTCGTAACCTGCGATACCGTGTTAACGATACAGCCGTTATCCTTGGCGCCGTCTTTTGCCGTCAGAACAAAGAGTCCGTAAGTCAGGTTGTACATGGCTTTGCCGTTCATAGTTATCCCCCTTTCTTCTGATGAAAGCGTCTTCCTTGCGGAGACATAAATATATTATAGAGTAATCGGGTTGGTTTTTGGGTGAATAATAAATGAATTTTGACTCTCTTTGTCTCCACCAGGCAGCGTTTGCTTGCGGTAATATCAGAATGTTTTTATAATTGAGGCGATTATGTCTTTTCTTGATTATTTATTTTGTCTATTTATTGAACCGCTAAAACTTCTTTTTGAAGTTGTGTTCTTCTATGCCTATAAATTTACCGGCAATGTCGGTATCTCCATTGTGGTTATCAGCCTTGTAATCAACATTCTCGTTCTGCCGCTTTATAAGCGCGCCGACAAGCTTGAGAAGGAACAGCTCGAAAAGAAAAAGAGCATGAAGCCCTGGGTCGATAAGATAAAGGCCGCTTTCAAGGGCGATGAGCGCGTCATGATGCTCCAGGCTTATTACCGCGAAAACAATTACAAGACAACTGCCGTATTCAAGGAATCCGTATCACTCTTTTTGCAGATCCCGTTCTTCATGGCAGCCTACAGCTTCCTTTCAGGATTAAAGGTCCTTCAGGGTGTCTCCTTAGGTCCCATCAAAGATCTCGGTGCCCCCGATGCACTTATCACGATCGGTGCTATAAGCATCAACGTCCTCCCTGTCCTCATGACGCTGATCAACATCGTTGCAGGCTTCATTTACACGGAAAAGGGAATGGTAAAAGACAAGGTCAAGCTTATCCTGATAGCGCTCGTATTCCTCGTGCTGCTCTATAATTCGCCTTCAGGTCTTGTTTTCTACTGGACACTTAATAACGTTTTCTCACTCGGCAAAAACATCGTAAGCAAACTTCAGAAGCCAAAGCCGGAATCAAATCTTAAGAGAGAAGCTCTTGGTCTGGACAAAAAGGGCTTTGCGGTAGTAATGATCTCTTGTGCTGTTCTTGCCGTGCTTACGGGTGTCATGATCCCTTCTGACGTTATTGCAGAGAACCCGACAGAGCTCATTAAGCCTTTCGGCGTAAATCCCTGCAACCCCGTTCTTTATATCCTGAGCAGCGGACTTACCGCCGTGGGAACGTTCATGATCTGGGTTCCCCTCTTCATCGTGCTCACCAGAAATAAGTTCACCAGATATCTTGAAGGCATAATGCCGGGTCTTGCAGTCGTAAGCATCGTAAACTACGTAGTCTTCAACAAGAATTTCGGCTATCTTTCAAAGAAGCTCATCTATGAATACAACATGCGTTTCGAGGTCAAGGACATTATATTGAATATCCTTGCAGACATTGCAGTACTCGCAGTCGTTGCACTCTTGTTCATCAGGCTGAAAAAATACAAAAAACTCATCATTAGCGTCGCTCTTGCAGGCGTCATCGCCATCTCGAGTTTGAATGTCTTCATGAGTCTTGCCATGACCACCGGACATAACTACACCTATGGCAACACCGCCGAAGAAGTAGCAATCCCCATGACCAGGACCGGTAAGAATGTTGTTGTCATCATGCTCGACCGTATGATCAGCGGCTATGTTCCCTACATCATGAATGAGCGTCCCGAACTCAAAGATCAGTTCGACGGCTTTACTTATTATCCCAACACGATTTCACTTGGTCACAGCACTAATAACGCCGCACCGGCTCTTTTTGGCGGTTACGATTATTCTCCGGCCAACATGAACAAAAGGCCGGATGACCTCCTTGTAGACAAGCATAATGAGGCGCTTAAGGTGCTTCCAACCGTTTTCGCCGATAACGGTTGGAAAGTATCCGTCGGTGACCCGCCGTACGCAAATTACGAGTGGCTGTCCGACGTAAGCATCTACGATGACAACGACAAGATAAATGCATTCAACATGACAGGCGTTCTGGCTTACGACGATCCGGTCCTTCTGGAACTCGGTGAAGAGTACGACCTCAGACTCAACCGTAACCTCTTCTGCTACGGTCTCATGAAGACACTGCCCTATCTTCTCCAGCCTGTCGTATATACGGGCGGCACATACGACAATCTCGACCTTTATACCTACGGCAGCGGAAACATCTCGGTCATTTCAGATCCCGCGCATACACAGGTAGGCCTTGATGAAGGCTATCTCGGATCCAGGCTCGTTCTCGAATCATTAGATGACATCGTCTATGTCGATGACAGTGCAGAGAACTGTTTCTTCATGTTTGCAAACAACACCACACACGACATCACGCTCCTGTCAGAGCCTTCTTATGAAGCTTCCGCCGTTGTCGACAACACCCAATACGATATGGAGCATGCTGACCGCTTTACCGTTGACGGACGCACCGTTCACATGGAAGATTACCTTTCCTACGCACACTATCAGTGCGCCATGTCCGCATGCATAATCCTCGGTCAGTGGTTTGACTACTTAAGAGACAATGACCTTTACGACAATACAAGGATCATCATCGTTTCAGACCACGGTTATTCATTCCATCAGTTTGACGATCTTGACCTGCCGGATCTCGGATACGACGGCGAACAGCTCAATCCGGTGCTTCTGGTAAAAGATTTTGATGCTGCGGGCTTTACCGTAAACTACGATTTCATGACCAATGCCGACACACCGTCGCTTGCGCTCCAGGGCATCGTGGAGTCACCGGCAAATCCTTTTACGGGCAACCCCATAGACATGAGTCCCAAGGAACAGGACCTGTATATTTACGTTTCGGGAAGCGGCAGCGTGCTCGAAAACAACGGCACACAGTTTGTCGAAGAAGACCGCCGTTGGTATACTGTTCACGATAATATTTTTGATAAAGATAACTGGTCGTTGCTTCCCGGGGATCCTACTTAAGGCATGAAGGAGAATAATTATGTTGGATAAACTCTTATATATCGATCCCGGCACGGGAAGCATGCTCTTCTCGATCATCATCGGAATTGCAGGCGTACTTATCTTTGCCGGTCATGCCCTCATCATCAAGCTCAAATTCTTCTTCCTCGGCGGAAGAGGCAAGAATGCCGAAGGCGACCGTCTCCCAATCTGCATCTTCTCTGAAGGCAAGAGATACTGGAACGTCTTCAAGCCCGTTCTGGATGAGTTCGAAAAGCGCGGCAAGGACATCCACTATCTGACGGCAAGTCCTGACGATCCGGCCCTTAAAGCAGACTATAAGCATGTTCATTCCGAATTTATCGGTGAGGGCAACAAGGGTATCTCCAAGATGAACTTCATCAAAGCAGACCTCGTCCTCTCTACAACTCCGAGCCTTGACGTCTTCCAGTGGAAGAGATCCAAGGGAGCATCTTACTATGTCCATATCCCTCACATGCCGAACGACATAACAACATATAAGATGTTCGGCCTGGATTTCTACGATGCGGTTCTCGTATCCGGAACATACCAGAAAGAAGAAATCAGAAGACTTGAAGCCATGCGTTCCATTCCCGAAAAAGAAGTAGTTCTTACGGGTATCCCTTACCTTGATAAGATGAAGGAACGCCTCGACAATGCGAAAACAGCTGACAATGCAGGCAAGGAGAAGACCATCCTCCTCGCACCTTCATGGGGCAACAACGGCATCCTCACGGCTTATGGTGCTTCATTTATCGAGAACCTCATTAAGACAGGCTATAAGGTCATAATAAGACCTCACCCCCAGTCTTTCACATCAGAAAAAGATCTGATCGACAGCCTCATGAAGCAGTTCCCCGAATCAGATAAGCTCAAGTGGAACCGCGATCCGGATAACTTCAATGTACTTAACGAAGCAGATATCCTGATCTCGGATTTCTCAGGCGTCATCTTCGATTTCTCGCTCGTATTCAATAAGCCAATCATATATACGGAACCTTCCAACGACTGGTCACAGTACGACTGTGCATGGGATACAGAAGAACTCTGGACATATCAGATTCTTCCCCAGATCGGAAGAAAACTTACACCCGATAACTTCGGAAATATCGGCAAACTCGTTGAAGACTGCATCAGCGGCTCAGATGCAAAAGAACTTGCAAAAGGCAGAGACCTTGCCCGTGAACAGACATGGTGCAACATCGGCAAGGGCGCAGAGAAAACTGCCGATTACCTCATCGCAAAGCACGAAGAGATCTTGCGCAAGGAAAAAGAGAAGGCTGATGCTGCAAAGCCTGCAAACACACGCAGAAAGAGCACAAAGAAGCTTTTCGCTTAAATACCCTTTATTCGGTTCTCAGAGCTGTTACAGGATCCTGTCTTGAAGCTGACTTCGACGGGATAAGTCCGCCTACAAATGTCAGGAAGATACTCAGGAGAACGAGTACGATCGCAGCTGCCCAAGGCATTACCGCGCTTACGTCATCAGACTCGGCGAGCTTATGGATCAGCGCATTGATAGGTATCAGCAAGAACAGTGAGATACCTACACCGAAGAGTCCTGCGAGGAATCCGGTGATCATGGTCTCGGCATTGAATACCTGTGCGACATTATGCTTTGACGCACCCATGGCACGGAGGATACCGATCTCTTTTCTTCTCTCAAGAACACTGATATACGTAATGACACCGATCATGATCGATGATACGACGAGTGAGATCGCAACAAAGGCGATGAGCACATATGAGATCGTGTTGATGATCTTTGTAACAGACTTCATCAAAGCTCCGACTATATCCGTATAGACGATGCTCTTGTCCTCTTCGCCTGCATCTTCGACCATCTTGTTGTAGTCTTTCAGGATCTGTGTGATCTGGTCCTTGGATTCGAAATCCTTGGGGTAGATCGTGATAGACTGCAGATTGTCCTTCTCGCAATATCCGAACGCGGCAAGGTTGCCTTCGGCAGAAGACGTTCCGTTGCCCATCATCTCGCTCATGAACGACTGGAGCTCGCTCTCACCCATATTGAACTTGAAGGCTGCAGCAAAAGCATCCTGGTCGACTGTCAGCGCGCTTCCGAAATCCTCGAAAGTATTCTGCAGGGCAGTAGTCATGTTGGATGCAAGTCTTTCGACAACCAGCGTTATCGCATCCTGAATGCCTGATGCGAGCTGTCCTGCCATCTGCGAAGTTATGCCTGAGATATTCGACATGATGGTCGACATGATCTCATCGGTATTAAATGACGTAGCAACAACATAAGTGATCATGTTCTTTGCTCTGTCGGTATCCATATATTCCTTGAAAGAATCTTCAAGTGCGTTAGGATCAGGGAGATTATTCTCCGTCGCATACTTGCTGTAATTATCAAGAAGTGCCTGTGAGATCTCCTGAGCCTGTTCAGGTGTGATATCAACATTCTCGATCACTTCATTCATCATGATCTGTGACTGTGTATCGATTACCTGCTGTCCTCTTTCAGTCTCAATGTATTCCTGGAATAACTGGTCTCTTGTATCCTGATCCATCTCGATGGGATTGATTCCCATTTCGATGGCTCTCTGGAATGCATACTGCGTGAAATCATGGGTAATAGCCTGGACTGCGGCATTGATCACATCATTATCAATGTTTTCCGCGCCGCTCTCCTTGATTATCTTTACAAGCTGCTCTCTGATAACTGCGCTTCCTTCAGGTGACGCTATGTACTTTGCAATAGCATCGGGAAGGTTGGCGTAGTCAGTAGCCGGATTTGCGGAAGCATAGTCCAGGTAATCAGCATAGATAGCTGACAGACCCTGTCCCAAAGCATCACTGTTGACCTTAAGCTCGACGCCGTCCAAAAGATCAGAGATCTGATCCTGTGAAAGATTAGGCATCGCACTTCCCAAAGCACCGGACAAGTCGATTCCGCTCATGTCACCGAAAGCTTCTTCGTCGAAGTTAAGCTTGTCTTCGTCAAACTTGAATGCATCCTGGATTGCATCTTCATCAATCTCGAAAAGATCGCCCATATCGAAATCGGATTCTTCTTCATCGAACCTCTCGCCCGTAAGGACATTTACCTCACGGTCAGCAAGCTGTGCCTGAACGATTTCGGCATTATCGGCTTCATCTCTTAATTCCTCAACAAGATTCTCGCCATAGTAGATACCCGAATCAAGCATCCAGATATCTTCACCGGGCTTCGGCTGGACGATTCCGACAACCTTAAGATCCTGCGCACCGCTCAAAAGATTCTTCATAAAATCCTTGTCGTTTCTCATGTCGGTGTAGATCTTGTTCTTGTCATCGTACTTATAGAACTCAAAAGCAGGAACGACTTTGAATGTGGCACCCATGAAATCCTCATAGTGCCATGTGTAGTTTTCCTGATCTGATACGACTTCGATACCGTTGCTGAAATCACGGATCATGCTGTCAAGTTCTTCGGTGTCTCTTAAGCCGAACGCATAGACGATATAGTCAGTAACCGCACCGTTATTCGACAGTACGAGCACTGCCTCCTGTGAGTTCTCAGGCCATCTGCCTGCCTTGATATCGTACTGGTTGATGTAGAGTGACTCATTCTCGGGCAACTCGTAAAATACATTCATGCTGTAAGCAGATGAGAATACGCTGGAAGAAGAAAGGCCCATGGAGGCAAAGTCATTATTGGGGTTTACCTGCCTGTAATTGCCTGTTCCCTTTTCGTAGTAATAGATCTGGGGCGTAAGGCCGTACGAATACTCAACACCGTTTGTGAGTTCGTAGATATTGGTTTTCCCGCTGTCGAAATATTCCTTGAGGGAGATAAGGTCATTGGTCCTTACTGTCGAGAGGATCTGGCTTACTGAAGGGACTTCGATGATCTCGCCTTCTCCTGCCGGTTCCCATGTCTCAGTCGAGACCATCATCATCGACATGAAAGATATCGACGAACTCTCTATAGACAACGGATATTGAGACAGGGTCTGCGCTTCGATCCTGCCGATATATGTGTTTACGCCGTTTGACATTGATAAGATCAGGGCAATGCCGATAATGCCGATAGATCCTGCGAAAGCTACGAGTATTGTCCTTGTCTTCTTCGTCCAGAGGTTATTAAAACTCAGCGCCAGAGACGTGAAGAAGTTCATGGATGCTTTGCCGAGATTCTTATGAACCGGCTTGGGTGTATCGGCATTCTCTTCAGGATTGAAAGCATCGCTGTCGTCGATTATCTTACCGTCCTTTACCCTAACGATCCTGGTAGCATAATCTTCAGCAAGTTCAGGGTTGTGGGTAACCATGACGACCAGACGGTCTTTTGCGACCTCTTTAAGAAGGTCCATGACCTGGATACTCGTCTCTGTATCGAGTGCGCCCGTAGGCTCGTCTGCAAGAAGGATCTTAGGGTCATTTACAAGAGCTCTCGCAATGGCAACTCTCTGCATCTGACCGCCCGACATCTGATTAGGCTTCTTGTGAGCCTGCTCGCGGAGGCCGACCTTGTCCAGCGCCTCAAGAGCCCTTCTTTTACGCTCTTTGCCGGAGATACCGGAGATCGTAAGCGCAAGCTCTACATTGGACAAAACAGTCTGGTGCGGGATCAGGTTATAGCTCTGGAATACGAAACCGATCGTGTGGTTTCTGTATGAATCCCAGTCCCTGTCCTTATAACGCTTTGTGGAAACGCCGTTGATAATGAGGTCTCCCGAATCATAGCGGTCGAGACCTCCGATGATGTTAAGCAGTGTCGTCTTGCCTGAACCCGAAGGTCCGAGGATCGCAACAAACTCATTATCCCTGAGATTCAGAGAAACTCCGTCAAGTGCCTTCTGAACGAGACTGCCGGTTTTGTATTCTTTACGTATATCCCTTATTTGAAGCATAGCAACGCAATTCTATCACGCGTGCAGTGAATAATCTTTACGAATTATGTGAATTATTGGGAAATTCCGAGTAATTCGGAAGGTTAAATAATTCACGCACGCGAAAACCCTTATTCCTTTAAATTTTCGAAATGCCTATATTACTTATATATTTACCGAAGCATCCCGCCCCTTATTGCGGGAGCTTCGAATAAAGCCATGTTACCTTGCTCGGGAACTTCTCCTTGTTGATCTTGGAGAACTGCTGGAACTGGATCCTTCTGATTCCCTTAAGGAAAGGTTTGATCGCTTCAGCGAGCCCCTTGCATTCTGTCTCAAATGTCTCATCCGGGCAGTCCATGATGCACAGATAAGATCTGTCTTTGCGGTTGTTCGCAGGTGTTGATACGAGGATCAATACCTTGACGATGTCAGCATGCTTACCGCAATAAGATTTTACTGCGTTCTCGATAACGGCAAACTCAGGTGTGTCAGAAGGGTTAGATACGATGACCTTCTGGATGCCCGGCATGTTGGGACCGCCGTTTCCGATGAAGTTATCAAGGTCTCTGTTGCCCGTTCCACCCAAAGCAAGTGAAGCGTTATCGCCTGCACCTTCGCCGAATCTTTCCTTGAAGATCGTTGTGCCTACCATCTTGTCTACAAGTTCCTTGTGGATCGTGATGGTAACAGGTCCGCCCGGATTGACCAGGAATCCCTGATGGTGGTTGTCTCTTGAGATAGCTGCCGTCTGCGCAAAGCTCAGGCAAAGGCGCTTATCGGGACCGCCCTGCTTACCAAAACCGTTCTTAAGTGCTCTCTGCGCGAGTGCCTGTGATGTGAAAACGGGAAGGTAAGAAGAATTCGGATCCTGCTTTGTGGTGATGCCGACAAAACCGATGGCGCTCTTGCCGTTCTGTGCGGGAGAGATTTTTGCGATTGTAACAAACTCGGATGTCATGAGTGAATCCATTACGGTACCGAAGAAAACCGGGTCCTTGCCGAACTTGCCGTACTCGCAGAGCATTGCAGTGGTTCTCGGGTTGCCTGCATTAGCCATTCCCTTGCAGGAAGGATCCTTCATGTCTTCAATGCCCTTGCCGTCTGTAAGGACAGCAAATCTCTGGACAGCACTTGAAGCGTTATCGTCCGGATTTTCCGGAAGCGGAATGTCGCCTCTTGTGATCTCGATCTCAACTCTTTCGTAGGAGATCTCGTCAACGAATTCCCTGTTCTCGTTTCTGATCTTCTCGACCTTAACGGTAAACTTGTCGCCTCTTCCCTGATAAAGGAATACTTCCGCGCCTGCCTTGAGGGTACCTCTGATGGTACCGCGGACAATGATATTTCCTTTAGTCTCAGGTTCAGCGCTCAAAGGGATCTCGTCACAAACAACGAAAAATGTCATGCCCTCAGGAATGCCGTCACCCTCAAGGATCTTTTTGGCTGCCTGCTTGGACTGCTCTTCAAGGAAGCTTTCCTGCTTAGCCTGTTCCTCCTGGGCCTGCTGTCTTTCCTCGGCCTTGGCGAGCTTTTCCTTCTGCTCCTCCTCACGGGCCTCAAGGATGACCTTCATCTCCTCTGTAACACTGTTACTTTGCTTATTTTCAGAGGACTTTGCGCCCTTCTCTTCATCTTTCTTTTTCCTGCCGAAAAGTGCCATACTTAATTCCTGCTCCCTCGTAATTATTAATTCCAACAAGGAATTATAGCACATCAGGTGTACACTTTCCTTTTTTGCATATCCTGACCGTAAGTAATAGAATAACCCCATAAACCTGAAAGAGGCGTCTTATGGAATACGACAGACAGGACATATTGGATAAAGCGGCCCAGGCATACGACCATGCTGAAGAAACCATCAGGGCGATGGACAAAGTCTTCCAGAATGTCACCGGCAGCGATTACGATGCCGAGCTTACGCTTGCCCAGTTCGACATGATCCTTCAGGGCGTCCTCCTGAGCGTCGCATGCGCAGACGGCATTTTCGATCCGGTTGAACAGGATTTCATAAGACAGTTCGCAATGCACGGCGACCTTCTCGAATACATAAAGAACGATGCCGAATTTGAGATCGACCTCACATGGGATCTCATCGCGAGCCTCCCTGAAGATGTATCATCAGCACTCATCCAGGTCCTTCCGCAGGTATTGGACGACCAGTGCGAGAGCTTCATCTACCCTCTTGCCGCAGTCGATTTCTCATACAGCCAGTACGGCGGCATCATTACTACACCGGGCGATTTCCTAAAGTCCATCGAAGCTGACATGATCCAGATCGCCGGCCTCCTTGCTTTCGTTGATTCAGACGGCACGGAAGACGAGATCAGCGCTGCTGTCTCCATGATCTACGAGCTTGAAGGAAAGCATTGGAGAGACCTCCTCTCCGGCAGAGCTCTCGGCCCCGGAGAAGAAAAGACCTGATCTTTCAGACCAGGTCCTTGTTAAAACTTTATCTGATTTCCCGGAATCAATATCCGAATTCCTCGATCCAGTAGTATCCGTATCCGTCATCTGTGGTATACAGAGCGGCACCGAATGATCTGTAGTCAGGATTCATCATGTTTGCATAGTGTCCTGAAGATCCTACCCATGCATAGTGGACTTCTGAAACTGATCTCTGTCCGTAAGCTATATTCTCAGCGTAAGTATAGTCACTTGCCGTCCACCACTCGTCACCATTAGGTCTCTGGTGGTTTGCATTTTGTTCATTGGTCAGAAGCGGAAGCTCTGCGGCGCGGATACATGCACAATTCTCAAGCTCGCCGCTCCAAGTAAGAGGTTCAAGGCCGGCTGCTTCTCTTTCAGAATTAACATAATCCAAAAGTTCGTAAACGGCTGAACCATATCCTGCTGAATAACCTGAATCACCGGATGAGCCTGAATCATCAGATGAACCTGAACCTGTATCTCCGTCAGTTGTCGTTCCGCCTGAGTTGGCCGTGTCTGCCGCACCTGCAGAAGCAGCGCTTGAAGCTGCATCAGAAGATCCTGCAGGAGCATAACCCGTGTTGTCGATGATCTCCTCTTCGGGATGCTCTTCGATATATGCTTCTCTGGGTTCCAGATAGCTGAGCACGTAATACTCGGCATTCATGTAGATGATCTTATACCATTCGCCGTCAGTGGCTACGACGATTACTCTCTCGCCTGCTTTGAGGTCGGTCGAGAGACCGCTGCTCATGACGTCAGGAAGGCTGAAAGCCTTTGTGTCCATGGTAACTACGTATTCAATGTTGCCGGAAACAGGAGTAAAGAATCTTACTGCCTGTGAGTCTTCGGCCTCCTTGTGCCTCTCTTCCCAATCCTCGGGAGCATCCGCGGGAATTATCTCGGCACTCTTAACATAATATCTCTGACCGCCGTATGAGATTGCGGCCCATCCGTCTCTGGAGAAACCAAGCACCTCAAAAGCAGCTTCTTCCATGAGAGACGGTCTGTCCTCGTCTGTCTCCTTGGGATCAGCATAAAGCTTGAGTCTGCCTTCCTTGGACTTGTAGTAGTTCTCTCCGGGTGTAGTGGCAGTAAAGATACGGATATCGTCGTGTTCGTTGATGATCTCTTCGACAGGCACTTCTTCAGGCTCTGTCACTTCTGTCTCTTCAACTGTCTCTTCAGGATTTGTGGTCTCTCTGATGGCAACTTCGATAAGAACCGTTCCGTCGCTTGCTTCAAGCGTGGTCTCACCTGTGCCCGAAGCTCTTGCCCCGTTCAGATAACCTGTGATCTTAAATGCTACGAAAGCCAATATGCACAATAAGACAACTACGATTCCCGCAATGAGGAACTCGTACCTCGTCTTTATATCGCGTTCTTTATTCTTTTCGGTCATAACACTTCTCTGGGCTTCCTTCCAGACCCGGACCCGAGCCTGCCCTTCCGAAGAATGCCCTTTACCTCATAATAAATAATAAATCTGTAGTCATTTGATTTCAAGTTACAGAGTTTTGACATAAGGACAGAAAGCCTGTTTTGACCACGATTTAAGCAATATGACCGATATCGTGTTATACTTTTTTTACATTTGTTTATCAGGAGGGACTCGTAATGGATAAGAAGAAGAGGGTTCTTATCATCGGCGGATCAGCCGGAGCAGCCGCACTTGTAGCATTGATCGTTGTTACCATCGTACTTGCTAACAGACCCAGCGCTCTTATCGTAAGAGGTCTAGTCAACACGATCTCTGATGCGAAGAGGATCGAGGTTTTCGATGTCGCTGACGATGTTGCAAACGGCGGATCTATTGCGGTATCGGCAAATCTCGATAAATTTGCCAAAGACGATGTTACCGTTGAAGCCAAGCTCTACACTGATCTGGACAGCTTAAAAGGCGGATATGAGATGACGGTAGCCGAAGACGATGAAAAGGTGCTTCAGGCAAGAGTCCTTTACAGCGAAGATAAATTTGCTTTCACCTGCCCCGAGCTCGTTGACGGAGCTTACGGCATAAACTATAAGAATCTCGAGAAGAACCTCCCGGGTTCCATTTTCGATCCTGATGAAGAGACTGATTATTCACTTTCCGAAGAGCAGTTCGATTATTTCCTGAACCTTAAGGATACAGCCAAAAACAACAAGAACCTTGAGCGCGACATTGACAACATGAGCGCGAAATACAGAAAGCTCATCGTTGAAAAGCTCGTTAAGTATGCTGAAGTCGGCAGATCTTCTAAGACGATCACAGTCGGCGGCGAGAAGATCCCCTGCACGGTGATCTCACTTTCGATCGACCAGGATGCACTCGCACTCGCAATCACTGATGTTGTCGAGTATGCACAGGAAGACAAGGATCTCGAGAAGCTCATAAACCGTGTTGCTGCAAACGGTTCTTACAACGAAGAACCTGATGAGATCATCGACGAGTTCTATGACAGTCTCGATGAGATCCTGGATAGCATCGACAACCTTACCGAAGAAGATATCGACATCACATTGGATTTCTACATCACAAGTTCAGGCAGAAGAATTGCCCAGGTCGATGCAGAATTCGATATCGATAATGAAGAAACAGAGTTTTCCATCGTTCTCGGCAAGAATGTCTCAACTTCAAAAGAGATGAGCATTACTGCAAAGAACAAGAAATACAATGAGACATACTCCATTGTTTATTCCGTTAAGGAAAACAGTTCCAAGCTTTATGAGTCTGAGATCGAGATCTCCCATAAAAGAGACTCCGGCAGCAGCGGAAGCAAAGAAGACAAGCAGAAGATCACCATTGAATGGGACAAGAAGACCTCTGATTTCGAGCTCGAGTATAAGAATAGATGGGACGAAAAGTACTCCATCAAGGGAACTCTTACACAGAAGGGTGACAAGTATATCTTCGTTCTTACGAACATCAAATCCGACGGAAATGCCATCCCGAACGTAAAGTCTCTTGAGCTGACGGTAACTATCGACAGAAAAGATCCGGCACCTTCTGTACCGGGCGGTTTCACGGATATCACGAGGATGGAAAACCGCGAATTCAAGCATCTCGTCGAGGACATTAGCGATGGTGTACAAGACCTCTGGGATGAGTATTTCGACTAAATTCTCTAATAAATAATATTTTAATTGACTAAAAGCCCTGCCCTTTAATTCGGTAGGGCTTTGTTTTATACTTTAAAGGCTTATGTTCAGTTTTTTCTGAACAGAATCCAAGTCAAAAGAGGTGTGCACATGAAGAAAGTTCTGGTATGCAAGGAAAGCCTGCCTGCCGAGACACGTGTTGCTCTTATCCCGGATGACATCAAGAAGCTCACAGGTATGGGCTTTGAGTTCACGGTTGTAAGCGGAGCAGGTCTCAAGAGCGGCTTTGAAGATGCGGATTACGAACAGGCCGGCGCCAAGATCGTCAAGAAAGAAAAAGACGGTCTCAAGGATGCTGAGATTGTTGTCAGAATCCTCAAGCCTGATTCAGCTGACGGAATGAATCCCGATACGGTTCACATCAGCTTCCTCGATCCCTTCAATGAGAAGGATCTCCTTAACGGATTTGCAAAGAACAATGTTCAGGCAGTATCTCTGGAGATGATCCCCAGAACGACACTCGCACAGAAGATGGACGTTCAGTCTTCACAGACATCACTCGCAGGCTACGTTGCAGTTCTCAATGCTGCAGCACGCATGCCCAAGATACTTCCGATGATGGTTACTCCTGCAGGAACCATCAATCCCGCCAGAGTATTCGTTATCGGCGTAGGCGTTGCCGGTCTCCAGGCCATCGCAACGGCAAAGAGACTCGGCGCACGTGTTGACGCTTTTGATACAAGACCGGTCGTTGAAGAGCAGGTTAAGTCATTGGGCGCTAACTTCGTTAAGATCGATCTGGGCGAGATGGGCCAGACTGATCAGGGTTACGCAAAAGAGCTCACACCCGAGCAGATTGCAAAGCAGAAGGAAGCTCAGGCTAAGGTCTGCGAGAAAGCAAATATCGTTATCACGACCGCTAAGGTCTTCGGCCGCAAGGCTCCCGTACTCATCGAAAAGAACGTTATCGACCGTATGCAGGCCGGCAGCATAATCGTTGACATGGCTGTTTCCACAGGCGGTAACGTAGAAGGTTCAGATCCCAAGAAGGAAGTCATCACCGATAACGGTGTAATCATCCTCCCCGGTGACGAACTCCAGCGTCAGGTACCGTGGGATGCATCAAAGATGCTCTCAGGCAACATCTCCGCATTCCTTACACACTTCTACAACAAGGAGTCCAAGGAATTCGAAGTCAACCTGTCTGATGAGATCATGAAGGGCTGCCTTCTCACACAGGGCGGAGCCATCATCCACGAGAGATTTAAGGAGGCTTAATATATGGAAATTTCCACAGATACAATTATGCTCTTGATCTTCGTATTCATTATCGCTGCCTACTTAGGCGTCGAGCTCATCTCGAAGGTCCCTTCACAGCTTCACACCCCTCTCATGAGCGGTACGAACGCAATCTCCGGAATCACGATCGTCGGCGCTATCGCAGCTACGGCTATCAATGCATCCGGTAACCATGTTTTCGGCATCATCCTCGGCGCGATCGCTATCTTCTTCGCTACGGTCAACGTAATCGGCGGATACTTCGTAACCGACAGAATGCTCGCAATGTTCAAGAAGAAGGAGACACCTAAGAAATGAGTGATTACATTTGCATCGTACTTTACATGATTTCTTGTGTCCTCTTCATCATGGGCATCAAGAAACTCGGAAAAGCAGATACCGCACGTAAGGGTAATCTCTATTCTTCAATCGGTATGCTTATCGCAGTCGTAGCAGTCCTCATTTCCCAGGACGTTATCGACGGCGGACTTGTCAGCTATCTCCTCATCATCCTCGCAATCGCAGGCGGAAGCGTTGTTGGTTTCATCTGGTCCAAGAAGGTCGAGATGACAGGCATGCCACAGCTCGTTGCCCTTTTCAACGGTTTCGGCGGTCTTTCCTCAATGCTCGTTGCTATCTCACAGTTCACTGCAGGCGTTACAGAGGATGCATTCACAGGACTTACACTCGGACTTACGATCCTCATCGGTGCAGTTGCTTTCACAGGTTCACTCATCGCCTGGGGTAAGCTTGCAGGCCTTGCAATGTTCAAGAAGAACTTCGTAATTCCCGGCAAGAACTTCATCAACGCAGGAATCCTCGCTGTCTCAGCACTCGGAATCCTCTTCATCTGCATCTCACCTGACGGCGGTCTTGGTGTTGCAGGTGTCATCATCACAACACTCTCATCTCTGGTACTTGGCGTTACGCTGGTTATCACGATCGGCGGCGGCGACATGCCGGTTATCATCTCTTTCCTTAACGCACTCTCCGGACTTGCTGCAGCATTTGCAGGCTTCCCTATCGGCAACACGGTCCTCATCGTATCCGGCTGCCTCGTAGGTGCTTCAGGCGTCATCCTTACACTCATCATGTGCAAGGCTATGAACAAGTCATTCGTATCACTCCTCTTCAAGACAACCAAGAAGAAGGCAGCTGCTGCAGAGGGCGAGCACAAGGAACCCAAGTCAATGTCCGTCGAGGATGCTTTCCTTATCCTCGAAGCTGCAAAGAGCGTTGTATTCGTTCCCGGTTACGGTATGGCTGTTGCCCAGGCTCAGCACGCTGTTAAGGAGCTCTGCGACGTACTCGAAGAAAACGGCTGCGAAGTTAACTTCGCCATCCACCCCGTTGCAGGACGTATGCCCGGTCACATGAACGTTCTCCTCGCTGAAGCTAACGTTCCTTACGAGCAGCTCAAGACTGCAGACGAACTCAATCCCCAGATGCCCAACACAGACATCGCTATCGTCATCGGTGCTAACGACGTTGTTAACCCCGCTGCGATCAACGACGAGTCCTCACCTATCTACGGCATGCCTATCGTAAACGCTTACGAGGCACGTACGGTATTCGTCCTCAAGCGTGGTCAGGGTACAGGCTTCTCCGGCATCGAGAACCCACTCTTCACGATGGACAACACCGTCATGATCTACGGCGATGCTAAGCAGACCGTATCACAGCTCGTAGTCGAGTTCGAAAACGAC
>JAEEGH010007883.1_pt1 | contig 25396 bp, 17 predicted proteins | sample 9134181 | NCBI WGS metagenome assembly JAEEGH01 (sample SAMN16246544, study PRJNA631951) | gut metagenome | biome: gut microbiome; feature: rumen; material: DP-attached | host: Bos | place: Iran: Karaj | collected 2018-10
AGTTTTCGGCATCGGGATAGTCGGCCACCCATGAGCCACGGAACCACTGCACTTTGCCCTGTGCAATCTGCTCGCGGAGAGCAGCTGGCGGGTTGACGTCAACTTGGACATCGATACCCAACAAGCCTAGCTGCTGCTGGAGGTACTTGCAGAGGTCGAGGTAGTTGGCGGTAGTGGAGAGTTTCAGTTTCGGCAGCCCTTTGCCGTCGGGATATCCAGCCTCGGTGAGCAACGCTTTGGCGCGGTCGGGGTTGTACTCGTAGAATGGTTCTTCGGCATTGCCAGGCAGGCCACGCGGTACGAAGCCGTAGACACCAGGTTCGCCGATGTTGTTGCGCAGGTAGCGCATCATCTTGCGGCGGTCGAAGCCGAGGTTTATCGCCTGACGGATGCGGCGGTCTTTCAACGGCGAGTCGTCGCCGTCCATATTGAAGCCCAGGTACTCGGTGTTGAGGTACGGCGTGGAGACCATATCGATGCGGTCGGCATACTTGGCCTTCAGCGTGCCGTCTTGATTGAGCACCTCGTCTTTATAGCTGGCGTCGAGCGAGTTCATAAAGTCGAGGTTGCCCTTGACGAACTCCAGAAACACCGTCTGGCGGTCGACGATAAAGGTAACAGCCACAGCATCGAGGTAGGGGAGGCCATTCTCGAAATATAGCGGGTTCTTGCGCATCACCAGTTTCACGCCCTCTTTCCAGTACTGGAACTGGAAGGGGCCTGTGCCGCAGGGATGATTGCGGAAGTCTTTGCCGTAGTGTTCCACCACCTCGCGCGGCACCACCGAGCAGTATACCATGCCGAGCATGGAGAGGAACGGCGCGAAGGGACGTTTGAGACGCACCACGAATGTACTGTCGTCGGATGCCGAGAAGCCCTCCACATCGCTGAATATCCACACCCCAGGCGACGCCACCGATGGGTCAAGTATGCGGTTGAAGGAGTAGACGAAGTCGGAAGCCGTGACACGTCGCGTGCTGTCGGACGTTCCGAAAAGTGCGTTCTTGTGGAAATAGACATCGTCGCGTAGCGTGAAGGTATAGGTGAGGCCGTCGTCGCTGATGGCCCAACTCTTGGCCACCGACGGCTGCACCTCCAGATTGGAATCCAGCTCAATCAGGCCGTTGTACAGCTGGCGGCAGGGCCAGATGATGCTCTGGTCCTTGGCGAAGGCAGGGTCGAGCGTGGCGATACCAGCCGACTCATTATATCGGAATATCTGCTTGTCGCTGTGGTTATGACGGTTGCAGCCAACCATCAGCACTACCGCAAAAACAATATATACAATACGTTTCATATTATAACACTAACTCCTAACTACTAACTATTATAAACAACTTTCCCGTCTACCATCGTCATCCTCACGCAGTCGCCGTGCGAGGCGTACACCAGGTCGGAGAGGCTCTTCACGTCGGCGAGGAATAGGTCGGCAGGTTGTCCTGCAGCGATGGTGTGGCCGAGGGTGGCAATGGAGAGTATCTGCTCGGCCGGCACCACCGTGGGGTCGCCGCGCCATCCTTTCTGCAGCAGGGCGGCGGTCTTCATCGCCTCAATCATGTCGAGGTTGTTGCTGCTGGCGGCGCCGTCGGTGCCGAGGGCCACACGGACACCGGCCTCCATCAGTTCGAGCATCGGGAAGCGGTAGCCGCTGCCCAATTTAAGGTTAGAATTGGGACAGTTTACAGCTGTAACATGGTGCTCACCCATGAGGCGTATCTCATTGTCGGACAGATAGAGACAGTGTGCGGCGATAATGTTACAACCCATCAAGTCGAGCACTCCGAGCCTGTCGAGCAACTCCCACGGACGGCAGCCGTATTTGGCCAGGCAGTCGTCCACCTCCTTCTGCGTCTCGCTCATGTGGATGTGCATCGGCAGGCCGTACTTGACGCATGCCTCGGCCGAACGGCGCAGTCCTTTCTCGCTTACAGTGTACACCGAGTGGGGAGCGATGGAGAAAGTTAAGAGTTTAGAGTTTAGAGTTAAGAGTTCTGTTATTTCTGCATTCTCTAGGTCCTCTCCGTCGCCGAAGATATTGAAACCCAGGCGGGCCTCGATGCCGCTATCGGCTACGGCTCGTGCCATGGCCGGCAGGTGGAAGTACATGTCGTTGAAGGTTGTGGTGCCCGACGCCAACATCTCGCGGCAAGCTTGAAGGGTGCCATGATACACAGTCTCGTCGGTGAGTTTCTGTTCGGCAGGCCATATATAGTCCTTCAGCCAAACATCGAGCGGCTGGTCGTCGCCCAGACCGCGAAATAGCGTCATGGGCGCATGCGAGTGCATGTTGCACAAACCTGGGAAAACAGAAAGTCCATGCGCGTCGAAGTCGACTGCGCATGGACTATGGGGAGTAACGCTTTCGATAATCGGGCCGTTGACAACGATATCCACGGCCTTGCCGTCGAGCAGAGCGTTGCCTATGGTCATTGCACAAGTATCAGCAGGTCGTTCTGCTGTCCTTTCACCACGCCGCCGCGGATGTCGAAAGTCATCTCGCCCTCGGCGGTTACGATGCGCAGCGTGCCTTTGGCAAGCGACGAGATGATGGGGGCGTGATTGTTGAGCACCTCGAACAAGCCGCCCGTGCCTGGCAACTGCACCAGCGAGGCTTCGCCGTCATACAGCGTGCTGTCGGGTTTTGTTATCTTGACTTTCATTTCGTTTCAGCTAAAATCTTCTCGCCTTTCTCTATGGCTTCCTCGATGGTGCCTACCATCAGGAATGCCTGCTCGGGCAGGTAGTCGACCTCGCCGTCGAGGATCATCTTGAAGCCCTTGATAGTGTCCTCGATGTTGACGAACTTACCTTCCAGGCCCGTGAATGCCTCGGCCACGAAGAAGGGCTGCGACAGGAAGCGCTGCACTCGGCGGGCACGGCTGACGACCAGCTTGTCCTGCTCGCCGAGCTCTTCCATACCAAGGATGGCGATGATGTCCTGCAGCTCGTTGTAGCGCTGCAGCATCTGCTTCACGCGCTGGGCGGTCTGGTAGTGCTCCTCGCCGACGATGTCGGGCGAGAGGATGCGCGAGGTGGAATCCAGCGGGTCGACGGCAGGGTAGATGCCGAGCTCCGAGATCTTACGCGAGAGCACCGTCTGTGCGTCGAGGTGGGCGAAGGTGGTGGCGGGAGCGGGGTCCGTCAAGTCGTCGGCAGGCACGTAGACGGCCTGTACCGAGGTGATACTTCCGCGTTTGGTGGAGGTGATGCGCTCCTGCATCAGACCCATCTCGGTGGCCAGTGTGGGCTGGTAACCCACAGCCGAGGGCATACGACCCAACAGAGCCGACACCTCGGAACCTGCCTGGGTGAAACGGAAGATGTTGTCGATGAAGAGCAGGATATCGCGACCGCCAGTCTTCTCATCGCCGTCGCGGTAGTATTCGGCAAGGGTGAGGCCAGCGAGGGCCACACGGGCACGAGCACCGGGCGTCTCGTTCATCTGGCCGAAGACCATGGTGCATTTCGAGTCCTTCAGAGCCTCCTTGTCGATCTTGCTCAGGTCCCAGCTGCCTTCTTCCATCGACTTGACGAACTCGTCGCCGTATTTGATAACGCCGGCCTCGATCATCTCGCGCAGCAGGTCGTTGCCCTCACGGGTACGCTCGCCCACGCCGGTGAAGACACTCATGCCGGAGTATTTCTTTGCGATATTGTTGATGAGCTCCTGGATTAGCACGGTCTTGCCCACGCCGGCACCACCGAAGAGGCCGATCTTACCGCCCTTCAGGAAGGGCTGGATGAGGTCGATGACCTTGATGCCGGTGTAGAGGATTTCCTGACTGGTAGAGAGGTTCTCAAACTTGGGCGGGTCGCGGTGGATGCTGTAGCGCTTCTCGGTCTTCGGGGCGGGCATACCGTCGATGGTCTCGCCGATGACATTGAAGAGGCGGCCGTTGATGTCCTCGCCCACAGGCATGGAGATCGGCTCGCCGAGCGAGAGGACCTCCATACCGCGCTCAAGGCCGTCTGTGGAGTCCATGGCGATGCAGCGCATGGTGTTCTCACCGATGTCCTGCTGGCATTCGAGGATGATGGTGGTGCCGTCGTGGCGCTTCACGCTCAGGGCGGTATAGATGTCGGGAAGAGCTTCGCCGTCAGGGAATGTTACGTCCACCACGGCGCCAATAATCTGAGATATTTTACCTTTCAGTTCCATATAACGTTTAAAGTTTAAGGTTTAAAGTTTAAAGAATTAAGATTTAAGAAAGGCTGCGTCAGCCTCTTTAACCGTTAACCGTTAACCTTTAACCTTTATTAAATTGCGATGCAAAGATACGAAAAAATATCCATGCATCGCATTTTTTTTATTCACTTCCCTTTTTTTTAACATTTCACGGCCAGTCGACCACTTTTTCCAACAGCGAATCATGTCAAGTTTGGCAGTAGACGCACACATGCAGCCGGTCATAAAATGCCTGAAATGAAAACTTAACAAAAACTTAACCTTTTCGTAACAATTTTGAAACAATCTGTTTGTATTTTTGTTGCGTCAAATCAACAGTACAGACTGATATGGACTTTACAACAATTCTACTGATTATCATTAACTTTGCAGGTTCGTTGGCAGTATTTCTTTTCGCCATGAAAATGATGAGCGAGGGCTTGCAGAAGGTGGCGGGTAGCAAGATGCGTGCAGTGCTTGGCCGCATGACGGGAAAACCGTTGAATGGTATTCTTACGGGTACGGCGGTGACGGCTGCCATCCAGTCGTCGAGTGCAACAACTGTGATGGTGGTGAGTTTCGTCAACGCCGGATTGCTGACGCTTAGTGGTGCGGTGGCGGTCATTATGGGCGCCAATATCGGCACCACGGTGACGGCCTGGATTATCACCCTGCTGGGTCTCGGTAGCGGCTCTGGCTATTTTGACTTGCCACTATGCATTGCCGCTACCAGCCTTGCCTTCTTTTTCATGAAGCGCGACAAGATGCATTCCATCGGTCAAACCATTATCGGCCTTGCGTTGCTGCTGGTCGGTATGCGTTGTCTGCAAAACGCGATGCCTGACCTCGGCAATTATCCGTCGATGCTGCACGGCCTCGCATCGTTAAGCGGTTATGGTTTCTGGTCGGTGATTCTCTTCGTGGCCATCGGTGCGGTGCTGACATGCGTGGTGCAAGCTTCTGCGGCGACGATGGCCATCACTCTGCTGATGCTTCACAACGGCTGGATTGGTCTAGATGTTGCCGTTGCACTGGTGATGGGCGAGAACATCGGCACCACAGTCACGGCCAATATCGCCGCCATGGTGGCGGGCATCAACGGCAAACGTGCCGCAAGGGCACACCTTGTGTTTAATGTGATAGGTGTCACTCTTACGCTCATCCTTTTCCACCCCATCCTCTCAGTGGTGCAGACGGTCTTCCCCGACGATGCACCGATGGCTCTTTCGCTCTTCCACACTATGTTCAACGTGATGAACGTAGGTGTGCAGTCTTGGTTCGTGCCGCAGATTGTGTGGCTTGTCACACGCATGGTGCCAGAAAAGAAGGTGGAATCCGAGAGCGACGCCTACCGTCTTACCTACATCAGTCGTGGTCCAGTTGGTACCGCAGAACTCAATCTGCAAAGTGCCAAGAAGGAGTTGCAACTCTTCTCCAAGCAGGTGTTGCGAATGTACGCCCTGCTACCCGAATTGCGGACCGTGCGCAACATGAAAGAAATGGAGGCTGTGGTGGGACGCATAGAACGATATGAGCAACTGACCGACCAAATGGACATGGAATTGACCAAATTCCTTACAGCTGTCGGCAGCGGAGGTATCAGCACCCATGGCTCCGAGCGCATCAGTGCCATGATGCGTGTCAGTGACAACCTTGAAAGCATTGGTGACAGCATCCTGCAAATAGCTTTGACACGAAAAAACAAATACTCCGACGCTGTGCATTTCAGTGCCGAACAAAACGCCAACCTCGCTGAGATGAGCGCATTAGTAGAGAACGCCTTGCTGGTGATGGATGGCAACCTCGTGGACTACGACCGAGCGGACCTTGATGCTGCCAACGCTGCAGAGAACGAAATCAACCTCTGTCGCGACCGCCTGCGCAACGAACACCTCGAAGCCCTCAAGCACAACCAATACGGCTATGAAGTCGGTAACGCCTACAGCAGCCTCTACGCTCAATATGAGAAGCTGGCCGACTTTGCCATCAACGTAACCGAAGCCGTCACCGGTGGCAAACGATAAGGTACCCGATAAAGTTCTTTCATTATAGTCAAAATCTACTATAGTGTTCTTGACACGATTGAGATAAAAAAAGGGCCGGAGTCCATCTCCAGCCTTTTTTCGGGTTAGCGGTTAGCGGTTATTGGGGGCTACCGCATCATGTTATCGTCAAATAGACTGCGCAAGCGTCGATAACCTATCTGCCTGACCTTTGGTCACGGCCTGCGACCTTGTGGAGCAAACCAATAACCTATAACCCTTATTTGATTCTCATCTTGTAGAACGAGCGGTAGACGAAGTAGAGGGCGATGAGGAGGAAGAGGATGCCGACATAGGGGGCGGCAGCCTGGAAGCTGGCGCTGATGGCAATCTCCATGGCGAGGACTCCGAAGAGGGTGGTGAACTTAATGATGGGGTTCAGAGCCACCGAAGAGGTGTCCTTGAAGGGGTCGCCCACGGTGTCGCCCACCACGGAAGCGTCGTGGAGGTCGGTACCCTTGGCCTTGAGGTCCACTTCGACCACCTTCTTGGCGTTGTCCCAAGCGCCGCCGGCGTTAGCCATGAACATGGCCTGGAAGAGGCCGAAGACGGCGATGGAGATGAGGTAGGAGATGAAGAGGCAGATGGCGTTGTTGCCACCGATGCTCTCGGGCGAGGAGATGCAGGCGAATCCCAGGGCGAAGCAGAAGATGGCGATAAAGATGTTGATCATGCCTTTCTGAGCGTAGTTGGTGCAAATCTTGACCACTTCCTGGCTCTTCTCGGTGTCGGCCTTCTTGGGGGCGTTGGCGTCGAGTTTGATATTGTCCTTGATGTACTCCACAGCGCGGTTGGCACCCGTGGTGACGGCCTGCATGGAGGCGCCGGTGAACCAGTAGATGACGCAGCCGCCGAGGATGAATCCGAGGATGGAGTAGGGGTTGAGGAGGTTGAGGATGGCCTCGGGCTGGATGCCGAGTTCGTCCTTGATCATCACGATGAGGCTGAAAATCATAGTGGTGGCACCCACAACGGCGGTGCCGATAAGTACGGGCTTCGAGGTGGCTTTGAAGGTGTTGCCGGCACCATCGTTGGCCTCGAGGTAGTATTTGGCTTTCTCGAAGTCGGGCTTGAAGCCGAATTCGCTTTCCACCTCCTTGGTGGTCTTCTCGATATCATCTTCGATGAGGGAGAGCTCGTAGACGCTCTGGGCGTTGTCGGTCACAGGACCGTAGGAGTCGACAGCGATGGTCACGGGGCCCATGCCCAGCATGCCGAAGGCCACGAGGCCGAAGGCGAAGATGGCGGGATAGACGGGCAGGATGGCGGTGAGACCGAAGCCTTCGCAGGCGAAGTAGGAGGCGAGCATCAGGACGAAGAAGACGAGTCCCGTCCAGAAGCCGGAGAAGTTGCCGGACACGAGGCCAGAGAGGATATTCAGCGAGGCGCCGCCCTGCTTGGAAGCGGAGACCACCTCGTCGACATGCTTCGACTTGGGCGAGGTGAAGATCTTGGTGAGCTCGGGGATGAGGGCTGCACCGAGGGTGCCGCAGGAGATGATGGTGGCGAGAGCCAACCAGGCGTTGCCGGGAAGGGCTTCGTGGAGCATGAAGTAGGAGGCACAGAAGGTTCCGACGATGGAGAGGATAGAGGTGATCCACACCAGTGAGGTGAGCGGTTTCTCGAAGTCGAGGTCGTCGGCATTCTTGTATTTGGAAGTGGAGAGGGCGCTATTAATATAGTACGCGAGGACGGAGGCCACGATGCCGAGGATACGCATCACGAAAATCCAGACGAGCATGGGAATGCGGTATTCCTCGGGGACAGCCACGAGGATGAAGGAAACGAGGGCCACGCCGGTGACGCCGTAGGTCTCGAAGCCGTCGGCGGTGGGTCCAATGCTGTCGCCGGCATTGTCACCGGTGCAGTCGGCAATGACACCGGGGTTGCGGGGATCGTCCTCACCGATTTTGAAGACCACCTTCATGAGGTCGCTTCCGATGTCGGCAATCTTGGTGAAGATACCACCAGCGATACGGAGGGCGGAAGCACCGAGCGATTCGCCGATGGCAAAGCCGATGAAGCAGCTACCGGCGAGGTCACCGGGCATGAGGAGCAGGATGACGAGCATCAGCACCAGCTCGATGCAGATGAGCACAATACCGATAGACATACCGGCACGCAGCGGGATATTCAGCAGGTCGAGGGGACGACGGCGCAAGCTGGCGAAAGCCATGCGGGCATTGGCGTAGGTGTTCATGCGGACACCGAACCATGCGACACCGTAGGAACCCAGGATACCGATGACTGTCCAGGAGAGGATGAGCAGCACATCGCCAAAAGCTTTTCCTTCGAGGGCACCGAAATAAAGTGCGATAGCGGCACCGATGATGAGGAACAGGAAGAAGAGGAACTTGCCTTGCTGCTTCAGGTAGGTCGAACAGGTCTTGAAGATGACGTTGCCAATTTCAAGCATCGACTTGTGGGCACGGAGTTTGCGAATCTTGCTGAACTGCCAAAATCCGAAGAGGAGTCCGAGGACGACGACAGCAAAGCCCCAATAGAGGATGGAGGTCTGCGGATCGTCAGAGAAATTTTCCGGCATCTTGAGGTTCGCTTCGCTGGCAGAAGCCAAAATGGGCGTTGCCAGCGCAAGTAATGATAGTGTTAATTTCTTCATATTTAGTTATTTTTAATTTTCTCTTTGCAAAAAACGAGCATACAAATATATGAATTTTTTTAATTTTAATAAAATTTTAACAAAAAAAGATTTTTTTTACTATATTAAAAAAAATGTGTATTTTTGCAGCATGATTACAAACATGGACATGGCCGCAAAGACGGCTGATTTTCTATTGACAGTGAAAGCGGTAAAGCTCAACAACGAGCATCCTTTCACTTGGGCTTCGGGGCGTAAATCGCCCATTTATTGCGACAATCGCGTCACTTTGTCGTATCCCGAGATTCGCACATTCATCCGCCAGCGTTTCGTGGATATCATCCGCGAGGTGTGGGGCAATGTGGACGTCATTGCCGGTGTGGCGACGGGCGGCATCGCCCAGGGCGCACTGGTGGCCCAGGAGTTGGGCAGACCTTTCGTCTATGTCCGCTCGGAAAGCAAGAGCCACGGTTTGACCAACCAGATTGAAGGCGAGATTCATGCCGGTCAGTCGGTGGTGGTCATCGAGGACCTCGTTTCCACGGGCAAGAGCTCGCTCATCGCCGTGAAAGCCCTTCGCGAGAAAGGCTGCATGGTGAAGGGTATGGCTGCCATCTTCACCTATGGCCTTCAGGTGGCTGCCGACAACTTCGAGCAGGAAAAGGTCGAACTCTATACGCTGACCGACTACGACACCCTCGTCCAGGTGGCTCACGAGAAAGAATATGTGCGTCCCGAAGACTTCGAGAGTCTTTCCGCCTGGCGCAAGAACCCCGAGCAGTGGAGTAAAGATCACGGCGAGTGAAGAAAACGTTTATAGGACTTATAGGGCTGGTGATGGTTTTCACCTTTCACCTTTCACCTTTCACCTTGAAAGCGCAGGACAGCATACTCACCGTGCAGGTGGCCGAAGGAGTGAATGTCGAGATGGTGTGGGTGAAGGGAGGCACCTTCACGATGGGAAGCAACGAAGCCCCGAAAGGGGTGAAGCTGAACTACGAGGCGTCGCGTCCGGAGCACAAAGTGACGGTGGCCAACTACTACATCGGCCGCTTCGAGGTGACACAGGCACTCTGGTTCGCCGTGATGGGTGAGAATCCTTCCAAGTTCTCCTCTTCCGACGCCCTCATGCCCGTGGAGAACATCAGCTGGGATGAAGCTCAGCGCTTCACCATCCTGCTGAGCCAGATGACGGGCCGTAGGTTCCGCCTGCCCACAGAGGCCGAATGGGAGTATGCCGCAAGGGGCGGCACCAAACTCCCGTTCGCGGGGTGTGAGAGGGGACAGTTGGACAAGTACTGCTGGTATTGTGTGAACAGCGAGCGGAAGACCCATCCCGTGGGACAGTTGCAACCCAACGCCCTCGGCCTCTACGATATGAGCGGCAATGTGGCGGAGTGGTGCCAAGATTGGATGGAAGCCTACAGCGCCGAGTCGCAGGAGAATCCCCGTGGCCCACGAGAAGGAGAGAACAAGATACTCCGTGGAGGACACTACAACAGCACCTCGCCGGCCTGCACGGTTTACGACCGCAGCTGGTACCTCCCCACAATGAACCAGGAGTATTTTGGATTGCGTGTGGTGATGGAAGAGTAAAGTTTAAAGTTTAAAGTTTAAAGTTTAAAGAAACTGCCGCAGTCCCACCAACTAACCCATTAAACCCACTAAACCCATTAAACCCACTAACCATTCAATAACCAATAACCAATAACCACTAACCATTCAATAACCTATAACCAATAACCTATAACCTTTCAAAAAGTTATGAAAGTTAAGGACAGGGAATTTGAGGTATTCATCTCGGAGGAGGAGCTTGACAAGATTGTGAGGCGACTGGCCACTGAGGTGAGCCGCGACTACGAGGGGAACAACCTCGTCGTTTGTCCCATTTTGACAGGCGCCTTTATGTTTGCGTCAGACCTCGTTCGTCGGCTGACGATACCTTGTGAGGTAACCTTCGTGCGTTATACATCCTATAGCGGCATGTGCAGCACCGGTGAGGTAAAGTGCATGCTGCCTTTCCCGCCTGAACTGAAGGGGAGAGATGTGCTGATTGTTGAGGATGTGGTGGATTCTGGATTCTCCATGAAGCGAATGTTGCAGAATGTGTGGGCGTTGGAACCGAAGAGTGTAAAGATTTGCTCCTTGTTCTTCAAGCCTGCAGCCTTTAAGGGCGACTACAAGGTCGACTATATCGGTCGCGAAATAGGCAATGATTTCATCGTCGGCTATGGATTAGATTACGACGAGCAGGGGAGAGGATTGAAGGAGATTTATAAAGTGAAAAAATAAAGTTTAAAGTTTCTGCCTGACCGTAGGGAATGGCCTTGAGCACCTTAGATATAAAATTAATAAAGCGAAAAACGTTTAAAGTTTAAAGAAGCTGCCGCAGTCGTGTTGCGCAAGCCTCTATAACCTATAACCTATAACCTATAACCTTTATGAAAGCATTGAAAAAATTTGGATTAAAAATAGCCGTGCTCTTTGTCCTTTCGGCCGGATGCTTTCTGATGAATGGCTGTATCAAGGACATGGTTCTGGATATTGACTCCAACGACCTGACAGGCAAATGGGTCGTGGAGAACAGCCAGGAGTATTGGCGTTTCCGCAGCGACGGTTCCGGAGTGACTTGGGACGAGAGCGAAGATATTTATGAACACGAGAGCAACCTCAAGTTCGAGTGGACGCTCGACCAGGATGAGTTGACTTGCGTGTTTCGCGGAGCCAAAGAGAATCAGGCAGTCCCCAAGGTGTATCGCATTCGCGAGCTCACCTCCTCGTCGATGCGCTGGGAGGATATCTACGGAAGAACAACGAAATTTGTGAAAAAATAACCTAGTAAAGTTTAAAGAAAGCTGCCGCGTCAGCCTTAAAACCTCTTAAACCTTTTAAACCTTTTAAACCTTTTAAACATAAGTTGTAAAGATGAGTATAAAGAAGGGTTGGAAAATCACATGGATTGTGTTGGGCTCTTTTGTGGGCCTGATACTCCTGCTTGTCGCTTTTGCCATGTGGCTCGTCTTCACCCCTTCGCAGTTGACGAAGTTGGTGAACCGCTATATTGGCGATTTCTTAGATTGTGATGCACACTTCGAATATGTCGACTTTACGCTCATTTCAACATTCCCCGATGCGGGATTGGTCGTCAAGGATGTGACGCTGCTCAAGCCCCTGCCCGGAGCCCCGAGCGACACACTGGCCTATATTGGCGATGTGACCTTGGGTATCGACCTCATGGCTTTCTTGAAGAATGATGAGTTGATTGTCCACCAGGTGACGCTGGAAAACGCTACCGCCAGTCTATATATAGATAAGGAAGGACGCTGCAATTTCGACATTGTGCCTCCCAGCGACGACACCTCCGCCACCCAGTTGCCTGCCCTTATCGATTTGAAGAAAATCGAGGTGAAAAACCTCAATGCCAAATTCAAAGACGAGCGTGACGGCATGGATGGCCAGCTGTATGGATTGAATCTCTCTCTGAACGGTCGAATGAAAGGCAACGATATCGCCGCCAAACTGCAAGCCCAATGCAATAATATTTGTTTCGAGCAGCAGCAGCTGTCTGCCGGAGTGGAACAGCTGGGCCTCGAAGCAGATTTCGACAAGAAAGGTTTGGATATCAAGGCAGAAGCCCTCATGGCTGGCGATAGAGTGGCAGTGACAACGACCGATAGCAATGGAGCCACCTCCTTGGCTACCGTGCTCGAAGGATGGCAAGTAGCACTCCATAGTGCCAGCAGCAATGGCGGTATCAACGGAACTCTGGGTTTGAAAGTGTCAAACGGTACCTTCGACCTCGCAGGACAGCAGATGGTGAACGAACAGTTGCAGCAATCGACCCTCCCCCTGCTTGAGACTCAGATACCCTTCACCTTTCACCTTTCACCTTTCACCTTTCACCTTGAACAGGCCACCGTTAATATTGCCGACATAGGTCTCGTAGTGGATGGCGATGTGGTTACCAAGTCCCCCATGTCGCTCGACATCACCCTCTCCTCCGATGGCGATTGGCAGCTCAAACGGCTTCTCTCCCTCATCCCCAAAGCCTTTGCCTCCTCGCTGAAGAAAATGCAGGTCGACGGCAAGATACAGCTGAAAGCATCGGCAAAAGGTGAACTCAGCGACACCGCCATGCCTGTGGTGGATGCAGACCTCACCATCCGCAATGGCCACTTAAACCCCCTTGAACCTCTTAAACCCCTTAAACCTCTTAAACCTCCTATAAAAGTCGCGGGCAAGATGATGGCCCACCTCGATATGAACCAAGGTGGTTCCTCCATGGCAAAGGTCGACCGACTGCAGGTGAAAGCCGGCGAAAGCCAGCTCCTCCTCTCCGGCCGCGCTGACGACCTCATGGGTAACCCTCGCATCGACGCATCGCTGACAGGCCATATGCCGCTGCAAGACATCGCCCCCTTGCTGCCCGAAGATACGGAACTTGAGGCTGAAGGAAATGCCAACCTCGACCTCAAAGCCAAATTCTCATGGAAAGACCTCGCAGCGAGGAACTTCGAGAAGATGAAGGTCGCAGGCAACCTCTCGCTACGTGAAGTGGACCTCGACTACGAAGGTCTCATGGCCTCTTTCCCCGAGATGAATGTCGCCCTCGCGATGCCTGCTCAGCAGCATGAAGGCAAGCTGGCCGATGTGCATATCAGCGGTGCCGGCACCGGCAACCTCCTCCTCGAAGCCGGTCCGGCAAGACTCCAGAGTCAGTGCGACAAGTTCGACATCACCCTTGCTGTCAACGATATAATAAAGAATGCTATCGAGGCCGACTTCTCCTTTACTGTGGGTGAGTCCGAGGGCGCTATAGACGAAACGACACTCTCCACGGGTGGAATCTCCCTGCATGGCTCCATCAAGCACGACGACAACCAGTATGGTCTCCTGACGCAATTCTCCCCGCAACTGGGTTTCTCCACCAACAACACCACCTTCTTCACTCCCGGACTGCCAGAGGCATTGAAGCTTACCGATTTAGAGGTGGAGTATAAAGATAATGCTCTCGAAATTCTATCGGCGCAGTTGATGATGGGTCATACGGACCTCGATATATTCGGCAAGTTTAATAATATCGAAGAGTGGTTAGACGACGAAGAGTTGCTTACCGGCTACCTCAATCTCACCTCCGACTATGCCGACATAGACCAGATGTTGAACCTCTTCAGCGGCGCTGGCAGCGACCCCGAGGAATTGGAGAGCATGAGGGAAGAAGATGGTGTGCCGGAAGACGCCACCCCCTTCATCGTTCCCAAAAATATCGACGTGACGGTCAATACGCATATCAAGCGCAGCGTGGCTTTCGACAACGACCTGCGCGACCTCTCGGGCGAACTTACGGTGAAAGACGGAGTGGCAGTGCTCGACCAGATGGGTTTCGTCTGCAAGGCCGCCCGCATGCAGCTCACGGCTATGTATAAATCACCACGTCCCAACAACCTATTCTTCTCTATCGACTTCCATCTGCTCGATATCCAGATTGATGAACTCATCGATATGATTCCCTGCATCGACACCCTGGTGCCGATGCTGAAAGCCTTCAACGGCAATGGCGACTTTCATCTCGCAGGCGAGACCTTCCTCGATGCCCGCTACCAGCCTAAGATGAGCTCACTGCTGGGCTCTGCAGCCTTCAGCGGCAAAGACCTCATCGTCTTTGAGGACGAGTCGCTCGCCCGCACCGCCAAACTCATCGGCCTGAAGAGTCGGAAGGAAGACGACAACAGGATTAAGATTGACAGTATGGACGTGGAGATGACCTGTTTCCGCAAGGAGATAGAGGTCTATCCCTTCCTGCTGAATATGGGTAAATACAGTTTCTGCATCTCGGGTGTCCACAACCTCGACAACCTCTGCAACTACCATATCGAACTTCTGAAGAATCCCCTCCTCGTAAAGGTGGGAGTCGACATTAAAGGCTCGCTGTCCGATCCCAGTATCAGTTTGGGTAGCGTGCGCTATGGTGACTTCTACAAGCCTGAGAAGAAAGGTGCCGCAACAAAGAAAGCCCTCGAATTGAAGGCAATGATTAGAAAAGAACTGGAAAGGAATGTGAAATAAAGTTTAAAGTTTAAGGTTTAAAGTTTAAAGTTTAACGTTTAAATTGGTTATAGGTTATAGGTTATTGGTTATAGAAAGGCTGCCGCGTCAGCACTCAAACAATCAAACATTCAAACAATCAAACAATATTAAGATGAGATTCTTTCATAGATATAAATCGACGATTCATGGGAATTACCGCAGGGCATACCTACGGAGCGGGTTGCTCTCGGGCATGATGCTCGTGCTCTACCTGTTGGTGAGGTGGTTGATGAAGAACCCTGCCGAGAGTCCGGTATCGTACCTCAGCGACGGTATCCTGCTGGTGGCGGTGTTTCTCTTCACCATGCTCTACCGCAATGCATTACCTGAACGAAAGGCTACCATAAAAGAGTTGATGCTTTTCGGCATGGGTACAGCTGTCATCGCCTCACTGCTCTATGGACTCTACATCTGGCTATCGGGATTTTCCATTCCGGGGCAGATAGAATTATTTACCAACAACTTGATGGAGGCTGAACCTTTTGCCGATTATCCGGCCCACTATTGGTCGGCGCTGTGGGGTTTACTCTCGGCCATCGTTATGGCTGTTCTTGGAGGGTTTGGCGCCTTTATCGCTGCCCTTATTTTAAAAAATGAAAAAGGAACTGTAATAAAGTTTAAAGTTTAACGTTAAAAAGGTTATAGGTTATAGGTTATAGGTTATAGGTTATAGAAAGGTTATAGGTTATAGGTTATAGAAAGGTTATAGGTTATAGAAAGGTTATAGGTTATAGGTTATAGGTTTGCTCCACAAGGTCGCAGGCCGTGACCAAAGGTCAGGCAGATAGGTTATAGAAAGGCTGTCGCCTTAAACCTCTTAAACCTCTCAAACCTCTCAAACCTCTTTAAACAAAACAATATATATAAAAATTACAAATATGGATATTTCAATTGTTGTACCTTCATATAACGAGGACGAGTCGCTGCCCCATCTGGCAGAGTGGATTGACCGGGTGATGAAAGAACACGGTTTCAGCTACGAGGTTATCATTGTCGACGATGGCAGTAAGGACGGCACCTGGCAGGCTGCCGAGAAGCTCCACGCAGCCAATCCTTGCTATCGTGGCATCAAGTTCCGTCGTAACTACGGTAAGTCTGCCGCCCTCAATGTGGGCTTTGCCGCCGCCGAGGGAGATGTGGTCATCACGATGGACGCCGACCTTCAAGACAGTCCCGACGAGGTTCCGGAGCTTTACCGTATGATTAAGGAGGAGGGCTACGACCTGGTGAGTGGATGGAAGAAGAAACGCTACGACTCGAAGCTGGCGAAGAATATCCCGTCGAAGTTCTTCAACTGGACGACACGACGGATGAGTGGCATCTATCTGCACGACTTCAACTGTGGCCTCAAAGCCTACCGTCACGATGTGGTGAAGAGCATCGAGGTCTATGGCGAGATGCACCGCTTCATCCCCGTCATTGCCAAGTGGGCCGGTTTCGGCAAGATTGGCGAGAAGGTAGTCCAACACCGCAAGCGCGAGTTTGGTGTCACCAAGTTCGGCATGAGCCGCTTCATCAATGGCTACCTTGACCTGATGAGCATCATGTTTATGTCGAAGTTCGGCAAGCAACCGATGCACTTCTTCGGTGCTGTGGGTACGGTGTCGGGATTGTTTGGATTGATCTCGCTGATAGTACTCATCATTATGCGTTTCAGCGGAAGCATCGCTTTGACTACGAGCGTCTGGTTCTACCTCTCGATGTTCTTTGTGCTGGGAGGCATGATGCTTTTCCTCGCCGGATTTCTCGGAGAACTCATCTGTCGCAACAGTAGCACCCGTAACCAATACCTCATTGAGAAAGAACTTTGAACTTTATAAAGTTTATAGGTTATGGGTTATAGGTTATAGAAAGGCTGCCGCGGTCGTGCTGCGCAAGCGTCAATAACCTATAACCTATAACCAATAACCTTTAAAACCTCTTAAACCTTTTAAACCCTTTAAACAAAACAATAAACTTGCTATGAGTCTGCAATGTGGTATAGTGGGACTGCCAAATGTCGGTAAGTCGACCCTCTTCAACTGTCTGAGTAATGCCAAAGCACAGGCGGCCAACTTCCCGTTCTGCACTATTGAGCCCAATGTGGGCGTTATCACCGTTCCCGACGAGCGCCTCGCCAAACTGGTGGAGATCGAGCGTCCAGCTTCCGTTGTTCCTGCCACCGTCGAGATTGTCGATATCGCCGGATTGGTTCGCGGAGCCTCGAAAGGGGAGGGGTTGGGCAACAAATTCCTGGCCGATATACGCAACTGCGATGCCATCATCCATGTGCTGCGTTGCTTCGACGACGACAATATCACCCATGTCGATGGCACTGTCGACCCTGTGCGCGACAAACTTACTATCGACCTCGAACTCCAGTTCAAAGACCTGGAGACTATCGAGAATCGCTACGACAAGGAGGTGAAGAAAGGCAAAGCCGGTGGTGATGCTCGTGCGAAGAAACTTGTTGAGGTGATGGACCTCTACAAGGCCGCCCTTCTCGAGGGCAAAAGCGCCCGCACCGTGCAGCTCGACGAAAACCAGGCCGAAGTGGCCAAAGACCTGATGCTCCTCACCACCAAACCTGTCATCTACGTCTGCAATGTCGACGAGAGTGCGGTGGTGAACGGAAACAAATATTCCGAGGCTGTCCGTGAGGCTGTGAAGGACGAGAATGCCGAAGTGCTCCTTATCGGTGCCGGTATTGAGGCTGATATTGCCGAATTAGAGACCTATGAAGAGAAGCAGATGTTTCTCGAAGACTTGGGATTGAAGGAGAGCGGTGTGAACCGCCTCATCAAAGCCGCCTACCGTTTACTTGGGCTCCAGACCTTCCTCACCGCAGGCCCCAAGGAGTGCCGCGCATGGACTTTCAAAAAAGGAATGAAAGCCCCTCAGACAGCGGGTATTATCCACTCCGACTTCGAGCGGGGATTCATCCGTGCCGAAGTCATCAAATACGACGACTATGTCACTCTTGGTTCCGAAGCCAAATGTCGCGAAGCCGGCAAGATAGCTGTCGAAGGCAAGGACTACGTCGTACAGGATGGAGACATTATGCACTTTAGATTTAACGTGTAAAAGGTTATTGGTTATTGGTTATTGGTTAGTGAATGAAATGAAGAATTCTCCGCTACAATATCTTTCTTTTTCAAGGTGCTCAGTTCTCCTTTGGGGGGCTTTATTCTTAATTCTCCTCGCCTCCTGCTCGACCCAGAAGGCCAAGTGGACCAATATCCAATATCACAATCTTACCTGCCATTATAATGTATGGTGGAATGGTAACGAGAGTCTGAAGGCAGGACTGCAGAAATTGAAGAAGCAGGCGGTTGACGACTATACACAGATGCTCCCTGTGGAGAACCTTGGTACTGATGAGTTGGCCCGCAGCCTCAATCCTGAGTTCGACCGTGCCATCGAGAAGGGTATCAAGGGCGTTCAAAAACACAGCATCTATATCAAAGGTGTGGAGCATGTGCCTTATATCAAGGAATGCTACCTGCTGACGGCCTATGGTAGTTTTTACAAGCACGACTATGTCTCCACCGTCAACTCTTGCAACATTCTCCTCAACCAGTTCTCCGGCACCCGTGCCGGAGACGAGGGGTCTGTCCTTTTGGCTCGCTGTCAGACGATGGAGAAACAGTATGCCGAGGCTGAAGCCACCCTCGACCAATTGGTGCGCAACCTTGAGAAGGGTAATTTCTCTCGTTCGCAGCGCGACAAGCTCTATATGGCAATGGTCGAAGCCACGGTGCCGCAGGAGAAATACAAGAAGGCCGTTGAGTATATCCATCTGGCCATCGACGCCTCCAGGGACAGCTACGCGCGCGCGCGTCTCTATTTTATTATGGCGCAAATCTACCGCAAGCTCGACAAACGCTCTGTCGCCTCCAAATACTATGGAGAGGTGATTTCCTGCGGTCCGCCCTATGTGATGGTGTTCAATGCCAGGCTGGGTGAAGCCTCCTGTGCCGACCTCGAACATGCCGACATTGCCAAATTGGAACGTCAGCTCGACAAGATGCTCTCCGACAAGAAGAACGAGGAGTATAAAGACCAGATTTATTTCGCCAAGGGCGAAATGTATCTCGGCATCAAGCAACCTCAGAAAGCCTGTGACAACTACCGCCTCTCTGTCGCCGCTGCCACAGCCAACAAGGCCCAAAAGGCTCAGTCGGCGCTCCGCATGGGCGAGGTGCTCTACGAAGTCTTCGAGGACTACGACCAGGCTCAGCGCTACTACGACACCGCCATGCAGAACATCACCTCCGACTATCCCAACTATCACGCCCTGCACCGCCGCTATGACATGCTCACCGAGCTGGTCTCCTTCACTCGCGTCTATGAACGTTGCGACAGCCTCAAGGCTGTAGCCGCGATGCCCGAAAGCGAGCGGCTGGCAATGATTAACGAGAAAATTGAGAAGCTTAAAAAGCAGGAAGAGGAGGCTAAGGAGAAGGAACTTCTGGACGAACTCCTCAGCGATGCCCGTGCGCAGCAGAACACCCTCACTGGCGACTGGTATTTCTACAATCCGCAGACCGTTCAAAAGGGCAAGGAGACTTTCCGTCAGCGCTGGGGGATGCGTGCACTGGAAGACCTCTGGTTCCTCTCCAACAAGAACACTATGTCCATGCTCACCTTTGATGATGACGAAGTCGACGATGACAGCGACAGCAGCCGAGTGGACGACACTACGGCCGCCCGTTCGAAGACGAAGGATGCCGGTGGCAATCCCGATGACCCCCACAGCATTGCCTATTACCTCAAGGACCTACCCTCTACACCTCAGCAGTTCGACTCCATCGACTCCCTTACCTCCGTGTCGCTCCTCGGTGCAGGTTATATCTTCTACGACGGCATTCACAACATCCCCCGAGCCCTCGAGTGCTACCACCGTTTGGCCAACGACTACACCGCCCATCCCGAGATTGTGCAGGCGTTCTATATGCTCTACCGCATCTATGACCGGCAGGGTAACACTCCGCAGGCCAACTACTACCGCGATATGGTGCTGATGGGATTCCCCGACTGCGATTTCGCCAACCTTATCCGCGACAACGAATACTACAAGGAACTGCTTCGTCGTGAGCGCATTGTCGATGCCGACTATGAGGAGCTCTACGCCGACTTTGTCGAAGGTCGCTATTCCGCCGCTATCGCTATTGCCGACCGTGCCGAGGAGAACTATCCCGGCAATCCCATGCTCAATCGTTTCCGCTACTTCAAAGCGCTGTCGTTGGCGAAGAAAGGATACCGTGCCGATGCCGTCACCGTCCTGCGTCCTTTGGCCGCCCTTCCGGCCTCCGACACCCTTCAGCCGTTGGCCCAGGCCCAACTCGACCTCCTTCAGGACTCAACCTTCGATTTTAACAGCGAGGAAATAGTGGACCGTTCGGAGCGTAGAGAGCGGAATGCTGAGACGGCCGATGCATCCAACGGCTCCGAAGTCAAAACACAAACCCCCGAAACCTCCACTCAGGAAGAGGACAAGCTGCCGCCCGAATCGCAGGTCTATCGCTACCGCGAGAACCAACAGCACTTCATGGTCATTGTTGTCAACGACCGCACCATCAAAGCTACCGAATTGCAGCACAAAATCGTGGAATTCAATAACAAATACTACTCCAACTCGGGATTCAAGGTCAATGCCTCGCTCTTCACCGACACTACTCAGATTATCACCATTCACCGTTTTGTCAACGACGGCGAGGCGATGAACTATTGGCGACACCTCCAGCAGGAGGAGAGCCCCCTCCGTCAGTATGCCGACAGCGACCACGTCGAATTCCCCATCACTACCCAGAACTACGCAACCTTCTACAACCGCAAAGACCCTGCGGCATACCTCCCGTTCTTCAGAAAGTACTATCTCAAGAAGTAACGGTATAACGTTTAACGTTTAAAGTTTAAGGTTTAAAGTTTAAGGTTTAAAGTTTAAAGAATCAAGATTTAAGAAAGGCTGCGGCAGCTTCTTTAACCGTTAACCGTTAACCTTTAACCTTTAAAGAAAAAAGGAATAAAACAATAATTTTAATAATTCAGAAAAAATGGCAAGAACAATGGAAGTAGAAAGCAACTCAATCAACATCATCACCGCTGGTACCCTTATCAAGGGCGACATCTCCGCCTCTGGCGACTTCCGCCTTGACGGCACTCTCGAAGGCAACATCCAACTCAATGGTAAGCTCGTTGTCGGCGATAGTGGCGTTGTCAACGGCAATGTCCTCTGTGTCAATGCCAATATTATTGGTACCGTCAACGGCAACCTCTCTGTCAAGGAGCTCCTCTCTCTCAATGCTACCGCACGAGTCAAAGGCGACATCCTGATTAACAAACTCTCCATCGAGCCCGGTGCTGTCTTTACAGGCAAATGCCGCATGCTCGACGAGGTGCGTCAGCAACAGGAAAACGCCACTCCCGAAGCTGAAGAAGCGGAATAAGCGATGTCCTCTGAGGAAGAACAACTGGGGCGGCTCTTTGTCCGCTGGGCCGGCGTTCCCTATAAGGAATGTCTGGCATTGGGTGCTAACGGCTCCTCGCGCCGCTATTATAGGCTCATAGGTCCCTCATACCTATCTGCCATTGGCTGCATCAACGAGGACATTCGAGAGAATGAGGCCTTCTTCGCCTATAGCCGTCATCTTCACGCCAAAGGGATGCCTGTGCCGGAACTCTATATTGTCGACGACGACCGTCGCTGCTACCTCCAGCAGGACCTCGGCGATCAGACCCTCTATGGGCTTCTCTTCGACAAGAAACGGCAGGGTGGGGGCTTCGATGCCGAGATGCTTGCCCTCTACAGGCAGGTCCTTTCCGACCTCGCTGCCATCCAACAGGCGGGAGCCGACATGGACTTCTCGGTGGCCTATCCCCGTAGCGACTTCGACCGCCAATCCATCTTATGGGACCTCAACTATTTCAAATATCACTTCCTCAAACTCACCCACACTCCCTTCGACGAGCAACTCCTCGAAGACGACTTCAATACCCTCGCAGATTTCCTTCTGCAGGCCGATTGTAGTTACTTCCTCTATCGCGATTTCCAGAGTCGCAATATCATGCTTAAGTCGGAGGTTGGAGGTCGGAGGTCGGAAGACGCCTCTTACCTCATACCTCAAACCTTCGAACTATTCTACATCGATTACCAAGGGGGTAGGAGGGGTGCCGCGCAGTATGATGTGGCCTCGCTGCTCTACAGCGCTAAGAGCGACCTTCCAGAAGCGTTGCGTCTCGAACTGCTCAATCATTACCTCGATGTACGCGGATTTCGTGGTGAGGAACGCAAGCGTTGGTTGGAACATTTCTGGGGTTATGTCCTCGTGCGCATCCTTCAGGCGCTTGGTGCCTACGGTTATCGTGGCCTTTTCGAACGCAAAGACTATTTTCTCCAGTCCATCCCACTGGCTCTCAATAACCTCCGACGACTCATCGAGGACCATCCCCTGCCTATCGCACTGCCGCATCTGAAAGATATTGTAGAATGTAAAATGAAAAATGTAGAGTGGGCTGACGCAGGCCAGCATAGCACTATGCATTCTTCATTATCCACTACACATTCAGGTCTTCCCATTCTCACAGTTTCTGTGAGTTCCTTTAGCTACAAGAAGGGACTTCCCACTGATCCTTCCGGTAATGGTGGCGGATTTATCTTTGACTGCCGTGCGTTGCCGAATCCCGGCCGTTATGCCGAATACAAGACTTATACTGGCAAAGACCGCCCTGTGATAGAGTTTCTACAGAAGGAGCCTGCTGTCGACCAATTCCTTGACAGCGCCAAAGCGCTCATTGGGCAGAGTGTGGAAAAATACCTCGAACGCCAGTTCTCTAATCTTCAGGTCTCCTTTGGCTGTACCGGTGGACAGCATCGCTCCGTCTATTGCGCCGAAAAACTTGCTCGATGGATAGTCGAAAAATACCCTTGTCAGGTCCTTCTGCACCACCGCGAACAGGAATCAGAGGGAGTTTTGCTGAAAAATATTTAATCAATAATATACTGAAAACCAACTTTAAACTTTGAACTTTATACTTTAAAATAAATTTTTTTTTGCCAGTTTCAAAAATGTTCGTACTTTTGCACCCGATTTCGAGAGAGAAATCACCCCGCCTTGCAGGCGTGGTTGTCAGCCGAGCTGACACCATTAAGCCGCATTCGTCTAGTGGTCCAGGACATCTGCCTCTCACGCAGAAGATCATCAGTTCGACTCTGATATGCGGTACCAAGCCTCCCCAAAACAGGGAGGTTTTCATTTTTTATTCTATTGTTTTAAAGTTTTTTCGTATTTTTGCCTTTCCAATATGAGATGAAATGAAACGGATACCGCATACTTTTACTATTGTTTTTGCGCTGATTGTGCTATCGGCAGTATTGACTTGGGTGGTCCCAGCGGGCGAGTTTGTGAGGCAGACCATTGAAGTCAATGGCGCTACACGCGAGGTGGTGGTGAACGATTCGTTCCACTATGTGGAGTCGTCGCCACAGACCTGGCAGCTCTTTTCGGCTCTCTATAACGGTTTCGTCGATAAGGCCGACATCATCATCTTCATCCTGATGGTGGGTGGTGCCTTCTGGATTCTCAACAACAGTCACGCCATCGATGTGGGCGTGATGGCTTTTTTGCGGAGTGTCCGTCGGCTGGGTCGCTACAAACTGTTTCGCAAATTGGGGGTGGACAATATCATCATCACGATGGTGATGTTGCTGTTCAGCCTATTCGGTGCTGTCTTCGGCATGAGCGAGGAGACGATAGCGTTTGTCGTGGTGTTCATCCCGTTGGCCATCCAGATGGGCTACGACTCCATCGTGGGTGTCTGTATGTGTTATGTGGCTGCCCATGTAGGCTTTGCGGGTGCCATGCTGAATCCTTTCACCATCGGTATTGCGCAGGGTATCGCCGACCTGCCTCTCTTCTCGGGACTGGAATATAGAATGTTCTGCTGGGCGGTGCTGACGGTGGTGGGTATCGCTTTCGTGCTGTGGTACGCCCATAGGGTGAAAGCAAAACCCGAACGCAGTCCGGTACATAAGCTTGACGACTACTGGCGCGAGCGTGTGGAGTCCAACCAGGAGACCGCTCTCACTCTTCGTCATGGATTAATCCTCGTGGTACTGTTGCTTACCATTGTGGCATTGGTGGTAGGAGTGCTGGCATGGGGCTGGTATATCGAGGAGATTTCAGCACTCTTTTTGGCCATGGGTATCGTCAGTGGTATCATCGACCGGCAGGGAGCCGACAATATCGCCAAACTCTTCCTCGCTGGCTGCAAGGATATCCTCTCCGCCGCACTGGTAGTGGGCTTGGCCAGTGGCATCATCTTCATCCTCAGGGACGGCCGCGTCATCGACACCATCCTCTACGGTCTCTCGCGTTCACTGGGTGAACTGGGCGAGATGGCCTCGTTGGGGGTGATGTATCTCTTCCAGACACTACTGAACATCGTGATGCCCAGCGGCTCAGCGAAAGCGGCATTGACAATGCCCATTATGACGCAATTTGCTGACCAAATCGAGGTGTCGCGCCAGACCACCGTCTTGGCTTTCCAGTTCGGTGACGGTTTCACCAACATGCTTACCCCCACCAGTGGCGTGCTGATAGGTGTGCTCGGTATCGCCCGCATTCCTTACGGCACCTGGCTCAAGTGGGCTTGGAAGTTTATCCTCGCCTTGATTATCCTGGGTTTCTTCCTCATGTTGCCCACGCTCTGGATGGAGTTGCCGGGATTTTAGATGAATAGATTATGTTGATATTGAAAAAAATGTGTATCTTTGCACTCTAAACATAGAGCGCACATTATTGTGATAATAAACTGATTTATATATGAATATTTCTTTCGATTGGCTTAAACAGTATGTGGATTTGGAGGGTGTTACCCCTCAGGAATTGGACGACCTGCTGACCTTCTCCGGCTTGGAGGTGGACAGCAAGGAGAAGGTGGAGACCATCAAGGGCGGTCTGGAACATGTGGTGATTGCGCAGGTGCTCACCTGCGAGCCGCACCCCGACAGCGACCACTTGCACCTGACCACCGTCGATGTGGGCACGGGTACGCCGCTCAACATCGTCTGCGGCGCCCCCAATGTGGCCGCAGGGCAGAAGGTGGTTTGCGCCCAGATTGGCACCAAAATCTACACCTCCGACACGGAATACTACGAGATTAAGAAAGGCAAGCTGCGCGGCGCCGTCAGCGAGGGTATGCTCTGTGCTGCCGACGAGCTGCAGCTGGGCACCGACCACGCCGGCATTATGGTGTTGCCCGACGACGCCCCTGTGGGAATGCCCGCCAAAGAATATTTCCACGTGCAGGACGACTGGCTCTTCGAGGTGGCCATCACCGCCAACCGCATGGATGCCATCTCTCATATCGGCGTAGCCCGCGACGTAGTGGCAGTGAGAAATACCCGCGAAGGGAAGAAATTAGCCATCAAGTGGCCGGAAGTGGAGAATGATTTGAACGCTTCGACTAATCAGAATCCCATCCGTGTCACTGTCGAGGACTACAATCTCTGCCCGCGCTATA
>JAEEGH010007884.1_pt1 | contig 25394 bp, 22 predicted proteins | sample 9134181 | NCBI WGS metagenome assembly JAEEGH01 (sample SAMN16246544, study PRJNA631951) | gut metagenome | biome: gut microbiome; feature: rumen; material: DP-attached | host: Bos | place: Iran: Karaj | collected 2018-10
GGTTGCCCTTCTGCCGGTAGCATTCGCCGATGCGGTACAGGGCGGCGTCCATCGACGGATCGTCCGGGAAGTCGCGGACGAACGCGATGTATTCCGTGAGCGCGCTGTCATACAGCCCGCGCAGATAGATGCCATCGGCGAACCGGAGCTGCTCTTCCGCGCTCAGCGCGCGGGCCTCCGGCGCCAGCACGGCGGCGGCCACGGCCACGACGAGGACGGCGAGGATCGGACGGAAGCACGGCCGCCCCCGCCCTGCCCTTGTGAGATTACGGTTGTTTGCGTTCATATTTCACAAAATCGTTCGGTTGGGAAAGGTTGGCGGCAGGTTCGGGCGCCGGAAGGGACGGCCCCGGATGCCCGCATCGGCAGGGGCCGGACGGGCCCGCGCCTCAGCTCGGCGAAGAGGGGGCGAGCGTCGCGAAGGAGATGTTCCAGATGTCGGCCTGGCGGCAGATGTCGAGGATGCGGATCACGTGCTCGTAGGCCGTCGCCTTGTCCGCGCGCAGGAGGACGGGCTGGCCGGGATAGAGCTCCACGAGGCGGTCCATCATCGAGCGCAGGCTGGCGTCCGTCATGGTCTGGCCGTTGATGACGGCGGCGCCATCCGGCAGCACGTTGATGATGACCTCGCCGGGCAGACGCTGGGGCGCGGTCCCCGTCTCCGCGGTCGGCAGCGCCACGTCAACCTCCGTCTCCCACTGGGCGAAGATCTGGCTGGTGACGAAGAAGCAGAGCAGCAGAAAGACGACGTCCATCATGGCCGTCATCGGCATCGCGCCGCCTGCGCTCGTCGGAAGATGCTTGCGGAAGTTCATCGCTCCACCTGCGCGCTAGGCCTTGAACCCCGACAGGAACCCGCCGGTCGCGGCCGGAACGCCCGCCGGGGCCGCCGGAGCGGGCTTCGGCTGCTGCGCCTCGGAGGTCGCCGCCAGCACCGCGTAGAGGTCGCTCGACGCGCGCTCCAGCGAGCCCGTCAGCTTCGAGACATGGCCGCGGAAGATCGAATAGGCCACCATCGCCGGGATCGCGATCAGCAACCCCGCGATCGTCGTGATCAGCGCCTGGCCGACGCCCGCCGCCAGCGCCACGGGCTGCGCCTGGGCCGCGTCGAACGCCACCGCGTTGAACGCCCGGAGCAGGCCGATCACCGTCCCGAGCAGACCGATCATCGGTGCCACCGCCGAAAGGTCCAGCAGATAGTGCGCAAGATTCTGCAAGCGCCCCGCCTGCCGCGCGCCTTCGCTCTCCATGATCTCCTTCAGCATCTCGGGCTGACCCTTCGGATTGTCCTTCAGGAAATCCAACGCCGCGCCCACCACCGCCGCAAGCGCGGTCGGCGACGCCTTGCACGCCTCGCGCGCATCCCGGTGCCGCCCATCCTTCAGCAGGTCCCGCAGCCGCAGCGCCTGCGTGGCCGGCGCCACCGCCGACGCCCGCAGAACCACCAGATAGTAGAACACCATCGCCAGCCCGATCACCGACAGCGCCGCCAGCACATACATGATCCAGCCGCCCGTCGTCCACAGATCGCGGAACGTCTGCGCCGCCGATGCCAGCGCCGACGCGCCTTCCTCCGGCGCCGCCGCTTCCGCGGCCTCCTGCGCCCACGCCCAAGCCGGGGCCACAAGCCCTGCACCTGCCGCCATCCATCCAAAAATGCTCTTTTTGCTCATCCTATACCTCTCTTGTGCCCCCCCGCGCCGCGCATCCTACCACACCCCCCTCCCCCTATCCACACTTTTCCGCACCCCCAAAAAACTCCCCCGCCCCCCAAAGAGGGACAGACCTCGATCGGCTCAAAGAGGGACAGACCTCGAACGGCCCCCTAGAATTCTAGATTTCTAGAATCCTAGGACAAAACCCTAGCGGAGGAGGTAGATGAGCTTCAGCTCCTCGCCGTTGCGCTCGACGTCGAAGACGAAGGTGGTGAGCTGGCCGTCGAAGAACTGGGACATGAGGAATTCGGCGCGGCGCTGGCTGGTCATGCGGATGGAATTGACGCGGCGGACGATGTCGCCGTCGCGGAAGCCGACCTGCGCGTAGAAGTCGGCCTCGCCGCAGGATGTGTTCAGGCGGTAGCCGGTGACCTCGTGCTCGTCGCCGAACACCGGCTCCATGCCGACGTACATCCCCGAAACGCGCTGCGGGTCGTCCATGACCTCCTGCGCGTACTTCAGCAGCTTGTCGCGCGAAATCTCCCAGCGCGTCTCGCCGACGCGCGCGCCGAAACGGTTCGTCTCCAGGATGGTCGGCGCGGCCCCCGCCAGCTGCTGCGCCCCGGCCGCCGCGTCTGCCGCCTGCCCCCCCACCGCCGGCGGCGCCAGAAACACCATTTCCTCATGCGCGCCATCGCTCAGCAGGACATATTCGCTCTCGACGCGCAGCACGCGGATCTCGCCGGCCCACTCCGACTCGGTCGCCAGCAGCTGTTCGCCCGTCTTCACGTCGTCCAGGATGGCAAATTTCGACGGTCCGCCCGTCGCGTCCTCGTCGATGCCATAGACCATGAACACGCCGGCCAGGCGGTAGCGCGACGCGAGCGTCCCCTGCGGCTGCGCCTCCTTCGGGGCCTCCCCTCCCCCCTGGAAAAGCCCCCAGGCCGCCTGCTCGGCCAGACCTCCGCGCAAGTCCGCCACCGAAAACGCGGGGGCGTCATTCCCCATCCGCTTCGGCCGCCGCGCCCGCCCGTCGCGGAACACGCCGAAAGCCAGCGCCGCCGCGGTCGCACCCGCGATCGCCGCCATCGCCCAGGCCGCCATCCGCCACGGCCTCGCGTCGCCTGTCCATCGCTCCATCATCTTGCGCCTGTCTGCATCCTGACCGGCGGCACCTTCGCCGCCGTCCCCAAACAATCAACCAGCCCCCCCCGAAAATCAACCACAAACCGCCGCCCCGACGGCAAAAAAGCAAAAAAAGTGACAACCGGGACCGGGCGAATAAGCCGGATTCTGTCACGCGCCCCTTTCGAGGCGCGCCTGGCCATTTGTCTGAGCGATCAACCCGAGACGGCCGCAGCCGGAGCCGCGCGGGACGGGCCGCCCCTTTCCATCTCCTATTTGATCTTGCTCCGGGCGGGGTTTGCCTTGCGCGGCGCCTCTCGGCATCCGCACGGTGGTCTCTTGCACCGCCGTTTCACCCTTGCCGGCGGACTCGCATCCGTCGGCGGTCTGGTTTCTGTGGCACTTTCCTTTCCCGCCGTTTGCCAGCGGAATTCCACACCTCCCGGCGTGGACGCCCTGCCCTATGGAGTCCGGACTTTCCTCCGTCGGCCAGAGGCCGCCGGCGGCCAGCGTCCGGCCCCGGTTGTCAATGATCGTTCGGACCCGATGCCCCGTCCGCGCCCGCCTCGGCGTAGAGCATCCGTCCGCAGAAATCGCAGGTCGCGATGCTGTCGTGCTTCCGCGCATTCACGATCTGCGACGGCGACAGCTTCATGTGGCAGCACCCGCACGTTCCGTGCTCCACGCGGGCGATCGCCGCATCCCCGTGCCGCGCGAACATCTTCTCGTAGCGCGCCAGGATCGGCTGCGAAATCCCCTTCACCGCCTCCGCGCGCCGCGCCAGCAGCCCCTCCAGCTCCGACGCCCGCGTCCCCGCCCGCTCGTCGAACTTCTTCAGCGACTCCGCGACCGACGCCTCCTCCTGCGCCAGCGCCTCCTTCTCCAGCGCCACCAGCTTCTCGGTCTTCTCCTTCAGCTCCATGCCCTCCACCGCGGCGTCCTCCTCCTTCCGCACCCGCTCATGCAGCTCGGCGATCTCCTTCTCCATCGCGCGATAGGCCTCGTTCGACTTGATGGCCAGCTGGTCGTTCTTCCGCTTGGCGATCTTCGCGCGCGCATCCTCGGCCTCCACCTCGTGGTCGTGGATGTCGCCTAGGACGATCTGCAAGCGCCCCTGCGCCTCCTTCAGCCGATGCCGCGCGGGCTCCAGCTGCGCCTCGATCTGCGCCCGAAGCGAATCCCTGGCCTCTACCTCGCGCCGAAGCCCCCGGATCTCCCGGTCCAGCTCCTGCACGCCCAACAACTGTTCGATTGCCGTCGCCACGTTCTCCTGCCTACCTTTCCATTTCCCCCTCTTATACTCCCCACCGCCCCTCCCCCGCAACGCAAATCTCCCGCCCCGACAAAAACACGTTTCCATACAATGGAAACATGTTTCGAAAATTTCGAAACTCTCGAAAATTTCGAAAATTTCGAAAAACCGCCCGTTTTCCCCTTCGGGCACAAAAGTGGCCCGGTGGCGAAAAAGGAGGGAAACGCCACCGGGCCGGGTTGGCAAGCCAAACGGGAAAGGCTCACCAATAGGGGAGGAACCGCTTGATGACCGGCGTCCAGTGCAGCAGCACCGGGGCGATCACCAGCGCGACGACGCTCATCAGCTTCATCAGGATGTTGAGGGACGGCCCCGCGGTGTCCTTGAAGGGGTCGCCGACGGTGTCGCCGATGACCGCCGCATGGTGGGCCGGGGACCCCTTGCCGCCGTGGGCGCCGCCTTCGATATGCTTCTTGGCGTTGTCCCAGCAGCCGCCCGCGTTCGACATGAAGAGCGCCAGCAGCACGCCGGACGCGGTCACGCCCGCCAGCAGTCCGCCCAGCATCTCCTTGCCGAACAGGAATCCGATGGCGATGGGGCTGAGGATGCCGATCAGCGCCGGCGCGGTCATCTTGCGGATGGCGGCGCGAGTGGAGATGTCGACGCAGCGCGCGTAGTCGGGGCGGGCCGAGGTGTCGCCCGTCAGCAGCCCCGGAATCTCGCGGAACTGGCGGCGGACCTCCTCGACCATGTGGAAGGCGGCCTGTCCGACCGCGCGCATGGCCAGCGCCGAGAACAGGAACGGCATCATCGCGCCCAGCAGCAGTCCGGCGGTGACCTTCGGGTCGGTCACGTCGATGATCTTGAGGTCGACGGTCTCGCGGAACGCGGCGAACAGCGCCAGGGCCGTCAGGGCGGCCGAGCCGATCGCGAAGCCCTTGCCGATGGCGGCGGTGGTGTTGCCGACGGCGTCGAGGGTGTCGGTGCGCTGGCGGACGACTTCGGGCAGCTCGGCCATCTGGGCGAGGCCGCCGGCGTTGTCGGCGATGGGGCCGTAGGCGTCGACCGCCAGCTGGATGCCGGTCGTCGCCAGCATCCCGAGGCCGCCGACCGCGATGCCGTAGAGGCCCGCGCAGTAGTAGCACGCCACCGTCGCCAGCGACAGGATGAACACCGGCCACGCCGTCGAGAGCATGCCCACGCCCAGGCCGGCGATGATGTTCGTCGCCGGGCCCGTCTCCGAGGAGTCCGCGACCGAATGCGCCGGCGCCTTGCCTTCCGCCGTGTAGTACTCGGCCAGCACGCCGATGATCGCACCAGACACCAGCCCGACGACCACCGCCCGGAACACCGCCATGTTCGTCCGCACCAGCCGCTCGCCGCCCAGCACCGCCGACTCGATGTCGAACGCCGGCGGCAGGCAGTACTTGCAGATGAAATACGTGGCCACGATCATGAGCGCGCAGGCCCCGAACGTGCCCTGGTTCAGCGCCTTCTGCGGATTCCCGCCCTCGTGCGTCCGCACGAAGAAGGTCCCTACCACGGACAGCAGGATGCCGGCGGACGCGATCAGCAGCGGCGCGAACACGAACGACGTCCACGTCGGCCACGTCGGATTCCGCGCCGCGGGCGGAACCATGACCGTCACGCCCAGCACCATCGCCGAGATGATGGCCCCCACGTAGGACTCGAACAGGTCGGCGCCCATCCCCGCCACGTCCCCGACGTTGTCGCCCACGTTGTCCGCGATCGTCGCCGGATTCCGCGGATCGTCCTCGGGAATGCCCACCTCCACCTTGCCCACCAGGTCGGCCCCGACGTCCGCCGCCTTCGTATAGATGCCGCCGCCGACGCGCGCAAACAGCGCGATCGACGAGGCCCCCATCGAGAAGCCCGTCACCACCGGCAGCACCAGGTTCTTCAGATAATAGGAAGAAATGTAGCCATTCCGCGCATACCCGTAGTAGTGCACCATCAGGAACGTCGCGACCGCCAGCCCCGCCAGCCCCAGCCCCACCACGCACAGCCCCATCACCGTGCCGCCCGAAAACGCGACCTGCAGCGCCTTCGGCAGCCCCGACCGCGCCGCGTTCGCCGTCCGCACGTTCGCCGCCGTCGCCACCCGCATCCCGATGTAGCCCGCCAGCGCCGAGCAGAACGCCCCGAACACGAACGCCACCGCCACCCAGCGATTCGCCCCCGTGTTGATGAACGCCAGCAGCCCCGCCACCAGGATGACGAAGATCGTCAGCACCTTGTATTCCCGCGCCAGAAACGCCATCGCCCCCTCGCGCACCGCCGAGCTGATCTGCTGCATCCGCTCCGTCCCCGCGTCCTGCTTGTGGATCCAGCGCGTCTTCAGCAGCGCGAACAGCAGCGCCACTCCGCCCGCCAGGAAGGCTATCAGGAACAGCCAGGAATTCGGATTGATGGTCAGGGTCTCGGGAAGAAACGTATTCATGCGCAGGACTCCTTTCGGGGGCTGAATCAAAACCGTAAGAAAAGGATAGTGGCTCCGGCACCGCCCCGACAAGGCAAAAGCGGCCCACCCCGGTGGAACGGTTTACTCCACCTCCGCCTCCCCGCCCCCCTAGAAACCTAGCCCCCCTAGAAACCTAGCCAATCCAGCGTGATTTTACGGCAAACCCCTATGTGTTTTGCCCATTTTTTCATTTGCCCCGCCCCTTGCGCACTCCCCCCCTCCGCTCTTCAACAAGCCCCCCCCCGCTCTCTCAGCGCCCGCCAGGCACCCACTTCGCGATGACCGGCGACCCCGCCAACCGGGTCAGCCCCAGCACCCGGCAGACCGCCTCCGCGGCCGCGCTCACGCCCTTCGACCGGAGCATCCGGTGCAGGACCATCGGGAGCGCGAACTGCTTCCTGATGCCCCCCCGGTGCCAGCCGCACGCCTCGAACGCCTCCGCCACCTCCTTATGGTGGAACAGCTTCCACGTGCGCGTGTTCTTCTCAAATTTCTTCTTGGCGCCGAACAGCGCCGGGGCGATCGCATTCGCCGACTGGCTCGTCGGGTAGTCCACCACGACGACCTTCCGCGCCACGCGGCAGAGCTCCTTCACGAGCGTCGGCCACATCTCGCAGTGCGTCAGCAGCCGGAAGCAGACCACCGCGTCGAACGAGTCATCCGCGAACGGCAGGGCCACCACCGACCCCACCAGAAACCGCGCCTTCCCCTCCTCCACCAGCGACTCGATGCGATGCTTGCAGCTTTCGTCCGACCCCAGCACCGTCACCGCAAACCCTTCCCGAACCATCGGATACGCCAGCTGGCCATGCCCCCCGCCCACGTCCAGCACCGTCGCCCCCTTCGGCAGGTCCGAGAGCAGTTCCAACGTGAGGCGCTCCTGCACGCCGAGCATCCACTCCCCCCACGCGCCGGCAAAACGCCCGGCGTACTCATCCGTCGAGGTATGAATGTCCGCGGTCTCCGGAAAAGGACAATTCGGATCCGTCTTGCTCATCGTCCAGCGCTCCTCTCTGCCAACTGCTTACCACCCGCCGCCGCGCGACCCCTTGAAGCCGCTCCCGCCCCCGAAGCCGCCCTTCTTGAAGCCACCCCCCTTGCCCTTCCCGCCAAAGCCGCCTTTCTTGAAGCCGCCCTTCCCCTTGCCGAAGCCCCCCTTGCCGGCTCCGCCCCCGCCGAATCCCTTGCGGAATCCGCCCCCGCCCCGGCCAAAGCCACCTTTCTGGAAAGCGCTCTTCTTGAACGGACCGCGCCGGAATCCGCCCCCGCGCTCCTGGCCGCCCTGCTCGTCGCCCCACCCCGGACCGGCATCATCCCAGCCGCCCCCGCGACCGCCAAAGCCGCCCCGGTCGAATCCGCCACCCCCGAAGCCGCCCTTCTTGAAGCCGCCCTTTCCGAACGGCTTCTTGCCAAACGGCTTCCGACCAAAGCCCCGGTCCTGGCCACCCAAGCCGCCACGCCCGCCCCCGAAGTCCCCGTCGTCGCCCTCCGACCGCCCAAATGGCTTCCCCCCGAACCCCTTCTTTCCGAACGGCTTCTTTCCAAACGGTTTCTTACCGAAAGGCTTGCCGCCGAATCCCCGCTTGCCACAGCCGCCCCCCCCTCGTCTTCCCAGCTCTCGCCCCCGAATCCGGCACGGTCGTCCCACCCATGACGATCCCCGCCAAACGGCTTCCTGCCGAAACCCTTCTTCCCAAACGGCTTCTTACCAAACGGTTTTCCGCCGAATCCGCCTTCCCGGCGCTTCCGGAAGCCGCCCTCGTCGGACTCCCCCTCGTCCCCCCCGCCCCATTTCCGACCAAACGGCTTGCCGCCGCGATTTCCAAAATTCTTCTTCCCAAACGGCTTCTTTCCGAACTTCTTGCCGCCAAACGGCTTATCAAACGAACCGTCGTCCCCTTCCCCGGCCTCCTCGGCTTCTTCCGACTCCTCCCCCTCGGTCATCTCCCCGTCCAATTCCTCTACGGCCCCGTCATCCGACTCATCCGCCCACGCATCCGTCGCGACAGGCTCGACCGCCGCCTCGTTCTCCTCCGTTTCCGCCGCCTCGTTCACAAAATCCAGCAGCTGCTTCTCCTCCGCCGCAGGCTCTTCCTGCGACTGTTCCACCGCCGCCGCCCCATACACCTTGCGGACAAACCCCTTCGACGCCCCGCCCTTCCGACCCGCCGGCTTCCCCCCGAATCCGTCCCGTCCGTCCCCCTCCCGGTCCCCGTACGTCTTCCGTCCGAACGGCTTCTTCCCCTCCTTCTCCCTCACCGGCTTCCGCCCCGACTTCCGAAACGGCACCCGCCCAAACGACTGAAACCCTGCCTCGGCGCTCTCCTCGCCACGCCCATCTTCGCGAAAACTCATGACAATCCCTTGCCTTTCTCTTCTAGTCCATATCCATCGGACCGCCGCCACCATGCCTTTTCCGCCCCCCAAAATCAAGCCCAATCCGCTACCCCCGCTCACAAAACCACATGAGGGAGCCCCCATCCCTGGGGTCTCTTGTCTCCCTGTTGTCTCTGCCTTCAACCAGCCCCCCCTTTCGTCACTCGCCACTGCGCATCTTCGCGCGCCTACTTTTTTTGTCAGAACCGCCCGCCCACCTGTGTATCCCTTTTATAGCCCGCGTGTGCGGGTTCCAACGAGGCATCCATCAAAAGCAGCAAAAACGACCAAGCTCATCACCATGCCGGCTTCTTCAGGAGAGGTGCGCACCGAAGCAGAGCCCTTCGCGCGCGACAGGCGCGTTTTCACGCTTGCCGCCACGGGGTGGCTCCATTATAGTCGGTTCCGCAGTGACGTACCGGAGCGCTAGCCCCGGTGCCCGCGGCAGACAACCGATTTGCTCACGCAAATCAATCCGTTCCAAGGAAATCTGGACAATTTCCGTTCCGAACGATTGCTTGCGAGATGTGCACGTGCGCACCTCTCCGCCGTTTTTCGGAACAGGCCAGTCCAGAGCCTCCTTGGAAAAACTGCGGAGAGGCTTTTTTTCGGCCCAGATTAGCTTCTCCCTTCCTCCAGCGGGCCGGAAAAAGACAGTCTGAAAGCAACGCCATGAAATTCACCTGCCCCCACTGCCAGCAGCCCCTCGAAGCAGACGACTCCTTCGCAGGCGCAACCGCCGATTGCCCCGTCTGCGGCAAGTCCTTCGTCATCGAAGCAGACCCGCCCATCGAACCACCACAACCTCCCCCGCCCCCGCAACCTGACGAGCAGCCACAACCCGACGCGCAGCCCAAACCGCAAGCCCAACCCGTACCTCCTGCGGAGCCCCCAGTTCCCGAATCCGCTCCAGAGCCCATAGCGCCTCCAGAGCCGGAAATCGCCTCTGCGCTCCCGCCACCCCCACCACCGCCACCCAAAGCAACCCCCACATTCCGTGTGGTCTCCAAACCCGCCACCCCCGCTTCCTCCCCTACGCCCGAACCATCCGCCCCCCCTCCTCCGCCCAAGCCGGCACCCAAATTCCGCGTCGTATCGCGTAACACGCCTGCAGGACAACCAGCTTCCGCCCAATCGGGCCCATCTCATTCGACCACGACTTCCACCGCCAGTGTCGGAGCAAAGGCGGCCACAGCCTTGCGCGACCGTTTCAACGATTTCACCGGACTGGAAAAACTCGAAGGCTTCTCCGTCTCCGAACTTTTTTCGGAGATGTTCAAGAAGCACCAAGAAGAAGACATTGAGGAGTTCTTCACCGTCGGAACGCCCAGATCCACACCAGCAATCGATCAGGTGGATACGCGTTGGCCCAGACCGTGGATGTTCTTCCGCGCCCTGGCGGCTTCGATTGGCATTTACCTCCTTTTCGACATCGCGTGGCAATATTTCCTCAACCCGAACCTCCTTCCTGGCATGATGCTGATGGGGACACTGGCCGTTCCGTTTTCCGGCTTACTCTTTTTCTATGAGGTCAATGCTCGACGCAACATCTCACTGTATCGCGTTCTGAAGCTGTTTTTCCTGGGGGGCATCATTTCGCTGATCCTTTCTCTGATCCTTTATGCCGTGGTTGGCGACACACCTAAAGGAGTATGGGCGGAAGCTGCCCCCGGCCCCATCGAAGAAATCGGGAAACTGCTTGCAATGGTTTTTGTCGCTCGTTCCATGCGCTACCACTACAAACTCAATGGCTTGCTGATGGGGGCCGCCGTCGGCACGGGCTTTGCTGTGTTCGAGTCCTTGGGATATGCGCTCAACTATTTGATCCGTGGCGTTCTGCTTGAGTCCATCGGGGAAGATGTAGGTGCCGTCGGAATCATGAAGGATGTTATTTTCACGCGAGGAGTCCTATCCCCGTTGGGTCACATCGTCTGGACAGCCATCGCGGGTGCGGCACTCTGGCGGGTGAAAGGCAAAGAAGCATTCAGCTTCTCTATGCTGGGAAACGGAAAATTCTGGCATTTGTTCCTGATTTCCGTCGTTTTACATGCCCTTTGGGATGTCACGATCCCCTATGTCGATGATTTCCCATATTACGGGAAATACATCCTGTTGGGTGTCATCGCCTGGTTCGTGGTGCTCGCCCTGATTCAGGAAGGCCTCAAGGAACTGCGCGCCGAAAAACTGTCGGCGCTGGAGTCCCGAGGCGAGGGATGAAATAATGTAACAAATGAGAATAAACTGAGGAAAACATCATGAGTGACACGTCTGACAACATCAAGATTGCCTGTCCGCATTGCAAAGTCGTTTTGGAAACGGATGCCAGCGTCGAAGGCACCCGCGTCGCGTGCCCCGAATGCGGCAGGGAGTTTGCCGCCAAACGGCACAATCCCGGGGCCATGAAAGTCGCCAAGCCGAAGTTGAAGAAAAAGCGCAAATTCGGCATTGTTCAGATTGTCGCAGCCGTGCTTTTCCTTTTTCAGGCAAAGGCTTGTTCCGATTCGAAGTCTTCGGACCATCAAGACATATTCTTGACCGAGGATGGGCATTACAGGTCGGAAACCGTCTCTGGGCTGAAGACTTTTTCGGCAATCGCTTACGGGGTGGGAATGATTCCGGGGATAGGTCCGGTTGTCTGGGTTCCGGCGTTCGGAATAGGCTTTGGCGCGAACTTGTGGTCCAACGCCGTGCAAAAGCGTGAGGACGAGCGATGGGAAAGATCAATGCAGTGGCTACGGGATTCCGGATACGACCCTGACCACCCATTTGGCAAATATGGTGACTAGATAAGACGGATAGAGGAATATCCCACATGCGAGAAAAGACTCGGGAAGAGTGGAATGCCATCTCGCATCCCCAAAGCGACGATTCATTTACCGGCGCTATCGTCGATTGGTTGGCATGGGGGCAATCTGCATTTTCCCGGCATGCCATGGTGCGACACCCTCTCCGGTGAGGCGGAGAAATGCAGAAAGGTTTTCCAAAAATGCAATGGAAGGAAGAAAAAAGTCAAGAGTGAATAGGAGAACAAGCATGAACAACATGGGTGGTCAAAGCCAATTGCAGAGATACAGGTGTCCCCATTGCGGAGCGCTCATCGAGGCAGACGAACCCATTGACGGAATGCAGGTGGAATGTCCTGCATGCGGCCATGGATTTGTTGCGGAAGCGTACGTGCCCGAAGACCGCGCCGGAATGAAAGCATCTACCAAGACACGACTGGCGTCTCGCCTGACGGCGGCACAAAAACTGCTGGCCAGAAATCCCAAGGCACGCATCGGGATTGGCGTTGGGGCGGCGATTTTGGTTGGCCTTTTGCTATCGAGTGCATCGGATTGGGGGCGAAAGGCGGGAACCACAAAAACAATCACCCTGCCTGGCGGAGTCCCGATGGAGTTGGTGTGGTGTCCTCCGGGAACATTCACGATGGGGCGGCCGGATGGGGAAGCGTGGCGGGACCCACGCGACCCACGCGAGTTGGAGCTGAGCTGGGAGGGATTTTTGCACACCGTGAACAGTCCCTACAATCTTCACAAGCCGGATGCCGACGAATTGGAACTCATGCGGGTGTGGGGTTCCCCGGAAGGAGAAAATGACCGGGAAGATTGGGAAACGCAACACTCCGTGACGTTGACAAAGGGGTTTTGGATGGCCAAGACGGAAGTAACGCAGGCGCAGTGGATCAGCGTGATGGGGAACAATCCGTCTAAGCAACGTGATGACGACAGATTGCCTGTAGGAAATGTAAGCTGGGACGATTGTGTTCAGTTTTGCCAAAAAGCTGGCTTGCAATTGCCAACGGAAGCTCAATGGGAATATGCGTGCCGTGCGGGAACGGAAGGCCCATACGGAGGAACGGGCGACCTGGACGACATGGGGTGGTACAGAGGCAATTGCCATGCAATGCACCCTGTCGGAACAAAGATGCCGAATGCATGGGGCCTTTACGACATGCATGGAAATGTGGACGAATGGTGTGCGGACGGCGCGGACATCCACTTGAGCCATTCGGGCAAGTCCGTGACCAACCCGAAGGGATCGGGATCCGGGAAGACGCGGATCATTCGCGGAGGGTCGTACGCAAACCATGCGGTAAGATGCAGGTCCGCGTTTCGCTTCAACTCTTTTCCAAAACCCGCCGAGAGCTTGGGCTTCCGCCCAATCATGACTCCGTAGTTCCGTTTTCAGCCTTCCCTCCCATTGCTAGGAAGAGAGTATCATTATGAATGAGCATTCGAAAACCATCCGCATCATTCTCCATGACGGACAACTGGCGGGAAGCGAGAATGTCTTTGCGCCCCGGATTCGCGGCCGGGCGGCGAACGCGGGCCCAAGGCCGATGGCACCGGATCATCCGTTCCGACAGGAGACGCCAGAGGCGACCACGCAGACAGCTGCACCGTCGGGGCCCAAGCGCTACCTATGTCCCCATTGTGGCGCGATGCTGGAGACAGCCGAACCTATTGAAGGACTCCAGGTGCCCTGCCCGGAATGCGGCATAGTATTCATCGCAAAGGCATTGCAAAAACCGAAATTGCGGGCAGTCCGAACGTCAGCGTCTTCTCCGTTCACTTCACGAACGTCTGCGAATAAAATCAGCGGTGGGAAAGGCAAAATCGTGCTCTGGATTCTGCTCATAATCCTGCTGTTGGTGGGAGGAGTCGCCGGATTATGGTGCGCAGGCGTCATCCAGCACATCCAATCTCCAGACCAAAACGGCTCGGAGTTCTGGACCGCCCGCGCGAACGGCGTGGAATGGAAGTTCACAGTGGACGGAAACACGGTCGAAATCCGTGGCGCCACCGTCAAACAGCCCAACTCCAATGTGACAATCCCAACCTTCTTCGGCTGGCGCAAGACAACAAGTATCGGCGACAGAAGCTTTTTAGAATGCAATACAATCAAGTCCGTGTGCATTCCAAATAGCGTGACAAATATCGGTCTTGGAGCATTTACAAAGTGCGAGAATCTATCGTCCGTGAAGATTTCCTCGGGTCTCAAGGAGATTGGATACTGCGCATTCGGGGAATGCAAGAAACTGACTTCCATCCGCATTCCCGCCAGCGTGACCACCATCGGCGAATTTGCATTTCTTTCGTGTGAAAATCTAAAAATTTTGTCACTTCCAGACAGTTTGGAGCACATTGGACAGGGGGCCTTTGAGAAATGCCATGCACTCACAGAAATACACATTCCAGACCGCGTGAGGGAAATATCCACCAAAACATTCCAAAAGTGCGACAACCTACGAACGGTCCATATCGGCAACGGTGTGACCAACATTGGAAATCGTGCTTTTGTCCTTTGTAACGGATTGGCAAGGGTGGAGATGGGCCCCAACGTGACCCGTATCGGGGAATATGCGTTTGGTGGGTGCAACAGCTTGAAAACCCTGGTGTTGCCGAATAACGTGACACATATCGATTTCGGAGCGTTTGCAGAATGCACGGCTTTGGAGTCCATCAACTTGCCTGAACAGTTGGAGAGCCTAGGGTATCGTTTAGGTGAATCGGGAGTTTTCGACGGGTGCATCGCTTTGACGAACATGACAATCCCTCGAAACATCAAAATACTGCTTTCCCGCGCATTTGCCGGGTGCAAAAACCTGGAAACGGTGTCTCTTCCAGACAGGCTGGAAATCATTGGCCACTCAGCCTTTCTGGACTGCGAAAAACTTGCCGGAATCGATATCCCGGGCAGCGTAGACTATATTGGCGTTGCAGCGTTTTCCGGTTGCAAAGCTTTAAAGACAATCATGCTCCCGTCCGGAATCGAGATGATTTGGACCGGGACATTCGACGGATGCACATCTTTGCAGGAGATGGCAATCCCGGAGGGTGTCACAGTCATCTTGTCTGAAGCATTCAAAGAATGCCGTTCTCTCGTTTCCGTGGACATTCCGAATAGCGTGACAAACATTTGCGAATCTGCATTCGCCGGATGCGTATCGTTGACAAATGTAGCGATTCCTCCTCGTGTCACGTCCATTGAAGCGATGACATTCCAGGCGTGTACCAATTTGTCCGGCATTGTCATTCCAAACGGTGTAACCAACATCGGGGAACGGGCATTCGCAGGGTGCAAAAGCCTGACAAACCTTCATATTCCGGACAGCGTGGAAAGCATGGCGGATGATGTTTTTCTGTTTTGTGAAGGCTTGCAAAGGTTAAGAGTGCCTGCATCATGGCAAAAGCGAAAAGGCCTCTTCGGGAACGAGAAATGGTTGCAGCCGGGGTGCAAAATCATCTATGGTGATGGCATGGAGTCTTCTCCGCCGCGTTCTGCGCCTGCGGCGACACCCCCACGGAAAAATCCTCTCAGCGGTTCGGTTCTTCCTGAGTTCGCTACCCTGGCGAAGGCGCTGGAGCAGGCGAAGCGCTCTCCTACGGGAGCAAACTACAAAGCCCTGATGACCGCTTGGGAAGAGTTGCCCAAGAAGCAGAAAGATGAGGCATCGAAGCCCGTGTTATGGGCATTCTGTGCGATGCTGATGTCGCATGGTCATGCGGAGGCGGCGTCAAAGCGGCAGCATCTGATCAATTACAAGGCCTTTCTCGACGCGGTGTCGGACCCATGCCACGATTGCGAAGGGCGGGGGAGTAGTCAGAATACTTGCAAGGTCTGCGCTGGGAGCGGGATCAAGCATGTCCGATGCAGCACGTGCAACGGCCTGGGCAATTGCCTCTTCTGTCAAGGCAGGGGGCAGACAGGCGGAGTGCTGAGTGCCCCGACGAGATGTCTTCGTTGCGCAGGAACGGGACGATGCCCGACCTGTTTGGGTCGCACAATCGAAATTGCCTGTCCGAACTGCAGAAACGGAATGGTCACGTCCGTGTGCCACACCTGCAACGGGACCGGGCGCATCGTCTCGGCATCCAAGTGCGACCGTGTGACAAAGAGCAACATCGAGGATGCCTTGCGAATCTGCCATGGGGAAAGCCCCGCTTCTGCCGGAGATAACACCTCATACGACAGCGACGACTGGGGCTTTGGCGACGGCTGGAATTGATGGTTCGGCGTTCCGGGCCTTCGCCACCGGCCTCCGCCCTCCATCCGCGTACTGCTTGGACGGTCCCCGTGCCGCCCTTTCCCCTCCCGTCCCTCGTCACTGCGCGCGTTCTTTTCCCTTTTTGTCCCCTTCCGCCACTCCGTTTTCGCTCTTCTGCCCCGCCCGCCTTTTCGTCGTCCACGCCTCTTTCTCCTTCCGCAAAAGAGGCGCAAGTTGAACGACATTCAGGTCCAGCATTCAGTTGCTGTCCCTCTTTCGCCTTCAGGTCTTGCTTTCGCACCTCTCTCGCCGTCCCCTCGAGGTCTGTCCCTCTTTTTGCTCCCACCTCACCTCACGCCCCTTCTCGGCATTTTCTCCTGTTGGGGGCGCGGGCGGCCCGCCCGCGACTTCCCGCCCCCACGTCCCTTCCCGCCCCCTGGCGCGTCAGCGCCCCCCATTCAGCATTCAGCATTCAACATTTAGCATTCCACCCCCAAACGGGTCTGTCCCGGGTCTGTCCCCGTTTGATCGTTTGGTCATCGTTTGGTCTCCCCGTTTGGTCCTAGTGCCCCGAGGCGCGGTCGCAACTCCCCCTAGAAAACCTAGTGGCCAACATGGTCCCCCAGTGCCCAGTACCCACAGTGCCCACAGACATAGGCAATCAATACTCATTGTCCGCTTATTGTTCCATTTCCATCAAATCTGACAACTTCTTCTGCGCTTTTTCATAGCCTAGGTCGGCTGCCTTTTGTAACCAAAAAAGAGCTTTCCCTGGATTCTTGGCTACTCCTCGCCCGTGAAGGTAGCACAGGCCCAGCATGTATTGTGCCTTGTCCAGTCCGGCCTCGGCTGCGTCTTGGAAACAGAGGGCTCCTTTTCTCCAGTCCTGCTCGCCCTCCTGTCCCCGGATATATTCCACGCCCTGCCGGAATCGTGCTTCTGTTGCCTCCGTCTCTTCCTCTTCCCATCGGGCATGAAGCGACTGGGATTCAAGAGACGGCTTCTTCGCCGCCTCATCCTCACCGTTCGGCTTTGCCAACACGGGAGGATGAAAATGGGCCTCCTTAAGGTTGACCTCCATCTCCTCGGGCAACTTCCACATAGCACCCGTCAGCGGGTCGACCAACAATATGCCAATCAAGCCGCCAAAGAGTATGTTCCCCATATACCAGGGATCCATTGCTGCCACAACCTGCTTCTGTTCTTCGTGGTACCCATTTTTTGTGAACGTGACTGTATAAGTCTCCGGGACAAAATATCTTGCTGATGCATTGAGAGTCACCGTGGCTGGCGTTCTTCCCTTGGCTACCGGTTTGTGGGTGGAAGTTTGGATCTCGAAATCTGCGCCGGGAGGCTCGCTCCGAATATCCACTTTGTATTTCGAATGCGAAACAATCGAGGCACAGCCCGTCATCCAGCAACATGCAATCGCAATCATCCATGCCAAGGTTAGTCTTTTCATTCCCGCATGTCCTTTCCTGTTATCACTGCCTGCTCCCGCATCACAGATGCGGTTGCCCGATCTCCCCCATTTCGTCCAGTTTTCGTTGTGCCCGATTGTGTCCCTGTTCTGCGGCCTGGCGCAACCAGAACACGGCCTTGGACTGATTGCGAATCACACCCTTCCCTGATAGATAGCACAAAGCCAAGGCGTATTGTGCCTGGGCCAACCCTGCGTCAGCCGCCTCATGAAAAAATTTCACTGCCCGGTTCCAGTCCTGTGGAACCTCCTGTCCCCGAGCATAACGCATGCCATCTGCAAACAGGGCTTCGGCTTCACTTCCCTCTTGATGGACAGATATTGGTTCCTTTGGGCTCGTTGTCACGGCCAGACGCCCGGCTTTCAATTCTGGTTCTTTGCAGCGAGCAAGCATTGTCTCCCCTTGTTTCTCATCCACGACGGGAAGCAGTCGGGAGCGAGCCATAAACAGTCCCATATCCACCGTTTGTTGATAATAGTAGCGACGTCCCGCTTCAACGGTTTCATCCAATTCAAATGCCACCTCTGCTTGGTTCACAAGGTGCATTGTGCCCGGAGTGCGCTCCCACGACAAGTAAGATGCACCGCCCGTCTGCCCAATTTGCATTTCGCCATCCCACACCTGAAACCGAACGGCGGCCCCGAAAAACGGTTCAGGACGCATAACATAGATTCTAGCGTTAGCCGGATCATTGACCACCAACGACTGGTCAGGAAAAGGCACTAGCTGTTTCGGGCTGGCACAGCCCGTTATCAGGCAACACGCTCCTCCCAACATCATTCCCTGTATCATTCGGCGAAAAGGAATCATATTCCATCCTTTCAACTATTTTTCTGTCTTGGCAACCAAAGCGACACGAAAGCCGAGGTCATCGTAATGCTCGGCCGGTGGCAGATGGAAACGGTGAGCAATACGGCATCCGACTGGGCTACTATCCCAGCCTCCGCCCCGGCAGATACGTTGCTGCCCCGTAACTGGCCCTCTAGGATCGGGGGCAACGTGCCATAGATCATAGGCGCCATACCAGTCCCGACACCATTCCCAGACATTGCCGCTTAAGTCGAAAAGTCCTAGCCCATTCGCCACTTTCGTGCCAACGGGATGAGAGGATGCAGCGTCATGCCTGACGTAGCTCCATGCGCTGTTGTTCGCATTCCAGGCTACTCTGTTGATATCAGCACTTCCCGCATACACAGTTCCGTCATTTTTCGGTCCACCTCGAGCCGCATATTCCCACTGAGCTTCCGTCGGCAAATCAAACACGTATCCGGCAGGTAGCCAGCCGTCAAAGCGCGCGGTGAGCTTTTGGCAGAATTGCCGTGCCCCATCCCACGTCACATTGTCCACGGGATGGCGTGCATCTTTGTAATGTGATGGATTATGCCCCATGATTTCTTCATAGAGGGTCTGCGTAACTTCCGTTTTTCCCAGCCAATACGGCTGGCTCACACTAACTGGATGCAAAACCTCGTCTTGATTCCGCCCGTTTTCCCCCGCAGGGCTTCCCATCTGGAATGTCCCGGGATGGATGAGAATCATCTCAAATGCCACCTGTCCAACCGTATACCTCCTGTTGGAAAACACTTGCGCTTTGGCCTGGTCGAATTTTCGTCGGGCATCTGCCCATTCTTGCTGGGCATGGACAAAGCGCAGGGCGGAAAAATCGCCGGCCGCGCTCCTCCACGACCTTTGGGCCTGCTGAAGGAGATTGGTCATGGTAGAATCTTTGTCCGCTCTGGGCCATATGGTGAACAATTCATTTTTGCTAGCATTTGCGAGGACTTGCTCTGTCAAGGCTGCTTCCGCTTTACCCAAGTCATCGTCCATGGCCCTCCACCCATTTTGCGCAGCCGAAAATTGGTGGCTAGCATATTGCTGGTCAATATCTTTCATCCGCATCAAGACCCCATTGATTCCTTGGGCAATCTTGGGCTCTGATTGGATAGTTGCCGCATATTGCTCGTGCAAGTCCTTGTTTTTCTCAATCACTTGACTCCGCACTTTCAAGGGGATCTCGGCCACCGTCATTATTTCGGGAATCGTCTCCCACAACGCCTGTGCCTCCGCGAATTTTCCCGCCTCAAAGTTTTGCCTCGCACGGTCATTCGTCCTGGCTAGTTCCTGCACGATGGGCGACATGGGATTACGGCCCGTGCTGTTGGTATCCTTGTGTTCATCTGCAAAACTTGCAAGACGCTCTTCCGCCTTCCTCTTGACACTCTGAGCTCTCATGCGCGCCCGATTATCCTCCAGCAGAGCCTGGCAATCCTTGTACACCTCTGCATACGTGCTCTGGGCGCGTTGGAAATCACCCACCCCATATGCATTGGCCGCCTGGGCTACTTGCGTCTGGATACCGTTGAGACGGTCACCAAACCCCTGCCCGTCATCCAGCACCTGTATCTGCTCTAAAACAGAATGAATCGTCGCTCCCGTGTCAGGCTGGTCATGGGAAAAGCTCGTTTCTGCCTTCTCGTACTCCTTGAGGGCCGCCTGCCATTTCTCGCGCGCAGCTTCAAATTTCCCCACAAGAAAGTCCGCTGCCGCGGCACGGGCCAAGGCCCTTGCCCCACGCAAGGCGGCAGAGGCTACTGGATGACTTTCTGTCTCCGGATGGGCCCGCAACAACTCCGCTTCGCGCTCTGCAGCCTTGTCCCGTGACGCCAACGTCGCTTTGGCGACATCATAGACGGACAGACAACCATTCCACTTTTGCGTTGCCAAGTCAAAAGAACCAAATTCATAGGCGTTGCTGGCTTGCTTCGCCATTCGTTCCACATCCGAAAATGCAGATGAGGCCACTTGCGGAGGAAGAGCATACCGCCGGACAAGCTCGTTCTGGTGTTCGGTTACGCGGTCGCGCAACGCTGTTGCCTTCCGCCGTTCCTGATCGGTGGAGGCAATGGCGGCGATGTCACCTAGCATTTGTCGGTATATTTCCATCGCCAACCCATATTCTTCGTGGTCATAATGCGCGGCCGCCTGTTCCAGACGCTTTTCGGCAGCATCAATCAGCTGCCCTAGCCCCTGTCCGCGTTTGATCGTGCGAATTTCCGTCATCCGCATCTCAACATCGCTACGGACAGGCACCACATCGACCAGTTGCACCGCCGCCAACGCTTGCTCACGCGCTTCGATGGCCTGTCGCCTCGCCTTTTCCTCGGCTTCCCTTACCTCCTTTTGGATGCGGGCCTCGGCATCCCGCGCCTGTTGTTCCGCCAAAGCCTCGGCGGCCAGCTGCCGTTGCACCCTGCCCCGTTCCTGGATGAAATGGAAAAACAACAAACCTGCAACCAGTAAAACTCCCACCGACAAGAAAATGAAGAAAACTCGCCTTACGTGTCTGTCTCCCGCCATTCGCAGGACATCCGTGCTGACGCTGCCATAAGCCTGAGTAGCAGCTTGGAATTCTTCGTTCTCTCGAAGCCGATCCGCCTGATCAAGACGTTGCCGGAATTGCGCACGCTCTTCCGGCTTCAACCACCGTTCCTTCCCCGCCAGATTGTTCGCTGCCTTGCGCCGAGTCGCATCTGCTTCACTCTCCCAGTGCCGTCGCTGCGCCGCCTCGTTTGCGGTCTGCAACCGCTCCTGTCCCCGCTTCTGATTCGCTCTCTGTAACGCAAGCCATGAAGGCAGCATGACGGTGATAATCCGCAATTCATCCGGCCCGAAATCGGCCAGCGCTGTTGCATGTGCTTCGAGTGAGGCAGCAAGTTGTGCAAGATCATGGTCTCCGGCCATGGCCAGTGCCGCGGCGGCCTTCTCCACCGCCAGCACCTTCATCCAGGAACGTTTCCCCTCCTCCGAGCCCGCGATTAGCCGGAACATGAACCGTTGCAAATCTGTTTCTTGAATCTCGCCGGGAATGCCTTTCCCTTCTCCTTCCGATTGCACGGCTGAGATTGCTAGGCAGTCCAGCTCAGGATACAGCGCGGTAATCATCGACAGCTTTTCGCGGAGGAGTCCCTTCGGCCCCCCGGCGGAAGCCAGCTCCTCACGGTATCGATCGGCTTGGGTGAATACCAGTAGCCGGTCTTTTAGGTTCGGGAGCTTCTGCGAATAGTCGAAGATGCTTCGCGTCAGCCAGCACGTATCCAAATTCCGCGCGTTTGTCTCGGGATTGAGCAAGTCCTTGACATTCAGCAGCACCACTAGGGTTTCCGCCTCCAGCAGTTGTCCAAGAAATTCGTCAATCTGTTCGCGGGCGCCTGCGATTATTTCCTCGGAATAGTTTCCGAAAGCCATGCGGTAGACCTCGCCGCCGTAGTCGAAGATATCCAGATTGGCCAGCACTTTCTCCGAGCCGATGCGAACCGACCATTTCATGCAAAAAGTGCTATCCGGACCCGTTGGACTCGGCCACGAGTGTTCCACCATCATCTTGTAAGGAACCTGCGTCATGAACGCAAATGCTTCCTTGTTTTCCGGGAGAAGATAGAAGCTGTCATCCGACATCGTGCTGAACTTCCCAGCCAGTGCCGCCACCAACACTGTTTTCCCCGATGCTTCTACGCCTACGATTGCAATCTTACCCATATCCATCCTCTTTCCTGTCTACTGCCGCTTGTCGCCCTCAGACGACCACCGCTGCTAGTTCGTCCTTGAAGCGTCATTGTTGGAAGTTGGGGAGACGGCCTCGACATCTTCCCGCATTTCCAAAGAACTTTGGACAATCCCTGACGTTGGTGAACCGTGGGGAACAGGCGTATTGGCATCTCCGATAGTCTCTTCTACAGAATCGTGGTCTGGCGTTTTTCCTTCTGGTGCGACGGATGCAACAGGTACTTGTTTGTCCGTCAGTTCTTCGCCAGAAAGAATTGCATCAACTTCTGTTGCTTCCTTCTGCAATGTTCCGCGCAACATCCAAACCAGTCCAATTACAGCAAATGCCAACACAAAATTGAGGGCCAGCGACGCAATCGTGGTGAAACGCCACCGTTCCGATGTATCGACGACCACGGGAGAGGTCTCTACGATTTCCCGGATAATTTGAGATGGTGGAGCTGATTGCATTGATTGCTGCGGCAAGAGATGGTCGTTCTTCTTTGGCGCCACATAGATGAAACAAGTGCCACGACCGTCCGGAGGATCCTCTCGAAATATTCGCAACAATCCCGTAACGGGATGGGATAGCACTTCTCCGATGGCCGCCAGCGATCCACTCGAATCAAATATTCCCGACGAGGCTGGAGGCGGCAGTGGGAATACTCCCGGCGAAGCAATCGGCCCATCATATTCAAAAGATATCGGATAATTGCTCATCAGCGGCGTAACAAACGGATACGCCGAAAATAAGACATCCGCGTTAATCCGCCGGGCCATGCTTTTAGAACACCATGTGATGGCCAGATAGACTGCATCTCGTCCGGCAAAGTCTGCTTTTTCCTGCCGCATGAATCGGAAGAAGACCACCTCGTCGCCTACGGTTGCTGCTCCCGCCCGGCATGCTTCTCCCAGCTCCAGCTTCGGCATGATGCCCAATGCCTTCCGAAATCCATCCAGACGACCTAATCCTGCCGTCAGCCCGCTTTGCCATGCATACCCCTGCCTCGCCGTGTATACTGCAAAGGGAAGTTTCATGTCAACCAACCTTCTCCCATGTCGTCATGGAACCTTAAAACCTTAAAACATCCAGGCACAACCGATGCGAAACGTCATTCCCGCAAGATTACTATCCTCTCGTTCAAAGAACGCGTAATTCTTTGATTCATGAAGTTCAAAAGCCCCTTTCGACAAATCAAACTGATAGCCAGCTCCAAGGAAGATGCTGAAGGTCTTGCTGGGGCAGAGACGCATATCACACGAGAAGAAACCTACCACCCCGTTTTCCGTGTCGATCTTCTCAATGTAATAGTTGTCTGTCCCTCCATAATAGGCGGAAACTTTCCCATGCTCCTCAATATCGGAATTCATGATGACATACTTTACACCTCCCTCGAACTCGAATGACACAAGGTCTTCAATGGGCACGCGCAGCCGAAGTGATCCCCCCAACGGAACAGCTGTCGCAGCACCCTCGTAATGGTAGTCATTGGCCAGGCGAACCCCCATGAAATATCCAGACTTAAACTCGCTCATGCTCTCGTCCACAGCCCATTTCTGAATACCGACGGAGGCCGAAAAACCTAAATACTCAGACGCCCACACTGTGCCTCCGGCAGTGGCACCTACTATTCCAATGTCCCAACGCGTGTCCGAAGTCAACAAGAGGTCGCCCGATAGCGACAACTCGAACTTCCCGTCGAAATAACTCTTGTGCGCGTACAGCGAAGAGGCATGCTTTGATGTCAGTGAAGAAGAATTCGCAACAGGTTCATTCCATTGTACTGGGGCATATTCCCCATTGCCAATCGTGGCGGCGACTCCCGTCCAGGCCATCATGCTCATGCTCACGCCAACTCCAATTAGTAATGCCTTCATATTCTTTCGCTCTCTTATGTAAGGGGTGATTCTGCCTCATGTTGCTCTTCATCTCTGCCCCGGTCTAGGACATGAAAGAAGGTGCACCTTCCATCATGATCCCAGCGAGGCCCGGAGAAAGCCCTTGAAGAATCACGAAGAGAGACGCGCCGTTTGGGCTCACCTCGTATTCGGTTCGTCTTCAAGGAAAGTTCTCAGGTTTCGGTGGACGACCGCTTGCAGCGATGCAAGTTGGTCTTGCAGGAAGCCCCGCAACGCCTTTCCGCCTATCGCCGCGCCCAATCTTCTTCAAGTCCTAAGTTCCATGCCCTGCTTCCTTCTATGCCGCGCCCCCCCCGTTTGGGGGAGCTCTTTCGGCACAACGCCCGTGAGCATGGCACACCTTCTCCTCGCCGTGGTCGTTTCCGAAACGACATTTTCCCGTCCGTCCGCGACGGTCTCCCCATATCCCCCCATGACGAGCCTCCTCCTCCCTCCGCGTTCACTGCGGCTCCGCGTGGGCAAGCTCTGTGCCCCTTTTGCAAGGTGGCCCCCGTCTTTTCAACCGTCCGCCCCCATGCCGTGGCCATGGGTGGCCATTGGGGGAGGTTCCGCACATATCCTTGAGCGAAAGGGCGCGGCAGCGGTATCCGCCTCCGCGCAAGTGGGGATTCTTGGCAAAAAAGACTTCCGTCTTGCGCTTGAGCTGGGGCAACGAGATTCGCCGCGTGTCCCGCTTCACCTCGAAGAAGTCAATCCGGCTACCCTTGGAGCACACGAGGTCGATCTCGTTTTCGCCCTTGCCGTCCCACCAGCCACCCATCTTCACGTAATGCGACTCTTCCGTGAACTTCCAGACGAAATAGCGTTCCAGGGCAAATCCTGCAACCGGACCGAAATCACGCCGCAAAATGGCTTTCAGGTCGTCGAACCGGCGCAGTTCAACATGGTCCTGGTAGCCTATGACAAAGCGGAACCAGAACCGGTTGGCAACAGCACGGTTGGCAACTGTTCCGTTGCCAACGCGCAAAACCTTCGACCCCATCGACAAATCTCGACGATGCCGACGAAATCGAATCTCCGTGAAGAAAAAACCATCACGCGCTCGAATCCATCCGCTTCGACTTGCCCCCGATCACGAGGCCAACCACTTTTACGCTGGGCACATTCCGCATCCGTGGGGCCGTGCGAACCGTGGCTATATCCCCCCCCCCGGGGGGAGTTCGGTGCGGAAGATGGGGCAGTCGTTGTCGGCGAGGAGGAAGTTGACCAGATGGAGGTCCCAGATAGCATGCTGGAGGCAGAACTGGACGATGAGGTCACGCTTGCTGTGCGGCGAGAGGCTGAAGCCGGCGATGGTGAGCAGGTTGTCGGCCTCGTCGGGGGCGAGCTGGAGTCCGAAGCACAGGGCGAGGGTGGTGTCACGGCTGGGCTGGTAGTCCTCGCGGGAGCGCAAGGCGGAGAAGAGGCGGCGGTCGAGACCGGCGCGCTTGTAGACGGCCACCTCGTCGCCTCCGGCCCGCTTTTCGATGAGGGTGCGGACGCATTTGCGGAAGGAGGCGGCACGGACGATGGCGGCCTCGCGGGCCTCTGCCAGCAGGCGCTGGCGGCGGGCTTCCGCGTCGCGGCGGGCCTG
>JAEEGH010007885.1_pt1 | contig 25392 bp, 24 predicted proteins | sample 9134181 | NCBI WGS metagenome assembly JAEEGH01 (sample SAMN16246544, study PRJNA631951) | gut metagenome | biome: gut microbiome; feature: rumen; material: DP-attached | host: Bos | place: Iran: Karaj | collected 2018-10
TCCAGTTTCTGGACATTGTAGGTCACGGCCTTCTCGGCGCGCTTGATGCCGAGGGCGGTGACGACGACGCCCTCGAGGAGGGTGGAATCCTCCTGCAGGGTGACGTTGATGACATCCTGTCCGGCGACGGCCATCACCGCATCCACCATTCCGATGTAGGAGAAGCGGAGCTGGGCAGCGTCGGCAGGAATTTGCAGCGTGTAGTGTCCGTCGAAGTCCGTGATGGTGCCGATGGTCGGCTGGCTCTCGACGACTACGCCTGCCCCGATCAGCGGTTCACCGTTCGCATCCACCACGGTACCCGTGACGGTACGCGTCTCCTGGGCGAAGCCGAGGATCGCGACAAACAGTGAGACAGCGACAAGGCAGCATTTCCTTAAGCTGTTGTTACACATTATGTTGATAAATTTGGTTGGTGTTTATCGTTCAGGCATTGCTGCGAAAACGGATTTTGCGGTCGCGAATTTACCCTTTCATCTTATGAAAAACAAATAAAAAGGACGTTTTGGACAATAATACAACCGATTTGGACTATTTTTCCTTACAAATCGTAAGAGCGTAGAAATCCCAATTTTTCGTATCTTTGCACCGCCATGAAGATTGCAGACATCGACCTGGGCGAGCGCCCCGTGGTGCTGGCGCCGATGGAGGACGTGACGGACGCGTCCTTCCGCATCCTGTGCCGCGAGGCCGGGGCGGCGATGGTCACGACCGAGTTCGTCCCCTCGGACGGGCTCATCCGGGACGCCTCGAAGGCCATCGCCAAGATGCGCACGCTCGAGGAGGAGTCCCCCGTCGCGATCCAGATCTATGGACATATCCCCGAGTCGATGGTCGATGCGGCCCGCATGGCCGACCGCGCGGCGGAGCTCGCCGGCGGGCACGGGGCCGACACGATCGACATCAACTGGGGCTGCCCGGTGTCGAAGATCGCCGGCCGGGGCGCCGGCAGCGGCATGATGCGGGAGCCGGACAAGCTCGTCGCCATCACGAAAGCCGTCGTGGAAGCCGTCAAGACGCCCGTCACGGTGAAGACCCGCCTCGGCTGGGACGACAGCTCCAAGATCATCGTGGACCTCGCCGAAAGGCTGCAGGACGTCGGCGTCCAGGCGCTCACCATCCACGGCCGCACCCGCTGCCAGATGTACAAGGGCGAGGCCGACTGGACCCTCATCGGCGAAGTCAAGGACAATCCCCGGATGCGCATTCCCATCATCGGCAACGGCGACATCAATTCCGCGCAGCGCGCGAAGGAGATGTTCGACCGCTACGGCGTGGACGGGATCATGGTGGGCCGCGCGAGCTTCGGCCATCCCTGGATCTTCACCGAGATCCGGCACCTGCTGGACACCGGCGAGGAGATGCCGCCGATGAACGTCCGCGACCGTGTGGCGCTCGCCAAACGGCATTTCGGCCTGTCCCTGGACCTCAAGGGTCCTGTCACGGGCGTGTTCGAGATGCGCCGCCACCTGTCCTGCTATTTCAAGGGCCTTCCGGGCTTCAAGGAGACCCGCATCAAGCTCGTCACTTCCAAGGATCCCGACGAAATTCTCCGCACGCTGGACTATGTCGCGGAAAGATGGGGGGAAGAGGCGCCGGAAGCCGAATCGGCGTACGGAATTTGACGCATTTTTCTTATCTTTGTGGGATAGTAATTCTGATCCCGCCATGGAAAAACATATCAAGACCATCGGCATCCTCACTTCCGGGGGCGACTCGCCCGGAATGAACGCCGCCATCCGCGCCGTCACGCGCACCGCCCGCTTCAACAACATCAATGTCATCGGCATCCAGCGAGGCTATCAGGGCCTGATTGACAAGGAGTTCCTGAAGTTCACCTCCTCCTCGGTGTCCAACACCATCCAGCGCGGCGGCACCATCCTCAAGACCGCCCGGAGCAAGGAGTTCATGACCCCGAAGGGCCGGAAGATCGCCCACGAGAACATGGTCGAGGCCGGCATCGACGCCCTCATCGTCATCGGCGGGAACGGTTCCCTCACCGGCGCGCAGCTGTTCGCGCGCGAGTTCGACATTCCGATCATCGGCCTGCCCGGCACCATCGACAACGACCTGTACGGGACGGACTCCACCATCGGCTACGACTCCGCGCTGAACACCATCGTCGAGTGCGTGGACAAGATCCGCGACACCGCGAACTCCCACGACCGCATCTTCTTCATCGAAGTGATGGGCCGCGACGCGGGCTTCCTGGCGCAGAACAGCGCCATCGCCTCCGGCGCCGAGGCCGCGATCATCCCGGAGAGCGCGACGGACGTGGACCAGCTCGCCGACTTTATCGAGCGGGGCAAGCGCAAGTCGAAGAACAGCGCCATCGTCCTCGTCTCCGAGGCGCAGAAGGACGGTGTCGGCGGCGCTTTCTACTATGCCGAGCGCGTCAAGAAGGAATATCCGCAGTTCGACGCCCGCGTGACCATCCTCGGCCACCTGCAGCGGGGCGGCACGCCGTCGGCCTACGACCGGATCCTCGCGTCCCGGATGGGCTACGCCGCCATCGAGGCCCTGCTCGAGGGCCAGCGGAACATCATGATCGGCATCAAGAACGACGAGATCGTGTACGTGCCCATCTCCCGCGCCGTGAAGATGAACAAGCCCATCAACCAGGAGCTCATCACCGTGCTCAACGTGCTTTCGATGTAATCCCCCATGATCTACCGCATCATCCTCTCCATCAGGCATTTCCTGTTCGACAAAGGTTGGAAGAAATCATATAGGGCGGATGTTCCCACCGTTTGCGTGGGCAACATCACCGTGGGCGGCACCGGCAAGACCCCGCACACGGAGATGATCCTCCGGATGCTGCTCCGCAGCGACGACTGGGCCTATTCCGACATCGCCGTCCTCTCCCGCGGCTACAAGCGGAAGTCGAAGGGCTTCCAGAAGGTGGGCCGCGACGGCACGGCGCTCCTGTACGGCGACGAGCCGCTGCAGATCGCGAAGAAGTTCCCCGTCGTGACCGTCGCCGTGGACAAGGACCGCGTGGAAGGCTGCCATTTCCTCACCCACCCCGAGGAGCTCCAGACCTCCAAGAAAGCGAAGAACTGCCTGGACAAGACCGTCCCGGAGGCGGACCTCATCGTCCTGGACGACGCCTTCCAGTACCGCCGGCTCAAGGCCGACGTGAACATCGTCCTGGTCGATTACAACCGCCCCGTGCAGAAGGACAAGCTGATGCCCTGGGGCCGGCTCCGCGACCTCCCGTCCCGCCTGAAGGCGGCGGACATCGTCATCGTCACCAAGTGCCCGTCCTACCTGGACGAGTGGGAGAAGGGGAAATGGGCCAAGCAGCTGGGGGTGGAGGGCTACAGCCCCGCCACCTGCACCGGCACCCGGAAGCTCCGCCGGGGCAAGGAGAAGCAGCAGACCGTCCTGTTCACCACCATCGGCTACGAACCGATGGTCCCGGTGTTCCCGGAGGAGGCCGACAGCCGCTTCATATACGCCCAGCGCCTCATCCTGTTCACCGGCATCGCCAAGGACATGCCCCTCAGGGCCTACCTCTCCGACAAATACAAGGAAGTCAAGCGGTTCTCGTTCCCGGACCACCATAAGTACACGAACGGGGACATCGCCAAGGTCGCCCGTGCCGTGAAGGAGTACCCGACCGCCTGCGTCGCCACCACGGAAAAGGACGCCCAGCGCATCGTGGATACGAAAAAGGTACCTGAAACCCTGCGCAAGCGCTTGTTCCAGGTACCCATCAACATCCAGTTCCTGTCCCCCGCGGAGCGGGAAATCTTCGAGACTACGCTTCTGGACCGGCTGAGAGGACTCCGTTCTGAATCCTGATGGATTCCTCGTGGATGGCGTTGAACACGTCTTCGATGAATTTGTCCGAAAGCCCGTACGCACGGGCTTTTTCTTTCATCCCTTCCATCACCACGTCCCAGCGGGACGCCTGGACGATGGCCACGTTGTGGTCGCGCTTGTAGGCGCCGATCATCCGGCTCACGTCCATCCGGGCGCCGAAGTCCTTGAGGAGGTCTTCGTCGATATAGTCGATCCGGGAACGGAGCTGGCCGATACCCTCGCGGTAGTCCTCGTCCACGGAGTCCTTCTCGCGGATGAGGAGGCTCTCGATGAGCGTCTGCAGTTCCGACGGGACGAGCTGCTGCTTCGCGTCGGACAGGGCGACGGCCGGATTGCAGTGCGACTCGACCATCAGTCCCTCGAAACCCAGATCCATCGCCCGCTGGGACAGCTCCTGCAGGTATTTCCGGTCCCCGCCCATGTGGGACGGATCGGCGAAAATGGGGAGTTCCGGGAAGCGGGTGCGGAGTTCGACGGCGATCTGCCAGCCCGGCGCGTTGCGGTAGGGCCGACTGCTGATCGTGGAGAAGCCGCGGTGGATGACGCCGAGTTTCCGGACGCCGGCGCGGTTCAGGCGCTCCAGCGCGCCGATCCACAGGTCCAGGTCCGGATTGACGGGGTTCTTCACCAGGACGGGGACGTCCGTGTCCTGGAGGGCGTCGGCGATCTCCTGCATCAGGAAGGGGTTCGCGCTGGTGCGGGCGCCGATCCAGAGCATGTCGACTCCGTACTTGAGGCACTCGTACACGTGCTTCTCGCTCGCCACCTCGGTGCAGACCTTCATCCCGGTCTCTTCCTTGACCTTCTTCAGCCACTTGAGGCCGGGGGCGCCCACGCCTTCGAAGCAGCCCGGGTGCGTGCGGGGTTTCCAGATGCCCGCCCGGAACATGTGGATGCCCCAGGCCGCGAGGCCGCGGGCCGTTTCCAGGACCTGCTCTTCGCTTTCCGCGCTGCACGGGCCCGCGATCACCATCGGCCGCGGGAGCGTGAAGAATCCCCATTCACCGACGGGGACGATATCCAATGCTTTTGCCATACTATCTGATAATCTTCTTGATCCGGTTCGCCTCGTCGATGAGCGCGCGGACCTTGTCTTCGTCATACTGGTCGATCGCCTCCCGGAAGTCCTGCATCTTCTCCATATAGGCGTCGATCACGCGCAGGAGATTGTCCCGGTTCTGCATGAAGATGGGAACCCACATGTCGGCATTGGACTTCGCCAGACGGACGGTCGAGGAAAAGCCGCCGGAGGCCAGGTCGAAGATGTGCTTCTCGTCGCGCTCCTTGTCCAGGACCGTCAGGGCCAGGGAGAAGGAGGTGACGTGGGAGAGGTGGGAGACGAACGCGGTATGCACGTCGTGGGAATCCGAGGTCATGTACACGATCCGCATGTTCAGGACCTTGTACAGCTCCTCCACCGTCCGCACCGCGGCCGGGTCGGACTCGTCCTGGTCGGCGATGATGCAGGCGCGGGCGTCGAAAAGCCCCGGCAGGGCCGCCCAGGGGCCGCTGTGCTCCGTACCGGCCATCGGATGGGTGGCCACGTAGCGCTTGCGGCAGGGGTGGTACTTGAGCCGTTCCGCAATCTGGGACTTGGTGGAACAGACGTCCATCACGATCTTGTCCGTGTATCCCTTGTCCTTGAACGTGTCCAGCACCGTATGGATGATGCCCGCGGCCGCGCTGACCGGAACGGACACCACGATGATGTCGCTTTCCTCGATGCATTCCTCCAGCGGAACCACGCGGTCCACCAGGCCCAGCCGGCCGGCCGCTTCCGCGTTCAGCGGATTCTTGTCCGTCCCGATGAAGCGGGAGGCATAGCCGCGGGCGCGCAGGTCCACGGCCAGGGACCCGCCGATCAGGCCCAGGCCCACGATTCCGATCGTCCTGTTCGTTTCCATCGTCCCGTTACTTTAAAAGGGCCAGCGCCTTCGCCATCCGCTTCGCGCCTTCCTTGATGTTCTCCTCCGAGGTGGCGTAGGACAGCCGGAAGTAGTCCGGCGCGCCGAAGGCGTCGCCGCCCACGGTGGCTACGTGTCCGACTTCCAGCAGGTACATCGCCAGGTCGGTGGACGTCTTGATCACCCGCGTGCCATCCGTCTTTCCGAAGAAAGAGGAGCATTTCGGGAACAGATAGAAGGCTCCTTCGGGAAGGGCCACTTCCAGGCCCGGAATCTCGCGGAGCAGCCCGACCAGGAGGTTCCTGCGGCGCTTGAAGGCAAGACGCATCTCCTCCACACAATCCTGCGGGCCGTTCCAGGCCGCTTCCGCCGCCTTCTGGCTGACGGAGCAAGGGCCGCTGGTATACTGTCCCTGCAGCATGTTGCAGGCGGAAACGATCCACTTCGGGGCGGCCAGGAAGCCGATGCGCCAGCCGGTCATCGCGTAGGCCTTGGAGACGCCGTTGACCACGATGGTGCGCTCCCACATCCCCGGGCAGGAGGCGATGGAGGCATGGGCGCCCACATAGTTCAGGTGCTCATAGATCTCGTCGGACAGGACCAGCAGCCCTTCGTGCCGGAGAATGACGGCGGACAGGGCTTCCAGCTCCTCCTTCGAGTACACGGCGCCCGACGGATTGCTGGGCGAGCAGAGCACAAGCATCCGGGTCCGCGGGGTGATCGCCTGTTCCAGCTGCTCGGGGGTCATCTTGTAATCCTGGTCGATGCCAGTGTCGACATGGACCGGTTTTCCGCCCGCGAGGAGCACCATCTGCGGATAGCTCACCCAGAAAGGCGCCGGGATGATCACTTCGTCCCCCTCGTCGATCAGGGCCATAATCGCATTGCACAGGCTCTGCTTGGCGCCGTTCGACACCAGGATTTCCGCCGGGGTGTACGTCAGGCCGTTTTCCCTTTGCAGCTTGCCGATGATCGCATTCTTCAGCGAAACGCTGCCGGGCACGGGGGTATAGTGCGTATAATTCTCGTCCAGCGCCTCTCTGGCGGCGGCTTTCACATGCTCCGGGGTGTTGAAGTCGGGTTCCCCCAGACTCATGTTCACGACATCGATTCCCTTGGCCTTCAGTTCATTGCTCAACGCGTTCATCGCGAAGGTCATGGACGGGGAAAGACGGGCCATTCTTTTGGACACTCTCGTTTCACTCATAGCTTGGAAATATACTTGTACTCAAAAACTTCCTTTGTAGATACCCATGATATCCAGGTCGGCCAGGAGGGGCCGGACCGCCGACAGCGCCTGCCGGTAGCGGACGGAATCGTCGAACCGGATGTCGGCGTAGAAGAAATACTCCCACGGGCAGCCCGGGATGGGCAGCGACTGGATGCGGGTGAGGTTCATCTCGTAGAAGGACAGGATGGTCAGGATCTGGGCCAGGGCGCCGGCCTTGTGCGGCAGCGTGAAGCACCAGGAGGCCTTGTCCGCCTTCTCCGGCCGGAAATAGCGGTCCAGCACGAAGAAGCGGGTCCGGTTCTCCTTGAAAGACTCGATTTCGCGGGCCAGGATCTCCAGTCCGTATTCCTTGGCGGCCAGCCGGGAGGCCACGGCGGCCACGCCCTTCAGCTGCCCGTCCGCGATTTCCTGCGCGGCGGCCACCGTGCTGGACGCCTGGACCTGGGGCACGCCGGGAAGATTCTTCTCCATGTACGAGCGGGTCTGGTAGAGGGCCATCTCGTGGGAACGGACTTCCCGGATGGATTCCAGGGTCTCGCCGGGCAGCGCCATCAGGTACTGATGGATGGGGATATGCACCTCGCCGACGACCTGGTAGCCGCCGGAATGGATCAGTTCCAGGTTCCGGACCAGCCCGCCGGAAAGCGTGTTCTCGACCGCGACGACGACGGAGTCCACCTCGGCCGAATCATAGGCCGCCAGCATCTTCTCGAAGCTGTCGAACCCCTTGAGTTCCAGCGGGATGTCTTGATAGAAGGCCTGGGCGGCCTCTTCGTGGAAACTTCCCCGACGTCCCAGAATCGCTACTTTTTTCATGAACCAGTACAAAAAAGGGCTATCCGCTTCCGGACAGCCCAACATAAATCTTGTATACCTATGATGATACGACGTCCGGTCTATTATCGGTGCTGATAATAGCGCTTATAAAAACCGTAGTCGTAAAATCGCATTTGTCTGAAAGTTCGTTCGGACAAAGGTATAATAAATAATTTTAAAATCCAAGCCTAGACGGTGAGAATTTCTTTCTCCTTCTCGGCGATGACCGCATCGACGGCCTTGACGTACTTGTCGGTCACCTTCTGGAGCTCTTCCTCGCCCTCTTTTTCGCCGTCCTCGGACAGGCCTTCGTTCTTCTGGGCCTTCTTCAGGAGGTCGATGCCGTCGCGGCGGGCGTTGCGCACCGTCACCTTCGTCGTCTCGCCCTGCGCCTTGGCCTTCTTGATCAGCTCGCGGCGGCGCTCCTCGGTGAGGGCGGGCACCACGCAGCGGATGATCTCGCCGTTGTTGGACGGGGTCAGGCCCACGTTGGCGTCCAGGATGGCCTTCTCGATCTTGGAAATCATATTGCGCTCCCACGGCTGGATGGCGATGGTCTTCGCATCCGGGGTCGTGATGGAAGCGACCTGGTTCAGCGGCGTAGCCGTCCCGTAGTAATCCACCGTCACACCGTTGAAGATGGCCGGGGTAGCCTTGCCTACGCGGTAGTTCTTGAGGTCTTCCTCCAGGAAATCCACCGCATCCTGCATCTTGACGCCCGCGGCGTCCACAATTTCTTTCGCTCTCGGTAACATAGTTCTCGTGTTTTGCTTAATCGTACAAATATAATGAAAAACGGCAAAAACCTTACGGTTTCCGCCGCTTTTTTCACAAATCGTGCCGAAGCAAGCCTTACTGGTTCAGCGCATCTGCGCTCTTGATGAACTTCGCGAGGTCTTCCTCGGAGACGTGGTAGTTCTGCATCTCGCCGGAGAAGTACTGGTCGTAGGCGCTCATGTCCACGAAACCGTGGCCGGAGAGGTTGAAGAGGATGGTCTTCTGCTCGCCGGTCTCCTTGCACTTGAGAGCCTCCTGGATGGTGGCGGCGATGGCGTGGCAGGACTCCGGAGCAGGGATGATGCCTTCGGTCTGGGCGAAGAGGACGCCGGCCGCGAAGGAATCCTTCTGCTCGATGTCCACGGCCTCCATCAGGCCGTCCTTCATCAGCTGGGAGAGGATGACACCGGCACCATGGTAACGGAGGCCGCCGGCGTGGATGGACGCGGGCTTGAAGGTGTGGCCGAGGGTGTACATCGGAAGGAGCGGGGTCATGCCGGCCTCATCGCCGAAGTCATACTCGAACTTGCCTTTGGTGAGCTTCGGGCAGGAGTAGGGTTCGGCCGCGATGAAGCGGGTCTTCTTGCCGTCCTGGATGTTGTGGCGCATGAACGGATAGGCGATGCCGGAGAAGTTGGAGCCGCCGCCGAAGCAGGCGATGACGATGTCCGGATACTCGCCGGCCAGGGCCATCTGCTTCTCGGCCTCCAGGCCGATAATGCTCTGGTGCAGGCAGACGTGGTTGAGGACGGAGCCCAGCGCATACTTGCAGTTCGGGGTGCTGACGGCCAGTTCGATGGCTTCGGAAATGGCGCAGCCGAGCGAACCCTGGTCGTTCGGATTCCGGGTGATGATGTCCTTGCCGGCGCGGGTCGACATGGACGGGGACGGGGTGATAGCCGCACCGAAGGTCTGCATGATGGAGCGGCGGTAGGGCTTCTGCTCATAGCTCACCTTCACCATATAGACGGCGCAGTCGATGCCGAACTTTTTCGTCGCATAGGACAAAGCACCGCCCCACTGGCCGGCGCCGGTCTCGGTGGTCAGGTTCGTAATCCCCTGTTCCTTCGCATAATACGCCTGCGCGATGGCGGAGTTCAGTTTGTGGCTCCCGGCCGGCGAAACGCTCTCGTTCTTGAAATAGATATGGGCCGGCGTGCCGAGGGCGGCCTCGAGTTCATAGGCGCGGACGAGCGGGGTGCAGCGGTAGGCGGCGTACTGTTCGCGGACGGGCTCGGGGATCGGGATCCATTCATCCGTCTGGTTGAGCTCCTGGTCGGCGCAGGCCTTGCAGAAGATCGGATAGAGGTCTTCGGGCTTCAGCGGCTGCCGGGTCGCCGGGTGGAGGAACGGGAGGGGCTTGTTGGGCATCACCGCCTGGATGTTGAAGAAATGGGTCGGGATTTCACTCTCCGGGAGCATGTACTTTTTCTGCTTCATGACTGTATTTGTTAAGTGTTTGACATTGTTCAAAAAAAAGTGGCGCGCTGCAAGTCAGCGTGCCACCTGTATCTCATAAGGTCTACCTACGGCGATGCGACTTACAGCTTGGAACTGCAAGGGCGCCACCAGAAGTTATTGACCATGTTGCTTCTCATACCGAAGGCAAAGATGAGCGATAAAAACGAAAATTGCAAGAAAAATTTTAAAAACTTGCAAGGATGGCCTGCGTGTACTCGTGGGAAGCGGTCAGGAAATTGCCCTCGATGAAGGCATTGACGGCCGTCGCCACGAACAGCAGGACGATCAGGGTGCTGACGATGACGCCGATGACCCGGAGACGGCCCAGCCACTTCTTGTTGTTCCAGCCGATGGTCTGGAACATGGACCAGAAACCGTGGTTGAGGTGGAGCCACAGGGCGATGAACCAGACGATGTAGAGGGCGAGGACCCACCAGTTCCGGAAGGTCGCAATCAGCAGGTAATAAGGATTTTCCGCTTCTCCGCCAGTGAATTCCTGCAGCTGCATCTTCGCCCAGAAGTGGGTCAGGTGGAAAGCGAGGAAGCCGAGGATGATGATCCCGAGGACCGCCATGTTGCGGGAGGACCAGGAATCGGTCTTCGCCTTGCTGGCCACTTCGTAGCGTTTCAGGCCGCCGCGCTTCTTCACGTTCTCATAGCTCAGCCAGATACCGTAGCAGATGTGGATGAGGAAGCCCAGGGCGAGGATCGGAACCATGATGTCGATGAAGGGGGTGGACATGAAATCGCAGCCGAGCTGGAACCATCCGTCTCCGGTGGAGAACAGCAGGTCGTCGGCCGCAACCTTGCCGAAAACGCCTTTCAGCGAGTCGATGACCGAGAAGAAATTGATGGTGCCGTGGAGCAGCAGGAAAATGACCAGGAAAGCGCCGCTGACGCTCTGGATGAACTTCTTGCCGATGGAGGAGGTCAGGAAATTTGCCATTATTTCGGGTTCTGTTTGGTCGGTTTACACATTTGTGCCTTGCAAAGATAGGAATCTTTCTTGGAAGTTTGCCAATATTTCAATATTTTTGTTTTCCGTGATAATGTCGGATTGATATGTACAAGAGAGTTCTTCTGAAGCTCAGCGGCGAAAGCCTGGGCGGACCGGCCGGAAAGGGCCTGGATACGGACAGTCTGCGGGCGACGGCCCGCGAGGTGGCGGCGGCCGCGAAGGCCGGCCTCCAGGTGGCCATCGTCAATGGCGGCGGCAACATTTTCCGCGGCCTGCAGGGCACCGGCAAGGGTTTCGACCGGGTGGACGGCGACAAGATGGGCATGCTCGCCACGGTGATCAACTCGCTCGCGCTCTCCATGTTCATCAAGGAAGAAGGCGTTGACGCGCAGGTGTTTACGGCGACTCCGATGGAGCCGGTGGCGAAGTATTACATGCGCGACGACGCGGTGAAGGTCCTCGAACGGGGCGGCGTCGCCCTCATCTCCGGCGGCACCGGCAACCCCTTCTTCACGACCGATTCCGGCGCCGCGCTGCGCGCCCTCGAAATCGGGGCCGACGCCCTGCTGAAGGGCACCCGCGTGGACGGCGTCTATACCGCCGACCCGGAGAAGGATCCCACGGCCGTGAAATATGATGAACTGACCTTCGACGAGGCGATTTCCAAGCGCCTCAAGGTCATGGACCAGACGGCCTTCGCCCTCTGCTCGGAAGGCAACATGCCCATCATCGTCTTCAATATGAACACCCCCGGGAACCTGACGAAGATCCTCGAGGGCGGAAAGGTGGGCACGCTCGTGCACGTTTAGTCCTTCTTATAATAATCGGGGACGGTGACCTCGGGCGGATCTTCCCAGAAGATGGACCAGTAGATCTTCCGGAAGGTCCCGTCTTTCCATGCCTGCACCAGTTCCTCGGTGTTCTTGTCCGCGCCCTCGGGCTCGTACTGCGACTTGAGGTCGTTGTCGAACATCTTGGCGATGAACTGCCAGAAACCGGCGGCCATCCCGCTCTTGTAGTCCTTGATGATGGAATAGGACGACTGCCCCGTCTCGCGGTCGATGAGTTTCAGCAGCAGGGCGCCCTGGGTGATGGTCATGTTGCGGAGCGCGCCTTCGAAGTCCTGGAACAGCTGCGACTGGACCTTGGTCATGTAGCGGTCCTTCTGGAAACGGTTCATGTTCTCCGCAGCGATGGTGCTGTCCACGATCTCCTGCAGCCGCCCGGAGGCCTCGGCGTAGGGATAGACCTTGGCGAAATTATAGACGAGGCGGTAGTATTCCCGCCAGTTCTTCCGGGCGTGCTTGCCGTAGCCGAAGACCCAGACCGGGTCGATGGTGTCGAAATAGACGGTGTCCCCGTTCTCCACCCGGTAGGCCATGTAGCCGCTCTTGCCGGAGCCCATCTCGCTGAGGATTTCCCGCGCGGCCATCGACTCCCGCTGGGCGCGGGCGCGGTCCATCGCGCGGCGGACATGGTTCTGCCCCGCCGCCGTCCCCGCAAGGACCGGCAGCAGGACCAGGGCCGCAGCCAGGTATTTCCATCCTCCGTTCACGGGCGCAAAGTTAGAAACTCCGGGGGTTTCTTGCAAAATTCCCGCCATTTCTTTAATTTGCGGTCGAAATGCACGTTGGCACCATGGACAATCTCTATGCAGGGCGGGTGGAATCCATCCGCGAAATGATGCGGGAACACGGGTGGGACGCCGTCATCCTGACGGGCGGCGATCCCCATGGGAGCGAGTACCCGGCGGACCGCTGGAAACAGGTGGAATGGGTGTCGGGTTTCACCGGCGAGGCCGGCGACCTGGTCATCACCCTCGACCACGCCGGACTCTGGACCGACACGCGCTATTTCATCCAGGCCGTCCGGCAGCTCGGAGGGACCGGCATCGAACTGCACAAACTGCGTGTCCCCGAGGCGGTTCCGATCCCCCGGTGGCTGGCGGAGTATGATTATCCTTCGGCCCAGGACGAGGCCTGCGCGTATATCGTCGTGGACGGGCTCTGCCAGGGCGTCGGCGCCGTCAATGCCCTCGAAGACGCCTTCGCGGAGGCCGGAGGCCGGCAGGTCCGCATCGTCAGCATCCCGGACCTGCTGTCCCGCCTGTGGAAGGACCGACCGGAGGTCCCCTCGACCTCCATCCTGACGCTCGGAGATGACCTGACGGGCGAATCCCGCGAGCACAAACTGCAGTGGCTCAGAAAGTTCCTGCTGAAAAGGGGCTGTGACGCCATGCTGGTGACGGCCCTCGACGAAATTGCCTGGCTGCTGAATGTCCGCGGATCGGACATCGCCTACAACCCGCTGGTGATCTCCTACCTGCTCGTCACCCTGGACAAGGCGTTCTGGTTCGTCCGCAAGGAGCCGGTCGCACTCGACGAGGAGACCCGGGACAGTTTCTATGAACTCGCTGCGGACGGCGTCGAGATCCGGGAATACCGGAACGACCTCGAACTCCTGCTCTCCGGGCTGGTCGCCGGGGAAGCCATCGACCGGCTGTATGTCGATCCCGCGACCCTGAACTATTATATCTATACGCAGATTCCCTATCCCGTCGAGGCCGGCCCTTCGCCGGTCCCGCTTCGGAAGGCCGTCAAGAACAAGGTAGAAATCAGCGGGATGCGGGAAGCCCACCTGGAGGACGGACTGGCGATGGAGCGGTTCCTGTTCTGGCTGGAAGGGGAACTCGCGCTCGGCCACACGGTGACGGAGCGCGCGGCGGCGGACCGGCTGGACAGCCTCCGCGCCGCCATCCCCGGCTACCGCGGGAACAGCTTCGACACGATTTCCGCCTACGGGGAGAATGCCGCCCTGCCGCACTACGTTACGCCCGATGATGGCGGCGCTCTCCTGCGTCCGCGCGGTCTCTACCTCGTCGATTCAGGCGGGCAGTACCTCTTCGGAACGACGGATCTGACCCGGACGGTCCCGCTCGGCCCCTGCACGCCGCTCGAAAGGGAGGATTACACGCTGGTGATGAAAGGCCATATCCAGTTGGCGAAGGCCGTGTTCCCGGCGGGGACCGCAGGCTGCCAGCTCGATGTCCTCGCCCGCGGCGCCCTCTGGTCCTCCAAGCGGAATTTCGGCCACGGAACGGGCCACGGCGTCGGTTCCTTCCTCTGCGTCCATGAGGGGCCGCAGGACATCCGCCAGAACTTCAACCCCCAGCCGCTCCTGCCGGGCATGGTGACCTCCGACGAGCCGGGCATCTACCGGGAGGGGCTCCACGGCGTCCGCCACGAGAACCTCGTCCTGACCGTCGATGCCGGCACCAACGATTTCGGCTCCTGGCGCGCCTTCGAGACGCTGACGCTTTGTCACTATGATACTTCCGCGCTTGTGACCGAACTGTTGACCGCCGATGAAACCGCGTGGCTGAACGCTTATAACGAACGCGTCTACCGCGAACTCTCTCCCCACCTTCCCGCGGAAATCGCCCGCTGGCTGCGGGAGAAGACCCTGCCGCTATGAAACTGAACCGGACCGAACTGCTGCCCGACCGGCCGGGCGTCCCGCCGATGGCCGAACTGCCCCCGGCGGAAAACATCGAGCCCGCCGCCCTGGCGGAGGCGTGGCGGAAAGGAGACATCGACCTCATCTGCGTCCTCGGCCCGACCGCATCGGGCAAGACGCGCTATGCCGTCGGGCTCGCCCATGCCCTGGACGCCCTCCTGCCGGGCCACCGCGCCGAGATCCTCTCGGCCGACTCCCGCCAGGTGTACCGCGGCATGGACATCGGCACCGGGAAGGATCTCGCTGAATACGGGGATGTTCCGTATCATCTGATCGACATCGCCCCCGCCGGTTCCCGCTACAATATCTACCAGTACCAGCAGGACTTCGAGCAGGCGTACCGGGCGGTTTGCGCCCGGGGCGGCGTTCCCATCCTCTGCGGCGGTTCCGGCCTCTATATCGAGGCGGCCACCTGCGGCTACCGGATGCCGCAGGTTGAGCCCGATTACGCCCTCCGCGCGGCCCTGGAGGCGGAGGAGCACGACGCCCTCCGGGCCCGCGTCCTCGCCCTGCGGCCGGATACGCCGGAGGGGGTCCTCCAGTCCAAGAAACGGACCATCCGCGCGCTGGAAGTAGCTCTGTTTGAAGAGGAAAACCCGGCCGTCCGGACGGCCGCCCTCCCAAAAAAGACCTTCTACATCGGCACGCTCGTCTCGCGGGAAGACCGCGTCGCGCGCATCGACCGCCGTCTCGACGAACGCATCGAAGAGGGCCTCGTCGAGGAGGTCTGCGGCCTCCTGGCGGGCGGCATCCCCGCGGAGGACCTGGTATATTACGGCCTCGAATACAAATACGTGACACAGCATGTCCTCGGCCTTCTCTCGCTGGAAGAGATGAAGGTCATGCTCGGCAACGCCATCCACCAGTTCGCCAAGCGCCAGATGACCTGGTTCCGCGGCATGGAGCGCGACGGCATCCGCATCCACTGGGTGCAGGTGTAAGCCCCACTGCCGGGGCGCATCCATCCGGCGCATCCTGCAACCCCTGAACGCAGCACACCCAAGATGTAGGAGAATCACGCAAACCGCCATGAGAGCCCGATTCTGTGCCGCAGTCACGGGTTAAAGGGTGGGGCGCGGCACGAAAAGGGCCACCCACGGCTGTCTGCGTGCTGCAGTATTGCCCTGCCGCCCGGGCCGGGAGGGGCGTTCCGTCGGTCCGAAAAAGTCCCTCCGCAACCACCCTCCCAGCCTCAACAGACGGCGGATTGCGGGAAAACCGGCGATTCTTGCACGATTCTTGCCAAATTATCATTATATTTGCATGATTGACAATGATCAAAGCACGATAAGACTATGTTACCGAAAGCGAAAGAAATCGTCGAGGCGGCCGATTTGAAGATGCAGGATGCCGTCGACTTCCTTGAGGAAGACCTCAAGTCCTACCGTGTCGGCAAGGCGACGCCCGCCATCTTCAACGGCGTCAATGTCGACTATTACGGCACGCCGACCCCGCTGAACCAGGTTGCCTCCATCACCACGCCGGACGCGAAAACCATCGCGATCCAGCCCTGGGAGCGCAATATGATCGCCAAGATCGAGAAGGCGATCCTCGACGCGAACGTCGGCCTGACCCCCTCCAACAACGGCGAGATCATCCGCTGCGTCGTCCCGGCCCTGACCGAGGAGCGCCGCCGCGAACTGATCAAGAAGGCGAAGGCCGCCGGCGAGACCTGCAAGGTCACGGTCCGCAACGCCCGCCGCGACGCCATCGACCAGCTGAAGAAGGCCCAGAAGAACGAAGGCCTCTCCGAGGACGGCGAGAAAGAAGGCGAGGAAGAGCTCCAGAAAGTGACGGACAAGCGCATCAAGGACATCGATGCCGTCATCGCCGGGAAGGAAAAGGAAATCCTGACCGTGTAGGCTTGGACTTTAAAATTTTTTATTATACCTTTGTCCGGACGAACTTTCAGACAAATGCGATTTTACGACTACGGTTTCTACATGCACTATTATCAGAGTCGATAATAGACCGGACGTCGTAACATCATAGGTATACAATGATTTATGTTGGGCTGTCCGGAAGCGGATGGCCTTTTTTATGCACCGGATATGAAAAAAGCGGCGATTTTGGGGCGGAGAGGCAGTTTCCACGAGGAGGCGGCACGGGCATTCTACCAGGATGTCCCGCTGGAATTGCAGGGCTTCGACAGTTTCGAACAGATGCTCGCGGCCTACGATTCGGCGGATGTCGATGCCGTGGTCATCGCGGTCGAGAATACGCTTTCCGGCGGACTTGTCCGGAATCTGGAACTGATCCATTCCGGCGGATACCAGGTTGCCGGCGAGGTCCATATCCCCATCCATCAGTATTTGCTGGCGCTTCCCGGACAGTCCCTGGCATCCATCCGGGAAGTCCGTTCCCACGAGATGGCACTCTATCAGACCCGGGCGTTTCTCGAAAAGAATTGCCCCGGGGTCACCCTGACCCAGACTTCCAGCACGGTGGCGGCCGTCGAGGAGATCGTGTCTGGGCAGCTGGAAGGCGTGGGCGCCGTCGCGTCCCGCCTGGCCGCCAAGGAATACGGGATGGATATCCTGGCCCGGGAGATCGAGTCTTTCAAGGAGAACATGACCCGTTTCTTCGTGCTGGACAGATATTTCCGGCCGGAGAAACCGGACAAGGCGTCCTGGTGTTTCACCCTGCCCCACAAGGCCGGTGCCCTGGCCCAGATCCTGACCATCCTGTCGTTCTATGAAATGAACCTGACCCGCATCCAGTCCCTGCCCATCCCGGGTTGTCCGTGGGAGTATTTCTTCTATGCCGACATCCGGTTCGATGATTCCGTCCGCTACCGGCAGGCGCTTTCGGCGGTCCGGCCCCTCCTGGCCGACCTGGATGTCATGGGCATCTACAAAGGCAGTTTTTAAGTTCAAGTCTATTTCCAAGCTATGAATGAATCGAGCGTATCCAAAAGAATGACCCGTCTGTCCCCGTCCATGACCTTCGCCATGAACGCACTGAGCAACGAATTGAAGGCCAAGGGGATCGATGTCGTGAACATGAGCCTGGGGGAGCCGGACTTCAACACCCCGGCCCATGTGAAGGCCGCCGCCTGCCAGGCGATTGACGGGGATTATACGCATTACACCCCCGTCCCGGGCAGCCTATCCCTGAAAGAAGCGATCATCGGCAAACTGCAGGGAGAAAACGGGCTGACGTACGGGCCGGCGGAAATCCTGGTCTCGAACGGCGCCAAGCAGAGTCTTTGCAATGCGGTCATGGCCCTCGTCGACGAGGGGGACGAAGTGATCATCCCCGCTCCCTACTGGGTGAGTTATCCGCAGATGGTGCTGCTCGCGGGCGGGGTGCCGGTCCATATCGACACCGGCATCGACCGGGGATTCAAAATGACGCCCGAGCAGCTGGAAGAGGCGATTACGCCGCGGACCCGGATGCTCATTCTCTGTTCGCCCAGCAATCCGTCGGGCGCCGTGTATTCGCAGGAGGAACTGGAAGCCCTGTCCGAGACGATTCTCCGGCACGAAGGCCTGCTGGTCCTGTCCGACGAAATCTACGAGCACTTGAACTATGTGGGCGCCCATGCTTCCATCGCAGCCTGCAAAGGGATGCGGGAGCGGACCATCCTGGTCAACGGCGTCTCCAAGGCCTATGCCATGACCGGATGGCGGATCGGCTTCCTGGCCGCCCCGAAATGGATTGTCTCCGCCTGCAGCATGCTGCAGGGACAATATACCAGCGGTCCCTGCTCCGTCAGCCAGAAAGCGGCGGAGGCGGCATGGCGCGGCCCGCAGGCGTGTGTCGAGCAGATGCGCCAGGCCTTCGAGCGCAGGAGGGACCTGCTCGTGAAGCTGATGCGTGAAATCCCGGGGCTGGAAGTGGCCGTCCCGGAAGGGGCTTTCTACCTTTTCCCGAAGTGCTCTTCCTATTTCGGGAAGACGGATGGCACGCGGGTGATCAGGACGTCCACCGATCTCGCCATGTACCTGCTGGAAGTGGGGCATGTGGCCACCGTGGGCGGCGATGCCTTCGGCGCTCCGGCGTATTTCCGGCTTTCCTACGCCACCTCGGAGGAAAATATCGTGGAGGGCACGAAGCGGATCGCGGAGGCCCTGGCTCTTTTGAAATGACGCGATGGGAAATCAGATAAAAACGATCGGGATCGTGGGCCTGGGCCTGATTGGCGGGTCCATGGCCGTCGGCCTGCGCGCCCGCGGCTATGCCTCCCGTTTCATCGGGACGGACAAGAATCCGCTGAACGCGGAAGCGGCCTGCCGGCTGGGGCTGGTGGACTGCATGGTCTCTTTGGAAGCATGTATCGATGAAAGCGACATCATCGTGGTGTCCGTTCCGGTCAGTGCCGCTGCGGGAATCATCCAAACGGTGCTGGACAGCTTCAAGGCCAGGGGATACACGGACAAGATTGTCATGGATGTCTGCTCCACCAAGTCGCAGATCGCGGAACGGCTCAAATACCATCCGTGCCGCAAGCGTTATGTCGCCACCCATCCGATGGCCGGCACGGAGCATTCCGGCCCCTGGGCGGCGATGCCGGGCCTGTTCGACGGACGGGCCTGCATCATTGCCGACCAGGACGAGTCGGATCCCGCGGCCGTGCGGGTGGTGGAAGACCTGTACCGGGCCTTGAACATGCGGATCGTCTACATGACCTCGGATTCCCACGACGTCCATACCGCGTATGTTTCCCACCTGTCCCACGTATCGTCCTTCGCCCTGGCCCTGACGGTCCTGGACAAGGAGCGCGACGAGAAACACATCTTCGACCTGGCCTCCGGCGGCTTTTCCTCGACCGTCCGGCTGGCGAAGTCCAATGCCGACATGTGGGTCCCCATCTTCATGCAGAACCGCGACAACCTCCTGCGCGTCGTCGACACCTATATCGAGAAAATGACAGCGTTCCGCGAGGCTATCGCCGGATTCGACGAGGACCGGACGCGGGAACTCATCGAGGAAGCCAATCGGATCAAAAAGATTATCAGATAGTTATCATGGCAAAAACACTGGACCTCGTCCCCGTCGGAGAATGGGGATTCTTTACCCTCCCGCGCCCGATGGTCATCGCGGGCCCCTGCAGTGCGGAAACGGAAGAGCAGGTGATGGAGACCGCCCGGGGACTCAATGAATTCGGCATCCACGTCTTCCGCGCCGGCATCTGGAAACCCCGCACCCACCCGGGCTGCTTCGAGGGCATCGGGACGGAAGGCCTCAAGTGGCTCCAGAAGGTCAAGAAGACCTACGGGATGAAGGTCTGCACGGAGATCGCGAGCGAGAAGCATGCCTACGAATGCATCAAATACGGCATCGACATGGTCTGGCTCGGCGCCCGCACGACCGCGAATCCCTTCCTCGTCCAGGAAATCGCCGACGCCCTCCGGGATACGGACATCCCGGTCCTGGTGAAAAACCCGGTCAATCCGGACCTCGACCTGTGGATCGGCGCCCTGGAGCGCCTGAACCGCGCCGGCGTGAAGAAGCTCGGCGTCATCCACCGCGGCTTCTCCACCTCGGAGAAACAGGCCTACCGCAACGATCCGGGCTGGAAAATCGCCATCGAACTGCGCACCCGCTATCCGGAGCTTCCGTTCTTCGCGGACCCGAGCCACATGGGCGGCAAGCGCGAATACCTGCTGGAACTCTCCCAGCGGGCCATGGACCTCGGCCTGGAAGGCCTGATGATCGAGTCCCACTGCAACCCGGCCGCCGCCCTTTCCGACGCCGGCCAGCAGCTGACGCCGGACGGGCTCCGCAACCTGCTGGAATGCGGCCTGAAGGTGCGTGACAACGATTCCGACAGCGAGGCATACCGCGAGGGGATCGTCCAGCTCCGCGCCCAGATCGACATCATCGACGAGAACCTGCTCTACTCCTTCGCCTCCCGGATGGGGGTCAGCAAGAAGATCGGCCAGTACAAGAAAGAGCACAACATCGCCATCCTCCAGACCTCCCGCTGGGACAGCATCCTCGCCGCCATGCGCGAGCGGGGCGCCGCCTATGGCCTCTCCGACGAATTCATCACGACCGTCTTCACGGCCATCCACGAGGAGTCCGTCCGCAAACAGAACGAGATACTGGAAGCTTAATCCGACCCTTTGGCAGGCTGGTGGCTGAAGGTCCTTCGCGGGCCTTCGGCGGCACGCCAGTAGTCGGCGTCGAAGTCCACGGGATGGACATAAGGGCCCTCCTTGCCGATCCGGAAGGCCATGTACGTGATTGGAAGGCCCATCTTCAGGAACATCGACTCATAGAAAGTCTGCACCTCGAAAACCGCGCGCGTGTCCGTGAGGGGACCGGAGACAGTGATACCCCTGAACCCTTCGGACCTCCGGTCCTCGTCCCTCCCACAGTCCTTGCAGGCCTGCGGGCCCCTCCCGTTCATGAAGCCACGGGCGGCTACAGGTTCCGGGGCATCACTGTCTCCGGCCGGACACGCGCAGAAAGCCGTTTCACCGCCGGCGGCAAAGATTGAGAACCCTTCCCTATAGATATCCGTGCCGGAGGCCAGGAGTTCCAGGCCGTTGGCGCGGACGACCGCCGCCGTGTATTCGTGGAGGAAGCGGCTGTCGGTCTTGAGGTGGATGATTCCGCCGGGGGCGAGGAACTGCCGGTAGCGCTCCAGGAAGACGGGACTCGTCAGCCGGGCGTTCTCGCTTTTGAGTTGGGGATCGGAGAAGGTCAGCCAGATCTCGGAAACCTCGCCTGGAGCGAACAGCGCCGGGAGGAATTCGATGCGGGAGCGCAGGAAGGCGACGTTCGGCCGAGCCTCGGCGGTCGCCTGTTTCGCGCCCTTCCAAAGGCGGGCGCCCTTGATATCCACGCCGATGTAATTGTGCTCGGGATGGCGGGCGGCGAGGGCCAGGGTGTACTCCCCTTTTCCGCAGCCCAGTTCCAGGACGACCGGCTGGTCCGCCGGGAACATGCGGCCGTTCCAGCGGCCTTTTACCGGATGGTCATGGAGGATCAGGCGGCGCTCGGCGTCATGGCTGACCAGGGTCGGGGCATCCGGCTGCAACAGGCAGGCAAATGTCTCGTTTTCAGCGAATTTCTTCAGTTTTCCGTGTCCCATGCGTTCCTTTTGATGACCAGGCCGAGGCCGCGGAGGCCGGGGACGGATACCGGAAGGGCGGCCCGGAGCTGCCAGGTCCCCGCTTCAGACGGCACGACACCCGCGCGGTAAGGGGTCCGGACCTGACGGGAATAGAAGGTCTCGTTCGAACCGGAGAGCGGGACATAGACCGTCTCGACATAGAGCGCCCCGGAAGGGGCGGTCCAGGTCACGGTCAGCGGCATTTCCGTATCGGAAAGGAGGTCCCGGTGACGGCCGTCAAGACGCGTGTAGAAATCGAAATCATACGTCGCCGTCGTGTCGGACAGGTCCAGGGAGAAGGCGAACGGGCCCGCGTCCCCGGGGACAAAGAGCTCCACGGAGCCGGGCTGCCGGCAGGAAACCGCCGCCATGAAAGCGAACAAAATGATTCCCAGCGCCTTACGCATCCTGCTTCTTCGATCCGTTGTTTTGCCGGCCTCCATTGCCCTGACGGCCGCGGTTCCGGCCGTTGCGGCGTTTTTTCTTCCGCGCCTCGTCGAAGCGGGAGATGCTGTCGTCCCCGACGGCGGTCACGAATTCCGGCGCCGCGGGCACATAATCCGGCTTGAGCGTATCGGGCTTTTCGCCCCGGCGGTTCATCTGCTGGATCTCGCGGACCTCTTCCGCAGAGAGCGGATAAATGTTCGAGAGGGAGCCTTTCTCATAGGAAAAATACATCGTCTCCCGCAGGATGTCCGTCTTCACGAGCCAGGCCTGGCCGTCCATGAATTCAAGCGGTTCCGGAACCCGGGGGATCCGGGACTGGGCGTCCTGGTAGGCGGCGACCTCGTAATTGAGGCAGCACTTGAGCTTGCCGCACTGGCCGGCGAGTTTCTGCGGATTCAGCGAAAGGTCCTGGACCCGGGCGGCCGCCGTCGTGATGGACTGGAAGGAGGTGATGTAGTTGGCACAGCAGAGCTCTCGGCCGCAGACGCCGAGACCGCCGATGAGGCCTGCCTCCTGGCGCGCGCCGATCTGCTTCATTTCCACGCGGATATGGAACTCTTCCGCAAAGTCCTTGATGAGCTGGCGGAAGTCCACGCGGCCGTCGGCGATGTAGTAGAAGATGGCCTTGGTGCCGTCCCCCTGGAACTCCACGTCGCCGATCTTCATCTCGAGGCCGAGATTGGCGGCCAGCACGCGGGCGCGGATCATCGTTTCCTGCTCACGGGCAATCGCTTCCTGCCATTTGTCGATATCATAGGGACGCGCCTTGCGGTAGATGCGCCGGAGCGGATTCTTTTCCGTGTCGATCCCCTTGGCGGCCATCTGGCGGGCGACGATCGGCCCCTCGAGGGTCACGATCCCGAGATCGTGGCCGTTCTGCGCTTCGACGATCACCAGGTCGCCGGTCTTGATGCTCTGTCCGGAGCCGTTGACATAGATGCCCTTCCGGGTATTCTTGAACCGGACTTCAAAGTAATTGCCGTACTGCTCCTGGCTGACCCCCGTGAGCCAGTCATAGACTTCCAGCTTGCAGCAGCCCTGCCGGTAGGTACAGCGGGTCTCCCCCGTCTTCTCGTCCCGGGTGACCGCGCAGCCGCGGAAGCAGTCGAACTGTATGTTTTCGTTCAGTGTCGGGTCCATCATACAATCATATAGAGTCGGTTGACCAGGTCGGTGAAAAGGATCTTCTGGTTGACGTTGCGTCCCAGCAGCAGCATCGCCCGGTCAAAGTGGTGCATGGCGCCGCGGGCGAAGGTCGGGCGGACGCGTCCGGCCATCCGGACGACGAATGCGCGCTCCTCGTCGGAGAGCGCGGAAAGCTCGCCCAGACCCTGCTGCTGGAGGAAAATCCCCCGCACGGTCTCCACGGCAAATTTACAGAAAGATTTTTGTTTTTCCCGGCTCTCCAGGCCCGCGAGGGCCTCGCCGGTTTCGAGTGCCGTCAGGAGGTCGCGGGAGAGCAGCGCCTCCATCAGGTCGGCGAAAAGGTCCAGATACAGCGTCTCATCGGCCGTTCCGGACGGGTGCACGGCCGCTTCGGCCGTACGCGAAAGCGGCAGGATGCGCATCAGGAGACAACGGGAGCGGATGGTGGAAAGCACCTTTTCGGGCTCATGGGTAATCAGCAGGAAAAGGGTGTTCTCCGGCGGCTCCTCGACCATCTTCAGGAGGCTATTCGCCGCCGCCTGGTTCATCTTTTCCGGCAGGTACATCACGACGCTGCGGTAACCGCCTTCCACGGCAGAGAGGGACAGCTTGTCCAGCAGGGAACGGGCTTCATTGACGGAAATCAGCACCTGCTTCCCATCCAGGCCGAGGGAACCGAAGAGTTCGTTCTCATAGAAATAGGGCTGCTGCAGCGCCAGCTCCCGGAAAGCGGGAAGGAACTGGCTGGAAACCGGTTTGTCCGAGCCGGCGACGGGGAAGACGAAATGGACGTCCGGATGGATCAGCTTGGCGATCCTGTTACAGGAAGGACAGTCGCCGCAGGCATCCCCCGCCGTCCGGTTGCGGCAATAGAGGTATTGCAGGAAAGCAAGGACGATCGGGAAAGCGCCGCCGCCGTCGTTCTCGTGCAGCAGCATCGCGTGCGGAATCTTCCCGCCGTCCACCATCTGGCGGAGGGCGGAGACGACCGCGTCATTTCCCTGTATGTCCCGGAAACGTTTCATCAGTTGTTGCGGGCGCCGACGAAGTGCGCCAGGGAAGCAAGATACGATTTTTCTTCGGAATCCGGAAGGATTTCCAGGAAAGAAACCGCTTCGCGGATCAGGGCGTCGCGCCGCTCCGCCGCGCGGGCGAGCCCCTCATGGGCCCGGACAAAGGCCTGGACGGCCGCGGCTTCGGCGGGATCATCCACGGCCCGGGCCACGCGCTTGCGGATTGCAAGGTTCTCTTCCGCAGACACTTCCGACAGCGCGCAGAGAAGGGGCAGGGTGATCTTGCCTTCCCGGAGGTCCTGGCCCGTCGGCTTCCCGATGGCGCAACCGTCGCCATAGTCCAGCATATCATCCCGGATCTGGAACGCCAGGCCGAGCCGGCTTCCATACCGGGCAAGCGACTCGATGTGCGCCTCCGGCGCCGAGACCGAAAGCGCGGCCGAGCGGCACGCCGTCTCGAACAGCGAAGCCGTCTTGCAATAGATGATCCGGAAATAGTCCTCCTCACCCGTGTCGCAGGACGAAGCCTTCTGCAGCTGCAGGATCTCCCCTTCCGCCAGGTCGGAGAGCGTCTTCGCGAAGAGGCGGATGACCGTCTCGCTGTAGCGGTCGGCCCCCAGCAGGCAGTCGATGCACTTGACCAGCCAGAAATCGCCGATCAGCACCGACGCCGGACCGCCGAGAAGCGACATGACCGTCGGCAGGTTCCGCCGCTCGGCGCTCCCGTCCACGACATCGTCATGCAGAAGCGTCGCATTGTGAAGCAGTTCCACGGCCGCCGCGAAGCGGATGGAATCCTCGTTCCGGGGGCCGCAGGCGCCGGCGGAGAGCAGGGACAGGACCGGACGGAGCAACTTCCCGGCATGCGTCAGCAGGGACCGGTTCGTCCCGTCCAGCAGGGGGATGTCGCTCCTGAGCAACGTCTCCATCCGGGCGACGGTCCGTTCCAGATCCGCTCCCAGGAACGCTTTGGCTTCTTCGAGGGTCATTCGGCCAACAGGGTTGTCAGTTCATCGGCGGTACGCGGGAAGGCGATCAGGGCACGGTCGTGCGGCTCCAGCATGCCCGTCGCGACGTAATGGTCGAGAAGGGCGGCCAGCGGGTCATAGAAACCATTGACATTCAACGCAAAAATGCGTCCCTGCCACCGGTCGAGCTTCCGGGGCACGAGGGTTTCGATGAGCTCGTCCAGGGTGCCGGTCCCGCCCGGAAGGGCGATGACGATGTCC
>JAEEGH010007888.1_pt1 | contig 25386 bp, 23 predicted proteins | sample 9134181 | NCBI WGS metagenome assembly JAEEGH01 (sample SAMN16246544, study PRJNA631951) | gut metagenome | biome: gut microbiome; feature: rumen; material: DP-attached | host: Bos | place: Iran: Karaj | collected 2018-10
TGCTAATGGTGTACGCGGCGTTTGCTAGGCGTGTACGGGGGAGTTTTGACGTCATTACACCATAGAAGTGACGTCACTTCAATGGTATATTGACGTCACTTCACCACTGAAGTGACGTCAAAACTCCCCCGTACACAGGCGGGGAACGCCGCGTACACAGTTAGGGAATGCCGCGTACACCGTAAGGAAACGCCGCGTACACAGGCAGAGCAAGGTCCGTTCACTCACTCCGAAACCGCCGCGGACAGTACGGGCGAATGTCACGCTACCAATCAGTGAACGGTAGCGCTACCGACCGACAAAAGGTAGCACTACCTTCTTGATGCGACAGGAAACTCTGCCTGAAGGGACCCGCGGCAACGGCTCAAGGGACAGCCATCCCCCTCCGCTCCGCCGCGCCAACCTCGATCGCCATAACTGCTCGAATATTGCGAATAGACAGCAATATCGCGTCAAAAGGCCATGACGGGGACAGCCCCCCCTTGGTCTTACAACTGCCGCGGACGGCGCACGGAACTGAATCTGCCGCAGACACTCGCGCAGAGAGGCAGAGATCGCAGAAAAAATCGGAAAAAGAGAAAAGGTATGACAAGAAACGACCAGGAAATTTCTTTCACCCAATTGGTGAAGTCAGCTACGGCCCAAATCAAGCGACATAACCTCTTAAAACTAGGCCTCTCTGCGTCTTCACCCGCAACAAGAAAGCCGATCTCAGTTATGAGGGGACGTCAGTTCGAACGAGCAGGGCCCGTCGTTGACCAGGGCGACCTTCATGTCGGCGCCAAAGCGTCCTGTGCCGACGCGGTCCTGCCCGAGACGAGCTCTGAGATTCGCGACGACGCGTTCGTAGAGCGGCTCGGCTATCTCTGGACGCGCGGCCGTCGAAAAGCCCGGGCGGCGGCCATGGGCGGTGTCGGCGTAGAGGGTGAACTGGGAAACCACGATGACCGAGCCGCCGACATCCTCGATCGAACGGTTCATGCGCCCCTTCTCGTCCTCGAATATCCGCAAGGTCGCTATGCGCTCGGAAAGCTCGTCGGCGTCCTTCTCGCAGTCGGCCGGCGCGACGCCGAGGAGAATGAGATAGCCGAGGCCGATCTCCGCGATCTTCTCGTTCTCGACGGTTACGGACGCCTCGGTTACGCGCTGAATCCAGACCTTCATGACACATGCTCCACGTTTGCCTCGCCTGCATACACCCTGACGCCGCCGACGAGCAGGGAGCCGTCGGGCGCGATTCCTCCGCAGACGCCGCAGACAGGGCTCGCGTCGCCGTCGGTCTGGCGGACGGACACGATGCGTCCGCGGAGGCCGTCCAAGGCGGCGATCTCTCCGTAGACGGACTCGAAGCCTCCGCCAAGCCACCTTTCGTAGGCATCGGAAAGCTCGGCGAGGACCGACTTGCGCACGTCGGCGATCGAAGACGAAAAACCGGGCGTTTCGGCAAGGCACGTCGCCCGTCCGGCAATCTCCGGCGGGAAGTCCGCCTTAAGCACATTTACGCCGACGCCGGCTATCACAAGACCGCCGTTAAGCTCGCAAAGTATGCCCGCGACCTTCCTGCCGCCGATCCAGACGTCGTTGGGCCACTTGAGGCGGATCCCGGCGACGGACGTCGGCAGGCAGCGGCCTATGCCCTTCACGACGGCGAGCCCGACGACAAGAGGGAGCGTGGCGACGGAGTCGGCCGACCGTCCGCCAGAAGAGAGCACGGCGCTCATCATGAGGTTCACGCCGGGCGGAGAGAACCACTTGTGGTCAAGGCGTCCGCGCCCGGCGGTCTGGAAGTCGGCGGTGAAGACGTCTCCGTGCGAACCCGAGCGAGCGTCGAGGTTTGTCGACGTGGTCTCGTCTCTGTGGTGGACTTTCCAGTTTACCATGTCCGGTCTATCGTGAAGGCGCCAGGAGCAGTGACTGGCCTCCGTCAACCGGCAGAATGCAGCCGGTTGTCGCGCGAGCGCCAAGGAGGAACGAGACGGCCGAGGCGACGTCTTCGGGCGTGGGACGGCCAACGGGCATTTCGCCTGCGGCCTCGCGCACTCCGGACGGCGGAAGCACGGGGCCTGGCGCAACCGCGTTCACGCGCAACGTGTCGCAGAAGAGAAGCGCGGACTTCTTTGTGAAGTCCAGAAGCTCGCGCTTGGCGGCGGTGTAGGCCTCGGAGCGCGACGGAGCCGCCGCGTCGGCGTCATCGGAAATGACGCGGCTGTCGACGACATTGACGACCGAGCCGCGCTCGGACGACTCGCGCCCAGCCATAAGGATGATGAGCTTTTTCGGGGCTTCAAGGCCGACGGCGCGGATGGCGTCCGCATCCCCGACGAAAAGCGCCGCGTTGTTGACGAGCGCGTCCGGAGGGACGCCGCCCAGAAGCCGCATCGCCTCGGAATAGAGCTTCGCCGCGCCGAGCGGAGCGGTCAGGTCGGCGACGATGTCGGCGCCGGCGTCTGGACGATGGGAGCTCGTAAGAACGCGCCAGCCGTCCGCCCGAAGGCGTTCCGCAATGGCCCTGCCTATCCGGACGGTTCCGCCGGTCACAAGCACAGTCTTCATTTCTCGGCGCTCCTCCTTGAGAATTCGCATCCGCAGTAGCTCTGACGGTACAGGCCCAGCTCTGCGGCGCGCCTGACGGAAAGCAGAAAGCCGTCCTTCTTCTTGAAATCGTCCTCGACGAACTCGAGCCCGGGCGACTTCGCGGCGACTTCGCGTCCCGCGGCCAATATGACGCGGCTTGGCTTGTGGGGCGAGACGGTGAGCGAGGTCGTGAAGGCGCCGAAGCCGCGCTCGCCCGCAAATGCGGCGGCCTTGGCGAGATTGTAGCGGAAGCATCTCTCGCAGCGGCGGCCGCGCTCCGGCTCGTCCTCAAAGCCCGCCGCGACCTTCTCAAGCCAGTCGGCGTGGTCGTAGGGAAGCGAAGCGAAGGTGACGCCGTCTATCGCCGCAAGCCTTTCGGCCTCGGCCCTGCGCCGCTCGAACTCATCCGGCGTGTCGATGTTGGAGTTGGCGAAGAGCATGACGACGTCGTGCCCCTCGTCCTTTAGCCGCGGGACGCAGGCGGAGGCGCACGGAGCGCAGCACGAATGGAGCACGACCTTCATCAGTCCGCCCAGTCCCTTTGGAGCAGAACGCGCTGTATCTGCCTCGCGACCGCCGCGGCAGGGTCGATCACCTCCGCCCGGCCGTCGCAGACCTTCTCGATGAACGGCCTGAGATGGGGAAAGTGGGTGCAGCCGAGAACGAGCCTGTCGGCGCCTGCGTTGAGAAGCGGCTCGATGCGGCGGCGGACCATTCGCTCGACGGCCTGGCCGGCGGCGCCAGTCGGAGGCCAGTCGCCGCGGACTATCGCGGCGGCGGACTTCTCGACCGTCGTGACGAACTCGTCGGCGACCACGGCGATGACCGTCACGTCCTTCGCGAACTTCGCCTTCGTCTCCTTGTAGAGCCGGCCGTTGAAGGTGCCCTCGGTCGCAAGGACGCCCACGACGCCAGTCTTGGAGCGCAGTGCGGCCGGCTTGATGGCGGGCTCGATGCCGACGAACGGAACGTGCGGATACCTGCGCCTGAGAGTGTCGATGGCGGCGGCGGTCGCCGTGTTGCACGCGACGACGACGACGCGGCAGCCCATGTCAAGGAGGCGCCGCGTGTTCTCGTCGGAAAGGCGGAGAATCTCGTCCGCCGGCTTGTTGCCGTAAGGGCAGTTGGCGGAGTCCGCTATGTATTCGGTGGGGACGTCGGGCCGCAGAGCCTGGAACGCGCGCAGGATGCAGAGCCCGCCGATGCCGCTGTCGAAGAACCCGACTTTCGGCAGAGCGGGGCGCGAAACGGGCTCGCCGCTCATTCCGGGTCGACCTTTCTGCGCAGCGCCTTGACCTCCGAGTGCGCGTGCTTGTCGGCGAGCATGCGAAGCTTCTGACGGCGGGAGCGGCGGCGCTTCTGGCGCTTCACCTTCTCGCGGCGCCGCTGCTCCTCGGACTTTCGGCCGCGCTCGCGGGCGAGAACGGCTTCGGCGAGCATACGACGCGCGAGCCAGCGGTTCGTCTCGCGGCTGCGAGTTTCGCCGCAGCGCACGAAGAGTCCGCTCGGGCCATGCGAGAGGCGGACCACGCTCGACGTCTTGTTGGTCTTCTGTCCGCCTGGTCCGCCGCCGAGGATGAAGCTCTCTTCGAGATCGTCTTCGAAGACAGACGCCTCGTCCATCAGCGCCTTGATTCTAGATATCGTCTCCGGTGAGATCATCGCCGCCATCCTGAGGTTGCTGCGCGGCCAGTTCGCGATAAAACACGGTGCGCGCCGCGAAATACCGCACCAACAGAGTCAGTTCAAGCCAAAGCGCCAGAAACGACAGGACGGCGCCGGCCAGGCCGAAAACGGCGGGGAAAGCCGACTGCGCCTGAAACAGCAGCTTGTTGAGCACGACAACCCCGGCCACAAGCAGAAAGATCGGGATGAAATAGTGAAGGTCAAGCATGAACAGCTGCAGCTTGTGCCCTTCCATCATCTTCACGGACCGGGAAATGCACTCTTCCGCGCCAAAGTCGGGATGCTCGCACTTCAGGTACCAGGCAAGGCGGTACTTGTAGTACGCCACGACACCCGGAACAAACAGAAGCAGCGACCACAGAAACATGCGGACGTGTATGACAAAGATGAGGTAGAACAGCTGCAACGGGCGCGCATAGCCGCCGAACGAGTCCGCAAACCAGCGGCTCTCGTCGTTTCGAATGGCCTTGAGAAAGACCATCGTGACGCCATACAGGAGAATCGCGGAGAAGAGGAAGCTGACGAGCTGCATAAAAGTGGTTGCGCCCGTCATGGACCATGCGATCGACGACGATGGAACGGTGAAGCCGAGGCCCATCTGGCTGTTCCTGGCCTTCTCGAGGAGGAAATCCCACCACGTCTGGATGTTCCTGTCCTTATACACCGCCGCGACGAGCGAAGTCGCGAAAAGCGTAGGCACATACAGGGACACCATGACCGCCATCACGCGCCCGGACCAGCCGCTCTTCAGCATTTCGCGCGCCTCGGCGCACATCTCCCTGTTCGACTTCATGCGAGAGTCCCGGTAAGATCGACAACATCGAGCTTCAGGGAGCGCCGCATGGCGCCGGCGAGGGCCTTTACGCCGAAGACCTCTGTCGCATAGTGACCGCAGCACGCCATCCGCATCCCGCAGTTCTGCGCCGCAATGACGTCGCCCCACGACGCCTCGCCCGTCAAGTAGAGCGAACAGCCGAGGCGCTTCGCCTCCTCCGCAAACTCGCCGGCGCCGCCCGAGCAGACGCCGACCAGCGAACCGGAGGGGGCGGGCAGTTCGACGCCGAAGCTTTCGTGAAGAGCGGCGGCCGTGCCGGGTGACGCCACGCCGACAAGCCCGATGACGTTGCCGTGGTAGGAGAACGCGCGCTTTATCCGCCTGAGCCCGAGAACCGCGGCGATGCGGGCGTTGTTGCCGAGGACCGGGTGCGCGTCAAGCGGCAGGTGGGAGGCGTAGATCGCGAGATTGGCGTCAATCGCCGCCTTAACGACGCCGTAGACGCCGCCTTCGATCCGGCGAATGCCGCCACCCCAGGAAATGCCGTGGTGGACGACAAGAAGCTGCGCGCCGGACTCGGCGGCGGCTCTGACCGCGGCGACGCTTGCGTCGACCGCGAACGCGACTCGGACCGCCTCACCGGACGAACTGGCCAACTGAAGCCCGTTGTTCGAAACGTCGTCGAACGACGAAACGTCGAGAGTGCGGTCCAGCCAACTGAGGATTCTTTCGATATTCATGGCGAAACAACGGCTGCGAGAGCAGCAAGAACGACCAGTACGAAGGCGAGAAAGCGCCTACCGCGCGAAACCGGTTCCGGATCTCCAGGCGCGGCGGACGGGACATCCCGCCGAAGCACCTTGCAGAGACCGCGAAGGGCGAGAGGAACCCGCCCTTTCGGAGCCGCTACCGCCGCTGCCGCCGCCAGAAGCGCGACGACTGCGGCGATGCGGGCGATCTCCATGCCCGCCTGGGACATCACATCAGCCGGCGGCACCGGAGACGGACGAGATGATCTTGATCATCGGCAGGAACATCGCGATGACGATCGTGCCGACCACGACGGCGAGCACGATGATGAGCGCAGGCTCGATCGCCGCAGTCATGCCGGCGACGGCGTTGTCGACTTCGTCGTCATACGTGTTGGCGATTCGCGTGAGCATGTCGGCAAGCGCGCCGGTCTCCTCGCCGACCTCGACCATCGAGACCACCATCGGAGGGAAGACCTTGCACTGCGCGAGGGGCTGCGTCATCGACTCGCCCTCCTTCACCGCGTCGTGGACGCTCTGAATCGCGTTGGTGAGGACCCTGTTGCCCGTGGTGTCGCGGGTAATCGTAAGAGACTGCAGAATCGGGACGCCGGACGAAAGCAGCGTGCCGAGCGTACGGGTGAACTTCGAAACCGCGGAGCGCTGCGCAAGCGTGCCCGTCACGGGCATCTTCAGCTTGATAGCGTCGAAGAGATACGCGCCCTTCTCGCTCTTGCCGATGAGCTTCACAAAAACGATCAGAGAGACGACCACCGCGCCGATAAGGAGGCCGTTGTGCTGCATGAACTCCGACGCCTGGATGACCACCTCAGTGATCGTAGGCAGCGCCGCGCCGCCAAGCATGTCGTTGAACACCTGCTTGAACTTGGGGATCACCATCACAAGGAGGAACCACGTAATGCCGACGGCGGCGACGAGAACCACGCACGGGTAGATCATCGCGCCCTTGACCTTGTTCTTGATCTTCTCGGACTTCTCGGCGAACTCGGCAAGACGCGCGAGAACGACTTCGAGAACGCCGCCGGCCTCGCCGGCCTTGACCATGTTCACGTACAGCTTGTCGAAGATCTTGGGATAGGCCGTCAGCGCCTCGGAGAACGTGCCGCCGGCCGCGATGTTCTCGGAGATGCCGTTCAGCGCGTCCTGCATTTGCGGGTCCTTCATCTGGCGCTTGAGCACGTCTATGCCGCGCATGAGCGGAAGGCCGGCGTTGACCAGAGTCGCGAGCTGGCGCGTGAACTGGGTAAGGACCTTCGTCTTGATCTTGCCCTGCAGGAACTTCGGCATCCGGAAGTTGATCTTGATGTCGGAGCCCAGGCCCTTCTTCTTGCCCGCCGGAGCCGGCGCCTTGGGCGCCTTCCGCGACTTGGCGGCGGGAGACGCCGCAGGAGAGGACGAGGACTGCGCCTGGCTCTTCACTTCGCCGAGAGCCTTGGGCAGAAGCCCCTGCGCGCGAACCGCGGAAATCGCCGAATTGCGGTCGCCCGCGTCAACTGTGCCGCGGACTTCCTTGCCGGATGAATCCGTCGCTATGTACTGAAATGTCGCCATGTTCGGAACCTTCCCTTCTTGGTTGTCCCATCTGGAGTTGAACCAGAACCCTGGGTATCAAAAACCCGTGTGCGGCCGCTACACCATGGGACAGTGAGCTTTGAACGTGAATTATACCAAATTTCCTCAAAGAGTGCGAACGCTCCATGTCGCATAACCGCGTTTTTCCATCTCCGCCCGTATGCGACGGGCGGACTCCGAGTCCGCCGCCAGACCGAAGACAGTCGCGCCAGAACCGCTCATCATGACATCCTCGGCGCCGGCAGCGGCCAGGTCCGAGAGCGCAGCGTCTATCTCCGGATGCAGTTCGCACGCTGGCCGCTGCAGATCGTTGCGCGCCATTTCGGGACATTCCGCCGTTCCTGACGACGGGCGCGGGACGGTGCGAGCATAGACTTCGGCCGTCGAGCTGCTCACACCCGGATTCGCCAGGACCAGCCATCCCGCCGACACTCTCGACAGCCAGGGGCACTCCCCCTCTTCGAGAAAGCGCACCCGTTCGCCACGACCCTCCATGAGCACGGCACGGCGAGCGCTCTGGGCGAGCACAAGCGCGGGAACGTCGCTGCCGACACATGCTCCGACGTCCGCAAGCTCGTCAACCGTCCTGTCTAGCCGCCAGAGGGAGTTCAGCGCGAGCAGTGCGGCGGCGGCGTCCGCACTGCCGCCGCCAAGGCCTCCGCCGGCTGGAATCCGCTTCACCAGGCGCAGACTTGCGCCCAAAGACGGGTCCGGACGAAGCGCAAGGGCCGCCTTCACGGCCAGATCATCCCCGCCATAGGCGGAGTCGGACTCCACTACGCCGCTGGAATTCGCCTCGACTTCTATAGTGTCCGAGAGGGAGATCGGCTGCACTACCGACCTGATTTCGTGAAATCCGTCGGCCCTGCGCCCCAAGACCTCAAGCGTCAGATTGACCTTGGCGTACGCCTCTACCGTCATTTTGCCTTGGTCGGCGCCGCCGCAGGCTGTCCGTTCATCTTCATCGTGGTGAACAGCGTTATGCCGGCGGCAAGCCCCTTGAACTCGTCGGGAGCGATGCGGAGGATGCCGCGGAAGAGGGGGCCGTCACGCCACTGCGCCATAGCGACGCCTCCCGGGCCCTCAGGCGGAAGCGAGTTCAGCATGGGGGCGAGCATCGCCCTCTGCCCCTCCTCGACATTGGCGAGGATTACCGGCACAAGGCCCTTGATCACCGAATAGTACGAGAGGAAACAACGCGAAAACAGCGGCTTCCTCTTCGCCTCGGGCAGAGTGCGCTCGAATCTCGTCTGAATGTCGGCAACCGGCTTGAAGCCCTTGAGGACAAGAGCAGTGCCGTGCGCGGGCTTTCCGGGATCGGGAAGCGCGCAGCAGCACCGGTTCGTGAACGCAAGGAGATCCGTGAAAAGGCCCTCGCCGTCCTTTGAAATCTTTTCCGCGCTCTCAGACATCTTCTTGATGGCCGCGCAAGCCGCCTCGGCATCAACCGTATACACGTCGCTGGCCTCGGATGGCCGCTTGTGCTTTACGAAGGAGAAATCTATGCCGTGCTTGGCAAGCACAGAAGCAATCTCCTCCCACTTCACGCCCCTGTCGCCGAAGCCAACGGCGTCGTCAGAGGCAAACACGGCCGTCGAAGTATAGGAGATCCAGTCAGCCGGAAGCGCCTTGCGTCCGAGGTCGTCGCAGACAGACCCCTTGACCGGCTTCAGTGCAAAGCGCACGTCGAGGCCCCGCTCGCCCGCGCCAATGCCGATGACGCAGTCGGTGAAGTTCGAGATCACGGTAGATATCTGCTGGCGTTGCTGCCCGCGGAGCTTCGCCAGCGCGGCCTGCGCCTTCGCACGGTCGGGAGACTCCTGGGCGATCTTTGAAGCCTCTTCGGAAAGCTTGGAAGCTTCCTCCGCCAATTCGGCAAACGCCGAGAGGCCCCTGCGAGGCAGCGACAGCCGGACGAGCGAGCCTTCCATCTTTCTGGAAGCGGACTTGACGTCCCCAAGCGCGCGCACGACGGCGGCCTTGTCATCGCCCGCAGAAGCCCACTTGCCGTCTTTGGAGAAAGCCACGAAGCCAAAGCTGGTCTCGCCGTCCTTGTGCAGGCGCAGGACGCCGTCCTCTTCCACCGCGTCTGGATGCGCTTCGACGAATGCCTGCTTCGTCTGCGCTACGGGGTACAGGGACACAAGGCGCAGATCGTCAATCTCGCACGACTTGCCGTCCGCTTCGGCGTATGCCACATAGGCCATCGCTTCGCCTGGACGTCCATTGCCGAACAGCCTTATCTGGGGGATCTTCCAGACCGACTGGGAAGCCATGATTCCGAGCATCGGGCTGCCGGTGAATTCGCCGAGCGTGGAGATGCCCTTCACGAGCGAGTCGACGTCGGCAATCTGGAGTGTGCCGACCTTCTCCAACGCGCCAAGAGAGGCGAGGGACAGCGAAGCCGCAACGACCAACAACACACTCTTCTTCATCACTTTGCCTTTCGTGTCTTGATTTCGCGTATCGCCGAATCGACGTTAGCGAAGAGTTTCGGGAGCTTTGCAAGAGGAGTTGTCGAGAACGCCAGCCTGATGAGGCCCGAAAGCACTATGGTGCCTGTCGAATAGCTGGAGACGAGCAGTTTGCGGACCTCCTCCGCATCCACGTCTTTCGGCCTCACGCACATGAAATAGCCGGAATTGAAAGGCAGCGGCTCAAACGACTCGGCGTACTCCGGGTGCTTCTTGAGGATTTTGCGTATCTCGAGGTAGCGCTTGCGCAGGACTGCGTACTTCTGGCGCTTCTGCGCGGCATAGCCACGGTCGTCGTATGCGGCGACGGCGAGGTGCTGGCCGATCGACGAGGCGTTGGATATCCCCGATCGGACGTTGCCGGCCGCCTTCGCCTCGAGCGCCTTGAGCTGGGCGTCGGTCGCGCCCTTGAACGCGAACGTTATGAAACCGATGCGCAGGCCCCACACGTAGTCCTCCTTCGTGGTGCCGTCAAGCTTCACGGCGAGAACGTTCCTGTGCAGGTCGGAGAACTCGGCGAACAGCGACTCGCCGTGGACACCCTTCTCGTAGACGAGGCCGAAGTACGCGTCGTCAAGGATGACCACAACGCGCTTGCCGGCGGCAGCGGCGGACTTGACCGCGGAAACAATCCTCTTCGCGTCATCCACCGTCGCCGTGTAGCCTGTTGGATTGTTCGGGAAGTTCAGTATCAGCAGCTTCTTGCCGCCTGGCGACAAAAGCGCCGCCTTCATCGCCGCCGCATCGAACCGCCCCTTCGAAAAGGTGTTGAACTTGCGGACCCGGCAGCCAACGGCCTCCTTGAAGATCAGCTCGTAGTTGTCCCAGAAGAAGTCCGGCACGACAAGCTCGTCAGCAGGATTCGCAAAAAGCTCCGCCGTCACGCGTATGCCGTGCGTGAGAGCGTTGGTCACTACGGGGTTGGAGAACTTCTTGCCCCGCAGCGACGGGTTCTTGAGAATCTGCAGCGCGCGCCACCGTTCGCGAAGCGCCGGAAGGCCGAAGCTTCCGGCGTAGAGAAACGCTTTCCGGCCGATTGACACGTTCTTGGCGAAGCAATCCAAGACCAAGGGAGACCCGTCTTCCTCGAAGGCCATGCCCACTGTCGCGTTTATCTCGCAGCCCTTCGCCTCGGCGCCCTGGCCGAGGATGCCGCCGTAAGGGAAGTACATTCGGCGGCCCTCGGCCGACAGAAACTCCGCCGCGCCGCCTAGTGCCCTGTTGAGTTCCCTGGCAAGTCTTTCCATAAACCTAACTCCCGGTAATCACTCTGCGCCGCATCAGAGAAGAGGCTGCTCCACCGTCTCCTTGATGAGCCGCTTTATGTCGTTTTCCTGCTTCTGCCGCTCATAGCGGTTCTGAAGCTTTATGTAATCCCGACGATTCCTGAAGATGTCCCTGCAGACCGGATCGGTGAGGAACTGCAGACCGGCCAGGCGCACTGCGGACAGAAACGACTCCTGGGTCGCGCTGACGCGCATGAGGTCAGGCAGCTTCTCGAGTATCAGGCCGGCCGTCCTCGCATCGCCGGCGACGCGAGGGTACCTGTCGCCAAAGCACATGAACCCCCCTGACATGAGCGAGGCGTTGATGTCGGTGCGGGTCTTGTTGATCGTCGCGACAAGGGCGCGGGACGCGTCGTTCTGCTCAAAGTCGCCATCCAGCGAATAGACGACCTGAACGGAGGTCTTCGCCGGCTTGGGCTGCCTGCGCGGCTGGACTTTCTTCGCGGCGGGCTTCTTGGGCTTGGGGTCGTCGTCGAAGAGCTCGTCCAGCGACATGTCGAAGTCGTCCGAGGCCGGTTCGACGTTGGCGACGGGCTCCGGTTCCGGCGCTGGAGGCTCCGCGACCGTCGTCTCGGTCTTCGTCACCTTCACGCCGCTCTGGGTCTTGAGGAACTCCGCCCAGTCGATGACCGCGGACATCACGGGTATCTTGTTGATGCGAATGCCAACGCCCCAGCGTTCGACCTCGTAGGGCGGCGGGATGTAGCGCCCGTTTATGAACACGATTCCCGCCGAAAAGGGCTTGCCCTTAGTCACGCCAAGCGCCTTGCCGCTGGCCTTGGGTATTTCGACGGCCCCGCATGCAAGCGCCGCGCCGACGATGAGGAAAAAGATCCCGCACTGCCGTAGCGCCGAACCCCCGGAACCCGTCGTTCCAAAGCGGGGCTTGCCGCCCCGATTAAAAATGTCGGTCGAAGAAATGTCGGCTGAATCCGCGTGCAACACAGGACCTACGCTTTCTGTTGTTTGTTGTTTAGTTTTCTCTAACCTCGACGCCTGCCATGGCCTTCAGAGCCTCAACCACGCGCTTGAACGCCTTACCGACCTCGTCGTCAGTCAGCGTCTTCTCGTTCGAACGAAACTCAAGCGAGTAGGCACGAGACGTCTTAAATATATCAAATAGCTCGACTTTAGTCAACTCGCGTCCGCCGTTCGCACGAATGGTGCGCTCGATCTCCTCGTTCGCAACGCCCTCTCCGACCGTGACGGCTATGTCGCGCCTCACGGCGGGGAACTGCGGCACGGGCGAGACGCGACCTACGGCGTCGATGCGCTTCGCAAGCGGCGCGAACTCAAGCTCGCAGAGCGCCATCTGCGTAGTAAGCCTGAAAGGATGGCGCAGCTTGGCGGAGACAGCCCCCAGCAAGCCAACGGCCCTGCCGTTCAGCTTGACCTGCAGCGCCGCGGCGAAAGCCGGATGCTCGGTCTGGGCGAACTCGACCTTGCCGGAATGGAGCTTCGAGACGAGCTCCACCACTACGCCCTTCATCCAGAGGACCGCCTCCTCCTCCGTAACGGCGGCGCGGCGGCGCAGAGCCTCGCGTCCGGCCGGACCGACAAGCCCAAGACAGAGCATTTCGCGCTCCGCAGGCCTGCACACGCCGCCCTCGCACGGCTTGCTGTGGAACGTCCGCCCTATCTCGAAGAGCATCGCGCTCTCCTCGTGAGAGGAGTTCCTGCCGAGGGACATGTACATCTGGGGCAGCAGGGAGTCGCGCATGACTCCGAACTCGGCGGACACGGGATCAGGAATCACAAGGCGGGTCGACTTCGTGCCCTCCCGCGCGTCGAAGTCGTCGAGCTCGCGGGCGGAAAGGAAGGAGTAGTGCATCGCCTCCGAGAACCCAAGGGCAAGACAGACCTCGCGCGTCCTGCACTTCGCGCGGAAAGGCGCGTCGGAAAGCCTGGAGACGGACGGAGCCGAAGGCATCGCGTCCGGAATCGCGTCAAGCCCGTGCAGACGCGCGATCTCCTCGACGAGGTCGGCCTCCATCTCGATGTCCCAGCGCCACGAGGGAACCGCAAACGTCGCGGAGCCTTCCTTAGACTCAAGAGACCTGATGCCGATGGACTCGAGAAGCCGAGTCATCTCGGCATCCGCTATGTCGACGCCTATCAGCTTGCGAGCGCGGGAGAAGTCGAGAGACACCTGCGCGTTAAGCGCGTACGACGGGCCGAACGGCTCTGCGGGACCTGGCTTTGCGCGACTGTCCACGTCGACAACTCCCTTCGCGATCCTGGCGGCGCCATGCCTCTGCAGAAGATGCGCTGCGCGGCGGGATGCGAAGTCCGCGACATCCTTGTCCACGCCACGTATGTAGCGGTAGGAAGACTCGCTCGAAAGCCCCAGCTTTGACGACGAGTCCTTCACCGCCGCAGGCTCAAAGAGAGCGCTTTCGAGCATCACCGAGCGGGTGCCGGGCGCAATGCCGGAATCCTCTCCGCCCATGACCCCCGCGACGGCGTTGGGCCGTTCCGCGTCGCAGATGACCAGAATCGACGGATCAAGCGCGCGCTCGGCGCCGTCAAGCGTCTTCATGCGCTCCCCGTCCCTCGCATCGCGCACGACAATCGTACGGTCCTTGAGCTTCGTGTGGTCAAACGCGTGCATCGGCGCGCCGAGCTCGAGCATGACGTAGTTCGTGACGTCCACGGCAAGTCCAAGGCTCCTCACGCCGCAGAGCTCCAGCCGCTTCGCCATCCAGTCGGGCGTGGCGGCATCAGGATCCATGTCCGCCACTACGCGCGCCGTGTACCTCAGGCACTTCCCGGGGTTCTCGACGACGACCTTGACCTCGTCGCCGACCGCCACGTCGCACTCCTCGAAGTCTGCGGGAGGCGCGGAGACGGGACGGCCGAGTATCGCGCCGAACTCGCGGGCCAGGCCCATCACGCTCAGCGCGTCGGGGCGGTTCCATGTGACCTCTACGTCGAACACGGTCTCCGGCCTCTCCAGTTTCGCGACGTCGCGCACAAGTGCGCCGTTGGGAGTCTCCGCAGGATACTCGATGATGCCCGAGCTGCCCTCGCCTATGCAGAGCTCCTTTTCAGAGCAGCACATGCCGAAGCTGTCGACGCCGCGCAGCCGTCCCTTCTTGATCTTCTCGGGCTTGCCGTTCTTGTCCAGAAAGCCCGGAATCGGCGCTCCGACCTTGGCGAAGGCCGTTTTGATGCCCTTGCGCATGTTGGGCGCGCCGCAGACGACCTGGAACTCCTCGGCGCCGTCGGTCACCTTGCAGACGTGGAGATGGTCGGAGTTGGGGTGCGCCTCGCACTCCAGCACCTCCGCCACGACAATGAGATCGGAGAGCGTCGAGCCTCCAACGGATTCAACCGACTCGACCTGAAGACCGGCGCGCGTCAGCTTCTCGGCGAGCTCCTTCGGATCGATGTCGTCTACCTTTACGTATTCGTTAAGCCAGCTGAGCGGCAGTCTCATCTTTGTTGACCTCTGCTGTTTCTTCCTGTTTTACTGCTTCGGCCGCGGCTTCCGCGGCGGGTTCTTCGGCCTTGGGCGCCGGGGATTCGGCCTTCTCCGCGGCAGGCGCTTCGGCCTTCGCGGCGGCGTGGCGCTTCTTCCACTGCGGACCGTACTTCGGATACTTCTCGACGGCGGAGAAGACGCCGTTGGTGAAAGCCACCGCATGGCCCGTGGATACGAGCCACCCCAGATGCTTTTCGAAGTCCGGCACGTCGGTCGGGAACTCCGACCTGTCGCAGCATGGATGATCGGCGATGAACTTCGCGGCGGACGCAAGCTCCGGTATCGCGTGCTCGGAGTCGAAGGCCTTCAGCTCGGCGTTCGTGACGAACTCCGGCCCATGCGCGTCGTTGGCGCGGAAGAACTTGAGCTTGCGGTGGTGGAAGGCCCCTCTCAGCGCGAAGCACATCGAGTACGGAGCCCTGCGTTCGGCCGCGATCGCGTCGTTCACGGCCCACACGAGAGACTTCACGGGGCTCTTCGCGGCGACGGCCGCCGTGACCATGAGATGCTTCGGCGTGTCGAGAAGCGAAGGCAGTATCGTGCGGCGGAACTCGCCTTCAGCCTGCTCGCGCGTCATCTGCGCCGCGCCCTCGACCTCGGCCTGGCCCTTGGCGAAGAAGACGGTCTTGCGCACCGCGCCCTTGCGCCACTCCTCGATCGCGTCAGCGTCCCGCACCATCTCGATGTGCGAGCGGTACTGGTCTTCGGTCATGTCGGGATAGCGCGTGCGGATCATCTCCTTCACCACCGCGTTGAACTCGTGGATGTTCGGCGGCCCGAGAAGGACGCCGGAAAGCCCGCACTTCGCCACGCACGTGAAGTTGCCCTTCGGAGGCTCGCAGTCGATCTCCTTCGCGTCGTAGTAGTCGGCCAGATGCACCGCGACGGCATGGTCGGCCACCTCGTCGGCGTTCGTGGAGGCGAACCCGCACGCACGGCACTGGCAGAACCTCTCCTCGCCCTTCGGGGTGATCTTCAGGAGTATGGACTCCGGATTGTCGAGGAAGAAGTACGCCAGGTCCTTGAGCTTGAACGCGTGCACGTCGCTCTGGAGCTTGCGTATGATCGTGCCAAGCGACTTCGTCTCGGGAAGTATCTTGATCTCGCAGTCAAGCGGCTTCGGACGCTCGAATCGCTGGAAAGGAGCCCCGTCACGTCGCGGACGCGGCGCAGCCGGCCCGGCCTGCCTGCCACGGTCGCCGAAAGGCTTCTTCGGCCCGTTCGGTCGCCGATCATCCCTAGACACGCGCTCGTCGCCCCCCTTCTCGGGGCGAAACTTGCCGACGGTAACCTTCTCGTCCTTCTTCGCCCAGTCGGGCGTGAAGTCAAAGGACCCCAGGGCGCTCAAGTCCACAGCGTTCGATGCTTCTTCGCTCATAGTCCGAGTATTATATCAAAAATTCCGCCGAGATACTTGCGCTCTTCGTCGGCAAATGGTAGACTTGACGACATGAAGATGAGAAACGTCCTTCTCCTGATCACGCCGTCGTCGCCCGGAAGGTTCGCCGGCGTGGCCAGATTCGCGAAGGGACACGGCTGGCATCTGACCGTCGCGGACCGGCTCACGCACGCATTGAACGGCTGGACGGGCGACGGCGCGCTGGTCACCCTGCGCGACGACGCGACGACGCTTTCGCAGATCAGGTCGCTGCGCCGGCGCGGCATCCCGGTCGTGGACCTAACGATCGAACACCCGGAGATCCGCCTGCCGCGCGTCTGCGGCGACAACGCCGCCATCGGCCGGCTGGCGGCCGACCACTTCAGGGCGAGGAACTTCCGCAGCGTGGCGTGGTTCTCGACGTCATGGGGCCACCAGCACAGACTGCGCTGCGACGCCTTCTCCGAAAAGTCGCTCTGGCCCGGCGACGAACCCTTCCGCTGGGCCTGGTCGCTCGACCCGGCCAGCACGAAGTCCGACGACTGGAGGGAGCTCTCGCGCTGGCTCGGACGCAAGCTCGCGGACGCGCCGCGGCCCATCGGCGTGTTCTGCTTCGACGACGCGGACGCCTCGCGCGTTGAATCGGTGGCGCTCTCCGCCGGACTTAGGATACCCGACGACGTGGCCGTGCTCGGCGCCGGCGACGACAGGCCGCTCTGCGAAAGCCAAACCATACCGATATCATCCGTCAGCCACGACCTCGAGACCATCGGCTACGAAGGCGCCATGCTTCTCGAGCGGCTGATGGCATCCGGCCGCGCCGGAGCTCCCGAGGCGCCCATGTTCGTCCCTCCTCGCGGCATATCCGAACGCGCCTCAACAGACGCGCTCGCCGTCTACTCGCCCCTTGTCGCGAAGGCCATCGCCATCTGCAGGAAGAACCTCGCGAACACTCCGTCGACCGAGCAGCTCGCCGACGAACTCGGGGTTTCCCGGCCTACGCTCGACAGGGCCTTCTCGGCAGACACCGGCATGTCGCCGGCGAGGCTGATAATGAGGCTCCGCCTCGACGAGGCGAAGCGCATGCTGAAGTCGGGTTCGCAGTCCGTCTCCGAAATAGCCTACGGCCTCGGCTTCTGCAACCCGGCGTACTTCACCAACACCTTCCGCAAGCTGACAGGCTCGACGCCGAAGGACTGGAAGCGCGCCGCCGCGCAGATGCAGCCTACTTCTGCGGCAGTTTCGTAGGCATCGTCTCTATGAGCGCGTCGATCTGGGACTGAAGCATGAGCGCCTCGCCCTGGACGGCTACGCTCTTGCTCTCGACAAGAGACTCGAGGGTCTTCTTGAACTTCTCGAGCTCCGCCACGTTCTTCTTCATCTCGGAAGCGTTCTTGCACACGTAGTCCGGCCTGCTCCAGATCATCGCCTTCTCGAACATCTTGCCCAGCGACGTTATCTCCTTGTTGGACTTCAGCCTCGAAGCGACCGCTTCCACGTTCCTCTTCTCGGACGGGAACAGTGCCGTAAGCTGCTGCAGGTCAAAGTAGGCTCTTGCCGGCGCGGCGGACGCCTCGAGCTTGATGCGCAGAATAAGCTCGCCGCGGTACTGGTTGAGCGCGTCGAACATGATCTGGGCCTCCTTCGCCTGCTCCGGCACCTTCGCCTTCAGCCCGGCCTGCAGCGTCGACAGCACCGCCGTCGCGGGCTTGCCCTTCTGGAGCAGCGCAGGGACGGTCTTGAAGTAGGCGGCTTCGGCCACGCCAAGCGGCTTCTTCCATTCGCTCGGGGAAGGAGAAAGCTCCTTGACCGCCTTTGCAAACGCCTCCCTGATCGCCTTCATGTCCGTCTTGGAGAACTTCGCCTTCTCGTATACGGGCTTCGTCCCGGCCCCTCCGTACACGGCTACGTAGGGCAGCTTGTCGGCCGTGGGCTCCTCAAAGCCGACCGGCTTCATGTTCGACTTGTAGAACGGCGTCCTGCTGCTCCAGTACGCACGCGCCATCACGTTGCGCTGCCCGTCGTCGGCCGTCTTGGGCGCGTTGAACAGCTCGGAAAACGTCTTGACGTCGATCTTCTCCGCGTTCTTCACGGCGAACACGGTGAGCTTCGAACGCGGCATCTCGAACGTGTCCCAGTTCGCGGGCGTTGCAAACGCGGACATCAGCGCGAGCGTGGAGTAGAAGTCGGCGAGCTTGCCGTAGTCGAGCGACGCGTAGTCCACGACAACGTAGAGGATGGCCCGGTGCCGCATGTCGCTCGGGCTCAGCGTGCGTCCGTACAGCTGGTTCTTCGGCAGAAACCCCTCCCATGCCTGGTAGCCCTCCGCAGGCTGGTCCACTACCGGCGCGGCAATGCACGAGAAGGCCGTAGCGACGGCGGCGACTAGAGACAGCTCCTTCTTCATCTTTCTCCTTTCAACCCTGTTACTTCCAGAAGTCCCATATCAGGCAGACGACAAACGCCACGACGCAGCCGAGCAGCATGCCGGCCAGAACTTCGCGGCGCCTGTGCCCAAGGCGCTCTTCAAGGCGTCTGGCCTCGATTCGCTCTGACTCGCTCACGCTGTTTATGTGCTCGATTATCCTGTTGAGGAGCCGAGCGTGCTCTCCCACGGCGCGCCTCAGCGTCGCCGCGTCCACCAGCACTATCAGGCCGAACCCTACTGCTATCATGGCGTAAGGCGCGTCGAAGCCCTCCGTCAGGCCGACTGCGAACGCAAGCGCCGAGACAAGCGCCGAATGCGCGCTGGGCATGCCGCCCGACGCCTTCATCTCGCGCCAGTTCCACACGCCCTTCCGTATCCGAGTCCCCACCAGCTTGAGCACATGGGCGGACAGCGCCGCGAGAAACGCCGACATAAACCACGGATGCCTCACTATTTCGAGGAAATTCGGATGGTTGATTATGCCAGTTGCGAATACCATGCCGCCATTATACCATAAATCACCGCTCCGTGACGAGACCCGGCGCCTCCCTCGGTCACCTGCCGACGCCCGCCCCGGCAGCCTTCTCAAGCCTGCACGGACGTATCTGCGCGACAGTGAAGCCGTCGCCTGCGTCGGTGACCACGAGAAGCGCTCGAGCCCCGTCCTTCGTCCGCGGCCCAAGGCACATCCCCTCGCAGTTCGAGAGCGCCGCGCCGCTGTCGTCGGCGCCGCTCCGGTAGACGGACTTCTTCTTCCCGCCGGAAACGTGGAATATCTCGTGCCTGAACCGCGCCGCCATCGCCGCGGCCATCCCGGACCCCTTAACGCTGCTGCTCAGCTCGCGCTCCAGCACAAGCAGGGATCCGTCCGGGAGGACGCACAGTTCCGAGACTCCGCGGCGCCCGTTTCCGCCGCAGTCGTATTTCTGGTTCCACTTCTCCGTCGTGTACGGCACCGTCTCCACATGCCTCCACTCGTCCGCAGGGCCGCGCCTCTCGAACCTGACCAGGCGGACCTTCGTCCCAGACTCGTAGGAGGACTTCGGCCCGTCCGACACCAGAGCCTCCTCGTTGGCCGTCCACATCGTCAGCCCGTTCTCGGACATCGCAAGCGACTCGAAGCCCAGGTTGATGTAGGTGTTCGTCATCTCCTCCGGGTACGCAAGCGACCTCAGCTTCGCGCCGGTCTCCGGATTGTACTCCGCTATTGTCTTGCGGCTCTCGTCCGCGGCCCAGACGTTCTTCGTCAGCGGATCGTACGCTACGGCCTCAAGGTCGACGCACCCTTCCAGGACGACGCGCGGGCCAGACGAGACGGACAGGACCGAGAGTCCGTCGTCCGAAAGCGCGATCGCAGCGCGGTACAGCCCGACCTCGCCGGACTTCGCGTCGTCCGCCACGACGTAGTAGTTCGTCCCTCCGATGTGCGTTATGCCGCTCGCGCTCGCGGGGAACGGAGGCTCGCGCATCGCGGGTTCGCCGGCGACTACCGCCGGCGTCGCGGCCTGCGATGCGGACGCGGCAAGGGACAGGATCGCCGCGGCGCCTGCCAGGCCCTTGGCGCACATGCGTTCAGCTGCGATCATCTGCAACTCCTTTCGCTTCGCCGAACACCGCCCGGCAGTAGACTCCGCTCGGACACGGAAACGTCCTGGCCCTCCCGGACTCCCTCGACGGCTCCAGCAGCATCTCGCCCGACTCGAGCGAGGCCTTCGGAAAAAGCTGCCCGAGTATGTTCTCGGCGACCTGCACTGAAAGCCCGGGCGTGTGGGAGGAGAACAGGACGAAGCGCGGCGTGTCGGAAAGCAGGTCCTTCACAAGCGAGAGCGTCTCCTTGAGCGCCGTCGCGATCTTGTACGTCTCTCCCGCGGAGCCTCTCCCGAAGCTCGGCGGATCAAGCACAATGCCGTCGTATCTGCGCGCCCTGCGCAGCTCCCTCTTCATGAACTTGTGGGCGTCGTCGACGATCCACCTTATAGGAGCGCCCTCGAGCCCGTTGAGCTTCGCGTTGCCACGCGCCCACTCGACCATGCCCTTCGACGCGTCTAGGTGGCAGACTTCGGCGCCGCCCAGCGCGGCCGCCATCGTGCTGCCGCCGGAATACGCGAAGAGGTTGAGCACCGAGACGGCGCGCCCGCCAGGTCCGCGGCGCGACGCCTGCTGGCGGATCCAGCGCCACTGCGCGCGCTGCTCGGGGAAGATGCCCAGATGCCCGAAGTCGGTTCCGCTGAGCCTGAACCTGACGCCGGCGGTCTCGATGGTCCACTCCCGCGGCAGATTCGCCCTGCCCCTCCAGTTGTTGCCGTCGACGCGGTCGAACGACGCGTCGGCACGGTTCCACTCCGACGCCGGAAGCGTCGGCCTCCACATCGCCTGCGAGCACGGGCGCGAAAGCACGCACCCGCCGAAGCGCTCGAGCTTGCGCCCGTCGCCCGAATCAATGAGTTCGTAGTCGTCTTTCATCTTTCAGAGTCCTTCGCGTCGGCGCAAACGCCGCCAAACGCCGCGTCGAAGTCGACTTCGACAGGAACGTCCGGCAGGCACGAGCGGCTGCCGATCGCGTCCTCAAGCTCTTCCGCGCGGTCCATGTCGTACCACCAGTGCGTGAGCACGCAGCCCTCGTCGCCGTGCATCGTCAGAACCGTCCTCGGCATGCCGAACTTGTTCCAGTAAAGCAGCCGCGTCCTGTTGGTGTTCCAGAGCAGAGCATAGGGGCACTCCGCCGCGATCAGCGCGTCTATGCGCCGGTACGCGTCATTGCGCTCGGCGGCCGTCTGCATCTCCTTCTCGGCTCGGATGATCTCGTCGGCGGCCTCGCTCCTGAAGCCGGCGATGTTGCAGGAGCCGCGGCGATCGGCCTCGGACGAGAGCCACATCGTCTCGGGATACTTGAACACAGACGACCCCCACGCCGCCCATGTCATGTCGTAGCTGAACGAGTCCATGTCGCGCGTCCAGGCCGCAAAGTCCTTGCGGACGATGCGCATGCGGATGTTGCACGCCTCAAGCTCGCGGCTGAAGAGCGAGAGGAACTTGTCCTCGCTCGGCGACCTGGAGAGGAAGTCGAACTCGAACCCTCCGGAAAGCCCGGCTTCGGCCAGAAGCCTCTTCGCGCCTTCGACGTCGTAGGGATAGAGGCCGCCTGGCCTCGGACGCCCCGGCTCGTAGAGGTCGGAGTAGTACGAGTCGAGCATGAAGTACGCGCCCGACATCATCGTCCTGTTCATCGTGTCCCGGTCGATGAGCATGGACATCGCCTTCCGCACGCGCACGTCGTCGAACGGCTTTCTGCGCATGTTCATCGCAAAGCCCTGGAAGCCCACGGGCTTGCGGTTGCCCACGCTGCGCTTGAGAATCCAGTTGCGGTCGAAGCGCTCGCCGCGCGCGCCCTCGCTCATGATCCGCGCGATGTATACGGGATAGACGTCGATGGCGCGCTTCTTCAGCGCCTCGAACGCGTTCTCCGGGCTTGCGTAGTAGCGCATCACTATCCGGTCGAAGTTGCAGATGCCGCGGCAGGACGGAAAGTCGCGGCGCCACCAGCCAGGAAGCCTCTCGAACTCCGTCTCGATCTGCTCGGCGATGCGCGAGACCCTGTACGGACCGGAGACCGGCGCCCGGAGAAGGCTCGCCGCGTTGAACTCCCGACCCTCGAACGCGTGCTTCGGCATTATGCTGAACATCCCGCAGTTTATGAGGTCGCGCCAGTCCTTCGCCGAGCCGCCCTTCTTGACGAAGCGGACCGTCCTCTCGTCGACGACCTCGGGGCTCTCGAACACTCCGAGTATCGCCTTCCATGAGCCGGTGTCGCTCGAAGGCGCCATGACCGCGTCAAAGGTCCATTTGACGTCCTCGGCCGTCACTGGCCTGCCGTCGGACCAGTGCGCACGGCCGTCCAGCTCGAACACGAACTCCCTGCCGTCGTCGGACTCTCCCCATCGCCGCGCCAGGCAAGGCACGAAGTCGAGCGTCTGGGGATCTATCCCGATAAGGCACTCGTACATGAGGTCGAACGTCATGCGCGAATACGACGAGCCGTCCACGTACGCGTTGAGGCTTCGCGGAGGCTGCCCACCGTTGAAGCGCAGCGTGCCGCCCTTCCTGGCGCGCGGATCGGCCACCGGATCCGGCGACTCCGTCCACTCCGGCGCCGGATGCCACATCATGGCGGCGACAAGCGCCGCGGTGCTGGCTAACGCAGGCAAGGTCACCTCTCCGTAGGAAGGCCCCACGACTCAAGCTTGCCCGCCATCCAAGAAAACGCTGCCTCGTGCATATCCCTGGACTTGCCGCACGGTATCGCGGGTCCGCACGCGACGCGGATGTCGAGGGACGTGTCGACAGGGCCGAAGTCCTTCAGCACCTTCCTGAAAATCCCCTTGGTGCGCGTCGGCTGGCAGCGCGTGTCCACGACAATCGGCACTATCGGAACGCCCGCGCGCTCTGCCAGCTTCGCGCCGATCGACGAATAGCGCTTGCGGCTGAACGTCTCGCACCGCGTTCCCTGCGGATATATGAGAAAGCTGTCGCCGCCCTTTATACGCTCCGTGCCGATGCGAAGCACGTTGACGAGGTCCTCGCGCGGAGAGACTCGGCTGACCGGAACCATTCCCATGTGCGCCGCCGCCTTCGCCAGAAACGGCAGTCGCGAGAGGGACGCCTTGGCGACGTAGCTCAGCGGACCGAACGCCAGCATGATCGGCGGCAGGAGTATCGTCTCCGTCATCGACATGTGGTTGGAGAGGTACAGAACCGGACCGTCGACGGCCTTGCGGTTCTCGAAGCCCTCGACCTCCACTGACATGCCAAGCGCCTCGGCCGCCGTCACCGTCGAAAAGCAGAACCCCGACCACCGCTTCGAGTTGAGGAGGCCGAACGGCTCGGACAGCGCGCACAGCGGGAACACCCTCGTCACGCCCCACGTATAGCGCAGCGTCGACAGCGCGCCGGGCTTAGCACGGCGCGGCGCGCGGTTCGCGTCCTTCGTCCTGTATCCTCCGGTCGCGAATATCTCCGACTGGAACTCCTCTAGCGTCGTTTTCTTCATCAGGCCGAAATTATACCAAAAATTGCCCGCTTCGGGCACGGTCCGCGAAAAGAGCGCTTCCTGGGACAGGCAGGGCCGCCACCCCTTTTTCCCATTCCCCGCAAGGACGCAAAAAGGCGCGCCGGCTTGGAGAACCGACGCGCCCATGCGGTTCGGGACCGCATCTCTCTATTTCTTCTTGGCGGTCTTCTTCGCAGCCGGCTTCTTAGCTGGTGCCTTCTTCGCCGGAGCCTTCTTCGGGGCCGCCTTCGCCTTCGCGCAGCAGCACTTCTTCGCGCACTCCTTCTTCGCTGGAACCTTCTTGGCCGCCGGCTTCTTAGCCGGAGCCTTCTTTGCAGCAACCTTCTTGGCTGTAGCCATAATTTAGGATCCTTCTTTTAGTCGAAGCCGTCGGCGCACGCTAACCGCGCGCAACATCCGCAGCTACTGAGAGAATGATAGCATATTCCGCAAATCAATATAAGTGGTATTTCACAGGTTTTCACGAAGATTTCATGCATCGAGCTTTTACGCCGGCGGGGACACCCCCCGCAATTCCCATCCACTTCATGTCACGGCGAAGCCGCGCCGCGGACACGGCGGGCGAAGGTCACGCTACCGACCTGTGAACGGTAGCGCTACCGATCGACCAAAGGTAGCGCTACCTTTCGCCTAACGGTCAGGTGACCTTTGCCGACAGGTAGGGGAAATAGCCTTTCCATTAGTTGCTTAACGCAAGGCGCAGATATGGTTGCCTCGGACGCGGCGAAACCCTACGGAGGGAAAAACGAAAACCTAGGTAGGAAATTTCCATTTCCTACCTATGAAAATTCGAAAACCTACGTTGGAAATTTCCGTCTCCTACTGAGGAGATTCAACCGGAGCAAAAACCGACGGGGGCAAGTCCCCTTAGGTCTATCCCTAAAATTGCCAAAAATCCCTATAGAGCCGAGAATTTGCGCAATGATCATCGCCTTGACGCTATTTTCCACTTGCCATCGGCACTATGCGGGCGGCGAAGCCACCGCCAGATGCAAGGCGCACCTTGAGCGGTTCGCCAGACTTGAGCGTGAATTCGCGGCGGACGTAATGCTCGGCGTTTTTGTCCGCGTCCGACGCATCTTCGAACGCCTCGACCTTCCATTCGCCTTCGCCGAGGAAGTCCGTCGGGAGCTCAAGTTCGCGCGCCTCCCAGTTCGTAATCGCGCCGAGCCACCATTCGCCGCCCTTGCGGCGCGCTATGGACGCGAACTTGCCGATCTCGCCCGCGACGCCACGCGTCTCGTCCCAGACAGTCGGCACCTTCGTCAGAAACGCCGTGCATTCGGGCTCCGTGCGGTATTGCGTGGGCGAATCGCAGAGCATCTGGATTGGCGCCTCGAACATCGGGAAAAGCGCGAGCTGGTGACAGCGTGTCCCGTAGCATGCGCGAGTGTCCCTTTCCGCGACGAATGTCGGCGCGTCGAACGCGCGGTTGCGCATCGCGCCGGGCGTGTAGTCCATGAATCCCGCGACCATGCGAGTGTAGACGAGGTTCACGTCGTTCGACACGACTACCTTTCGCCCTCCTGAACGGCCTCCCTGCTCAAGGCCGTAGACGCCCTCGTAGTTGAGGATGTTCGGATACATGCGCTGTAGGCCAGTCGGCTTGTGGATTCCGTGGTACATGACGACAAGTTTGCGCTCCGCCGCGTCCGCAGCGGTCTCCTCAAGGAACCTTTCGACATCCTGGTCGTCGCGCTCGATGAAGTCGATCTTGAAGCCCTTCGCGCCCATCGCGGCATAGCGGTCAAACACGCGCAGGCGCGTCTCGCGGTCAGTCAGCGGCGACCACGCCGCCCATAGAATGACGCCCACGCCCTTTTCCTTCGCGTATGCAATCACACCCGGCACATTCACCTCGTCTCGCGGCTTGTCGAGGTCGAGCTTTTCG
>JAEEGH010007891.1_pt1 | contig 25382 bp, 22 predicted proteins | sample 9134181 | NCBI WGS metagenome assembly JAEEGH01 (sample SAMN16246544, study PRJNA631951) | gut metagenome | biome: gut microbiome; feature: rumen; material: DP-attached | host: Bos | place: Iran: Karaj | collected 2018-10
AACTGCCATCCTCAGGAACCTCACAACAATGATGCCCTTTTATATCTGCAAAGTTTGAACAATCACAAACCATTGGAGGAATATACGATGCTTAATGGTGGAAAAATAGATGAGGGCTTTGTTCTCGATCATATCCAGGCCGGTAAAGCCATGTCGATCTATCATCACCTCGGCCTTGACCGCCTTGACTGTACTGTTGCTATCATCAAGAATGCCCGTTCCGGTAAGATGGGACGCAAAGATATCCTGAAGGTTGAATGTGATATCGATTCCATGGACCTTAATATCCTTGCTTTCATCGATCACAATATCACTGTTAACGTTATAAAAGATGGCGAGATCATTGAAAAAAGAGCTCTGGTTCTTCCCAGAGAGATCAAGGGCGTGCTCAGATGCCACAATCCCCGCTGTATCACTTCTATCGAGCAGGGGCTTCCGCATATCTTCTATCTTGCGGATGAAGCTAACGAGATCTATCGCTGCAAATACTGTGATGAGAAGTATAGCATGAATGATTCAGACTTCGATCGCGGTCAGTGCTAAGACAAACCTAATATTACGTAAGAAAAGACTGGCGCTTTTGTGTTACACGTAAGCTCCAGTCTTTTTTCTCATAAAAAACCTCCCTACCGGTTATCCGATAAGGAGGTTACTGTTTCATTATAGATTTAATATCCGAATTCCTGCGCCCAATACCATGAGCCATCACTTGTCTGATAGATTGCCATTCCAATTGAGATAAATGAGCTATCCATAATGTTGGCTCTATGTGTAGGAGAATTCATCCATGCATTAACAACTGATGATGAACTCTGATAAAGCTTTGCAAGGTTCTCGCCATACTGGAGTGTACTGTTTACTGTCCACCAGCTTGTTCCATCAGGTCTTGTATGTGAGAAGTAGGTTGTGATCTCCTGTGCTCTAACCTTAGCTGCATCTTCAAGTCCCTGATTCCTTACAAGTGCCGGAAGTCCTGCAGCTGTTCTCTGAGCATTTACTAAAACAAGTGCCTCATCAAGTGCAGCCTGAATTTCTTCACTTGATTTAAGCTCATTAGCAAGAGCTATCTTTCCTTCATCAATCCATATTTCGCCAGCGCCTTCACCCGCAGCACGGAAAGCAGCATCTCCGATGTCTGCTCTGGAGCCGCACGCAGCTGTTCCTAATACGATAAGTGCTACCATCAGCACTGATACTATCTTTTTAAAATCCCTTATTTTTCTCATAATGAATTCCTCCATGGTTTCATTATTTGTAATTATACTATCACATTTTCTATCATATTTCAATATGACTGTGCATTTTATGATATTTTTTCTGATTTTTATCACTTAATCTCCTAATCTTATATCGTCAACAAAACAAAAAACAAGAACCTTTTTTCGTTAAAAAGATTCTTGTTTTTTGTATAAATCGAGTCTGTGTTTTTTGGTTATAATGCCAGTTTTTCTGGGATTATTGATCTGTAGCATTTGGCACTGTATCGACCTTTACGCCATGGATCACAAATCGTTTGGATGATCCGCGCTGACCATTACAGGTTGAAAGATTAAGAATTTCCGGTCTGTCTTCAAATGACACATCAATTGGGCATTTGTAGTTTGTGAGTTTTTTGAGCCTTTCTACATACTTATCATAGTCCTCGTCGTTATCGATTATGGCATATACAGTATCATTGCCGTTATTTGTACTCTCATATGCATAGACCACGTATTTAAAGGTCGCTTCCTTTGTATATACGTAGAAGTACAGCGGCTCTTCCATCGTTTCTTCCTTATTAGGCGCCTTGTAAAGATAATCCAGAGAACCGAACATGGATCCATTACGCATGTTGTGCCCAAAGAGGAAGTCGTTATATCCCATGAAGGTCTCATCTGAATACTCATCAAGGAAAATACAACCGGATGAATTATGCTCTCCTGTGAAGGTTACGTGCAGGTACTGATTGGCGTAATTTTCTTTTACTATGGGATAGTTTAATGTAAAGTCGTACTTATCGCCTTCTACGTCGAAGTCCCAGTAAAGCCACCCGATGAAATCAGGGTTTTGTGAGGAAAGCATGTCGAAATCAACAAAGAGCTCGGGGATTCCTGTATCTTCATCAATTGCAACACTTTCTTTTCCTGTATCCGGATCCTTTTCAGGATTGGTGGATACCGCTTTAGAAGCTATATCGTCATACTCCTCAACTGCGATCTGCCTTTCGTGAATTTCTTCGTAGATGTCATATCCTTCATACGCTATGATGCAAACAAGGATTGCTACCAGAGTATAAACAATAATGGGTCTTAGCTTGGTTTTTTTACTTTTCTCATCTTTACCGGTACTCATAAAAACCTCCACATAACGTGCCCTTTTAGCCTATATTCCTGATTTTCAAAAGGAATCTTACGCTAATTTGAGGAGACTACAGGATGTAGTTAGTACATGTTTAGAATTAAGGAGTTCTTTACAGAACTCCGGATGTAATTCCATGTACGAAGTTTCTTAAAATATCCATTCCCTGAGGTGTCATGATGGATTCCGGATGGAACTGAACGCCGAAGACCTTATATTCTTTGTGCTGAACTGCCATTATTTCGCCGTCGTCGGCTCTTGCTATTACCTTAAGGCAATCCGGAACTGTTCCTTCTTTCAGTGAGAGGGAATGATATCTTGCTACTTTTATTATATCAGTCATTCCGGTAAAAAGGGGAGATGTTGTATCAATCTTGGTATCAGACTGCTTACCATGCATAAGCCTTGTAGCATGATCTACTGTTCCGCCGTAGTATTCGCAAATTGCCTGATGTCCAAGGCACACGCCAAGGATCGGGATACTATCTCCAAATCTTGCTACAACGTCTTCACAGATTCCGGCGTCCTTTGGCTTTCCAGGGCCAGGGGATAAAATAATTGCTTTTGGATTAAGCTCCTTAATTTCATCAAGTGTTATCTTGTCGTTTCTTACTGCTTTGATATCAGGTTCAAGAGTTCCGATATACTGATACAGATTATAGGTAAAGCTGTCATAGTTGTCGATAAGTAGTATCATTTATTCTTCCTCCGCTTCCTTGATTGCAAGAACTACAGCCTTAGCCTTGTTGATGCATTCCTGATATTCAGTTTCCGGTACGGAATCAGCTACTATTCCGGCTCCGCTTCTTACAAATACTTTATTTCCTTTTTTATATGCAAGTCTAATGGCAATGCAGGTGTCAAGGTTACCGGTAAAGTCTACGTAGCCTATAGCGCCGCCATATATTCCTCTTCTGCTGTCTTCAAGTTCATCTATGATCTCGCAGGCTCTTATCTTGGGAGCTCCTGAAAGGGTTCCTGCAGGAAGAACTGAGTCTACTGCTTCTATTGAATCACAGTCGTCTCTCAAAACGCCTTTTACTTCAGAACCTATATGCATTACATGGGAATATCTTTCTATTTCCATGTATTTTTCAACTTCTACTGTTCCAAACTTGCAGAGGCGGCCAAGGTCATTACGTCCAAGGTCTACGAGCATGTTATGCTCTGCTCTTTCTTTTTCATCAGCAAGGAGCTCTTTTTCCAAGGCCTGGTCTTCTTCAAATGTAGCGCCTCTTGGTCTGGAACCTGCAAGCGGGAATGTTCTGATGGTCCTGTCTGTTACCTTTACAAGGGTTTCAGGGGATGCTCCTGCTATCTCCATGTCGCCATAGAAGTAGAACATGTATGGGCTTGGATTGGTGGTCCTGAGTACGCGATATGTATTAAGGAGCGAACCTTCAAACTCAGCTTCCATGGGATTTGAAAATACCAGCTGGAATACGTCTCCTTCTGTTATGTGATACTTGATCCTGTCTATCTTTTCACAGAACTCTTCTTTACTGAACTTGGGTTTAAGCTCTGATTTAAGCTTTCCTTTCATAACAGGCTTTTGGAGGCCGCCTCTTATCAGGTGTTCCATTTCATCGAGGCTCTTTAAGGCACTATTATAGGAATTTTCAATATCATCAGTTCTTACATTTGCTATAAGGAGAATCTTCTGACTGAAGTTGTCATAGCAGATGATCTTTCTAAAGAGCATGAGATCCATGTCATTAAAATCATTTTCATTTTTGGCATTAAAATGAAGGGACGGCTCGCCATACTGCATATATTCATAGGCAAAATAGCCTACGAGTCCACCGGTAAATGTTGGAAAGTCTTCTACCTGGGGTGCTTTATTATCTTCAACTATTTTTTTGATATACTCGCCGGGATTATCACATTTGGTTGTCTTTGTACCTTCTTTGCTTGTAATAGTAAGTTCGTGATCTTTACTTGTGATAGTCATGTCAGGGGCATAGCCAAGGAAACTGTATCTTCCCCACTGTCTGTTATCTTCACAGCTTTCAAGCAAAAAGCAGTGATTACTAACGTTTTGAAGTGCTCTGAGTGTTTCTAAAGGTGTTCTTAAGTCAGATAAGATTTCTCTTTTGACAGGCACAAGCTTGTAATCGCCCGATGCTGCTATCTTTCTGACTTCATCCAAAGTCGTCTGTCTCATACATTTTCCTCCCATAGCTCCCTGGCCTTAAATATCAACTTGCATCTGTAGCGGAGCATTTTTAACTATGAATAAAAAATCAGAAAGCTGTATATTAACAGCTTTCTGATTCAAAATTTTAAAGTTTTTCTGTAAGAAATACAATCGACTTAATAATTTTTTTATTGATATTTTTTATTTTTATATTTTTAATTATTCTTGATCATATTTCATGTATATAAATAATATACATAAAATATTATTATTCCTTGAATCATAGATTCAAAGATTAACTCACTACTTAGAAGTGACCGCCATGACCTCCGCTGGTATTTCCGGAAGACGAACGATGAACGGTAGATCCGCCTCTGGAACTGTCATTATCGATCTTAACTCTGTTAACACTCTTTCTGATGAACCTATCGTAACGACCATTTATTCTAATATTATTTCTCTGCTCATAGTCTGCGGCACTGTTGTTCTGCTTAACATTCTTCATACCACTTGCCATAACACCTACTGTTACACCGCCTGCGGCAAGGCCGAGAACAAGGCACGCAAGCCATTTCCATGCAGGAATCTTATCACGATTCTCATATGCAGTACAAAACTTGTCACATCCATCAGCAAACTTATCAAATGCCTTAGCATAATCACCGTCGCTAAGATATGAAACAAATTTATCTTCAAGACTTAAAAGGTTATCATCCGTAAGGATCTGGATTGCTTCACCTCTTGTACTTGTGTAATATTCTCTTTCGCTCATACATACAGCAAGAAGAATAGCGCTGTCATCATTGCCTCTCTTCATGCCAAGTTCGCCATAATCTCTTATATCATCAGCATATTCCTGAATAGTATACTGAGAATAAGAATCTGTGGTAACTACAGCGATCTGAACATCATGAGCCTCGCCTATCTCTTCAAGCTTTTTCTGAAGAGCCTCTTCTTCATCGTCAGTCAGAAGATCACTTGAATCATATACAAAACCATAATCTCCGGATATAACCTCTGCCCCATCCGCATATGCAGTCATAGCAAGTGGTGAAGCTACAAGGCTTGCAGCTATAGCCGCAGCTCCAACTATCATCGATATCTTTTTATTCTTAAATAAGCCTTTCATTTTCTATCCCCCAGTCTTAAATACGGAATATCAGTTCCAATATTGCAAAGATCGCAGTAAAGATAACAGAACTGATCGCAAAGTATTTTGCTGCTGCACCTTTATCTACAGGCAGGTTTCCGACGAATTTACCTGTCTGTCCGTTCATTGCAAAAAGGAAATTCTGACCATTCCATGTTGTAGATAAAAGCCATACAGGATAGAGTGCATATTTGATCTTTTCACCTGATGCCTGAATATTCTGATTACGTACAGTAACTGTAGAATATCCCTGAGCACTGCTCTTTATTTCATTAATCGCGCTGTTAGTCATACGCTCTCTTGCACGAGGTCTGGACTTTTGTTCATCAACATCATACTGATTAGCTATGTAACCAGCGAAGTAGGCATCATCGTATTTCTTAAGTCCGTTTGCATCAAATGGCTCTATAGACTCTGTAAGATCATCAGGCATTTTACTTGAACCATCAACAGGAACATTAACAAACGGAACATCACCCTCACGATATACATCGTAGAAGCTTGTCTCAGTATATCTGTACTTGCTGTCACTCCAGGTCCTTACCTTTGTAGCTTCGCAGTTAAGAGCTACATGCATGTTGGTATCAAAGAGCCAGTAAGGAATATACACGCCCTTGATCTCATCAATATGATTTTCAGCTGAAAAAGTTCTTGGAAGTAATTTTTTCCCTTTGATGTAATCCTTATACTTCTGCTTAGCCTGCTCTTTGGTAAGCTGGAAAGGGATTACGAAATCAGGTCTTCTACCATTAGTAAAGACCTCTTTGAAGGTAACATTGTTACCACAGAATGGACACTGGGTAGCTCCCTGTGTCTTATCGGCAATGATCTCACCACCGCAGGACTTACAGATATAGACGTTCTTGTCTTTACCAAAACCATAAGTCTCTGCTTCCTCATCCGATAACTTATCAGAATTATCTGAAGCCTGTGCCCCTTCATTTGCAGAAGAAGCATTGCCTTTAGAAACGATCTTTTTGTATTCCTCAATAGAAATAGCGGTGTCACAATACAAACATTTGAGTTTTTGCGTAGGGGCGTCAAACTCCATAACTCCGCCGCACGCAGGGCATTCGTATTCCTGAGTTGCCATATATTCGATTCCTCCAACATAAAACTTATTTATATGTAGACATTTTACCACATAATGCGTATTTCTAAATTATCATTTCATTCGATTTCAGCCCTTTATTTTGCCAAAAAAGCTGCAATAAAATTCATTTTTGAACCAATAGTCAAAAAATCATAGTATTGGTTTACATATTTTTGATAAGATATTTCTTTGTTCTTCTTTTATCATTACTTTATAAAGCCTTTAGAATTTAGCCAAATTTAAGACACAAATTCAATGTAATATATAAAACATCAGAAACAGTCAATTGTTTCTGACTCCCCAACAAAACTTTTTTCATACCGGACGGATTGATTCCCCATCAGTCCGTCCCTCCTCCCAAAAATAACAGCACTGCTGTTTTTAAGTACTCGGCAAAAAAGAAAGCGCTGGTTCATTAAGTTGAGCCGGCGCTTTCGCAATTATTTTTCAAGAACTACAGGATGTAGTTTAGACATGTTAAGAATTGCGGAGTTCTGTAAAGAACTCCTATGCAACTTCTATGTCATTTATTCCGTTACAGGTGTAGTCTCTGTCGTTTCCTCTGTCACTGTCTGATTCTGATCATCAGGCACAACAGCTTCTGGTGCCTGTATGCTTTCTTCAGAAGTACTCTCTTCCGAAGTTCCCTCTTCCTGAGTTGTGCTATCTTCAGATGAGTCATTTCCCTCTTTATTCTTAAGATAGTCTTTTACCTGATCCGGTTGTATTCCGCCATAGACGATAACTGCTTCGCCCTTCTCGACATGTTCAAATACAACTGCAGCGGCATCCGGAGGAAGATTTACGCATCCATGTGATCCGTTTGTCACATATATATCTGAGCCAAAGGATGATCTCCAGCTTGCATCATGAAGACCAACATTGCCATAAAATGGCATCCAGTACTTAACATCTGAAGAATAGTTATCACCCTTAAGAGTAGCATCTAGCTCTTTATATGTGATACTGAAAACTCCTGTAGGAGTTACTCTGTCCTTGGTGACCTTACCGGAAACACAGTCTGTTTCTATTACAAGAACCCCATCCTCGTATACATACACGTGCTGGTGATCAAGATCAACTTCAACATAGCTATCGCCATAATCCTGAGCTCCATACTGTGCCGCTGTACCAAAGTAAGCCGGAGTCATGTCACAGATACTTGCAGACTCTATAGCCTCTACAAGCTCATTAAAGGTTGTGGTTCTATCCATCCACCAGCCATAATCACCACCTGATATTGTTATCGTCTGACCAAGAGATGTAGTAAATGTCCTGTCACGTCCAAAGGTATCATATGTTCTTCCAAGGTAATTAACGAATTCATTAACCTTATCGGTATCAAGAGTAGTTGTTGTTCCGTCATAACTGATCCAGTCCTTTATATAATTACCATCAACCGTAATCACATCCTGACCAAAGGTATAAGTTATCTTGGCAGAAGCATACTGATTAAGACTATTGCATTCAGCATTGAGTTTCTCGTCATCAGCAAAGATTGCAGGCTCTACATAAACTCCTGCTTCATCCAGTAAAAGAGTTGATTGCATAGTAGAAAGCGCATTCGTTACAGCACTATAAAATGCAGTATCATCTACTTCGCTTCCATATTCTTCCGGAACAACTGTATATTCTGCAGCGCTTTCATCAAACACAAGCTCTGCATCAACAGGTTCCACCATGTTCTCTTCTTTGAAAAAAGACATAGCGCTTATCTTTGATCGAAGCTGCCCTTCATCAAATGATGCAAGGTCTGCATTTGTATATGCTTTGTGAGAAAAAATAGAAACAGGCCATTTCAGACCATTTAAAAAGCCAAGATTATCATTAAGACCTTCATCAAACTGAGGTGTCCATGAGATATCAGCAGCTGTGATCTTCTCCTCAAGATCTTTCCTACCGGAGATCGCAAGAACATAACTGGAAGCCTTAGAGTTAACAAGGCTTCTGACTTCGTCAATAGTCATCCAGGATATATCCTGATCATTAAGTTTTGAACCGGGACAAAAATGAAATGAGAAAAATATAGCTGCCCCTATATAAATAGCTGCCACGGAAGTAGCAGCTATAAAAAGAATCAGATTTTTTTTCTTCACGATTCCCCCCAAGAAAAATTGACTTTCGTTCAAAAGTAGATAACTTATCTAAGCATCATTCTTGCAATATCGTAAGCAATATCAGGAATATATATATAAGCAGAAATAATGATCTGAGCTGTAATAGTTATATATACATTCTTAGTGATAAGGTATACAGCTGTAAATGGAGCTGCCAAAATCACATAATATACTATTCCAGGAATACCATGAGCAAATAAAATCGCACTACCAACAAGGCTGACAATAGTAAACACAACCATCAAAGCCTTATTATTGCCTGAAAGCAGGCCTTTTCTCAGGAAAAGGTTCTCTGCAACAGGAAGTAAAACCATCATTGTGATAGCATAAAAAGCTTCTTCAAAATAATTCTCTTTAAGGAAAAGAGAAATAAGACCTGGATCCTTACCAAAGAACAGATCCCATAAAATATATGTCTTAAGCTGAACTGCACCAAATGCAAGTAATGCACAAACTGCCGTCCATGCCCAAGGCTTCCATCCACTGATGTAAGTCTTGCCAAAAGCCTTAATCGAAAACTCTTTATGGAACAGAGCTATAAGACCGGCTGCCAGTATGACATACAAAAACAAGCCAGGATGCTTAATTACTTCTGTTGAAACTGTAAAAGCAATTACCAGTGCAGCTGCTGCAACCCACTTAGCTATAGTAAGCTTATTCACTTTTTTAGCCGCAGGAGCAGAATGATGTTCTCTCTTCTTAACAGCTGAAGAACTAGTATATACTGTTGTATCCATATCTGAAAACCTCTTGTAATTATCCACAAAATTCGCACGAGTCCTTAATAATAATATATCAATAAAGCATTACAATCAATGTAAAATGTCATAACATGTCACTATAAAACGTTATTTTTATAGTGAATATGCACAAATATCGAGGACTTTTTCTATCATTTCTAAATTTTATAAATCCCAAACACTTCAGGAATTACGTTCAGACAACAAAAAATCGGTCTGAATCCATCTTACCATACCACGAATTCAGACCGAATACAAGTTGAACACAAGTTTTAATACGAGTTCACTCTTCTGCCATACTGATTTGCTTTCTTTGATCTTTTAGCTTTGTTTTTCTTTTTCATAAAGCGAAATCTGCGTTTATGAGAACGGAACTTTACTATCTTTCCTTTTTTACCAGTTGCATCATCCAGTATCTTGTTTTCAATCCTGTAATTAAAATAGCAAACTAAAACTCCAGCTATGATAAGTATACTTCCGGCAATAATTACTTCCATGCAAATCATCCCTTCCGTCATATAACAAACCAAAAACAACTTCTGTATTAACTACATCGACTAAAAAGGGAATTTTCTTTATGTATTTTATTAATGAATTTTCATAATATTTTGCGATCATATCGCGGATGTATTGACTTTTCAAACACGTTATGTATAATGACATAGGTGGATTGATATTAGGGGTCACACAGGGTAATTAAGGTAATTAGTAAATGAGTATTACGAAGAGTACCAGACAGACACATTCAATTGATGTTCTGAACAAGATTTACCATCAGGAATATGAATTAAAAGACACTGAGAATGGATATCGAATGATTCCAATTTCTAAGCGTTATATTTTTAATGCTGAACCCAAAAAGAAATCATATCCATCTGCCAAAATCAATTTGGTATAATAATCTCTATTGGGCTATCGCCAAGCGGTAAGGCAACGGACTCTGACTCCGTCACTTCGCAGGTTCGAATCCTGCTAGCCCAGTTTCCCACTATTTTTTAATCGAATAGTTTTGAATCACCCATTCTGCAGAGTAATGCTCTGCAGCTTATTATGTTGTCCCAATTTGTATTTCTTACAGGAACCATAGTTCTATCCTGAATAGTTACATAAGGGTAGAATTCATACATTCCTTCTTTGATCCTTGCATCAGAAATACCTGTGATCTGAGCAAAGCGGTGAATATACTTCTCTTCTTCCTTAGTGTATGCAAATACAAAAATGCCTGAACTTACATAATCAAAGGCACTTCTAAGTCTAAGATCTTTACGAGGTTTATGGTGTGGAATTGCTTTAAGGAATCTTTCATCCTGAATTTCATCAAATCCGCTTGGAAGTGGCTTATCAGGAAGCATAGAGCCTCCCATTCTTCCCGGAACCTCATCGAGCATTCTTGCACAATGTTCTTCCATGAAGCGATAAAAAAGCTCTGTAAAAGGAGAATCACATCCAAGACCAACAAAATAGAAATTATTCTGACGGGCATTATATAAGACTGCATTACCTATGCTTGTAACTCCGCCATCTGCATGGTGAAGATCTATGCGAAGGTTATCTGCAACAGACGAAAGATTATTATCCTCCCCCGGATGTTCCATCATGTATGAAAGTGCTTCGAGTATGGCTTCAAGGTTGTGTTTATTCCTGATGCCACTACGGCTCTTAACACCAACGCTTTCTAACCCTATCTGTACTGCTCCGTTCCCATCTGAATATGCAGCCAGTACAAATCCATTATCAACAATAATTGATCCTGAACTCGCGGTAATCAATTCCATATAATTTTTCACTTTTTTCTCACCCTCTGCTTCTCTATAGTGGAAGCATCCCCTCTTTTTTGGTCGGTATTAGATCATCCAACCTCAACTAATACATAATGTATCACATTATGCACAAAAAAGATAGACTATTTTTTCTCTTTTTGTCTATTTTTGTATAATTATATATAGCGTTAACTAATTGTTTTCCCCTTCAACTAATCTGCGCCTGATTCATTACATAATATCTGCAAATGAAATAATGCCATATATCATATCAGCAGCATCAACAGGCTGTGTAATATATGCATCAGATTCGTCACTATCTTTACTGATCCTATAGAATTTTCCTTCTTCATTTTTAATCAGCTCTTGAGCTACTGCTATTCCATCATTAAATTCGCAAACAAGCTCAAAGGTATATTCATCACTATAACCAATGCCTATAAACTCGACGTCTCCATCCCATATTCCGTCAGTAACGCTACCTTTCATACATACATACATGCCGACGTTACTATCTTTTATAACTTCCATATGACCATTTGGCTTATCATTCTCCCAATCGCCATATGCAACATAGCAGTCAAAATTACCATGAAGAAAGTCGCTGACGTTAGTTGCTACAACGCAGCCATTTCCACTTCTTTCGCCATCCTCATATTCACCAACATAGGCATAAAACTCATTTTCTCCATATAGATAAAATCCTACAGTGCCATAATTGGTCTCACATAAGATAGGGAATTCAATGCCAATATCCTTAGCTTCTTCTATAAAGTCATCTATTCTGAAATCCCTCATGTAATTCGAAGCTTCCACATATTCTTCATCTGAAATAAAGCTTCCAAGTTCTTCAGAAACAAAATAAAGCTTGGACATTACAGATCCGTATACGGCATCATCATTATCAGGATCCTGCTCAAGCAGCTGATCGTATCTTGCTGCTGCCGTCATGTAATCATGTGCCTCAAAAAGCTCATCCGCGATCTCCTCAAGATCTCCCGAACCTTTTTGGTCGCTCTTACTGTCTTTTACCACCATTACAACAAGAAAAGCCAGGCTGGCGGCTAGTAAGCCGCCTAATACACCCAGCATGATTTTTAAGATAGTATTGGATTTTTTCTTTTTGACATCAGAATCCGGACTTGAATTCGTGCTCTTTGCTTTGCCGGGAAGTACTCGCCCGCAAAAATAGCAATATAGCGCGTTTTCGTCGTTCTCGACTCCGCAATTAGGACACTTCATAATTACCAGACCCTTTCTTCACTCTCTTCAGGAGATCCATCTCCATAATAGCTATCCCAATAACCCTGACTTTCTCTATCTTCCTCAGCTTCCTGCTGAGTCTCTTCTCTTTCTTCGCGAGCGTCTGACTCTTTTTCTTCCATCTGCTCTCTGATCTCTTCTTCTCGATCATCATCAACATCATCAGGCTCAGACTGGTTCTGATTCTGATTGTTCTGATCCTGATTGTTCTGGTTCTGCTGATCCTGGCTCTGGTCCTGCTGATCCTGCTGATTCTGATCCTGCTGATTCTGGTCCTGATTCTGCTCCTGGTTCTGCTCATCGATCTTCTGCTGAATCTCTTCTTTCATCTTCTCAAGCTCTTCGATCTTGTTATCGATATCTGTTTTCAGAGTTTCAGCATCCTGGCTGTGACCATTAGCATCTTCAGCACCTGCGCAGTTCTTCTCAGTAAGTATCTCTCTGTCGGCTTTAAGCTGGTCTATAACCTCATCAATTTTCTCGATAAGTGCTTCAAGATCAACTTCTTCATTGTTTTTGAAAGCTTCGTATCCGGTATCGATCGTATTAAAATCGATCTGCTGGATCTTGGTCATTGTGAGGTTAATACGAACGCAGCACTCTTCACCTTCAGGAAGTTCGAATTCAAGACACTTCTCATAATAGACCTGAGCCTTGGAATAGTCACCATCTTTATAGTGAGCGTTACCGAGATTATAATTCATTACATATGCATCATATGGAAGCACTTCAAGAACGTCTTCTTCCATTTCCACATAACGCTCTTCATCCTCCATACTCTCTATAAGTATGTAATAATCTCCGGAATTTACCATTTTTGCAAAGATGTGATTACCACCAACTCTGCAAAGAACCACTGCAGCAAATGCTGCAATTATAAGAGCAGTTCCCAAAAATCCGTATTTTATTTTTCTCATGTTGTTATACCTCGCTATTATACCGTCATTTTCTAAATAATAGAATCTCAGATACAAGCAAAACCATCAGTACAGGAAGCATATAAAAATATGTATCATCCTTATTTTCTACATCTTCTCTAAGTTCAGCTTCATACTTGGCATCGGTGATAATAGATTCAACTGTATCATCTATATCATCTACTTCTTCCATGTGAATATATTCTACTCCCATTTTAGAAGCTATGGCTTCAAGACTTTCCTCTCCAATGCAGGAAACTGCAAGATCACCAGTCTGGGGATCGTAAATATCAAGGCCGTTTCCATCCTTCATTGTAGCTCCGTCTTCGCTTCCGATACCTATAACAGCTCCGCCGTCAATTTTTCCAAGGAGTCTGGAATATGGGGAATATTTGCTACCTGATGAATCGTTATCCTCATCATCTTCCTCATCTTCCTCTTCATCGGTATCCTCATCTGAAGACTTATCAGCCTTATCTGATTCCAGAGTTTCTTCTCCATCTGAAAAAATGAATACTATTGTCTCTCTGTTCTCATATTCAGCCTTCATATGCTGAAGTATTCTGTCCATCTCATCAACAGGGCTGTTCATATTACTACCTTTAGCCGCATACATACTCGGTTCATACAAATAATCGAGTGCATCTGTTATGGACTGCCTGTCAGGTGTAAGAGGAATCTGTACTTCCGCTTTGTCTGAGAAAGTTATCAGAGCAAAAGAGCTTCCTGTAAATTCATCCATGATAGCGTTACAGGCCTCTTTTGTTCCGTCTATACGGCTTTCGTCACCGTCATAATCCTCAGCCCACATACTGATAGTAGAATCGACTACAAAAAGTACATTGAGACTTGGAACGGTAACTGTAGCCTCGTTTGAAGGTACCATTACTCTTAAGTTGATTACATATATGCATATACAGATAAGAACTGTAATTACATTTTCTATGGTCTTCTTCCAAACGCTTCCATGTGACCTGATCATTCCTATAAAAAGACCTGCGAACACCATGGCAATTATTGGTATGATTACAATAATCGGTAAAATCGGATTTGTTGTCAACACGCACCTCCTGCCCTTGCAGCAGCCAGTGCAAGTATTCCTACTAAAATAAATATAAATGGTGTCTTAGGCATATCATATGTTCTTGTCTCTGTGATTTCATCCACCTGCATTGCTTCGTGAGACTGGATCGCTTCGACTATACCTTTTGTATCAAAATTGTCATCAGCAATATAGAATGCTCCACCTGTCTTGACACTTGAATCTCTCAGCTCTTCACTAAGATCATCAAAATCGTATCCGTAATTAAGTTCATAGAATTTATCCTCAGGCGGGAAAATACCAAACAGAACAACATCATTCTTTGCACAAAGATCTGCTGCCTCAGGAAGTCTTACATAAGGCTTCTTGAAAGCATTCTCCGCATTATCTGTAACCATAAGGATTATTCTTGTTCTTTCTGAATCCTTCAGAGAAGGGAAATCATAAAGGCATGTTGCAAGGCCTTCACCTATCAGTGAACTACCAAGCTCATCACTATTTACAACAGTTCCAGCTTCGAACTCAAGAAGTTCATCAGTAATCTCGTACATTTCCTCTTCTTCAGCATCTGTTAATCCGTCATAATACTTATCATATAATTCACAATATCTCTTCTGATTAACAAAATACTGTTCCAGCTTATCAAGCTTTTCACATGCAAAATCTTTATCATCAGTAAGAGGCATATAAAGAACAGATGATGTATTAAAAATTGAAATACCGACTCTGTCTCCGTCAAGCCCCTCAACTACTGTCTTTAAGTTTTTTACAAAATCGTAGTTAAGGCCATACAATGAATATGAAACATCCAGGCACAGGAAAATATCTCGTCTCTGAATACCTGTAGTTACTTCCTCTGTATAAGAAGGTCTTCCCATAAGATAAGCCGATGATAAAAGGCCAAGGGAAATACCTGCAATACCCACTACATTAAGAACTGTGTGGACCATTTTTCTGATCCTGTAGCCCTTCATGTTATTAACCATCCACATGGCGCCATAGCCCATGTATTTGCTCATTTCATCTGCTGAAAGAGCTTTTCTTTTCTTATATTCCCTGATTCCGAATATCCCGGCAACTATTACTGCCACTCCAATCATGACCCACATTGCCAGGGTTTCGTTTCTAAGTTCTATCTCCATGCTGCCACCAGTTTTTTTGCATCTCTTAAGAAATTAGCTGCATCCTTTGCTGAATATTTTGAAAATTCTGCACCATACAGACATCCAATAAGCTTTGTAAGATCTCTGCTGTTCCATTTGTACATTTCTGTAAGTGTACTACAATCCATCTCCTTACCTGTTGCATAGGAAAGGAAGTCTCTTACTGTTATGCTTATGATCGTACTTGTCTCTCTGACACCGATCTCTTTTCTCTTGTACTTATTATCAAGGTCATTAAGTCTTGTAAGAGTCTCAACTCGTTTTTTCTCGATCATTTCAGGAGTCTTATCAGGTGCCTTCTTCACTGCAACTACTCGTGCAGTCTTTTCTACTCTGATAAAGCAGAAAGTAACAAAACATATAAGTGATGCCAAAAGCAAAGATATCAATATAATATATAAATATTTATCATCAAATAATGCATCCTGAAGCGAAACTGAGAATTCCATTAGCCCACCCCCCTGTTTAATACTTTAATTATTGATTCTGTTATATCCTGCGTACTTCTTACAACTTCATATGAAGCGCCGCATGCGCGAAGGTTTCTCATTGCTTTAGCCTGAAGATCAGCCTTCTTATTGCTGATCTCATCAGCCATTCCTGAAGAATATGACAGATATTCGGATACCGCAACACCTGTCTGAGCATTGTAAATATGACTGCTTCCCCAATCTGCGTCTTCCATAAGGATCACATACAGATCTCGGACCGTACATATGCTCTTTATCAGCCTGTCATCAAGTGTTAACACACCATACAGATCTGTTATAAGGAAAAGAGATACACTTCTCATTGGAGAAGCAACTATACGTTTAAGCTGCATATTGAACTCGTCGGTAAGTGCAGCTTTCTTTTTTCCTGCAAGTTGAACGCTCATATTATAGCAGCCTTCAAGGCGTCTTAACTGAGCCTCTAAAAAGCCGGGGCCGCATGAAAATCTTTCCTGTCTTCCGGCTTCCATACCACCAATGATCTGATATTCAGCACCGGCTTTTGTGCACATATATGCTGCACTTGCTGCTGTAATGATACCTGCTGCCGTCTTGGAATGACCATCCGGCATAGCACCAAGCATATTCCTGCCTGTATCTACCACAAACATGAATCTTCTTTTCTTGTCTGCAACATAGTTTCTGACAAGGATCTCGCCGGTTCTTGAAGATGATTTCCAGTCTATATCGCGAAGGTTATCACCAGCGACATACTCTCTCAGATCTTCAAGCTCCATGCTTCTGCCTCTGAAAACAGATCTGAAAGCACCATCCGCGCGACCAACCTGTTTACCAAAGTTACTAAAATGAATTTCTGCTGCCGGAAGGTTAAGTGCCTCATAGTTAGGACGAAGCCTTAAAGGATTGGCATTTTGCTTTTTACCCAACATATGGTCTTATTCCTTTCACGGAGTTCTGACTGCTCTGACAATACCGTCAACAATCATGTCCTCATTGATTCCATCTGCTGCTGCAAGGTAACGAAGTGATATACGATGTCTGAGAACCTGTCTTGAAATGCTCTTAACATCATCAGGTGTTACAAACAGTCTTCCCTGCATAAGAGCAAGAGCCTTACTCATCTTAAGGAAAGCGATAGTCGCACGAGGGCTGGCACCAAGGCTTACATAACCCTTAAGGTTTGCAGGAAGATACTGATCAGCGCATCTTGTTGCTGCAACAATAGCAGCGATATAGTTTTTAACTGTAGGATCACAGTAAATATTGGAAACGATCTTCTGAAGTCTTGCTATCTCTTCAATAGAAAGAACTGCAGGCTGCTTTTCCATCTTTATGTCATGCTCGATAGCTTCCATCATATTAAGGATAGAAACCTCTTCCTGAAGTGAAGGATAGGAAATCTTTTCCTTAATAAGGAAACGGTCTGCCTGAGCCTCTGAGAGCGGATATGTACCTTCCTGCTCGATAGGGTTCTGTGTAGCTATAACAAAAAATGTATCTTTAGGCATATGGTATGAGTTACCACCAATTGTTACCTGCTTCTCCTGCATGGCCTCAAGCATGGCACTCTGAGTCTTGGCACTTGATCTGTTGATCTCATCAAGAAGAACAATATTGGCAAATACAGGTCCGAGAACTGTTTCAAACTTACCTGAATCCTGTCTGAATATCTGTGTACCAACAATATCACCAGGTAAAAGGTCAGGAGTACACTGAATTCTTGAAAACTTACCGCCTATAGCATCTGCAAGTGCTCTGGCTGCTGTAGTCTTGGCAAGTCCCGGAACAGACTCAACAAGTACGTGACCATTACCAAGAAGCGCAGCTATCATAGATCTCTCAAGGAGCTTCTGTCCAACGACATTCTGCTCGAAATATCTTGAAAGCTTTCCAATAGCCTGTTGTGACCAGGCAAAATCTTCATTACTTATCTGAACATTCATTAACACACCTCATGTATTTTCTTTGATGATTATAATTTAACACTGTCTATAAGAATAACACATTTAAACTGACAAAACGTTATAAATATACGACGAACGACAAAATAACCTTACTTTTTTGTTATTTACTTGACTTTTAGTTATTTCCTTAAAATAATTAATTACATCTTTATTTTTGTAGAAAATATGTTATACTTGATATCGACGCTTTAAAGCGCCAACGTATAAAAGCATTTTGTGTGGCAAAAAACATATAGAGTTTACTTAGTTTGCCGCCATTGAAAGGAGCACCATGTCATTCGAGTACATTCAGAAGGTTCCAACACCTCAGGAAATACAGGAAGAATTCCCTGTAGCAGCATCACTTAAAGCAATCAAGAAGGAAAGAGACAAAGCTATCGCTGATGTTTTTACAGGTAAGAGTGATAAATTTATTGTTATAGTAGGGCCATGTTCAGCTGATAATGAAGATGCCGTTATCGACTACGTTTCACGACTTGCCAAGGTTAACGATAAGGTCAAGGACAAGCTTATCATCATTCCTCGTATCTACACTAACAAGCCACGTACAACAGGCGAAGGCTATAAGGGAATCACTTCACAGCCTGACCCTGAGAAAAATCCTGATTTCAGACAGGGACTTATCGCCATGCGTCACATGCACATCCGTGCAATCGAAGAATCCGGTCTTACCAGCGCAGACGAAATGCTCTACCCTGAAAACTGGGGATATGTTGAAGATATTCTTTCATATGTAGCAATAGGTGCCCGCTCCGTTGAAGATCAGCAGCACAGAATGACTGCCAGCGGCTTCGATGTTCCTGCCGGAATGAAGAATCCTACAAGCGGATATCTTACAGTTATGCTGAATTCAATCTATGCAGCTCAGCATCCTCATTCTTTCTTATATAGAGGATATGAGGTTACTACATCCGGTAACCCTCTTGCTCACTGCGTACTCCGCGGCTCACAGAACAAGAACGGACGTAACATTCCTAACTACCATTATGAAGACTTAAGTCTTGTAAACCAGCTCTACAAGGAGCAGGATATCCAGAACCCTGCAGTTATCGTTGATTCAAACCACAATAACTCTGGTAAAAAATATCGTGAGCAGGTTAGAATCGTAAAGGAAGTACTTCACAGCCGTCAGCACTCAGATGAGATCAGAAAGCTTGTTAAGGGTGTAATGATCGAGAGCTACATCGAGGAAGGTGCTCAGAAGATCGGCGAAGGAATCTACGGAAAGTCCATCACAGATCCATGCCTTGGATGGGATGCAACAGAAAAGCTTCTCTACGATATCGCAGAGCTCAGCTGATGTAAGCGCTAAGTTGCCAGCGCCTAGAGGATTCCTGAGGCTGGGAGTTAATAAATGATTTGGTTGTCATGAAAAATATATATAATTCAAGGCATGATATCTGGAAGGATATATTCTGGGATTTATAAACTCGCTTCGCTCAAACAGATAAATCCCAAGCAGAATATATCCTTCCATCTATCAAGCTCTTGAATTTAATATATTTTTCAAAGACAACAAAATCATTTATTAACTCCCAGCCTCAGGAATCCTCAAGGTGTTGGTTATTTTTTATATACGAAGATTTTGTTATTGCTTTTCTATTGTTCAATAATATATATAATATACTTTCAATATACTCGAGGATTAATTCATTTTCCTAAAAAATTTATCTAGGCTGAGTTCTCTGATAAATCTCTCTTATATAGTTATGCTTATTATCTGCATATCTTTGGGTTGATGCTATATCTTGGTGACCCAGCATTTCCTGTACTACTTGAATATCCGCGCCATTTTCTATCATGTGGGAGGCGAAAGTGTGTCGTATGGAAAAGGGGGTAATGGCTGATTTGATGCCGGCCATTTTGCCGTACTTTTTGATCATCTTCCATACTCCTTGCCTGCTCATGGCTTTGCCGCCTGTGGCTGACAGAAATAGTATGCCTTCATCGGCTGTATCGCCAAGAAGGGATAGTCTGCCTCCTTTTAGGTAATCCATTATAGCGCTTCTTGCGTGCTGGCCGAAGGGGACTATTCTGTCCTGCCCAAAGCTTTTGAAATCGATGCAGTTAAGTCTGAATTCGACGTCATCTATTTTTAGCATTGCTATTTCGCTTACACGGATTCCTGTTGCGAATAAGAGTTCCAGCATGGCTTTATCCCTTTTGCCTTTTGGGGTGTTTAGATCGGGCTGGTCAAGGAGCATGGCGATTTCGCGCTCTGTGAGGATCTTTGGGAGAGGTCTTTCTATGTGAGGGGCTTTTAGGCCTTCTGTTATGTCGTTTTCAAGTTCTCCACTTTCAACCATAAAGTGCCAGAAGGATCTTATGGACGATATGTGCCGTGATATGGTTGTATCAGCCATGAGGTGTTCTGTCATGTTACTTACATACGAAGAAAGCTGGTCTTCGCTTACTTCAGACCAGCTATATATGTTCTCTTCTTTCATCGCAATCATAAGGCGTGTAAGGTCGCGCCTATATGATGATAATGAGTTTTCTTTTACTTCTCTTACATTACCCAGATAAGATATGAATTCGTTAATGGCATCTTCCATGGATCGTCTCCATTTTGACTTAACACAAACAAATCAATATACGTAATTACATTAATTATATAATGAAGATTCTAATAATCAATATTATTTTTTCCATACAAATTTTAGTATTAACAAATAACCTAAATCAAACTTCGCACATATAAAATATACTAAAGCTTTGAATATTCCTGAGGCTGGTAGCCTCAGGAATACTCGACAACCTAGCCATTTTACATGTGCGAAGTCTGAATAACATAAAACAAAAAATCGCAGAAGCAAACATCTGGTCTCTGCTTCTGCGATCTATATTCATCAATCCATTGTTGCAAGGATCTTCTCAGCACTTACATACTTAACGCAGAGTGTGAAAAGAGTTGCTGCTGTCTTAAGGTCTGCAAGTGAAGGATATGTAGGAGCAATACGGATGTTGCTGTCTGTAGGATCCTTGTGGTAAGGATATGTTGATCCTGCACCTGTAAGCTTAACTCCTGCCTTCTTACAATATGCCACGATCTGTTTAGCGCAACCAGGCATAGAATCAAAGCTGATGAAGTAACCGCCCTTTGGCTTAGTCCACTCACCGATTCCAAGACCGCCAAGGTTCTCATCGAAGATACTCTCTACTGCTTCGAACTTAGGTCTTAAGATATCAGCCTGTTTTTTCATATGTTCAACCATACCATGGATATCTTTGAAGTATCTTACATGGCGAAGCTGGTTAACCTTGTCGTGACCGATTGTCTGGAAGTTCATCTGCTTAACGATATCTTCCATGTTGTTAAGGCTTGTTGCCATAGCTGCAATTCCAGATCCAGGGAAAGTGATCTTGGATGTTGAAGCAAACTTATAAACAAGGTCAGGATTGCCGGCCTTCTTACACTCAGCAAGGATCTCGATGAGATAATCCTGCTCTGTATCATACAGATGATGGATACCATAAGCATTATCCCAGTAAATACGGAAATCATGTGCCTTAGGCTTAAGGTTAGCAAAACGTCTTACTGTTACATCTGAATATGAATATCCCTGAGGATTTGAATACTTCGGAACGCACCAGATACCCTTAATGCTCTCGTCTTCTGCAACAAGCTTCTCGACCATATCCATATCAGGGCCTTCAGGAGACATAGGAACAGGAATCATCTCGATGCCGAAATACTCTGTAATAGCAAAGTGTCTGTCATATCCGGGTGAAGGGCAAAGCCACTTAACCTTATCAAGCTTGCACCATGGAGTATTGCCCATAACACCGTGTGTAAATGAACGGCTGATGCAGTCATACATAACATTAAGAGAAGAATTACCAAAGATGATAATATTGCTTGGGTTATTCTCCATCATATCGGAAAGAAGCTCTTTAGCTTCATCAATACCTGTAAGCACACCGTAGTTACGGCAATCTGTACCATCTTCACAAGCAAGATCAGAATTTGAACTAAGAACATCCATCATTCCCATAGAAAGATCAAGCTGCTCTTTGCATGGCTTACCACGGCTCATATCAAGAGACATCTCCATAGCCTGATACTTGTCATACTCTTTCTTTAATGAAGCAAGCTCTGCTGTGAGTTCCTCCTTTGACATTTCTGTGTACTTCTTCACATTCTTTGCATTCTTCATTGCCTTATATCTCCACCTTCCAAAATAATATACCTTAATAAAAATACCTAAATAAAAATATTTAAACCAAAATACCTAAATAAAAATACCTAAACAAAAATACAAAAACAAAACACCTTAATAAACTACCATTATTGCTGGCCTGACTCTTCAATAGCGTCCTCAATAGCGTTAAATACAGGCAGCTCATCAAATGTAGCGAAATAATCTCTCATAGTCTGCGCTCTTCTGATGCATCTTACGCTTCCATCTTCCTGAAGCAGAAGTTCGCTGCTCCACAGACGACCATTGTAGTTATAACCCATAGCAAAACCGTGGGCACCGGCGTCGTGGATATAGATAAGATCACCCATATCGATCTTAGGAAGCTTTCTGTCTATAGCAAACTTATCGTTGTTTTCACAAAGAGAACCGGTTACATCATAAAGATGATCGCAAGGCTCGTTTTCTTTGCCCAAAACAGTTATATGATGATAGGAGCCGTACATTGCAGGGCGCATAAGGTTAGCTGCGCAGGCATCAACTCCGATGTACTCCTTGTAGATATGCTTCTCATGGATAGCTCTTGTAACAAGGCTTCCGAATGGTCCCATCATATATCTGCCCATCTCTGTGAAAATAGCTACATCGCCAAGTCCGGCAGGAACCATGATCTCATCAAACTTCTTGTGAACACCCTCGCCGATAACAGCGATATCGTTAGGAGTCTGATCAGGAGTATAAGGAATTCCTACGCCTCCTGAAAGATTGATAAATGTAATATCAGCGCCTGTAGCTTCCTTAAGCCTTATTGCAAGCTCAAAAAGCTGACCGGCAAGCTGAGGATAATATTCATTAGTTACAGTGTTACTTGCAAGAAAAGCATGAATACCGAAGTGTTTAACGCCATGCTCCATCATCTTGGTAAAAGCCTCGGCCATCTGCTCTTCAGACATTCCATACTTGGAATCCCCAGGATTATCCATGATTCCGTTACTCATCTTGAACACGCCGCCCGGATTAAATCTGCAGCACATAGTTTCCTTAAAAGGAATATTATTCTCGATAAAATAGTCTACATGAGTAAGATCATCAAGATTGATGATAGAATCAAGTTCACCTGCATATACAAACTCTTCAACCGGTGTATCGTTGGAAGAAAACATTATATCTGCGCCCTTAGCACCAACAGCCCTTGATAGAACAAGTTCTGCCATTGATGAACAGTCGAATCCACATCCCTCTTCAAGCAAAACCTTAAGAATCTCAGGGTTTGGAGTAGCTTTAACTGCAAAATACTCGCGGAAACCTTTATTCCATGAAAATGCCTTGTTTACGGCACGTGCGTTCTCTCTGATGCCCTTTTCATCATAAATATAAAAAGGTGTGGGGTACTCTCTGGCAATTGCTTCTGCCTGTTCTTTGCTGATAAAAGCCTTTTTCATATCTAAAATCATGCCTTTCTATTTGTGTAATTGTATCTTTGTATACAATTTGACCATTTACTCTAGTAAAGTACCATAAAATATGCCACTTGTACAGAGTTTATATTAAGTTTTTTGAATTGATTAATATCACAAGGAAACTTTTATGGGATATCCCGAACTACATCCTGTAGTAGGTACATGTTTAGAAATTAGGAGTTCTTAAAAGAACTCCGGATGAACTTCTATGTCAGGGATCTGCCAATCGATCTTTTCTAACCCGTTTTGTTCCAAGAACTCATTACACTTGCTAAAATGCTTGCAGCCAAAGAATCCTCTGTAAGCTGATAATGGGCTCGGATGTGGCGCTTTTAATATAAGGTGCTTAGGGTTATTAAGCATTTCAGCCTTCTTCTGCGCAGGGCTTCCCCACAGCATATAGACGATCGGCCTGTCCTCATTGTTGACAGCTCTTATGATTGCATCCGTAAAGTTCTCCCATCCTTTTCCTTTGTGGGAAAAAGCCTGGTGAGCCCTTACAGTAAGAAGCGTGTTCAATAAAAGCACGCCCTGCTTAGCCCAATGCTCAAGATATCCGTTATTTGGGATCTTGCAGCCAAGATCATCATGAAGCTCTTTATAGATATTAACAAGTGAAGGTGGAATATCCACATCAGGTCTTACTGAAAAGCACAGACCATGCGCCTGTCCGGGTTCATGATAAGGGTCCTGTCCTAAGATAACAACCTTTATATCATGAAGATCTGTAAGATGAAGAGCGTTAAATATCTCTTCTGACGGCGGATATACCACATGTGTAGAATATTCTTCTTTTATAAATTTGTATAAATCAGTATAGTAAGGTTTTCTGAACTCAGGTTCCAAAGCCTTAGCCCAGTTTCCACTAATTGCTCCCATTTTATGTCCTCGTTGATCAAAGTCTCGTATTAAAGTCTTACCGGTACATTTCTATCGCGCAAGTATTCCTTAACCTCAGAGATCTCAAGCTCTTTATAATGGAACAAAGAAGCTGCAAGCGCAGCATCAGCCTTTCCGTCTATAAGAGCTTCATAGAAATGCTCCTTGGTTCCTGCTCCGCCTGATGCTATAACAGGTATACTTACAGCATCAGCAATTGCTCTTGTAAGCTCTATGTCATATCCAGCCTTAGTACCATCTCCGTCCATACTTGTAAGAAGGATCTCACCTGCGCCAAGCTTATCTGCTTTTTTAGCCCATTCTATAGCATCAAGTCCTGTATCGATACGGCCGCCGTTTTTATAAACGTTCCAGCCTGAGCCATCTTCTCTTTTCCTTGCATCAATAGCAACTACAACGCACTGACTACCGAATTTATCAGCGCCTTCTGAAATAAGCTCAGGTCTGTTTATGGCAGCTGAGTTAACAGCGCACTTGTCAGCGCCCTCACGAAGGATTGCTCTCATGTCATCAACAGTTCTTATGCCGCCTCCAACTGTGAAAGGAATGAAAACTCTGTCTGCAACCTTTCTTACCATGTCAACAACAGTATTTCTCGCATCAGATGTTGCAGTAATATCAAGAAAAACAAGCTCATCTGCACCGGCCTTACTATAAGCCTCTCCAACAGATACAGGATCTCCTGCATCCCTCAGCTCTACGAAATTTATTCCCTTAACTACTCTTCCGTCTTTTACGTCAAGACAAG
>JAEEGH010007893.1_pt1 | contig 25379 bp, 28 predicted proteins | sample 9134181 | NCBI WGS metagenome assembly JAEEGH01 (sample SAMN16246544, study PRJNA631951) | gut metagenome | biome: gut microbiome; feature: rumen; material: DP-attached | host: Bos | place: Iran: Karaj | collected 2018-10
AAACATACCGTTATCGCAGAATCAGTATGATGCGTTGGTTATTTTGGTATACAATATTGGGACAAAGAATTTTGCAAAATCAACAATTGGAAAATACATAAACAATCCAAAATTCCACAGCATAAGATACTCAACACTAAAATCGGCATGGTTGGCATGGAACATGGCGCATGGCGTGGTATCTGATGGCCTGAATCATCGGCGCATGGCGGAATGGGAAATCTATGCCCATGCCAAATACTAATTTTTAGATATGTATGGCGCGTTGCGTCATGAATCCAAGATTTTTGAATTGGATAAATACGGTAACCAAATAATTTATCTGTGTTTAACATAAATCAAAGAATCGCATTTGCCGACACATTTTGCCCATGATGCCATTGGTAAGCGTTGTTCTAATTTATATCCGTTACGTTTTGCAACATTTTCAGATTTTACATTGCCGTCGTCTATGTCCAAAACAATGCGATTAAACCCGAATTTAAATAGTTCTGATTCAAGTGCGGACAGGGCTTCGGTCAAATATCCGTTGCCATTTACAGATTGTATCAACCAATACCCAATTTCGCATTTATCACCGTCAATATGAAAGAATCTGATACGGCCAATTGGCGCATCATCACGATAGATGCCAAATAAAACACATTCATTTTGACGCTGTTGTTCTTGGCGTTGCGCCAATTTGCGTTTAACATCGTCAACACTGTTCAAGTATTCAAAATGCCCCTGCCATGCCTGAAGATAGTCACGATTTTGGTTAATGATATCAAGGAACTTTTTCGCATTTTCGTCGGTTGCGTCAACGGTCTTTAATACCAGTCGTGCAGTTTTAATTGTGGTTGGAAATTTTGATAGTGGTTGCATGTTTTATCTCCTTTCTATGCTGTGATTATAACACAATGCATTGGATTTGCAATATGTGTGCGTTGACATATGCATATAGTGTGATATAATATAAAAATATGAAGAAAGTAATGTTAATTTTATTGGGGTGCTTGTTAATATTGGGCGCGTGCGGTGTTAAATCTGAACTGACGCGACCAAACGGTCCGTTGCGTGATTATCCGGTGTATTAAAATGATGGAATCGTTCAAGATATATCAAGTTGTGCACACAGATGGTGAATATGATTTGCAACCGGTTGATTCTGTGTCAGCGGATTCTGTATGCACCATATATTTTGGTGGGAACGGTATTGTTAGTAAAGATAAGACATTGCGTCTTGGGGTAATTGTAGATAAGGATATTTTACAGGATATTGCCGACATCCCAAATGTTGCAGATATTCAAAATTATGTTGTTATGTATGATGCGCTGTTGGTGGACGATAATCGTGCCGAACGTTTGGTAGAAATGGATAAACAAAGCAAAGATGTTCTACCAAGAACAGATATTTCTGCGGCGGTTTATTTGACCGAAAAAAACTTGGATGTGGCATACCGTCGTAAAGTTTTACCATTGCTAATAGATAACGGTCTACGTGGAATTATGCGAATATCATTTGCAATTGATGGTGATGGCGAGGAAATAAAATCGCGTCTGGTGGCAAAAATACGCCATACAATGGAAGTATTGAATTTCCCAGAAATTACCATCCTATCAACGTTAAGTATTGTACTGCATAATTGCAATCCATATAGTGATTATGTCACATCGTATTCATACGATATGTTTGAAAAGATTTTGTTGCCACGTATATCAAACGGCAACGGTCGGCGTATTGATTTGGATACAGCCCTGCGCAATGTGCGTAAAATAAATATATTGGCCCAATGTCATGGTGGACACGTTGCGCGTATTATGGAACAACATATGAACGATGCGATGGTTAAATTGGGATATACCGTCCAAGAGATAAAACAAATAATGAATCAGGTTCTGGTTACGGCATTTGCACCGTCTTGTTCATTGGGCGATTCCAAATTTCAATTTATCGGTTTTATGTCCGCCTATGACCAGATTGTTGATGTCCCGAATAATTGGGTATATAAATATGTCAACGCAAATAGGATTGCGGAACAGGCGCGATTCAGTGGTGGTATAAAAGATTGGGAATGGAAGTTTGGACCGATGTTTTTGCCCGGTAAAAACGGCAATGTATTTATTGTAAAACAAAGATTCAAATACAGAAATGACGTGGACGGGCCGAACCTTATTCCAAATGCCGAACATAATAATGCACGTTATTTTCCGGCAAGTGTTATGGAAGATAATAAGGCGGTTGATGTCACCGAAGATGGCGAATTGTTGGCGATGCTGGCACATAATGTTGTTATAAATGGAATCAAAAATTCATTACAACAACGCGATGGATTTATACCATTGCCACCGATATCTGAATTGATATTAGATGGGGAATATGATTCATCGTTACAAGAGTTGTTAAAAATAATGACAATCAATGGCGATGTGTTTATGAATCTGGTTAATGAATATGCCCGTGCACATAATATTGAAATTCATCCGCCGTTTGATATGCTGCGATATCCCAAATTTTCAGAATTAAAGAGATAGATGTTTATTAACTGTTGAAAAAAGTAATCGCATAATTTAAAGTAAGAATATATTCAAAAGGAAAGGTTATGAAATATTTTTTGCTTGCGTGTTGTGTGTTATTGACCGCCTGTTATCATGAACCAGATACCGAATGGACACCACCAATTGTGCAAGAGCAGGTTGAGTGCTGTATAACCGACCAACAGGTGCATGGTGCGATATATTCCGCATTGTTAAAATTACGTTGGCATATCAAGGATAAAAAAGATAATGGCTTTATTGCAACAATACGGTGTGATTACGACAATATTGATATGGTATTTGAAAATACAGATCGTGAATACTTTATTGCTGCAAATGCCGATATAGATAATGTATTTGAATATGAGTACTGTATCAAATCGCATATGCGCAAGGTGAACAAATACATAAAGAAATATGTAAAAAAAGCCATTAGCAAAGCGGCGCGCAAAGAATTAAGCGGAATAAAATAAATGAAAGGATATAAAATGAAAAAGGGTATGTTTTTGTTGTTAATCCTAGGTTTGTGTGGATGTGCGGCAACAAATAATGTTATGTATACTAAGAATCCCAGATGTACCAATGTCAAAGAAATGAGAGTTTTTCAAGTGGTTAAAGGAGGAGCATTAGCAACAATAAGTGGCAGAGAACCGATAGTTGCATATCTTCCAAATTCGGATAGATACGCATTGTATGATGGGGCTAAGATTAAAAGATCACAAAATGAATGTATAGTATATGATGGAGTGTACAAATATATGACTTCTGGTGATAATAGTAGCGTTACAAAATATATGGTGTCTGGAAAAGAGACAAATAGAGTAGAATATTCTGCAAATGAAAAACAAAAGACAGTTCCAATCGTAAAATTTGAGAAAAGATGGTTGGATATGGAATAAAATTTTCTTGGTGGGCCCGGGGGGATTTGAACCCCCACGGGTTACCCCACTGGAACCTAAATCCAGCGCGTCTACCAATTTCGCCACGGGCCCATAACCTGATGCAAAACATATTATGATAAAAAACACTTGATTTCCAGTAAAAAATAACCTAAAATCCCGTGCAGTACAAATAAAAAAGGCAAATAAAATGGCATCTAAAAAAGGTAGCAAAGAAATTATCAAACTGGAAAACAAAGAAACCGGTTATTTCTATACAGTTAAGAAAAACAATAAAACCGCAACGGGCAAGGTTTCTCGTAATAAATATGACCCGAAATTGCGTAAACATGTCAAAATGACAGAAGCAAAAATGCCACACTAGTTGTTAGTGATTAGTGTCAGTTATTAGGAAAAACGGTGCAAATGCACCGTTTTTTATTACTTAATACTAACCACTAACCACTTATTTCCCGAATTTTCCGCTGCGTGGGAAACCAACCGGTATGGTGTGCCCTTGGGATGCGCGTTTGCCGAACCATGGTCGCCAATCGTCCAATTTGGTCGTTCCGCGACCCGTTGTCCAACCAAAACCATCCGCCGCGTTAAAGAACATTACATCCAATACATAGGTTCTTTCGGCATTGTATTTCTGTAATATTACACCCTTGCCACGAATCATTTCTGGGATTTCGGCGGTCGGGAATAACAGCAATTTATCATTTGAACCCGACATCGCAACCGTATCACCGTCAACCGCAACACAGAATGTTGCCGGATTCGTGTCGTCAACGTTCATAACCTGTTTGCCGTTGCGTGTTTGTGCAACGCAATTTTCACCCCCAACAATAAATCCGTTCCCATGACGTGATACAACCAAATATTTCGCGGTTGTATCCAACACAAATGCACGAACAATGTTTTCTTCGGCACCAATGTCCGCCATCATACGCACCGATTCCCCAAAACCACGTGCCGATGGCAAATCATTTGCCGTCAATGTGAACATACGACCCGATGAACCAAACAAATTGATTTTATCAGTGGACATCGCATGAAATGCGCATTGTAATTCATCGCCTTCTTTGAATTTCAAATCAAGGTTGTTCAAATCCATGTGCCCCTTGGCCGCACGAATCCAACCCATTGTGGATAAAATCACAGTTACAGGTTCTTTTTCAATGAATTCTTCGGCGTTCACAACGATTTCTTCGGTTAACGGTGCCCATGTTGTACGGCGACGACCAAGTGTGGTCTTTTTATCATATTGCTTTTTAATATCGGCAAACCATGCCTTTATTTGTGTGTTTTGAATTTCTTCGTCACCAAGCAACGCAATTAACTGTTCCCGTTCTTCGCGCAGATTTTTATCTTCGCGACGGATTTCCATTTCTTCCAATTTGCGCAATGCACGCAGGCGGGTGTTCAATATAGATTCAACCTGAATATCAGATAATTTAAATTCCGCCATCAATACGGCCTTGGGGTCGTCTTCGGTTCTGATGATTTCAATCACCCGATCCAAATTCAGATACACAACCAGTAACCCACCAAGGATTTCTAAACGTTTTTCAATATTGCGCAAACGCCACCCAGATCGACGGCGCAGAACATTTTTCTGGTGCCGAATAAATTCGGTCAAAACGTCGCAAATGCCCATAACGCGCGGCGCACCGTTGGAATCAATAACATTGAAATTCATATTGAATTTGTATTCCAAATCAGTTGTCGCAAACAAATGCGCCATCATTTTGTCCGCCGGAACATTGCGCGTTTTTGGTGTGATAACGATTCGTACATCGGTCGTTGATTCATCAGATATATCATCAACCAGTGGCAATTTCTTGGCATCAACCATTTCGCCAATCTGTTCCACCAGTTTTGATTTAATAATACCGTATGGAATTTCGGTAATTACAACCTGATACCCACCACGTTCCAATTCTTCAATTTCATAGCGCGCACGGATACGAAATGCACCCTTGCCAGATTCATAATTTTTAACAATTGTGTCAAAGTCATCTATTAAAACGCCGCCCGTTGGAAAATCGGGCCCAATCATTTTGCGCATTACCTGGGCGGTGGTGGAATCGGGTTTATCAACCATCAGTGTCAGGGCATCACAAACCTCGGCCACGTTGTGCGTTGGAATATTCGTTGCCATACCCACCGCAATTCCCATGCCACCATTGGCAAGTAAATTTGGAAATGCACCCGGCATAACCGTTGGTTCAACCGTTGTGCCATCAAAATTCGGCATCATATCAACGCTATCTTCGTCAATGCCGTCCATAATCAGCATCGCGGCATCGGTCATTTTGGATTCGGTATAACGGTACGCGGCTTGGGGGTCACCATCAATATTACCAAAGTTTCCCTGGCCGTCTATTAGTGGATAACGAACCGAAAAATCTTGGGCAAGGCGGACCATCGCGTCATATACAGACGAATCGCCATGTGGGTGATAATGACCCAACACATCCCCAACAACCGTTGCACATTTACGAAATGCCGCCGATGGCGACAGTTTTTGGCGCAACATAGAATACAAAATACGGCGATGAACCGGTTTTAACCCGTCGCGAACATCGGGCAGGGCGCGCGACACAATCGTACTGACCGCATAGGACAAATACCGCGTAGAAAGCGCGTCTGCAAGTTGCTGTGAATCTATTCTTTCAACTATTTCTTTAACCATAACGATACAAAATTAGAACATTTAAAAAAAAATAACAACCAAAAAAGCAAGGTTTATTGCGCAATTTTGTTTTTTATTTCGCGGATACGCGCCAAAATTTCACGCAAATCGGCATCTGTAACCGATGGGGTTGGGTGATTTCGCACTTCGTCCGCCAAAACAATGCACAATGTCGCCAAAAGTGAATTTTCCGGCAAAGGACCAATTTTATCCAATATTTCACGCGCACGGACATCAACCATTTTGCCAAGTTCAATCAGACGGCCTTCTTGGCCATCTTCGCACCCCATGGGATAGTTGTTATTAACAATAGGTATAGAAACTACACTCATTTTAACTTCTTTAATCCGTCTAATTAGCCGGTTTTAATTTCTTTAATATTTCAACGGATTGATCAATTAATTCGGTCGCGCGGGCGTTTTTTGACCGCAGATTGCGAACCTGTTCGGTCAGAATTGCAACCTCTAGGTCGGTTTGTTTGCCCGCATTGACCGCCGTAGCGCGCAAACCAGCCGCCGCTTCTTCTAATTTGGTCAATTCGTGAAAGATTTGTTCTTTGATATCCGACATGCTGTCATTTTAAGATATTTTTTATATGCGTTCAACCCTAAAATATGATATAATCGTCCCGAAAGGTTTTTTTGTGGGGATTGCAGATGAAAAAGAAAATTGTATATATTTCTGGCGCCGAAGTTTTTGATATAAACGATGTCCGCGCCGCATTTGACGAGGTTAGAAGCGCACTTAATCTTGGAAATGACACGATACTGTTTGGGGTTCCAGTGGACGAATCGGCCACCCAGACCGACGAAGTTAATACCGAATCGGTCGTTGATGATACCGTTTTGGATGTAGAACCCAATCCAGAACCAGAATGCGTGGAAGAACCTGATGAAATAGCAGAAGAGGTGCCGTTGTATCAAGAAGAAGCCGAAGCACCAGTTGAAGATGTTGTTGTGGCGAATTCTAATGTGGCCGAAAATGATGCGCCTGTGGTACCGATACAGTCAGTATTAACAAGCGAAACCAAAAAAGGCAAAGGCAGGAAAAAGAGCACGGCGAAAAAGGTTGTCGTAGAGGAAGAACCAGTGGCCGTTGCAGAACCAAAAGCAGAAGATAACGTAGAAGTTGCCGAAGAAAAAGCGGCGGAACCTGTTGCAGAAACCACAATTAGCGTTCAAGAAGTGGAAATTGAAAATATCATAAATGATGATATGCCAACAGAACCCAAAGAAAAGACATTGGAAGAACTGTTGGAAAGTATGACACCACTGTGTGAAGATGTTCGTCCAGATGTCATCCAAGAACCAGTGGCTGAATCGCAAAATGTTGATGAAATAGACGCAACATTGGAAAGTTTGGCAAATGAATTTGCAGATACCCAGGCAAAAACGCCGGCAGGGAAAAAGAACGCTGGTCGCAGCAAAATTGGAAAATTAAAGAGTATTTTGCCATTACCATTCTCAAAAAAGAACAAAGATGATACCGGAATCATGGGCGATTTATTCGGATGGGCCGGATTCGCCGCAAATGATGACGATTTTACAATGCCGGGATTTTTTGCAAATGCCGGTGGGAAAAAGTAGAAAGCAATGAATAAAACCGAGGCAATAAAGAGACTGCTTGAACAATCTGGATTGCACGTGCGTGGCATTTCAGATGGTTTTATTATCATGGAAGATCCAGGGTGTATTACACGGGGTTTTCAGAATTTCCTTAGTGATGCATGGGTGGCGTTAATAGTTATCACTGGGTTTATGATAATGGTATGGGGTATCGCAAAGATACGCGGTGCAAAACTTTCCGAATTTGGTCATTTTAAAACACTGATAATGATTTTTGGTGTGTTGTCTGTGTTGGGACCGATATTAAATTTGATTTATGGTGGCAACCTTATGGGAATGGGGTGCAAAGATGTCAAGGTCAGTTTATCCGAAGTACAATCATTGTTGTCAGAAAAAATGAAAAGTAATCCAGATGCGTTGCAATACGAAGATATAGATATTTATGATTCTGGTCCGGTATATCGTGATGTGGCCGAAGAACCAACACCACCAGATGTAGATTTTTTGGTTCAAGAAGTGCCTGTCGAAGAACTAGATACATCATTGCAATAACATTAAATCACGCATTGAATATAATATTCCAGCCGACACCACGCAGTGATCGTGTAAGATAACACCAATCGCATTTAATTTGTTTTTAAGTTCAATGGTAATTTGCACATCTTCTTTGGAAAAAGATGTTTGGGCCTTTGGGTGATTATGCACCAATACCACAAATTTTGCCCCCAATGTCATTGCACGACCAATAATTTCACGGTCATAAAGTGTTGTGCAATCAATCGTTCCATGACTGTGCAATTCGTCTTCTAGTAATCTGCGATCAGAATCTAAATATAAAATGTGCATTTCTTCAACACCTTTGCCACCAAGAAGAAGTTTGCAATAGTTATTGAATTGTTCGGGGTTGTGGAAAATCGGTTTGTCGGCGCTGGCACTGCGATAACCAACAAGAAATATTTTCTGAATTGCTTTTAGAAAAATGGCGGTGTTCTGCCCAACACCAGGGACACGACATAGTTCTTCTATTGGTGTCTCCAATATCGGAAATATACCACCAAATTTTGCAAGCAACATTTTAGCAAGTGGCTTTACATCACGACGTGGAATCGCATAACTTAACAGCAATTCTAATAATTCATAATCTGCCAATTTATCATCAAGAAAATTTTGACGTAACCTTTCGCGGTGTCCGGCGCGTAATGATAAATCCAGATTTTTATCTGCCATTATTCAACCATTTTTTCGGTAAATATTGTTACGCCATCTTCGGTAATGCCAAGTGTGTGTTCCCATTGTGCAGACCAACCACCATCAACAGTTCGTGCGGTCCAACCATCTGGGTCAATTTTGCATTCTGCACGTCCAGTGTTAATCATTGGTTCAATAGTGAACACTAAACCTGGAACCATTTTAACCTTGTCCCACATTTTATCGTAAAAATGATAGATTTGCGGTTCATCATGCATAACCTTGCCAATGCCATGGCCAACAAAGTCACGTGATATTGAAAAACCATGTGGTTTAACAACGGCCTCTATGGTTTTTCCGATTTCCGATAATGGTACACCTGGGGCGCATACGGCGATTGCCGCGTTTAATGCATCCTGACATGTTTGTACCAATTCGCGTGCTTTTGGGGATACATTACCAATCATAAACATACGCGAAGAATCACCATGAAATCCCTTGTATTCGGCGGTTAAATCAACATTTACAATGTCGCCATCTTTTAATATTACATCATCACTGGGGATGCCATGTACGATAACGTCATTAACCGACGTACAGATGCTTTTTGGATAACCTTGGTATCCCAAATCAGACGAACGTGCACCATTTTCGCGCAAGAATTCCGCAACCATTCTATCAATTTCACCTGTTGATATTCCGGCACGAATATATGGTGTAATATAATCAAAACAGCGCGCCACTAAATCGCCAACCACGCGCAGACGTTTGAAATCTTTTGGTGCATACACAGATGATAACATTTTAATTCCTTCGTTTAATGGACATTTTATATGTTTTTAATACAAGTTTTAATGCAAAATCGCGCAACAATATTTCACTGGGCATACCTGTGGTTCGTATCTGGCCTTCTAGTTCATTAAGGCGGATTAAAACCGCGCTGATATCATCGGCCGACCATATTTTCATTGCAATGTGGAATTTATCAGAAACCTTCCAAAACAGACGTGGCAATTGTCCATCAACAACGGCGGTCAGCAATGTTTTAAAATGCCGATCCAACATACGAACCAACATATTGGGTTCTGCGCCATCGTATAATAATCTGTCCAATGCCAGCATTGTTTGTTGAATATGACCCGCCGTCAAAGAATACAAAAAGTCATCGGTATTTGATGCGCCTGTGTCAGGCAGACATTTTTCAACATCATCTAAATCTATGGTCTTTTTATCATCAACATATAGGGCAATTTTTCCCAAGAAACCACGCGTGATTCCACGATCACCACCAAGATGATTCGTCATATAAATCATTGCATCAGGTGAAATCTGTTTAATGCCGGCGATAGTAAATAACTCTTTACGAATCACTGTTTCTAATGTCTTGGCGTCATCAGTATAACATGCAACGGCCGCCACATTATTCCCATTTTCAAAAAATGTGCGCACGCCACCACCGGCACGTAAATCGCCCGCCGTAATAATAACCATTGCATCCAATGCAGGATGTTCAATTAAATCTTTGATGGCCTTGGCATCGGAATCGCCCACATTTGAAATAATAACCATTTTACGACCACCAAACATTGATGGTGTGCAGGCCTCGGCAAAAAGGGCGTCTTGTTTGTCGCGCAGGTCGGCAGAATCAAGTGCAAAGATGTTATCTTTTTCTATTGCCAAAATTTCAATGGATTTATCACACAATTCATCAACCAAACCCGCGTCAGGTCCGTAAATTAAAACGGCCTTGACCCCGGTAATTCCATTGGTAAAATCCGATTCTTTCCACTTCATTTTTTCTGTTCATATGCGGCAATATCCGCAATCGCACGTGTTCCGATTTTATTGGCCAACACGGTTATCGTATTCGTGACTGCATTATTATAGGATGCATTTGCCGCAACCAAGTACCGAACAAATGTATATGATTCGGATGCAGTTTCGGTTCCAGATGCAATTTTTTCATCACCATGTTTCAATACATAATTTGCAGTTAATTGTATTTCTTGCCATGTCGCACTGCCCGTTGGTTCTAATGCCTTGTATTTAGTAGTCGGGTTTTGTAATGATACAATTAACTGGTATGGGGCATTTGGTTCTTTTTGACCACCGAATTGGCTGTTCAGTGCATTGCGTAATTCAATGCCGTTAATACCGCTGATTGCTGGAACATAGATGTCGGTATTACTGCCCGAAAACATCGGGGTAAAACCGCATCCACACAATAATAAAAGACACAAGTATTTTTTCATAAAGGTTTACCTAAATTAAATAAATATTGTTTTCTTGTTGCAATTTATTCATATAATACCTAGAGTTTTAGTAAATCGCAAGAGGGAATGATGAATATTTTTCTTATAATGTTAATATCTGTATTTATGGCAGCATACTATATGTTCTTTGCACCATCTGCGCGGGTGCCAGAACAAGAAACAGTTCATGCGGTTGCGGTTTCTGATTTGCGTTCAATTGCAGAATGTGCGCTGGCCATGCATAATGCACAAATTTCAGGGGCAACATTTAATGATATTTGCGTTGATCAAAACGAAATCAAAAGTGAATTTATATGCCTTGATGCGAAAAACGCAATTACCGAGTGTGAAGCCAGTGGAATAAAAAAACCGAAACTTAGTTTATTGGTAACCGCGACCGGTAAAATACATACATCTGATTATAATGAAATGATGGAAATATTAGAAAAGAATTTCGCAACAACTGGTTCTTTTGGAATATTACAAGACGGTATGATTGTATCGGGCGGAACTGCGCTGGCAAGGGCGGTGCCAGAAGCAATACAAGAGGAAATGGAATTAGAAGATGGGCAATTGGTATATATGTCGCATTATGATATACCCGATCCAGATAAGGTGTTTACTGGGGCAGGTGGCGACAATATTACATGTCCGGTGGGAACAAATAAAACATATCGTTTTGGCCGCTGGCAATGTATTGGATACAATTTGAAAACCAGTTGTGGTGGCGATTTAGTGTGGGATGCAAGTGTAATGGAATGTGTACCCGACGAATCACGTAAACCATTGTGCGCTGGGCGTCAGACCGCCATTATCGTTGACGAAGTATGGGAATGCGTTAATCCATTTACAGAACGAAATTGTGGCAGTAATCTGGTCGCACGTTTAAATTATGAAACGCTTGAATGGGAATGTGTAGAAGACCCAAATAAAATTCCTGTGGCAAGTAAATGTTCTGCGGTACAAGCAAAAACACACCGTGGACGTGGCGGTGCATCATTACGAATCACATCCAGTACATGTACAGAATGCGAAAAAATGGTTGTGGACGAAGAAACCTGTGTAACGGTTTGTGTGCCGGATGCAACAAAAATCACAGACCAACGTTGTTATCCTGGGCGCAGTTCCGAATGCAGTGGCGAATCGCGTGCGTTTTACTTTGGTTTCCCAAATGCAACATACGTTAGAAATGCCAAGGTTGTGGCCGAATCTATGGTGCCATTTGATTCTGTACATTCACAGAATCGCAAATTTAATTGCCTTGATTGTGGTACAGGCACAATAGATAGACAGAAATCACAATCGCCATTTGTGGCGGTATGCGAATGAAAGACCGCATTTCTGCGGTTTTTTTATGGTTATAAATCTGCGAAAGAATCGGATATAATTCATAATAATTTGGAATTACGCAAATTTTTACAAAAAACTATATGTAGACATATTTTTATCAAAAATTAACTATATATTGTAAAAAATGTCGTTAACGAATCGGTTTTTATGCAAAAAAGTGCTTTTTGTTGACACAAAATATATTTTGGTGCCCAAATAAAAAAATTTTTATGCGCTAAGATGCCCAGAAAACCGCCATTTTTAAAAGTAAAGCGAAAAAATAAAAAAATTTACATTTTATGCGTTGTTTATAAAACGTAAAAACTATATATTGTTATAGAAACAATAAAAGGGACACAATATATTGTGTTTTTTGACAAAAATCGGAGTTTATATAATGTCTGACACAAATAAGGAAGTGAAAATGCAGGTTGCGCCGACATTTGTATGTAATGTAATGAGTGTGAAAAAACGTTCTGGTGAAACGGCTGCGTTTGATGCAAAGAAGATTTACAATGCAATTAAAAAAGCGGCGTGTGCCACAAATGAAATATCTGATGAATATGTTGCCCAAATCACAAACGAAGTTTTAAATGATTTGGACAATAATTTTATGGGGCGCACCCCATCGGTTGAAGAAATACAAGATATAGTTATCAGAAAGTTAATGGATTCTCATTCTTATAAAACAGCCGAAGCATATATTATATATCGTCAAAAACATTCAGAAATTCGTAATGCCAATGTTGATGCTATTGAAATAATTGAAAGTTATGTCGGCGGTTCAAATTGGCGTATCAAAGAAAACGCAAATATTGGCTATTCTATTGGTGGTCTGATTTTGCGCACCAGCGAACGCGTTACCGCAGAATATTGGTTAAATATGTTCCCCCAAGAAATTGCCGATGCACATCGCAGCGCGGCAATTCATATTCATGACCTTGGGTGGTTAACAGGATATTGTGCAGGTTGGTCATTACGCGAATTGTTGTACGAAGGATTCAATGGTGTTCCGGGATATCTGCAGTGCGAACCAGCCAAACATATGGCAACCGCAATATCTCATATGGTGAATTTCCTTGGAACATTGCAAAATGAATTTGCTGGGGCCCAGGCATTCTCGTCTGTGGATACTTATCTGGCGCCATATGTCCGCATTGATAATATGTCATATGCTGATGTGAAAAATGCAATGCAGACATTGGTATTTAATTGTGCGGTACCATGTCGTTGGGGAACCCAGACACCATTTATTAACTTTACATTTGATTGGACATGTCCAAAAGATTTGCGTGAACAGCGTCCGTTTGTTGGTAAAAAGCAGGTTGATTTCACCTATGGTGATCTTCAGGCCGAAATGGATATGATAAACAAGGCGTTCATTGAAGTTATGACCGAAGGTGATGCGCATGGCCGTCCGTTTACATTCCCGATTCCAACATATAATATTACAGACGATTTCCCATGGGATCATCCAAATGTTAAACCTTTGTTTGATTTGGCGGCAAAGTATGGAATTCCAAATTTCCAGAACTTCCTTAATTCTGATTTGAATCCAACGGATGTTCGTTCTATGTGCTGCCGTTTGCGCCTTGATGTGCGTGAATTGTTGAAACGTGGTGGCGGTCTGTTTGGCTCGGCGGAAAAAACGGGTTCAATTGGGGTTGTAACAATGAACTTGGCGCGTCTTGGATATACCCACAAAGGCGATCGCGAAGGTTTGTTCCGTGAACTTGAAAGATTAATGAATATGGGCCGCGAAGTTTTGGAAATCAAACGTCGTGTGATAACCAAACATATGGATAATGGTTTATATCCGTTTACAAAACGCTATCTGGGGAACTGGAATCATCATTTCTCTACGATCGGTGTGAACGGTGCAAACGAAATGGTGTTGAATTTCACAGATGGCAAAGAAAATATTGCAACGCCATTTGGTAAGAAATTAGTTTTAGATTTAATGGACTTTATGCGTGATAAATTGGCAACCTTCCAAGAAGAAACAGGTAACCTGTATAATTTAGAGGCGACCCCAGCCGAAGGTTGTTCATATCGCTTTGCAAAAACCGATGTGAAAAATTTCCCAGATATTATAACGGCGGGTACGCGTGAAGCGCCATATTATACCAATTCAACGCAATTGCCGGTGAATTTCACAGATGATCCGTTTGTTGCATTGGAACATCAAGAGGAATTGCAACGCAAATATACGGGCGGAACAATGTTGCATCTTTATATGGGTGAACCAGTTTCATCTGGCGAAGCCGCACAAAAGATTGTCCGCACGATATTTGAAAACTACAAGATTCCGTACATGACACTTACCCCGACATTCTCAATATGTCCAAAACACGGGTATTTGCCAGGTCGGCACGAGTTTTGTCCAAAGTGCGATGCAGAATTGGGAATCAATCCTGATACCGCATCAAACAAGGCATAACGGTTTAACAAAAACAATCAAAAAAGGAAAAGGAGAGTAAAAATGATCGCAAACGAACAACAAAGAACACCATGTGAAGTTTTCTCACGCAGTATGGGTTTTATCCGCCCAACCAAGAACTTTAACATTGGTAAATATTCTGAATTTTGCGAAAGAAAAACATTTACAGAAGCAAACAGTTTGACCGCTGGGGCACGTCACAGCGAATTGATGAAAAAGGCGGCATAAGGTTATGAGAGCAATTCAGATTGGTGGATTGGTATCGTTCACAACGATAGATTATCCAGGAAAATTGGCGGCTGTGTTGTTTTTGGTTGGTTGTCCAATTCGTTGTGCGTATTGTTCAAATCCACATCTGATTGGGGTTGGTGATGGTGAATATGACCCCGAAAAAGTTTTTGAATGGTTGCAGACCCGTGTGGGAAAGCTTGAAGCCGTTGTGTTTTCCGGTGGCGAAGCGTTAATGCAGGGGGATGCAACCATTGATTATATGCGTCGTGTGCGTGATTTAGGTTTTGCTATTGGTCTGCATACGAACGGTTTTTATCCAGAAACGCTTGCACGGGCAAGTGAGGTTGTTGATTGGATTGGTATAGATTACAAAGCAATCAAAACAAATTACGAAAAATTAACAGGTGTCAATATCGCATACGACCATCTTATAAAAAGTTTGGACGTATGGGCGAAAACAGGTAAACCGGCTGAGGTTCGTGTAACCTGTGATCCGCGTTATGTATCACCTGATAATTTATTGGAAATCGCGCGTGATGTATCAAATCGTGGATACAAGAATTTTGCTGTTCAGAAATATATTCCACATTTTGAAGACGAAGAACACAAAACAACATCTGCCATGCGTGAAGTGTTTTTCAGCGATGCAGAATTGCGCGAAAAAATAAATGCATTATTTGATACAGTTATCTGGCGAGAATAGGGCAGATTTCTATTCCATTATCAACTTTTATGTTTTTGGCAAAGATTTCATCATGTGATACCAACAAAATTGCGCCACGATATTGGTTTAATGCATCTTCCAATATTGCGATACTTTTTATTTCAAGGTTGTTTGTCGGTTCGTCCAGAATCAATAAATCTGGTTGATTTTCACCGCCCAGGACCGCCGCCAATGTCGCCTTTAATAATTCGCCGCCTGATAGCATATAAACCTTTTTATTTGAACTATCGCCACGAAATCCAAAATTTGCAGCAATCACATGTGCATCGTGTTTTAGACAGCCCGATATGTCCATAATGTTTTCAATTATTGTTTTATCGCGGGTTAACAATGATAAATCTTGATTCAAATATGCAATTTTACCAAACGTTTTGACGGTGCCAGAATTTGCCGTTAATTCGCCACAGATAATTTTAAGTAGTGTTGTTTTCCCAGCACCATTTTTGCCACATAACCTTATGCGCGTGCCACCATACATTGTGAAATCAAAATTATCAAAAATAACTTTGTCGCCATAGGCAAAATGCAGATTGGCAATCTTAATAAGTTCCTTGCTGTAAAATGGTTTGTTTGGAACCGGAATTTTTATTTTATCATCGCGCATTTGTTCGGACAAAGATTGTTGAATTTCTATTTGTTTATCAAGTTTCTTTTGAATGATTGCACGCTTTTTTGCCTCGGTTTCTTGGCTTTTGCCTTTTAATGCGTTTGCGGCAATGGGACTGCGTTTGCCGGTGGCAATATCTTTGCGCTGTTTTGCTTCGTGATGTTGACGTGTGTTTTGTGCAATATCTATGGTGCGATTCAGTCGTCGGACGGCTTTCTCGCTGTCTGTGTACTTGGATCGCAGGTTTTCCATTTCAAGATTCTTTTGTCGGACATAGAAATCATAATTTCCACCATACACTTTTAATTGTCCATTGGATATTTCTATGATTTTATCCATGTGACCTAATAATTCGCGGTCATGCGATACAATAACCATGCCAAATGGATATGCGTCCATACGGGCAAAAAATTCGCTTCTGGCATCAATGTCCAAATTGTTTGTTGGTTCATCCAACAGTAATATTTCGGCACCGCTGTCAAATGCGCGTGCCAATTCAAAACGTTGACGTTCACCCCCGCTTTTAGAATCGGGTTCATGCAATTGTTTCATATAATAAACGGTTGCATTTCGCGCCACATTTCCCGAATTTATCATTATGTCGCCCGATAATATTTTTAACAACGTTGTTTTGCCGCAACCATTATCGCCAATAATGGCAACCCGTTCAGAATCGGTAACGGTTAACGACAGATTCGCAAATAAATCGCTTGCGGAATCATAATTAAAAAATACATTTGATAAAGAAATTAAAGCCATAACAAAAACCTTTTAATGTTGTAACGAAACTGGCGCAATAAATTGCGCGACCATATAAAAAATACAACATTACATACGCATCGGTTTTTGTCCTTTGGTTCGGTTATACGCTACATATTCTAATATAAAATGGCAAAAAAGCAAGTTTTTTATAGAAACTGCGATTTTGCCTAGTTTTTTTTAATCTTCAGAAAAATACAATCTTGCACGATGTGCACGACGCAGATTACGACGTTCTTGGAACAATATTAAATCTTTGACCAATTTTTTCGCAGTGTTCTTAATAGAACGATTACTGGCGTTTGGATGCACGTGTTGCAAGTTAATTGTGTATTGGTTCAGTAATCGTTTTTGATTCGCCTTTTTATTAAGGTTGACTTCGTCCAGAATTTGTTGCTCTGAATTTGTAAATTCAGATTCAGATATAGCATTGCTTAATAATTGTGCGCATTGAAAATTTAATTTCTTGCGACCGCTAAGCACGACATTATAAAAAATATCGTATCTGTCATAATCAGTGTTTCTGTGGCGAATTGCCGCAATTTTTTTGTTTTCTTCGTATGAATATTTATAGTTTGTACGTGTCATAATTTATCCTTTTGGTTTTCTAAGATAAATTATAATTTATTCACTAGACACATTTGGTCGTATGTTATTGTTGTGCTATTTGTTTGATATTACGCTGTTTTTATAGGTTTGATATTTCGTTGTCATTTAAAACAATCGTTTTTACCCCAAATACATTTTCAAAATCATTTTTGCATTCGGTATGAATTGGAATAATTGCTTTTGGACTTATCCGTTTTACAAATTCTTGCAGGTCAGAAACATCAGCATGACCAGATGTATGTATTTCAATTAAATGATTTTTATGTTTGTCCCATGTTTTTTGGCGTGATAAATACCCATGCCACATAGAATAAATAAAATCATAATCAGATAAACCATGTGCGTCCAGCCAATCGGCCAAAGCCCAATTATATTTAATTACATACCGGTCAGGATTTTTTGCAATTTCTGTTTTTGTGATTTTTTTGTCGGCATGCGTAAAAAACAAATTTGCATTTTTCATTTTATCGGCAATATGTTCGTTCATGCCGTAATAAATACGAACGCAAGATAACATGTCGGCATTGGGAACGGTTGCAAAAGAATCATGGAACAGGTCAAACAGTGCGGCGGTATATGGGTCAATTACGAATGTACGTCCCGACGCATTGCATGCACGAATGACCGAAACCAAACGATCCAGATTTTGCGATGATAAACTTATCCATGCAAGTTTATTGGAATTGCGCAGTGTGTCTGAAATTGCCATATACACAGATTCTTCGGTTGGGTGTTTTTCGTGTTGTTCTGTTCGGGACAGGCGTGTGCCTTCCATTATTAAATAATCAGGTGCATTTGATGTGTCGGCAAGTTTCCATGATTTCCAACTTTGGTTTGAATGGAAACGAATGTCGCCAGTATATACTACGCGTTTTTTGCCCTCGGTAATTTCATATGCATATGCCGCGGGCGCATGATCAACCAGACGTGCCGTTATGGTTAAATCACCAATTTTAACTCTTTCATTTGGCGATATTTCATGAATATTCAAATGCGATATATTAAAATCGCCGGGCAACAATGGTTGAATTTTGATTAATATATCATGTAGAGTTTTTGACATATATACCGGAATTTTCGGATTAATCAATGGCAATAACCCATAATGATCAGGATGGTTGTGTGTTATAAAAATTGCATCTATATCGGGGAATTCATTTGCATACAAACCGCAACACTTTGTTTTATAATTTTCCAATGGTAAGTTTTCTTCCATTGATGACAGTGGTGTTCCAACATCCATTAATATCCGCGTTTTTTCTGTTGCTAATTCTACACTATTTCCACCTATCTCATTCGTACCGCGGTATATGCAAATTTTCATTTATTCTCCCTTGTTGACTTTATATGATGGGCGCAATGTAAAGAACTTTACCCCCAAATTTTTCATTAGTTTTTTTGTTTCCGTTAAATTAGATTTAAATTGTTGATGCTGTTTACCATCTTGGAACACCAATACAGCCGGAATAATTTCTGCATTGTCATGTATTTTAAAATTCGTTAAAAACTGTTTGTGTTGTAATTGTTTCCAATATGTGTAAATTTCTAATACGCATCTTAATAAAGATTCTGTATTGTCTTCGCGTTTCAATTCCAACAAATACACTTTGTTTGTTTTTTCGTTATATGAAAACAGATCAATTTCGCCGACACCGACATCTTTTTCAGAACCCTTTAATGGGGTTTGAAAATCGCGCATATAACCAATTTCATCGTATGTGTCATGAAATAATGCCTTGGCAATAAACTTTTCGCTGTGTTTGTTTTTGGACTTTTTAAGTTTTTCCCAATCTGCTGTATGTTTCATATCGTATGATTGGTTGCGAATCACATTTTTAATGTTGTCCAATCTTTTCAAATGATCATCTTTTAATAACCAGGCAGAAACAACCTCGGCAAATGGGCGTTTGGTATCGGATGTCATACCAATGTTCTTTACATATTCGCGTTTATATAACCGCCATACATTTGTTGGTGTGGTATCTTGTTCCAAACGGTTAATAATATCTGTTTCAGAATATGCCATAAAAATTCTCCTTTGGGTTTTACAGTTGGGAACATAACGTTTTCCCAACGGTTGACTGGCGAATCAACACGGAAGCCAGCTTGGGCTGTCTTCGCCCCAATGCAGACTCTTTTATCCCTGCACCAAGATAGACGACTGTTTCACGTCGGGTGGGCGACCGTTCGCCCGATTCAGTTTATAAGTCACAATGATGTGCTTATCTTACTGGTCGCAGGGATGGAAGGTTGCCGTCCTGTTCATTTACGACATGTATATAAATACGGTATTTTGAAAATAAAATCAAGATACCACAAGTTATTTGCGACCAAATTTGTCTGATAAGAGTTCGGTTTATAAAATAAAAAAAGGGGACATTCGTTTCCCCCGATGGTTGATTGGCGAACCAACACGAATACAGCTTGGGCTGTATCCCCCCGATGCAAAAACTTTAACCAATGCAACATGGCCGGGTTTTATTGCGCACCCTATCAATTTTTAACGAGGTTGTTTTCCCCGACACAGATACTGGTTGCCACCCTTTGACATCTGTACATACACAAATATACATACTATCAAACACGAAAGCAATAGGTATATATTTTTATAGACCATTTCTGTCGTATGTATAATATGTTGCCCAGAATTATCTTGTTGAAAGTTTGTTTTAATATAATACCCTTTTACGAAAGGGGGTAGATAAATGTCAAAATCAAAAAAAGTTTCCGCACGCGATTTCCTTGGGCAAATGGTATCTGTTAAAATGGACAGACCGTTGGGGGTCAAACATCCAAAGTTTGGTTTTACATATCCTGTAAATTATGGTTTTATTCCAAATACTATATCGGGTGATGGCGAAGAATTAGATGCATATGTTTTGGGCGTTGATGTGCCGATGGATACTTTCAATGGCCGTTGTATTGCGATTATTCACCGCACAGATGATGACGATGATAAATTGGTTGTTGTGCCCGATGGTAAAACATTTTCAGATGCAGATATTGATGATGCCACCGCATTTCAAGAAAAATGGTTTAAACATATAATTATTAGGGAATAAATTTTATTTAACAATATGCAGATTTTGATACGGTATCAAAAAGTAAAAAAACGCCCAAACGGGCGTTTAATTTTTGTGGCGGATGGTGAGGGATTTGAACCCCCGAAGGTCTTATTTCATACCTTGTCCGATTTCAAGTCGGATGCATTCAACCGCTCTGCCAACCATCCGGAACATTTGATGCAACCGCATCACAGACGCAATATTAAAGCATTTTTTTTCAAAACGCAACCATAAACTAATGCGATCTGCGCATGTTGTATATGACGGTATTTAAGCTGTCTATTTTGCGTTCATTGTTCAGGTATTCATCGCGTATACCCGCAAATTCACGTGGTGTAAAATTCGGGCCTTCTTCGGCAATGCAACCGTCTGCGCAGGCCTCCAGATATTCTTCAAACAAATCTTCGTTTTTCGGATCATTAAATGCATACAAAAATCCGTTATCAAATATCATGTCAAATGGTGCCATATCCGCAGATTCAACATTTAATATTCCAACAGCATCAATAAACGCTGATAGCGGTGTTGATGATTTTATCGGCGTTAAAACCCTGACATATTTATAATCTATGTCGGTTTCGCCGGCGCGTGCGGTCAAATATGGCGCAAGAACACGGTTCAATTCCCGAAGTTCACGTTTGTTAAAGAAACGTCCCATTGTGTATTTTTTATCTACGCGGTCAAAATATTTTTCTTGGGCCACATTGAACATTGTCCAATTTACTTCGGATAATGAATCGCGCAAGTGAACCGCTTGGTTAAACTCTTTTGTATTGGTTGGTTTGCGTTGTGGCTTTTGTGCGGAAAGTGACGGTGCATTAAGCAAAAAATTTGCCCCAATCCCCAATATCGCCAATAACATGATTAAACGTTTTTTTGATGAATTCGTTTTGCTTTTTTTCATATTTATTATCCTATTGCTTTTACACGCACTATTATACAGCAAAAAATAGCAGTGCAAGAGAAAAATCCGCCAAAACGGCGGATTTTAATTGCACTAAATAAATTACAACAGTTTGCCCATCGCAACGGCGGTATCACTCATACGGTTTGAGAAACCCCATTCGTTATCATACCACGCGGTTACATGAACCAATTTGTCGCCCAAGACGCGTGTTTGGGTTGAATCAAATATGGAACTGTGCGCATCGTGCGTAAAGTCAATAGACACCAATGGTAATTCGTTGTAGCCAAATGTGTCAGACGACGCAGCACGCATCGCATTGTTTACTTCTTCGGCGGTAACAGATTTTTCCAAATTCACAACCAATTCAACAACAGATACATCTGGTGTTGGAACGCGGATAGCAATACCGTCCAATTTGCCCGCCAAATTTGGCAGAACCAATCCAATGGCCTTGGCGGCACCTGTGCTGGTCGGAATCATAGACAATGCAGCGGCACGTGCACGGCGCAAATCTTTGTGGTTTTTATCCAACAATTGTTGGTCGCCAGTATACGCATGAACTGTCGTCATCCACCCAGATGTTATTCCAAAGTTTTTATCTAAAACAGCGGCAACTGGGGCAAGACAATTTGTCGTGCATGACGCATTTGAAACGATGATATCGTTGGCGGTTAAAGTGTTTTGGTTTACACCAAATACAATCGTTTTATCCGCACCCGCAGATGGCGCAGAAACCAAAACGCGCTTTGCACCACAATCAATGTGAACGCGCGCCTTTTCTGCGGCGGTAAACAACCCAGTGCATTCCATAACAATATCAACACCCATTTCACCCCATGGCAGTTTTGTGGGGTCTTTTTCGGCAAGGCATTTGATGCGCTGGTTGCCGACGACAATGGTGTCGCCTTCTAATTTCACATCCATTGGCAATTTGCCATGGACAGAATCATATTGCAGCAAATAAGCATTTTGTTCGGCCGGTGCCAAATCGTTTACTGCGACAAATTCAATATCATCGCGACCAGATTCCAACGCCGCGCGCAAAACCAAACGGCCAATACGACCAAAGCCGTTAATAGCAACTTTTATTTTTGACATAATATTCTTCCTTTTTTTTGTTGTCTGGGGTTAATACTAGCACTTTGTTGCGCAAATTTCAAACCGAATTTATGCGGCCTTGAATTTCAAAAATAGTGCGGTATAATCAAAAACATGGAACAACCAAAAGCGTATATCATTACTGGACCAACCGCATCAGGCAAATCAAGTTTCGCGCATAAATTGGCGCGGGCGATTCATGGTGCAATTATAAATTGTGACAGTGTCCAAATTTATCAGGCAATTGAAAATATATCGGCAAGTCCGTTCGCAAACCGCGAATTTTCAGATGAAATAGATGGTGTACCGTATCGGCTTTTTTCTATTTTGACATTAGATGAACAAATCAGTGTTGCGGACTATATCAAAATGGCACGCGAACAATACGATTATGTGATTGCACATGGATATGTGCCGATTTTTGTTGGTGGAACGGGTTATTATATAAACGGAATAATAAATGGTATTGCCGAAATTCCCGAAATATCAGATGACAACAGAAAACGTGCACGTGAAATGGTGGCAAACGATTTAGATGCGGCACGCAAATTAGTTCCAGATTGCATTGCGACCGACCCACAACGCGTGGCACGTGCACTGGAAGTATTCTTGGAAACAGGCCGTCATTTAAACGAATGGCAAAAGGCGAAACGTGTCGGTGCAATTATGCCGACACCATTTAAAATTCTTATAAATCCACCGTTGGATATATTGCACAATCGTATCGCCGCGCGTATTCCAGAAATGATTTCTGGCGGCGCAATAGCAGAGGCGCAATACATAATAGATAATAATTTAGATCCACGTCGTGCAATCGGGGCAGAGCAACTGTGTGAATTTCTGCAAGGCAATATTTCCAAAGATACGGCGATAGAAAATTGGATAACAAAAACCAATCAATATGCAAAGCGGCAAAGAACGTGGTTCAAAACACAATTTTCGGCCGATTTGACAATAAATCATATTCCAACAACGGCGGATATAGATTTAGTATTAGCGTAAATTATTTAGAAGTTTTTCCCTTGGTGGAATCGCGCAGACGGTAATATTCCCAAATTGCCTCTGGCGCGATATCGGTCAGACGCATTTTACGGCGCACACGGAAAAGTCCGAAAAATTCACGTTTCAATGAACTGAAATTCGCGTATTCCCAATCTATGATACCGGTAATTTTCATTGTCTTGGGGTCAATCAATATATTGCTGCACATGTCACCATGGGTCAGCCCAATGTCGTTTTTATCGGCACCCTTTGGTCGTAAATCATTTAATTCAGGCAGTTTAGAATTAAACAGAATATATATAATGTTTCCAAGTTCTGCACCAATTTGTGCGCGATGTTCACGTATTTGATTCAGTGGCATAGTTAATAATATTTTCCCCGAAATAAATTTCGTTTCGTATACAGTAAATATACCAATTTGATGAATTTTTATGTTTGGGACACGAACCGGTAATAACGAACGAATCGCGTCAGTGATGCGTTTTTCACGCGTGAATTTGGTAACAGAATCATCTTTTAAATGGAACTTGCGAATCTTGTAAATTGTGCCGTTTGGGGTCATGAATACCAAACTGCCACCGCCCTTGGCCAGACGGAAATGACGCCAATCTTGGCGTGGAAATGCATTTCGCAATGCCACCAATTTTGCGTGATAATCAAACAGTTTTTCGCGTCTAAACCATTCGCGCCATGGGCGATACGGTATAAAACACGATAAAAAATAAAGAATATTAAAAAGTGTGCGCCACATATTTTATGTCCTTGGTGTAAATATTATTGAAACCTGTAAAAAAAACAAGTATTTTGTTGATATGTTTAAGTCAGGAACCATTGTAAAAGTTTTATTGCCAAATGTGGTTAATGCCGGATATGATTATCGGTTAACCGCGGATGCTGATTTGGGAACCTTTGTGCGTGTAACGGTTATGAATCGGGCATACATTGGCGTTGTCTATGGTATTGGTGATAGTGGTTTAGAAGACAGTAAAATAAAAAATGTTAGTAAAATATTTCCATCAAAATTATCTGTTTGTGATTTGCAATGGATAAAAAAAATGTCTGATTGGACACTGATGGCGCCGGGGGCGGTGTTGCGTTTGATAATCAATGTTCCCGATGCGTTTGATGAGCCACGCATGGAACAACTGTATTCGTATAACTTTGAACATACCGAAAAGAAAATCACAGAAAGTCGCCAAATGGTCATAGATGCGTTTGATTTAAATGACAATGAACCGATGTCTGTGTCTGATATTCAAAATATTTCACGCGTTTCGGCAGGTGTGATAAAAACGATGATTGCACGCGGAATGTTGACCCCAGTCGCATCGCGCAAGGTGGTTCAATCATTTGCATACGATTACAAAGATATGGAAAATATCACCTTAAATGATGAACAGCAAAGCGCGGCAGATAAAATAGGGGCAGATATTGCGCATGGTGGTTTTTCAGTAAACTTGCTGGACGGTATCACAGGCAGTGGTAAAACTCAGGTTTATTTTGATGCGGC